>OUNO010005058.1_pt1 | contig 55057 bp, 48 predicted proteins | sample 1779811 | NCBI WGS metagenome assembly OUNO01 (sample SAMEA3914804, study PRJEB12502) | metagenome | biome: forest; material: soil | place: Canada | collected 2010-06-25 | depth 0.3 m
CCTGCAAATTCGAGATCAAGTCCGTTGTCGGCGAGAATGATCCCGTATTTCTTCATCGCAGTCAGAATCACCTGGTCCACGGCCGAATAGCCGGAGACATCAAAGTTTGCCTTCAGACGGAAACGCTGCCCCATCGGAAAGTCGGTTGTATTGGATCCGGCCGAGTGACTTGCGGGTGGAACAAATGAGTCCGCCGAACGGGCGAGGGTGAAACGAATGGCGTGGTTGATTTCTCCGCGAGCCACTTCGTCGTAACGAACGAGCCCGGGGAAGACAGGGAGACCGGCCGCATCGGCCGAGGTCCATCCGTAGGGACGCTGATTGGTATCAAGCATGTCCCACACGGCCATGTTCGATGCGCTCCATTTTCCGCCGCTGTAATTGGTCAGCCACGTTTCGTAGAGCCAGCACTTGTTCTTGTCGAGAATGAACATATGGCAGTCATTCCCGCTTGGACAAGGTTTTCCGCCTTCGACGCCCGCGCTGTTTGGTAACGGAACCGGCATGATGTCACTCTCATCCGGATAACCGGTGACACTGACCAGCTGGGTTGGCTGGGTGGCACTGTCGACGATGTTATACGGTTCACCGTAACCATCGCCCAAATCCCCTTGGAGGTACGGGTTTTTTCCGCTCCGGGAATTGTATCCGCTGATGAGGGAGGTGGAATTTGGATCCGCTGCAAGGTTATCCACCCGGGTGTTCCACGGGTTGTCCGCCGGAAACGGAATGAAGCCGTTCAAGTCGGTGCTGATCCCGGCAGTCATTTGCGCACAGGTTTGACTGGTGGGAGTGGATCCAAGATTCGGGTTACCCGCGCCGTTATTTCCGCCGCTTCCGGTGAGATCACTGGAAGTGGAGCCGTCCGGGCTGTTGCAGGCAACCGCTGCGATTAAAAGACAAAGACTGGTTAGAATGCGAATTGGATTTTTTTGCATTCCTCGAGTGTAAAAACAAAACTCGCCTGGAACGAAAAACCGACCCGATGAGGGAGAGAATTTTGAACGCTGATTGCAGAGGTGAAGTGAAAAAGGAGTTATTACGAAAACTTAAAAAAACCCAGCTCAGCCGCAGTTCTTTACCGTGTTTCGTGAACGACGCGTTATTTTCACCTCTGCAGTTTAAGAAAACGCAATCACTTGCGAACTGGAATCGAGTTCGAAATATCCTGAGCCAGTTGTCTTTCAGCCTGGCTGATCAGATCTTCATCCATGCAAAGGAGTTCGGTTTCCCGGTTCCCTTTGGAGGAGTAGGTATCAAGGTTGAAGCTTCCGATTCCAACCATTCTGCGGTCAAAAAGGTGAACTTTCTGGTGCGCAAAACGGAAGTAAGTCCATGGGTGGATGTTCTGGGATTGGGCCGAGAAGTTCAGGAAGTCCTTCATTGATGTGGCGTAGTTGGCGCGTCCCAAATCATCCGCGACGTCCATGAATCCGCGCTCGATCAGGTGTTGTCCCTTGGAGCGGGCTTTGTCAGCTTCGGTGCGGAAAATCTTGGTGAGCGTGCCGCCAAATCCATCGGAGCCATTGGTCACGACATCGACGCGGACACCTCTGTTACCCGCGTTAATGAGGGCATCATAGACGAGCTTCGGGGATTTATAGTCCGATTTGCCTTCTTTATAGGCAACGCGTGGAGTGGTGGCGATGACCAGAGAGCTGGATGCATCAGCCAGTGCTGCGAGAACCGGTGAGATCGCCTGTTCAGACGCTCCCGGCTCCTGACTCACCAGACGACAGAATCCATGAGATCTGCGACTCGGGTCGGAGAGGGCGGTATAGACTGCCTCCCCGCGTTGGCCTGCAAGAGCTTCCTGATAAAGCTTGTTTTGAATGTCAACCAAGTGGTCGCCCATTGGTTTGTTGGCTTTCTTCCGGTTTTTTTCCCAGATGAAAGCAAACTTCTGTTCGAGCTCAGTGGTGATCGGACCGGAGTGAACCCACGCATCAGTATCGCGGTAGCCTTCGGCGTTGAAGCCGGTGGAAAGGTTTTCAGCATCCATGATGTTCTGACCGCCGACAATGGCTTCTTCGCCATCCCGAATCCAGAACTTGTTGTGGGTGATGTTCGCAGGGTTTTTGATCTGGAGGGATTCATTCATGATGAGCACGTCAATCCCGACGTCACGCATGCGGGCGATACAGCCATTCAGGGCGATCCGGCTCCAGACTCCTTCGACAATCAATCTGACTTCGACACCGTTCTGAATTCGTTCTTTCATGGCATCGATGAGCTTGCCTGAGCTGTCGTCGCAGAAGAACACCATCGAGGTTACCCAGAGGTGGTGTTTTGTCGCCTTGATGAGGGCGAGTTTCTGTTGATAAGAGTTCGTATTCGGAAGCAGGCTCAGTACGTTTCCTGCGGTCAGCTCAGTTTGAGAAAGCTGGTCGAGGGAGTGCTGAAAGTCGGCGTCGTAGAAGCGGTGATCTGAGCTGCGGTCGATTGCTCCGAGCATCGGGTGAATGTCGGCGAGGTTCTCGTTTACCGAGCGAAGCGGCGGGTGATCGAGGTTGGTCCAGCCATAAAGAGTGAATGGAAGAGTGTAACGAAGATCCGATGATCTCCACTCGTATGACGAGTACTGTTGTTCTTCGTGATCAAGGAAGCTCTGGTTTCCGTGAGCGGAAGGATCCCAGTGGACTTCGAAGAGCTGCTGAACTTGCGAGTCGTCGAGATTGCCACCGGCCACATCCCAGTAATCCGACTTGCCGAAGTGTTCGGAAGTCCACTTTGCGCAGTCTTTTTTACTGCATTGAGAAATTTGAGATGCATTTGGTTGAATCACATTTCCGCTGCTTGAGCGGAGGTGATTAATCAGAGCATCAAGGTTCATCTTGTCCGAGCCTGCATGTGCGACAGATGAAAAAAGGACGAGATATAAATGAATTAATAAAGCCATCGTGGCATTCCCCCTGGAAGAGATCCCTCTCTTGCATTTTAATGCTACTGAAGAACTCTGGCCGCTGAAATGAAATTCGTTTATTTTCATTAATCCCTGACAAAACAAATGAAACTGCGCATTATTAATTACGCAATGTGTAAAAATTACCTTTACAGTTTGCGCGCTGCGAAATATAATACGTCTCAAAACATGCTCAGACCGATGAGGTCTAAACACTGATTGGGACGATATAAGACAATGATGAACAGAATTGGAAAGCATAAATTCGCACTGATCGCCCTGGGGATTGCCGGGACACTGAGTTCAGCATTCGCTGATCCGGTCTTGACTACCCCCGACATGCTGGCGACCGTCAAAAATAAGTCGCTCGTGAACTTCGGAGAGATTTCAGATTATCTCCAGGCACAATCCGGTGGCTTCATTCAGCCAGTGCTCGAAAGCAGAGCCAGACTGACCAATGTTCAGTTTCGCGTGAATGCTGACCGGAAGACATTTGAACATGTGGAAGTGACCGATCCGAACCAAATGTCTCTTTCCTACACTTTTGACCTCGCGGGCTTCGCCCAGAAAATGGGATCCCCGGATTTCCTGACGGCGAAGAGCGCGTACTACAACAACCTCGTGTTCAATCAGGATCTTCAAGCGTATCAGCGTGACTATATTACTCCAGACGAGTGGAAGAGCCTTTTCTTTCCGCCACAACATGAACTGACCCTGGCACCCGCTGCTTACGATCAGCGTTTCGTTGATCGCAGTGAAATGCCACAGGACTCCGAGTATTTCTCTGCAGACTGGCACAAGAAGGTGGATGGCCTGACCAATACCCAGCTCACCTTTGGAAACGAACTCGAAATCCTTTCGAACGGATTGTCCTTCGACAAGAAGCTCGAACTCGTGAAAAGCGCGCAGAAGTCGATTTATGTCGGCGTGATGGCCTTCGTCTGCGATTCGACTTCCCGTGATCTTCTGGAAGCCCTGAAGGAAAGACGGAAAGCCGGAGTGGACGTACGGGTCATGCTCGAAGGTGTCTGGACTGAAGTTGCGTTCCACGGATGCATGCATGAGATGCGCAAGGCCGACATCGAAGTCATTCTTGCGACCGACCTTCTGAGAAGAGGGGACCAGCAGGATCTTTTCCACAACAAGATCTGGATCTTCGACGAGAACGTAGCGATCATGGGCGGTGAAAACATCATCAACAGTGACAGCGCTTCCACCGGCTTCAACGCGAAAAACCGCGATGTGGACCTCTTGGTAAAAGGCCCTGCAGTCACCGAAATCATGCAGGCTTACGTGGATCTTTATCATCGTTTCGTGAAGTCAAAGCACAAGCGTAAGAAGTACAAAGGTGTTGAAGATCTCGAAAAAGCGGTTGCTGCGCGGACAGCAGCTGAAACAGCATCCGGTCAGCGTGGACAGGATCAATATGAAAAGATTCTCAGCAACAAGGACACCCGCACAAAAGGCGTCTGTCGCTTCGTGATTCAAGGACCTCAGGGCCCGAATCCTGATCGTCACCGCATCACCACGGCCTATGTCGAGTACATCAAGGCTGCAAAAAAACATCTTCTCCTGACCAGCGGAAAAATGAGATTCCAGTCCGCAGACGATCAAAAGAAGCACGGCGTTTGGGGGAACACTCTCCTGTGGAACGCGGTTCATGATCGGGCGAGTGCAGGCGTATGGGTGGATGCAATCTCTAACGGAACTGACGGCGGCGATGGTGAGTTGAGCAGCAAGCTCCATGAACTGGGCGACAAATGGCAGAGTGAAGGGCACTTCGGACGCGTTCAGCTCCTGAACCGCTTCATCTACTCGTCTGACCGCAAGGTGGCGAAGGAAAACCGGGACGTCCTCGAAAGTCTCGCGAGCTATCCGAACACCCGTACCTGGACTTTCTTCCAGTACTACCACGGTAAGACGATCGACTTCGACCGGACCGCACTCGCGATCGGAAGCTATAACCTCGAAGACTACTCGGCTGAACACAGCCACGAATCCACGTTGATCTGTCAGGATGACAAGGAAATCGCACAGCAGGATGACCTGATCCTCCGCGATCTCGTGAATTCGACTCCGGTCCTCCTGAATCAGTACAGCCTTCAGGCGAATCAGAACAAGCAACCGGCACAGAACTCGGTTCAAGCAAGCACTGATGATGATTCCTTCATTCCTGCCGACTTCGACAGTAATGAAGACATGGACGATCAGAACTAAGAGCTCGATCAAAAAATGCAAAAAGGCCGGCACCTTCGGGTGACCGGCCTTTTATTTTAAAAATGAACGTCTGCGATTGATTAAATCGTGACGAGATTCTTGATCTTGGAAATCACGCCTTCTTTGATTCCTTTTACTTTTTTCAGGTCTTGAATGCTCTTGTAAGGGCGGCCTGCGATGATCGCTTTCGCGCGCGCATCACCGATGCCAGGGAGTTTCGCGAGATCTTCCTTGGAAGCGGTGTTGAGGTTTACGAGTGCTTTCTCTTGTGCACCTTTCGCTGTATCAGCAACGGAACCTTTGGTGCTGTCTGCTTTTTGTTGAACTTGCTGAGCAGTATTTGCCGCGTCGTTCGCGCCTTTTTGCATATCTGCGACACTGGGAGCCTGCGCGAAGGCCGTTGCGAAGATAAAGAGGGTTGAAAGAATGAAGAGGGAAGTTTTGAATGTAGTTTTCATGGATGAGGTCCTTTCTTTTACTTTTTAAAACAATCACCGGAGAACTGCGAGTTTTAAATGAAAAAGGCCGGCCACCCTCACGTGACCGGCCTCTTTTTATTTCCCTAATGCAGAACCTGCACGGTTATTGATTGGGAAGTTCGTCCATAAGCGTTGGTCGATTTGAGCGTGTAGGTGGTTGTGGCAGTCGGAAAGACCACTACGCTGTTTCCACGCACCGGCCCGACGAGATCGATGAAATTCCACGAAGCACCCGTCGTGCTCCAGGAAAGCGTCACCGGTGCTCCTGATTGAACGCTGCTATCCGATGCGGTGAACCCGGCAATCGCAGGATTGGATCCACGAGGCACACTCGTTCTCGGGTAAGCCGTTCCGCTCGGAAGAAGCTCGAAGTCGGTGAAGTGAACGGACCGGATTCCACTCACATCAGACGATTGCCAGCGGCTATCCCAAGCTGCTGCAAATTCGAGCTCAAGCCCGTTATCGGCCAGGATGATCCCGTACTTCTTCATCGCATTCAGAATCACCTGATTGACTGCAGAGTAATGAGAGACATCAAAACTTGCCTTCAATCGGAAACGGGTTCCCATCGGAAAGTCCACCGTGTCTGATCCCGCCGAGTGACTGGCGGGCGCAACAAAGGAGTCTGCTGACTTGGTGAGTGTGAAGCGGATCGCGTGATTAATCGCGCCCGCTGCAACTTCGTCATAACGAACAAGTCCCGGGAAGATCGGAAGACCGGCTGCATCGGCAGAGGTCCATCCATAAGGGCGTTGAGTGGTGTTTAACATGTCCCAAACGGCCATATTGGATGCCGACCAGGTTCCGTTGTAATTCGTCAGCCAGGTTTCATAGAGCCAGCATTGATTTTTATCCAGGATGAATAGGTGACAGTCGTTTCCACTCGGACAAGGTTTTCCTCCTTCTACTGCCGCAGAATTCGAAAATGGAACGGGCATGATGTCGCTTTCAGCTGGATAACCGTTGACGTTGATCAACTGGGTCGCCTGGGTCGAGCTGTCGACAATGTTGTACTTCTCGCCATAAATCCCGCCAAAGTCTCCTTGCATGGCTGGATTGGTTCCACCCACGCGGGAAATGTACGCATTGATCAGAGAAGTCGAACTCGGATTCGCCGAGATCGTGTCGACCCGGGTGTTCCATGGGTTATCAGCCGGAAATGGAACAAAACCATTCAAGCTGCTGTTCACCCCCACAGTCATTTGGGAGCACTGAGTGTTCACAGCGACAGGAGTGGGAGTGGTGACCGGGGTTGAAGTGGGTTGCGGTGTCGGGGTAGCGGTCGGCACCGGAGTTGGAGTTGCCGTTGGCCGAGGGGTGGCGGAAGGCGCCGGACTCGGAGTTGCAGTGGGTGTTGGAGTCGCTGTCGGCCGAGGGGTTGGCGACGGAGTCGCGGTCGGTCTTGGCGTTGCAGTCGGACTCGGAGTCGCAGTAGGAGTCGGAGTTTCTCCTCCAGAATCAGGCGTAGGAGAAACAGTGGGGGTTGGACTTGGATTGCCTTCGGGTGTGGGTAGCTCGCAAGCGACCACAGAGACAGCAATCATGACACTGGTAACGATTCGGGCAATGTGTTTTTTTTGCATTCCTCGAGTGTAAAAATAAAAATCTGTTTAAACGAAAATTAGAGAAAAAAGAGAAGAAATTCGAAAGGTCACGGCAGAGCTCGGGAAAAAAATCACACCATTACGAAAACTTAACAAGAGCAGTACGAGGGGGAAAAATTGGACCACTAACAAGCGGTCGCATTAATTCCACCTCTGCAATTTTGTATTTTAAGAAATCATCTTGTTCCAAAACAGAGTTAGGAAAATTGCGGCGGTAACGAGTGCGATTCCCGCGGCCGACCAGTACAGTTGTACTTTGGTTGTTGGTTTGAATGGTTTCAAGGCTTTCTGATCCCAATATGCAGGCGGCCCCAGCACGACGGCTCGAATGCCCAAAATTACCCCGAAGGCGAGCCAGAGGAAACCGACAGGTGTTTTGATTGCTCTGAAAAGTCCAATTCCAAAATAGAGGAAGAAGAGAGACATCACGATCCGATAGAGCAATTTGAATCTTTTTTCTTTCAATCCACCAGTCTCCGAAATCACACGAAGGTTGAAAATGAAAAAGGCCGGCACCGAAGTGACCAGCCTTTTTTAATTTCTTGTAAATGGCGGGAGCGATGGGACTCGAACCCACGACCTTCGCCGTGACAGGGCGACGTTGTAACCAACTCAACTACGCCCCCGCAAACATTAACAAGAAACCTGAAAATATAGGATGGCTGAGCTTTTGTCCAGCCGATTTTTTTGAGGTCGGCTTATGCCGGTTTTCCCGCGTGAATGAGGGTTTTCAGGTCTGCGCGGAAGAGAATTTCGACCTTGTTCGGGAAAATGAGTTTCTGGACCACACCGTCCCCAAAAGTAGGGTGAGCGACGCGGTCACCGGGCTTGAAAGCCTCGTTTGCCGCATAAGAGCGCATGGGAGAGGTGGTCGCATTCATTTGTTTCATCCATTCGAGCTCGACCGGAACGGCTTTGTCTTCTTTTTTGGATGCACGCGGTGCACGAGTGGAGGTTCCCGGAGAAGCGCGGGAAGGTGCTACGGAACCGGGTTCCTTCACGCCTTTTTTAACTTTAAAATTGTGATCACTTTTGCAGGTCCGGCAGATAACCCGTGCCGGGAGGCCGCCAATCATGGAGGTGATGGTGTGACCCAGGTCCATTTTGCAGCGGGTGCAGTAACAGACAACTTCTTTACCGACGGAGAGAGCAGTGGCTTGTGTATTCATGTGAGGAATTTCAGAGTACACTAAAAGGGGTGAACTGAGTAGAGGAACCATGGAAAAACGCTCGGAAAAGAAGACATCTCTGCTGGAGAAAGCCAAAAATCTGGCAACTAGCCCGGGTGTCTATCAGATGAAGGATGCCACAGGCCACATCCTGTACGTCGGGAAGGCGAAGAGCCTCCGTTCGCGTGTCAGTTCCTATTTCCAACCGATTATTCACGAGCATCCACGAACGGAGCTTCTGCTTTCGTCGGTTCAGGACTTCGAAGTCATTCACACCGAGACTGAAAACGAGGCGCTGGTGCTTGAGTGCACGCTGATCAAGCGGCACAAGCCGAAATTCAACATCCGCCTGAAGGATGACAAGCAGTATCCCTATCTTAAAATTTCACTGACCGAGGATTTCCCGCGCATTGAATGGACGAGGAAAGTCGGGGGGGAGAAGGCCCGTTATTTTGGCCCATTTCCTTCAAGCTTTGCCGCCCGCACGGTGATGCGTCTTTTAACCGAGTCTTTCCAGCTCCGGGATTGTTCGGACAACACCTTTGCCCATCGTTCCCGTCCCTGCATTTTGTATCAGATGGGCCAGTGTTCGGGACCCTGTACGGCCAAAATTTCGAAAGAAGCTTATCAAGCGAGTGTTGAAGGCGCGATCCGGGTTCTTGAAGGGAAGGGCGATGATTTCATCGAAGGCTTGAAAGCGAAGATGGCTGAAGTCGCGGACGAGGAAAGATTTGAGGATGCGGCCCGGATCCGGGATCAGATTCAATCAGTTCAGATTGTGTCTCAGACCCAGAGCGTGCTCAATGCCGAAACCCGGCTCGATCAGGACGTTTTTGCATTTGAGCGGAACGACCAGGTTGCCCACGGAGTGGTCCTCCAGGTTCGTGGAGGAAAGCTCATTTCAGTGAAGCATTACAATATTCAAAACTTCGACGGCTCCCTTCAAAGTGAAGACATTCTCCGGGATTTCCTTTCCCAGCACATTCTTCTGATGCAGGACCGGACCGACCTCACTCAGGCGAAGGACGTTTTGATGAAACAGGCTCCGCGGGACATCGAGCTCCTGGAGAGCACGCTTGGAATCCGGATTCGCACGCCGGATTCGGATGTTCAGAAACAACTCGCCAATGTTGCTCAGACCAACGCAAGGCTTGCGATTGAAAATGCACGGAAAGAAAGCGCGGGTCATGGACTCGGCGCGCTCGAAGACGTGCAGGACAAGCTTGGACTCGATAAAATGCCCCGCCGGATCGAGTGTTTCGATATTTCAAACACCCAGGGTGAGGAGTCCGTTGCTTCCCGCGTGGTTTTCATCGACGGGGCTCCGGACAAGAACTTCTACCGCCGCTACAAGATTAAAACCGTGAAGGGTGCCAACGACTTCGCTTCGATGCGCGAGATCTTCGACCGCCGTTTCAGCAAGATGGATCTCGACACTGGAAACGAGAAACCGGATCTGGTGATTGTCGATGGAGGGAAGGGACAGCTCGCTCAAGCGATGGCGATCTTCACCGAACTCAATATTCAGGGCGTGGATCTGGTGGGGCTTGCAAAAGCGCGCACCGAGAGCAATTTCCGTTCGAAAGAAGTGGAAAGCACGATGGAGCGGATTTTCATTCCGAACCGGGTGAATCCGATTCCACTGTATCCGCACACGCGTGCATACAAGTTACTGACCCATGTCAGGGATGAGGCCCATCGGTTTGCAATCACGTATCATCGAAATTTGCGCGATAAGAAAAGCCTGAAAGGCTAGGAGCCCTCAGGTTGGAAGAAGTGTGGAAAATCAGGCGAGGAGCAAACGTCCGTTGCCGCCCAGAATTTTCTGGATGAGTTTTTTAAGATGGCGCATGAGTTCAACCTAGCAAAGCAGAGTTGTGGAAACAAGTCAGAATTTCGCAGAGATACAAATGCATAGCGTTATAGTTCGATTTTTAATGAACAAAACTGCCTGTTTTCCCGGGGTTTTTTACGATTTTCTGACTTGACTTGGGGGCTTTTTCGGAGGAAAACCCAAGTCTCTATGAATTCTTTAATTTCATTCATTGCTCTGGGTGTCTTTGGTTCAGCTTCGGCATTCTCCATGACCCTCGAATCCGCAAAAGTTCAGACCTATGACGGTCAGTCTTTGAATGCTTTCTGGTCCATTCCGGATAAAGCTCCAGTGGGTGTAGTTCTTCTGATTCAGGGAAGTGGAAACGTGGGTGCTGATGGCGATGTCAGCGGAGCGTTTCTTGGACAAGGTTACAAAGGGCAACCGGCGAAATTAAGCGAAAACATGGCGAGTGCACTTGCCACCGCTGGAATCATTTCTCTCCGTTACGACAAAAGAGGCGTAGTTGATCCGACTCAGATTCCGAACCAGACTGTATCCAACTTGAAAAGCGATGCAGAATCAGCCTTGGCCATGATCAAGGCCCGTTATCCAAATCTTAATGTTGGAATCGTCGGACTGAGCGAAGGAGCATTTCTTGCCACCCAGGTCGCTGCAGAGATGCCAGTAAAATCTCTGTTTCTGATGTCCCTGTTTTCACGTCAGATCGACGCGGCTTTTGCTTATCAGTTTGTCGGCTGGCCTACCGGGCTTCTACTTTCTCATTTTGATCCAACCGCAACGGGTTCCATTACTGGAGACCAGCTTAAGAATGCCGGAGTGACAACGCTTCCTCTTACTGGCGCAAACTGGATGGATGTCGACCAGAACAAGGATGGTATCCTGAGCGAATCGTCCGAACTGTTCCCGGCTTATCAGGCATATTACTCTGCAGTCCGAGGCCTTCTTTCCACTCCTGGCTTTCATAACTGGTATCAGTCTTATCTTCCTTTGAAACCGTTTTCAGAAATGGCGGCTGACATTCAGAGTGAGAGTATTTTCATTTACCAAGGCATGGACGATGCTCAGGTTCGTTGGGACTGGGTTCTTGCGGATTCCGTGTATTTTTCAGTGAAACCCACTCTCCACTTCTACAGTGGACTCGGTCACTGTTTTTCTCCGATGGAAGGTGTGATCGGCGAGATCAAAACTTCCGGACCATTTGCGGATGAGGTGCTTCAAGCTCTCGTTACGGATGTGGTTACCGGATTAAAATAGTTGGTCAAGTGGTAGAAAAATTGATAAAGAATAAGAACATTTGAGAAAACAAGTCATGACTTGACTAGTTATTCGATTTTGAATATAAGTATTCTGAATATAATGGCGGACCAATAGAATGAATCAGCACGAAAAAAAAGAAGCATCTAAATTTGCACAAGTCCTGAGAGCAGGCAGAAAATCCCGGGACGTTTCCCAGGTTGAACTTTCATCGGCAATCGGTATTTCCCAAGGCCAGCTTTCCAAGTTGGAAAAAGGCGTCACGGTTCCTTCTGCGCCGATCTGGTTCTGTGTTTGCGACAAACTCAATATTCAAAGTGAGTCTGGAACGCTCGGGTACATCGACGGTCTTCGTGATGTTTCCCTTTCGTCTTCCAACTACCAGGGGTCCTTCAAGATTCCAAAACGCTATTCCCATCTTCAAGGTTCGATGAACCGCACGTCCCGTCCATTGCTTGCGTACCTCCTGAAGCAGGCAGGGACAAAAAAGACGGAAGAGTTCATCCGTGCCCAGAAGCTCGATCCGGATTATTTTGCGCTTCTCGATCATCCTTTGAATGTGAACTTCAATTTCGATGTCATTCGCCATCTTCTTTCTTCGGGCTTGCTCAAAGCGAAGAACATTTCGGAACTCGCGGCGCTTTCCGGTTCTTCCAAGATGCACGGAGCAATGACTCGTGAGTATAAAAAAGGACAATCAGCCCGTGACTTGATGGATACCTTCCAGAAAAATACACGCAAGTACAGCGTCAACTGGGATTACGGATTCGACTTCAGCCGCAAGAACACAGTTGAGATCGTGACCACTCCGGCTGCACACATGAAAGAGTTCGACATGGATGAAAAAGAACTCGGAGGATTCATTTCGGAGTATACGAAACACTTCCTGCTGAGTCTTTTCGAGGAAAACAACATCAAGGTGGATCCGGCTGCAATTCAGATCAAAAACGAAGGAAACTTCAAATGCGTTTATCGAATGGGTCTTCAAAACACGCACGCGTAAGCCAAAAGCTACCGAACACCTGGGACACGATCCACCGGATCGGACAGACCTTGGGGCTTTCGGTGGATATTCTCCGGGACATGCTCCAGATCACCGCAAAGGAGATGGAGAAGGCTCACTTGGCTCGCAAGGATCTCGAGGCGGAAAAGATCTTCGCGCTCGCTGAACGTCTCAATATTGGATTCAACTGCATTGTTACCGGGAAGATTGACTATCAAGCCCTGACTCAGCATTACCAGGGAAACAATGAGTTTCTGCCGGACCGTTATCACCAAATGGCTTTCAGCCGGCGGAGAAACACGCTTCATGCTTTGAACTACGTCGAGGAAGTCTACGGATGGCAGGAGCGTCTGCTTATCTTGAGAAACTTCCAGATGAATGAAGCAGTCTTTGCAAATCCTGATGCACCCATCAGTCTGCACTTCAACATGGATCTGTTTGAATACCTGAATCGTTTCAAGTTCGGCGATGAAGACATGACCCGCTTGACCGTGCACTCGTTCATGAGTCTTGACTGGACGGCAGTGCAGAACGAATTGGCTGATTGCAGTTACGCGTGGGAAATTTACGACAGAATGTGCGGCAGCCTCCTCGAAAAATACGTGGAAAAGAACTACGACTACCGTATTTTGAAAATGGATGAAACCAGTTGCACCGTCGAAGCGAAACCGAAAGATTCCCTCTGCGACCTGCTTGGCAGCAAAACGGTGGGGAATCACGCCGTTGATCTGGTTCGTTGCGGAAACGGAAGTGCCTTTCCGCTGCTTCTGGGGCTTCCAGCAGCGACTTCAAAACTCCATGCAGGAGTGGGCGGAAAGGTGAAATACGAATTTGATTTCACTGATGCCCATTCTGTAATGCAGTTGAAAAAAATCCGCTCTTTTCCGCGAAGCCTCGCGGTTCACTAAGCCGCTTTTTTCCGGGTGAATGCTCTCGCGGCATCCTCAATCACCACTCTGTTTTCCCAGATGCTTTTGTATTTTTCAGCCAAGGCGAGGACCTCGGGTGTGAATTGCTTCAGATGCATGAGTTGAATCTGTTCGTCATTGAGGAACGAGGATCCAATGGGATCAATCTGTTTTCCATTTTCCGAGATATATTCAAAACCGATAAAAGCCTGGAGCTTGTCCACTTTGAAGCGGACAACGCCGGCAATGAGAACCTCTTCTATATTATATCCACGGTAGTAACTGGCAAGAACCGCGCATGACAGGTCTTTGCTGAAGCTTCTCAGGGCCGAATCCGACCGCCATTTCGGGAGGATGGTCCAAGAGCTGTTATAACCCACGTTGATGTTTTTGCTTTTGGCGGTTCGAAGGATCCGGACAATGGCTTCTTTCTGAGTTTGATCGCAGCCTTCACGGAAGGCGCCCATGAGCTCGAAAGGAAGGCCGAAGTAGTCGGATCTTTCCTGGCTAGTGGATTTGAAGCAGAAAACCGGCTCGTAGTTCTCTCCCTGTTTTTCGCAGAGGAGAATCAGGGTTCCGACAAAATCGTAAGCCCCGAGCGGCAGGATCCCGTGCTCATATTCTGCAAGAAAGCCGTCAAGCTTGCTTGAGATGAACTTGCCAAAGAGGTTCTGGGTCATCGGATTCGAAAAACTATTGTAAGGACAGTCGATCACGAAAAGTTGAAAGCGGTTCATGTCGAAGTCGGGTTGTACCAGTTGCAAATTTGTATTCATCTTGATGTTCCTCCGTTATTCGATTCTGCTCAGGCCGGTTTTTTTCGCGTGAATGATGAACTTGTTATAGAAGAGCACTGATCCTTCTTTTCTCGCACACTCGAAATACTCGACAACCATCTGCCTGGCTTTTTCCGAGTCCCCTCCGAAGAACGAGGTGATGAACGGCATTGCCTGTGCGTACTTTTCGCTCAGGAGGTCGAGCTCGATGTCGAGTTTTTCGCCGTGTTGAAAGGTGAGTGTCTGAATGTCCCAGGAGATATCAGTGAATCCCGCCTTTTTGATATATTCCGGTAATTTCCGGCCGATGAACAGATCAAGCGGACGTTCTGAAGCAAGTCGTTTGTAAAAGCTCTCAACGAGAGGTGTCTGAGGATAAAGATTGTGCATGAATCCATCGAGATCGACGACACAGAGTTTGCCGCCCGGTTTCATCGCCCGATGAAGTTGTTTCAGCGCGGTTACACATGCAGTTTCATCGGCGATGTGTTCAAGCACGTAACGGCAAACGACAGCGTCGAGGGTTGCGTTGGGAATGGAGAGTCGGGTGAGGTCTTCGGCTTGGAACTTTAGATTGGTGAAGGAGGAGGCTGCCTCGGAAGCCTGCTTGACTCGTTCAGCTGAAAAGTCGCAACCGATCACCTGAGCGGAAGGGTAGAGGGTGGCGAGGTAGCGGGAAACAATTCCCGATCCGCAGCCGGCGTCGAGCAGGGTGCCATTTTCTTTCGGGTGGAATCCAGCGAGCTCTGTTTCATAGTTGTAAGAATCTACTTTGGATTGCTTTTCGAGGCGTTCAAACTCAGTGCTGTTTTCCAGTGCGTATTTCTTCATGTAATTCATATCGGAATAGATAGTGTTGGTCTTAAGGACGTTAAAAAATAAAATTAGAAATATTTAAAGATAGCTAATTGCCGTTCCTGTGCGTTGACTTCATGAGTAAATGATTCCACTTTTTTGTGTAAAAATCGTGAAATTCAGTCAAAATTGAGGGTTTTAAACTTGGGTCATTGTTTAGTCGGATTTTAGCTATCGTTCGTTATTCTTGTTTTCATCTATATTTGACTTGCGCTTGATAGATTCTAAATGGAATAATAATATTACAAATTGATTAATATGAAATTAGTTGCGGAAACCTTCGAACTTGAACGCTGTCGGAACTTGAAAAGTTACCGAATCTGGAACACTCCGCCGGAACGTGTCTTCGATGACCTTGCCCGGATAGCCGCTCAGATTTGTCAGACGCCCATGGCGATCGTGGGTTTGGTGGATCATGAGAAGGAATGGTTCAAGGCGACGGTAGGGTTTCCGTTTCAGGATACGCCCAGGATGGCCACATTTTGTGTCCATGCCCTGGAATCGTCTCAACCCCTGATTGTCAGTGACACCACCCAGGATCCCCGGTTTTCCTCGTTGCCTCTCGTGGTGGGCGAGCCTCATATCCGCTTCTATGCCGGAATCCCGCTCGTCACTGAAGAAGGGTATGCAATCGGAGCTTTCTGCGTTCTCGACCGGGTTCCGAGAGAGCTCACTCCGCTTCAGCTCCGTGCTCTGGAGGATCTCGCCAACCAGGCCATGAAGCAGATTGAACGCCATCGTGACAGCTTGAGATTGATTGAGGCCGAACAGGCGATAGAGATCAAGGACGCAAAACTCATTGGATCAGCGAAACTGGCTTCTCTGGGAGCGATGTCTGCTTCCGTGGCCCATGAAATCGACAATCCACTCACCATTATTCAGGGGCGGGCGATGCTTCTTTCCCGCTCAGTGAGAGCGGGTGAGTTTAACCGTGAGACCATTGTCGAGAGCTGCGAAAAGATCACGAGTACCGTCGGACGGATCACCCGGATTGTACAAGGGCTCCGGAATGTCTCCCGGATGGACGGGGACGAAAGATTTGAGAGCGTTGAGCTTCATGACTGGCTCGAAGGGACTCTTTCCTATTGTGAGGAGAAATTCGTTGATGAAGGCATTCCCCTGAAGATTGGGGCGCTTCCGAAGGATGTGATTCTCCATTGCAGACCGGTTGAACTCTCCCAGGTGCTCCTGAACCTTTTGAATAATGCTTTTGATGCCGTACTTGAGCTTTCGGAACGCTGGGTGAAGATCAGCTTTCACGAAGTGGCGGGAATGCTTTCGATTACGATTGAGGACAGCGGTCACGGAATTCCAGCTGCTGTAGCACAGAGGATTTTTGATCCTTTCTTCACGACAAAAGCGGTGGGAAAAGGAACGGGGCTTGGATTAAGCATTGCCCGGAGAGAAGTCGAGTCTCAACACGGACAACTTCTGTACCGGGATGATTGCAATCACACCTGTTTTGAAATTAAAATTCCAACCTTAACGGATTGATTCGAGTGCAGTCTTCAGATCGTTGATCAGATCCTGCAGATCTTCGATCCCGACACTGATGCGGATGAGTGTATCCACGATTCCAAGGGCACGGCGGTTTTCAGCTGGTACGGAGGCGTGGGTCATGATCGCCGGGTGCTCGATCAGGGATTCAACACCGCCGAGACTTTCAGCCAGAGTGAAGAGTTTTGTGGTCTCGAGGAACTTGCGAGCCGAATTCAAATCACCTTTGATCACAAATGAAATCATTCCGCCGAATCCATGCATCTGCTGTTTCGCAAGGGCATGTTCCGGGTGGGACGGGAGACCCGGGTAAATCACTTTTTCAATCAGCGGGTGTTCGTTCAGGAAGTTCGCGATCGCAATCGCGTTCTTCTCATGTTCACGCATGCGGAGGTGAAGGGTCTTTAATCCGCGCATGACGAGGAAACAGTCCTGAGGACCTGGAACCGCGCCGACTGCGTTTTGAAGGAACTTCATTTCGGTATAAAGTGCGGTGTGGTTGGTGATGAACACGCCGCCAACCACGTCACTGTGCCCGTTCATGTATTTGGTGACCGAATGGATCACGACGTCCGCACCCAGATCAAGCGGGCGCTGGAAGTAAGGACTCATGAAGGTGTTGTCGACGATGCTTAAAATGTTTTTGGAGGTCGCGAGTTTTGCCAAGGCCGCGATGTCAAAGATCTTGAGCATCGGGTTAGTCGGGCTCTCAATCCAGATCGCTTTGGTCTCAGGCTTGATCGCCGCTTCCACTTTTTTCAGGTCGGAGAGATCCATGAAAGTGAACTTGAGGCCGAAGCGGGTCGCGATCTTGTCGAAGAGACGGAAGGTTCCGCCGTACACATCGTCACTGCAGATGATGTGATCGCCTGAGCGAAGGGTGTGAAGGTAAGTGTCAATGGTGGCAAGACCGGACGAGAAGGCGAGAGCGTGTTTGCCGTTCTCGAGTGCAGCCACACATTCCTGATAAGCGGTGCGGGTCGGGTTGTCAGTCCGAGCGTATTCGTAACCGGTGTGAACGCCCGGGGATTTCTGAGCAAAGGTGCTCGTCTGGTAGATGGGAACCGTCACGGAGCCGGTTACTGGATCGGCCGGCTGGCCTGCGTGAATTGCTTTCGTTCCAAAACCCTGTTTTTTCAAATCCTGTTCGTTCATGGTTACTGAGCTTGCCTCAATTCCATTGCGGCAGCAAGAGCGGAAAGCTTTGCAACCACCCCGTAGGCCGCTTCAAGTGTTGGCATTTCCTCACGGTTTCCGGAATTCAGGGAGTCGCTCAAATCCTTGAAACAGAGCTTCTTGAAGAACATGCCCTGACTGTTCAAGTTATCCATGTCGCTGCGTTCTTTATTTGCGCGGATAAAGCCTCCGACGAATTCCTCGCCCATGATGTAGATCACCGGTTCGGATGTGACTCCATCGGTCGTCATCACAGTGGGGACGCCTTCCTGCACCAAAACTTGTTCGATGGCGCTCTTGTTTTTGCCCATGCTCATCTTGTTTTTGGTCCGACGGTTCATGGTTTTCAGTTCTTCAATCGAATTGATGACCATGATGCCCATGCCGTAGGTTCCGGCGTCATTCTTGATGAAGAGTGCAGGAGCGCGCGTGATCTTGCGCTTTTCGTATTCGGACTGAACGTTTTTAAACATTTTTTCGGCGACTTCGATCACGCGGTCGACTCCGATGTCCTCGCCGAAGTTCACCTGTTTCACGGGTTCACTCTCGATCGTCATGTACCACGGATCGATTTCAATCAGTTCAGCGAACTCGCGGGCGAGTTCATTGTAGAACTGGAAGTGAGTGCTCTTCTTGCGGGTGTGCCAGCCGAGTTTGTAGGAAGGGAAGATCGGTTGCTTCACGTTGTCGAGACAGATCGGATGACCGCCCGAGAAATCATTGTTCAGGATGATCCAGTCGGGAACAAAGCCATTTTCTGTTTGAAGGAGATCGCCTTCCTTCTTGAGTGGATATTCGGTGATGTGCTTCTCGCTTGCAGTGAAGAGTTCGTAGGTCTGATGGTCTTCGGCCATGCGGCCAAAGGCGACTTCGAAGTTCGCGTCATCGAAGATCTTCTTCAGGAAGAAAAGGTTCTCGAGATAGAATTTGTTCTCGGTGTGATTCTCGGGAATGACGAGGATTTTTTCAGGCACCGGGATTCCCGAGTCCTTCGCGCGCTTTTCAATCTGGGCGCGGAAGATACGGGCGGCATTTTCGAAATCCACTTCGCAGATGTTGTTGAAGCCTGCCGGGAAAAGATTGCAATCGACCGGTGCGATCTTCTCGCCCGAATCACGCAGATCCACCGAGCAGTAGAAGGAGGAAGGGTATTCTTTGAACTTCCGGTCAAACCAGGTTTTTACCTGTTCACGATGCGTGAACACGGCGTTTGCGACGGCGCTTTTTAACTTTAATGGGGGCATAACATTTCGAGAGATCCGCACTCAGGGTCTTTGAGAAATCAAAAGTGGCTTTCAGGTCTTTTGAAATCTTCTGTTTGAGAAACGGATCGATTCTCAGCCTTTCTAATTCGTGGTTCAGGTTGGTGAAGGCCTCGCACCACTCGTGGATCACTTCCGGATTCGTCACGGTGAGTGTGGCAGGCAGGGCGGATTTCATGCAAAGGTTCTTCTTTGAGAAGTAATCCATCAGCTCTTCTTCGGTGAAGCGGGTCTTGTCCTCGTCGTTGTCGGCCTCGACGATGTTGAATTGTTTGTTCTTGAGCAGGTGACTGATCGTGCACTTTCTCTCATCCAGAATCATCCGGTACTCAGGCAGAAGGCGGCTGAAGGGATCCATTGGCGCTTTCTGGATGAGGGAGGTGAGGGCATCGAGCATCGAGTCCGCTTCCGGGAACTGTTTGTCTTCGAGGTGACACTGGAACTTCACCGACCAAGCGGTTGCCTTCTGTCGATCGGTCGGTTCGCCCTTTAAGAGTTCGTCCGAGACGAGCTTCGCATCGAGGAAGTTTTTCAGATTCAGGTTTGCTTCCGCCATCATCGTGTTTGCACGATTCCGGGAAGGAGCATCCGGTTTGCGGTTCAGAAGTTCTTTTCCATGGCGAACGACGTCCGGAAATTTTTTAGCTGCAAGCTCGCTCTCCATCAGGGAGATATACGCAGAGTTTGCTTTTTCGTCGCCGGGATAGCGGTCGAGGAAGCGTTCAAAGTCCTTGATCGCAAGCTTGTGATCTTTTTTCACGAAGGCGTCTGAAGCTTCTTGATACAGAAAGACAGCCTCATCGGACGAGCGGGGGCCCGGGTTCAGATTTTCAGTCTGCGGCTCCGCGAAAGTGACTCGGGGAGCGACTAGAAGACTAGCGATTAAAATCCAGAAATGGAGTGGCTTTTGCCCGCGCATAGATTAATTTGAGCGTAGCATGAAGGATAAAAGACTCGCACTGATTTTCAGCACAGTTTGGCCTGAGCCGGACTCTTCCGCTGCCGGCGTGCGGCATATGCAGTGGATCCATTTCCTTCTTGAGGAAGGATACCGGGTCACCCTAGTGTCCCCCTCCAAACCCAAGGCTGAGCATGACTGGGGAAGCGTGAAGCTCCCCCCGAATGTGGAATGCCTGCCACTTCCCTTAAATCAATCAGAGGTGACTTCAAAGCTCCGTGAGCTTTCCCCGGATCTGGTTCTGTTTGATCGCTTCTTTCTGGAAGAGCAGTATGGCCACAGAGTCTATGAAGCCTGTCCCGAAGCTCTGGTTCTCCTCGAAACCATGGATTTGCACCTGGTGAGACGGGCCCGGGAAACGGTCCGGGAGAGTTACCTGACCGAGGCGACGAAGCAGGAGTATCTGTATCAGAGTGAAACCGCCCTTCGCGAGACGGCCGCGATCGAACGGGTGGATTATAGTTTTGTGGTTTCTTCCTGGGAGGAAGAGCTTCTCTCCAGCCAGTTCGGGATTAAAGAAGACAAGGCGAAGTGGGTTCCATTTTTTTATGAAGAACCCGTAATAACGGAGTCCTATCATCGCGCATTTGAAACGCGGGAGGATTTCGTGTGGATCGGGAACTTCAGACACGCTCCCAACATTGATGGCATTCGCTGGTTTCGGAATTCGATCTGGCCCAAAGTGAGGGAAAAACTTCCAAACGCCCGTCTTCGTATTTATGGGGCCTATCCCTCCAAAGAGGTGATGGAGTGGGATCAGCCGAAAAAAACAGGCATTTCTGTGTGTGGAAGCGCGCTGACACTGGATGAGGTTTTCTCTTCTGGCAGAGTGAATCTTGCGCCTCTTCGTTTTGGTGCGGGTGTGAAAGGGAAGTTGCTCGAAGGGTTCCGCTTCGGAGTTCCCGCGGTCAGTACGCAGGTTGGAGTCGAGGGACTCCTTCCGGTTTCATCTGCACTCGCGTTTCCAGGTGTGGAAGCGAACACCGCAGCTGCATTCGCAGAAGCCTGCGTTGATCTCTATCAGAATGAATCCCGTTGGGTGAAAGCGCGCGACGCCGCAAGTGTTCTGATGAAGACCCATTATGATGCGAAAATCATCAAGCCAGGGCTTTCGCTTCTTTTGAAGCAGCTTCAGGAGAAGAAAAAAGCGGGGGAGCTGCCTCGTTGGAATTCGCGTGTGCTCAGACACGAACTCTCGAACAGTCACAAATATTTTTCAAAGTGGATCGAAGAGAAGGAAAAGCCTAGAAGCTGATCCGGATGCAGTCTGGATAGAAGTCGGAGGTTCCGGTTTCGGAAGCGGGCAACCGGCTCTTGTTCTCGATTTCGACTGGGTTTGAGAAGACTCCCAAGCTAAACACCACCGCGCAGATCCCACCCATGGAGGCGAAGAGTGCGTTTTCGAGGAAGCTTTTAAAGGTGCCAGGGGTACGGTCCATGATCTCTGATCGGCAAACTTCATCAAAACTTGACTAAAATAGTCGGAATTGAGTAAGTTTCAGATCAACCTAATCCTGTGAGGTCTTTGGAGGGGCCAGACTTTCTTCGAATTAACCTGGGAGCTATTTCGCGCGAATCTTCACGCTGTGGATCGGGAGGCCGTCTTTAATGAACAGGCGTTCGAAGAGGGTGACTTCAGGAATTTTAAGGAAGCGGGCATTCTCGTTGCCGGCGTGGAGGTCCTTGGTCATTTCGAGAACTTCCCAAGTGTCGGTCAGCTGGGCGAGGTTTTCCAAGATGAACTCGAAATAGCCGGCGTGATCGGTTTTGATGTGGAAGTGACCGCGTTTGGAAAGAAGAGGGGCAATGGAGCGGAGCCATTCAACGTCTGCGGTTCTGTTTTTAAGGTGAGCTTTTTTTGGCCATGGATCCGGGAAGAACATGTAGAGGAAGTCGATCTCGCCTTTTTCGAACATGAAAGTGAGTCGATCTGCATTTGCCCGGAAGGCGAGGAGGTTTTTAACCTGATGCTTGGCGGACTTTTCAGCCAGCCGGTAAATCTGTTTGAACTTCCAGTCTACTCCGACGTAGAGCTGGTTCGGATTCTGTTTTGCCCATTCAAGGCAGACATGTCCCGCATTACAACCCACTTCAACGTGCAGTACTGGTTTTTCGGTTGAAGTTTTTCCTTGAACAGAGAGGAATTGATCCCTCCATTTTCCGTGATGCTCTTCCGTTTGATGGTCGGTGAAGGCAAGGCCCTTCATTAACTCGGGCAGCTTCATCAGCTTGTCCCAGTAGATGTTTTTAGAAGGGGAATACTTGAAATCAGGGCTAGAGACCGAGCGAGACATTCAGGATTGAATGGATAACATCGGTTGATGACGCTGTCAAAGTGATCAGTGAATTTCACCTTTCACTTTACGGGGTGTATCTCAGGTTTAGTGAGCACACCCCGTAAAGATCGAGGTGTGCGTATCATTGAGTCATCCGGACTCAAATCCTGTGAATATGGGGTCCCGCTAGGTCTCTATTAGCCGAGAAGCTTGAGGGCGAGCTGTGGACTCTGATTGGCTTGGCTTAAAACCGAGATCCCTGCTTGAGAAAGGATGTTAGCCTTCGTCATTTCAGTGGTCTCAGTCGCAATGTCCGTATCTTTGATACGGGAACGGGCCGCTTCCAAGTTGTCCTTGTAAGTACCAATGTTATTGATAGTGGATTGCAAGCGGTTTTGAAGCGCACCGAGACTGGAACGGTTTTCGTTCAGGGTGGTGAGCGCATCGTCCACGCGTTTCAGGTTTTCCTGAGCGGATTCCTTGGTAACCGTGTTGATTTCCGAGAGTCCGAGAGCCTGAGTCGAAATGTTTTGGTTTTGAGCATCGAAAACAAGGCGATCTTCCATCGGGTTGTTCTGAAGACCGACTTGGATTTCGAGTCTTGCAGCTGAACCGTTCAGGAGTTTTGTCCCGTTGAATTCAGTGGTGCTGGAGATCCGGTCGATCTCGCTGCGGAGTTGGCTGACTTCCTTGTTGATGAAGCCGCGCTCCTTGTCACCGATGGTGTCGGAAGCTGCCTGGATGGAGAGTTCTCTCATCCGAACGAGGATGTTTGAAACTTCGTTGGTTCCGCCTTCTGCGACCTGGACCATGGAGATCCCGTCGTTGGCGTTTCTTCCCGCTTGCGCGAGAGAGCGGACGTTTGCACGCATGCGATCCGAGATCGCGAGGCCTGCGGCGTCGTCACCGGCACGGTTGATCCGTGACCCGGACGATAAACGTTCCATTGATTGTTCTTGTGAGCGGTGATTGATTTCCAAGTTTCGTTGGGCAACTAAAGCCTGGATGTTAGTATTGATACGCAAACCCATGGTTTTTCTCCTTTAAGCATAGGTATCGTCCATGAGTTAATCGTGATCCTTCACGATGTCTGGCAGTCCGTAAGTTTCGCCTGACAATGTACCTATCGTCAGAGTTTTTGTTCGCTTGAGTAAAAAATGACGTAAAAACAGCGACTTATACCGGAGTGGGTTTGTCGGGAATTCGCAAGCTCTTGTGATTTCTTACATAAAAATAATGTACTCAGGTATTAACAAGGGTGGAAAAATTTTCCTATCCAGGCTAAAACGATGGGAAATGAACGCAGAACAACTGAAAAAACGCATCGAAACCATCCATCCGGAAACAAAGGTCGAGGTTACAGACCTCACCGGAACCGAAGATCACTGGCAGGTTCTTGTCGTCAGCCCCGCATTTGAAGGCAAGACGATGGTGGATCAACAGAGAATGATCATGGGAGTTTTGAAATCGGAAATCGATTCAAACGAAGTGCATGCTCTTTCGATGAAAACTTTTTCACCCACCCAGTATCAGAAGTTCGCGCAACGCTAAAGGAGCAGAAAAATGTCACATCCACTTACATCAGAAGTTGAAAAATTGGTAAAAAACAACCCGGTCACCATCTATATGAAGGGATCTCCGGATTTCCCGATGTGCGGATTCTCTGCACGTGCGATTGCAGTGTTGAAAGCTGCAGGCGCGGAAAAAATCGCAGGATTCGATGTTCTCTCTGACGACGACATGTGGACTGCACTCGAAGAGTACACTCAGTGGCCAACCGTTCCTCAGATTTTCATCAACGGAAAATTCGTTGGTGGTTGCGATATCATCGGCGAGATGTTTGAGCGCGGTGAACTTCAGGACGCGATTAAAGCGTAATACCGAAGCAAAATGAATTCAGATGAGCCGTCATTCGTGAGAGTGGCGGCTTTTCTATTTTAAAGGTGCCCCGGCAAACCCCTCTGTCCAATTTCCCTCATTCTCCATTCTGTAGAAAATTTAAGAAACGGGAATGAGGGAAATTGGACAGTGGGGTTGGTCCATCAGGGCCAGTAGCTCGGCAGGGGGATGACTTCGTCGATGGTCTTTGCGCCAAGGATCAGCATGGCGATCCGGTCGAGGCCGAGAGCGATCCCGCAGGTGGGCGGCATCTTCTCAATCTCTTTTAAGAACTCTTCGTCAATCGGTGACTCCGGATATTGATCTCCGTAGGTCTCGCGTCTGACTTTCTGGTCGTGTTCGAAATTCTCCCGCTGCTTTTTTGCATCCCGAAGCTCATCAAAAGCATTTCCGAGTTCGAAGGCCCCGACATAAACCTCAAAGCGGTTCGCCCAGGTAAAACCCTTCTCATCTTCCACGCGGTTGCAGAGAGAAGACTGGGAGGTCGGGTAGTGGGTGACGAACACGGGGCGGTTTTTCGGAAGTTTGGGCTCAATGCAATTCAGCCACAGGCGGAAATAGAGATCATCCCAGGATTCAGACGGAGAGGCATCGATGCCGTGCTGTTTGCAGGCTTTTGCAAGAGAGGTTTGATCCTGGTGAGTGCGAAGGTCGATTCCCAGATGAGTTTGAAACAGGTCGACGATGCGGAGCCTTGGCCAGGGAGTGCTTAAATCGACGGCTTCTCCGCGGAAGGTGACGGTGGATGTGCCATTGATCTTTTTCGTAAGAGAGAGGAAGAGCTCTTCCACGCGGTTTTGAAGTGTTTCAAGCGGGATGTTCGTTTCGTAAAACTCGAGCATCGAAAACTCAGGATGATGATCCGGAGAATTGGGTTCGTCGCGGAAGGAAGAACAGATCTGAAAAATTCGAGGCAACCCGCGCGCGAGTAGCTTCTTCATCGCGAACTCAGGTGACGTCGGCAAGAAGGTGAGTGGCGCATTCGAGTGACGGGAGAGCGCGAGTGGCTTGATGTGTGGCTCCATTCCAGGACTTTGAACAAGGAGTGGAGTGCGTGTTTCAAGAAAGTGAAAAGAGTAGAAAAATTCCCGAACGGATTGTTCTAACTTGATTCGCCGCTCCCAAAGCGGAGCGTTATTCTGTTCGGTTTTTTTCATGTAGCTTTAGCTTGCTACAGTCTTGCAGTATTCTGCAACACTCCTCTTTCCGAAGGGGGCTCCAGATCGATTCTATTTGAATACACACTGTTTCCACGTTGGCACACTTTCTGCTCTACCATGGGATAAGCGGAGGTTGACTCCGCACAACATAACTACATACTCAGGAGAATATCATGAAAGTATTGTCAATCATCGCTCTCGTTCTTTTCGTTTCTGCTAACTCTTTCGCACAAGAGAAAACTGCTCCAGCTGCTCCAGCAGCATCTGCTCCAACTGCAGAAGCTCCAAAAGCTGAAAAACCAGCTAAAAAAGAACACAAAAACAAAAAACACAAAAAAGCTAAAAAACAAGCTGAGTAATTTCGGCTTCAAGTTCAAGCTTGAAAGTTTGGGTCAGACCTCCGGGTCTGGCCCTTTTTTTTAACTAAAATCCGGAGTGTGCTACCTTTAAAACAATGGTTTCCAAGGGAATTTTAAAACGTCTTCGTTATCCCGACCTCCAGGCAAAAGTGATCCTGATTCTCATTGCGGTGATCTTTCCGCTCTCGGTGATCCTCGGGCTCGCTCAGACCAAAATCACGGAACCGGTCCTTTACGACGAGATCAGACAGGTGGGGATGTCCTTCGCCCAGAGTCTCGCGTCTCAGATTGAAAACCAGCGTCTTCTCGGGAAACCCAATGCCCCAAGCCTGATCGACGACCGCATCCAGCGCATGCTGTACTCCCAGACCAGCATCATCCGCGTTGATGTCATTGCAAAGAAGCCGGGCGAAAACACCCTGTTTTATGTCGCATCCAATATCGAGGATGTCGAAGCGACCACCCCTCCGCCTGATTCTTTGAAAGAAGAAGTGGTTGCGGAAGAGGGGAAGGACGACAACGTCCCTGTCTGGAATATCTATTATCCAATCAAGAGCGGATCGGAGAAGGCGACGATCCACATCCTGATGTCACTTCGTTTTGTGACCTCGATTCAAGCCACCGTTCTTCGCATCAACCTGATTGCGGCCCTCATGAGTACGATCATGTTGATTCTCGTCCTGAGTTATTACCTGAGACGCGCGATCGACAACGAGAGACAGCTCCGGGCGGCGCAAGCGAGCAATGAAGTGCTCTCGGGCAAGCTCCAGGAGATCCAACAGGAATTGATTCATACTGAGAAGCTTGCGGTCATGGGACAGCTTACCGCGAGCTTTGCGCACGAAATCGGCACACCGCTCAATGCCATCGGCGGGCACATGCAGTTACTCAACATGGACCTCGAAAAGGCCGTTCAGTCTGAAAAGATGGGCGCTGTTTCCAGTCGCATGGGCATCATCACCGGGCAGCTTAAAAAAATCGAAGACATCGTGAAGGGCTTCCTTCAGACGACGAAGAAACCGGGAGTTCAGGAGAAGAGTCTGGTTTCTGTGAAGGAGCTCGCCGAGCGGGTTCTTTTGCTCGTGGAACCGGTTCTTCAACGACACCAGATTTCTTTTGGCCGTGATCTTTCTGCGAAGAAAGACCGCGTGGAAGTCGTTCCGCTTGAAATCGAACAGGTGATCCTGAACCTCGTGAACAATGCGATCGACAGCATGAGAGAGCGCTCCCAAACCGAAGAACACCGGAATGCCCTCTGGGTCAGGACATACAACGATTCAGCCTCGTCCATGGTGACCATTGAAGTGGAGGATTCCGGGATGGGGATCAGTGATGCGAATTTGAAGCAGATCTTCAAGCCGTTCTTCACGACGAAAGCAATGGGAGAAGGGCATGGTCTTGGCCTGTCCATCTGTCAGCAGGTCGTGCGTTCCTACGGTGGGGAATTGCTGGTGGAATCGAAAGTTGGAAAAGGAACCCGGATGAAAGTCCAGATTCCGGTGAAATGAGAATACGATGAAAATCCTGGTAGTCGATGACGATGCAGTAACGTTGAACATGTTGAAGGAGTTTCTGGAGAACAATCACTTCCAGGTTCACCTTGCGCAGGACGCGGATCAGGCGATTGCGGAAGTCCGGAAGAATCACATCCAGCTCGTGTTAAGCGATATCCGGATGGAAGAGTCCGATGGTCTCTCGCTTCTTTCCGAATTGAAAAAACAGCATCCGAAACTCGTGATGATTCTCATGACCGGCTTTGGAAGCATGGAAGGGGCGATCGAGGCGATTCAGAAGGGCGCGTTTGACTACATCAGCAAGCCGTTTGATCTGAACAAACTTTTGTCCCTGGTGAACAAGGCTGTGAAGCATGTTCAGAGCCTGAACTCAGAAGTGGCGACACCTTCTGCAATTTCCTCTGAAACCCGCACCTTGATCGGAAGCTCTCCGAAGATTGTCGAAGTTTATAAAACGATCGCGCGTGCAACCCTTTCCACGAGTACGGTTCTCATTCGCGGAGAAAGCGGTACGGGTAAGGAACTCGTCGCCCGGGCGATTCACGCGAACAGTGATCGCAAGACGAAAAAATTTGTAGCCGTGAACTGTGGTGCACTCACTGAATCGCTTTTGGAGAGCGAACTCTTCGGTCACGTCAAAGGCGCCTTCACCGGTGCTCAGGCGGACAAAAAAGGTCTCTTCGAAGAGGCACATGGTGGAACACTCTTTTTGGATGAAATCGGGGACATCACCCCCGGCCTTCAGGTGAAGCTTCTTCGCGTGCTTCAGGAGGGTGAGATCAGACCGGTTGGTTCGAATGAACAGCACAAGGTGAACGTCCGCATCGTGGCCGCCACCCACCGGGATCTCGACCAGATGGTGACTGAAACGAAATTCCGGGAAGACCTGTATTACCGCTTGAGGGTCATTGAGATCGAAATTCCGCCGCTTCGTGACCGCAAGGAAGACATTCCGGAACTCGCTCAGATGTTCCTCGTGAAATACTCCTCAAAATTAGGCAAGAAGGTGAATTCCTTCTCGAAGGATGCGATGAAATCGCTCCTCGATCACTCCTGGCCAGGAAACGTCCGGGAGCTCGAGCATCAGATTGAACGCGCAGTTGCGTTGACCTCGGCTTCGATGCTCGCCGCAGATGATTTCGATTTTGTTCATCATGAAGCGCCGAAGAAGGCGTCTCAGGATCAAGCGCTTTCTTCAGGAAGCACTGATGATCAGAAGTCGCTTGAGGAAATGGAACGCGGTCACATTCTGCGTGTTCTGAAAGAAGTGGACTACAACAAGTCCCGGGCCAGTGAGATCCTCGGTATCGACCGGGCGACCCTGTACCGGAAGGCGCAGAAATACGGAATCGCGCTTAAAAACGAATAGGGCTTCAAATGATTTTACGGAATGAGCTTGAGCGAATTGCTGCTGATTCCTTCGTCTATCAGGGGCTTCCGTCCCTCGAAGGACGCGCTCCTGCGTCCGTGTTGATTCTGTTTTCGGGAGAGACCCTGCCTTCTTCCCGGGTATTGATTACGCTTCGATCTTCCAGTCTTGGCACTCATTCCGGTCAGGTCGCTTTTCCAGGCGGGGCCGCGGATCCGGAGGATGAAGGAAGTGCGACCCGAACGGCGCTGCGGGAATGCTTTGAGGAAATCGGAGTTCCGGGGGAGATGGTTGAACCGCTCGGTGAGTTGCCGGCTTTTCCGACGATCACTGGAAACTTCCGGGTGGTCCCGGTTCTCGGGCGAATGATTCCCCGGGACGTGGAGTTCAAGCTTGCTCTTGAAGAAGTGGTGAAGGCGGAGTGGGTGGATGTATCAGCGCTCCGGGCTTCGCGGTTTCTTGAAAAAAGAATGGTTCAGGGTGTCGAGCGAGAGCTTCCGGTATTCCTCTGGGGTGAGGAGAGAATGTGGGGCTTGAGTGCCTTAATTTTTGATTTAATCCTGAAGCGCTATGATAGACTTCAGCTATGAAAAACACCTTCAAGTATCTTGCAAGCTCGGTATTATTTTTCACGATTTTAAACTCCAGTGTTCACGCGGCTCCTGCGATTGAATCAAACGCTCAGACCGCTGCTCCTTCCGGTGAGAACTGGAAAGGCACGACTCATGTTCTGCCCTTCGAAGCAGGCGTGATGACGGGTGCCGCCCTCTACGGTTCCCACTTGAACTGGACCCTTCTCGGAACCGGTGCTTATCTTCTCAAGGATAAGGCTTTCGTACCCGACATTGATGACCGCATCTGGGCGGAATTGAAAATGGGTCCAACCTTCTTTACTACGAATGGCAATGAATCCACCGGTCTTCAGTATCAGGCGAACCTTCGTTGGGATTTCACTCTGAATGAAACCTGGACTTTCTACGCTCTCGGCGGGATTGCAGGCTACAGTCTTCCACGCTCTTATGGTGATGGCTTCGGTGGCTACTTCACCCTTCATCCCAACACCGGTGTCGGTGCTGAATACCAAACCAAAGCCGCACTCATGCTTCGCGCTGAAATCAGCAGCGACTTCATGGGTTTCGGAGTGGCGTTTAACTTCTAGATCATGAAACGGGCGTCGTTGTCTCTGCATTCCAAAGTTCCATCACCCTTCGGGGACCGCTTGAAGCTTGAAGCCGAAGCCAGGCTTGACGCCCGTTTTCTTCGCGTTCGTTTTCATCTCAAGACCGATGCGGAAACTTTTTCCAGACTCTCGCTGCCAGCGGTGGGTGCGACCCCTTCGCGTAAAAACGAACTCTGGAAAGAAACCTGTTTTGAATGTTTTATTCTGGACGGCGATACGAATTCCTATCTCGAATTCAATGGCAGTCCGACCGGTGACTGGAACCTTTATTCCTTCGATGCTTATCGCGCAGGAATGAAAGAGGTTCCGGTTTCAAATTCACCCGGTCTTCAAATTTTGTCCCGATCGGATCATTCGATTGAACTTGAATGGTCGATCGCGCGGGATCTTCTGCCCGCAACCGTTGGAAAGCTTTCACTGACCACCGTGCTCAAGGAACAGAGCGGAAACGTGAGCCATTGGGCTCTAACACATCAGGGAGAAAAACCGGATTTTCATCTCCGGTCCAGTTTCATTTATGATTCAATTCGGGATTGACCGCCTCATTCAGGAAAAAGATCTTCAGAAAAAATTCGCAGGCAAACGCCTTGGGCTGCTCGCGCATCCGGCATCGGTGACAGCCGATCTCACGCACAGTCTCGATGCCATTCGTGCGGTTCCGGGATTGAATCTCACCTGCGCTTTTGGTCCGCAGCACGGAATGCGCGGAGAGAAACAATACAACATGGTTGAATCGGAAGATTACGTGGATCCAATCCACAAGATTCCGGTTTTTAGTCTTTACGGCAAAACCCGTCGTCCGACCAAAGAGATGCTCGAGCATTGTGACGGTGTGCTCGTTGATCTACAAGATCTCGGTTGCCGGATTTACACTTACCTCACGAGCCTCTTCTACATGATGGAAGCATGCGCCGAGTACGGAAAATTCGTATGCGTGCTTGATCGTCCGAATCCTGCGGGAAGAGCGATGGAAGGAAGCATCTTGAAGCCCGGAAACGAAAGTTTCGTCGGAGCAGGGCCATTCCTCATGCGCCACGGATTGACTCTGGGTGAATTCGCGCATTTTCTGAAGCGGGAATACAATCTTGATCTTGATCTCGATGTGGTTCAGATGACCGGTTATGTGATGAGTGAAGGCCCCGGTTACGGATGGCCGCTTGAGAAGCGTGCGTGGGTGAATCCATCTCCCAATGCGCCGACTCTTTCCATGGCTCGCTGTTATGCGGGAACCGTGATGCTTGAGGGAACGACTTTATCGGAGGGTCGGGGAACGACTCGTCCGCTTGAGATTTTCGGAGCGCCTGATCTTGATGGCACCCGGATCTTGAAAGAGATGCAGAAACTTGCTCCTGAGTGGCTGAAGGGCTGTCTCCTGCGTCCGTTCTACTTTGAGCCAACTTTCTACAAGCACAAGGACAAGCTTTGTAGCGGGATTCAGATCCACGTGGACTACGCGAACTACAAGCCTGAAGAATTCAAACCTTACCGGGTGATGGCGCTTGCCTTCAAGGCGATCCGTAATCTTCATCCTGAATATCAACTTTGGCGTGACTTCCCGTACGAGTATGTCTTTGATCGTCTCGCAATCGATGTGATCACCGGTTGTGAAACGCTTCGCAAGTGGGTGGATGATCCGTCTTCCAAAGTCTCAGATCTCGAACAGTTTTTATCCCAGGATGAGAAAACCTGGAAAGTAAGGACCCAAAATGACCTTTTCTACAAATAAGCCCACGACAAAAAAGTTAGCAGCTCTTTTTACTCTCGCTTCATTGCTTACTGGTTCTGTGGCTCAGGCAAAAGCGCCGATGGATCTGGGTGCGGTTTTCAAAGCGATGAACAAGAGCGGGAATCATATCTCAGCTGAGATCGTGAATCTCACCACGGGGCACGAGCTCGTGAAGGTGAATGAAACCGCTCCGCTCAATCCGGCTTCAACGATCAAGCTTTTCACTGCCTATGAGGCTTTGAAGCGTCTTGGAATCAACTACACGTTCAAGACCGCAGTGTATGTAAATCCGGACAATTCAGTTTGTGTCAAAGGGGGCGGGGATCCATCGTTTGTGATGGAAGACATGTATCTCCTCGTTCAGATGCTGAAACGAAAAGGGCTTGAGAGTTACTCAGGCAAGATCACTTTGGATTCGTCTGTGTTCGACACCGAGTTTTATCCTGAAGACCGGAGTGATCAGGACTCCGAGCGCGCGTACAATGCGCCCATCGCGGGACTCAATTTCAATTACAATACGATCTCTGTTTTCGTGAATCCCGGCAAAAAGGGTGGGCCTGCAATCGTGGGTCTCGACTTCCCGTTCTCCTTCGTGAAAATCGAAGGCAAGGTGACGACCGGTTCTTCAACCGATGTTGCCTGGGGTAAAAAAGGAAAAGGCGATCAGGAAGTGGTCACGCTCGGCGGAAAGATTGCCGAAGATGCTGACGAATGGAGAAAACCATTCCGCATCCGCGATCCGAATCAGGCCTTCGGAGAAGCGCTCTCCCAGATGCTGGCTTCGGGTAAAGTCAATGCCACGGGTGGAGTCAAAGTGGTGAGTGGCGTTTGTGTCGGCGATCCGTACAGCGTTTACGTGAGCAAGCCACTGAGCTTCATCGTGCAACTCATGGACAAATACTCGAACAACTTCATCGCGGACTCGTTGGTGAAGATGCTCGATCATGAAGTGAACAAACATCCCGGTTCCGAAACCGGAGGGCTTGCCTTCATCAAGACGGAACTTCAGAAGATTGGAATCATGGCCGATTCAAAGGGCCGGGCTTTTGTTTCAGGGTCGGGTCTGACTCTTGGGAACAAGATCTCCGCTTCCGACTTCATTACGCTTTTGAAACAAGTGCATAAAGAGAAGCTCTATCTGCCTGAGCTTCTGACTTCACTCCCGATCGCGGGTGTGGATGGAACGCTCAAGCGCAAATATGCGCACACGGATGTTGCGGATCGCCTGCGGGCTAAAACCGGGACGCTGAGTGGTGTTCAATCTCTGGTTGGAATTTATCCAACTGAAAACGGTGACTGGGTGGCGGTTGCCATTATCGAAAACGGCGGACGCGGAATTCCGGAAGCGGAAGTGGCCCGTTATCTCGGTGGGCTCTAGGATTCATCGTCATCGCGGCATTTTACGATTTTCTTAACGCCTTTTTTTCTCGGGTGAAACTTTTTGATTTGAGCAATGAACTGGTCTGTAGCGCTCAGGCAGGCCAGGCTTTCCGTTGTGCCTTCGGCTTGAAAGGTCTGTTTTCCCGTGAACGGGGTGAAACTCAGTGTCTTGCTGTCCGTAGACACTTTGCAGGTGTAAATCTGTTCTTCCCGGACGCATTGGAACATTCCGTTCGGACCGCAGGTTTCTTTGATTTTTTCTTTGCGGACGGTCGATGTTGAGGAAACGGTGATGTCGTATTCATTGTATTCGCTGTCGGCAGTGTCCGAGTATCCGCGAGTGATGAAGGCATCGTGAATTTTGTCCTGAACCGCTGCATCGGATTCTTTCGCTCCATGCACGTACACTCCGCCCAAGGTGTGAGCGTCATTTGAAGTTTGGAGTTCTTCGTTAACCCGGGTGCCTGCAATGCGAGCCGCGATTTCGGTGTTCACGCAGCTGATGGAAACCTTGAAGTCCCCGAGAGTGATTCGATCCGAGTTTTTTGTACCAAAGGTCACGGTCGCGGTAGTCGGTGGCGTGGATTGGTAGCTTACGCCGGGTGAAAGTTCCACGATGGTGGCGGTCAGGTCCATTCCTTTGCCTTGGTAGACGTAGGTTCCGAGATTGAGAGTGGTTTTGACGTTGGTGGCGGGGTCGTAACCGATTTCATAGACCGGGTGGGACGCTACCAGAGAATCTGCCAAGGGGGAGACGATCTCGGAGTAGGATGCAATGTGCTCGCCGTTAGTCCGGGTGACTTCGGTTTTACAGCTCCAAGGCGCAGCAGATTCTGGTGTGGCCAGAGCCTTCTGTGAGGAGAGCAGAGCTAAAGCTGAAAGTGACAGAACTGTTTTGTTCATGCAGCGCAACGTATCAAAAAGAACGCACTGAGTCAAGCAATTGAAAAAATAGGGTTATTTTGCCAATTGTGGAATGTCCTAGAGTTGATCTTTGCGAATCAAATCAAGGAGTTTTGGGGCAAGGGGGCTGATGGGAATGGCTTTGCCTTCGTATTCCCGGACTGGGAGTACGTCGAGGGTAGAACCCACCATGAAGACACCCTGAGCTTCGAGGAGGTCCTTCTCGGTGAGGGTTCCTTCGCGGTTGATTGGCATCAGTTTGGTCTGTTCGACGAGTTCGAACAGGCGGTCCATCGTGCAGCCTTTCAGGATCGTATCGAGCTTTGGATGGGTGAGGACGCCGTCTTTCGTGATGATGACGATGTTCTCAGTCGCGGATTCGGCAAGGTGATTGCCTTCGAAGGCGACCGTGAAGTCGAGGCCACGGCTCACGGACTCTTTTTTCATGAGTACGTTTGGAAGGTAGTTCAGGGACTTGGTGGTCGCGAGGAAGCCTGGTTTCACCGGGAGATTGCTTTTTCCGATGCGGACACCGGTCTCGAAGCGTTCCTGGGCTTGGGACTTGCCTGACCCGAGAACGATGAAAAGCTGCGTGCCAAGGCATTCACGGACGTCTGCGGAGAATCCGCCGGTTCCGCGGGTGACGTAAATGCGGAGAAGGCAGTTTTCGTTTTTAAAGCGTTTGCAGCCATCGAGGATGATGGCTTCGAGTTGTTCGTAAGTGAGGTCGAGTTTGAGGTCGATGTTCTTTAAAGAGATCTGCATGCGATCCCAGTGGGGCTTCAGCAGGTAGGGCTTGCGGTTGATTACACGCGCCGCTTCGAAGACTCCGTCGCCGCGGTGGAAACCGTGATCGTCGATTCCGTTTAACAAACCCAGGGAAGAATCCGTCCAGCCGCCGATGATGTTCGAATAGATGATGAATGGCGTCTGAATGTGAGGGCGTTTTTTCAGGCGCTCGATGCATTCTGCTTCGGAAATCCAAGGAATTTGTGATTCATTCTGGTTTTGCATGATGCCGTCCAATTTCGCTCCCTTGGGGCCGGAAGTCCAGGGAAAATAAGGGTGACACGCATCGATAATCCCTATAAAAAGGAGGCAATCATGAAACACCTCGAAGAAAAGATCGAACTCTATTTTGATAAACCCGCTTCCCGCGAGGAAATGCTTCCGATCGTCGAGCAAGTGATCGATGCGCTGGGACAGGGTAAGATTCGTGTGGCTGAGCCGGTTTCTCCAGGGAACTGGAAGGTCAATGTCTGGGTGAAAAAAGCGATCCTGCTTTATTTCCGCCTGAGCGAGATGAAGGTCATGGAATCCGGTGACGTGAGGTACTGGGATAAGATTCCGCTTCGTAAAGACCATGCGGAATCGGGTGTGCGTGTGGTTCCGCCTGCGGTTTATCGTGTGGGAGCTTTTGTTGAGAAGGGCGCGATCCTCATGCCGTCTTACGTGAACATCGGCGCTTATGTTGGAGCCGGAACCCTGGTTGATACCTGGGCTACTGTGGGCAGCTGCGCGCAGGTTGGGAAGAATGTTCACATCAGTGGTGGCGTTGGAATCGGTGGCGTTCTGGAGCCAGCTCAGGCGAATCCGGTGGTGATTGAAGACAATGTGTTCTTAGGGTCCCGTTCGATCATTGTTGAAGGCGTGATTGTTGAAGAAGGTGCTGTGATTGGCGCGGGGGTGACTCTGACTTCGTCTACTCCGATCATCGACGTGAGTGGGCCGGAAGAGAAAATTTTAAAGGGAAGAGTGCCGGCTAGATCGGTTGTCATTCCGGGTGTGCGTGAGAAGAAATTTGGTTCTGGAACTTATGGTGTTCCGTGCGCGCTCATTATTGGAAAGCGCCATGCGGGGACGGATGAGAAGACATCATTGAACCAGGCGCTTCGGGATTTCGAAGTCAGCGTGTGACTTTCTTTGAAAGACTTGCTCTTTGTTTACAGTCCAAGTGCCCCGTCTGTTCCAAGGGGCGATTATTTAATCCTCTCTGGAGGCTCGAATCTTTCACTGAAGTTTTTGTCCCCGTGAAAGAATGTGTGCATTGCAAATTCCACTTTGAGAGGGAACCGGGCTATTATTTTGGGTGCGTCTTTCCGATCCTGCCGGTTTTGTCGCTTTTCCCTGGGATCATTTTTGCTGCGATTTCATATTTTTATTTAAAGATGGAACCGGAAGAAGCAGCGATTTCGGCAGTAGCTGGAGTGTTTTTGGGGTTCTTCGTGTTTTTCAGATTGTCTGTTGCAATCTATATCGCTTTAGATCATTCGATCAATCCGCCCGATCGGGACTAGTGGAGGGTGGATGCCCATTCAAGTGCGGCCACGAGTCCAGGCTTGTGCTGTTTCCAGACTTCTTCCAAATCCTGACCTTTCAGGATCTCAAGCGTGATGGTTGGGATCTTCCGTTCGATTGCAGCATAGTTTCCGAGTGAGCCTGTCGTCGGGTAACCAATGTCACCTTTGGCAACCAATCCGCATTTTGCACTCATGGCTTCGGCCACTTCTTTTGAAATCGCGCCGTCGTAATTCACCATCGGTTTTTCGTAGGAGTGAAGGGAGAGAATGAGTCTCGGCTTCACGTCTTCCAAGAGCTTCATCAGGATCTTGTTTTCGGGTTCGGAGCCCGCGGTGGCACCCGGGTAGTAGCGCACATTCGTGAAGTCTCCGCTCCAGTTCGAGGTCGGGAGATTCCGGTTCAGATCGACGTTGTAGTGGTTGGTTCGGCGGTTTTCAGCGCATCCGTCCGGGTTTACTCTCGGGCAAAGGTGCAGGGAAAGAGCGGCCGGGGCGGCATAGGTTCCAGCCTGAATCAGGCCTAAAAAACGTTCAACGACAGTGAAACCTTCGATTTCGTCGCCGTGAACTCCGCCCAGAATCAGGACCGAGATGGGGCCATTTCCGCTGGAATAAAGCTCAATTGCTTTGTTTTTTACGGAATAACCGAGTGTTTTTGGAGGCTTGGAAATCGACATGGGAAGTCACCTAATTGTTGTAATTGCCTCGGCAATCCTGCTATAAATTGAGGGGACAGAAAAGGAAAAACTCCAATCTTTTTATGATTGTAATGAAATTTGGAGGGTCCTCTCTGGCGGACGCAAACCGCATTCGTCAGGTCGGATCCATCGTCATCAAAAATGCTACTGAAAGACCCGTTCTGGTTCTTTCCGCGATGGGTGATACGACAAACCTTCTTCTTGAAGCGGGTGCGAAGGCCATCTCCCAGACGGTCGACCTCAGTGCGATCGAAGACGTTTATCTTCCCACTCTCAACGAGTTGAAACTGAATCGCGCTCCGATCGATGCGCTCCTCTCTGATCTCAAAAAACTTCTCGAAAAAATCAAACTTCAAAAAGCTTGTCCGCTTCAGGATCGCGATTACCTCGTGTCCTTCGGCGAGCGCATGACCGTCCGGATCTTCACCGATTACCTGAATCGCATTGGTGTTGAATCCCGTTCTTACGACGGCTGGGAGATCGGCATGAAAACCGATTCTCATTTCGGGCACGCGAAAATTCAACCCGAGACTTACACCAACATTCAAAACTTCTTCGCTCCGATGGAAGAGAAGTACGGTTTTGTTCCCGTCGTCACAGGCTTCATCGCCCATGACGACAAGGGCGAGATCACGACTCTCGGCCGCGGTGGAAGTGATCTGACTGCAACCGTGATCGGTTGTTCGATTCAAGCAAAAGAAATTCAGTTCTGGAAAGACGTGAGCGGCGTGCTGACGGCGAATCCGGAATACATCAAGAACGCAAAACCAGTCGGCAAGATTTCCTTTGAGGAAGCCGCTGAGATCGCAAGCCTCGGGATTCAGGTGTTTCATCCGGGCTCCATGCTTCCTGTCATTCAGAGAAGCATTCCGGTGCGTGTGAAAAACTCTTACGATCCGGAAGCGATCGGAACCCTGATCAATCATCACGACGAAGCGGGTTCTGAAAGCATCAAGGTCATCAATCTGAAAAACGGAATGACCTTGGTTGAGATCAACAGTAAAACTACAGAGGCGCTCACAGGCCTTGAGCAGGAGCCTAAGATGCTTCTCTCGCGCGTGATTGACTGGTTCCAGATTCAACAAGTTAAAATCAGCATTTTGAACACGACTGACACTCACGTTTGTTTTGCAGTGGATGCAGGGGAGTTCCCGGCGGATCTTCTGAAAGCACACTTGAATGAAGTTGCCGACGTACTGGTTCGCGACAAGCAAACCATCTTGAGCATCATCGGAAAACTCGCGTATCCAACCGACGTTCTCGCGCACGTCTCAAAAGTGCTTGAAGACAACGCGATTCAAAATGAAAAGATCCCGTTCGGAAACGCGAATGTGAATCTGAGTTTCATGCTCGACGAACGCCACTCGGAAAAGGCGTATCAACTCCTTCACGATCGATTCTTCTCATGAAAAACAAGACACGGATCGCGCTCATTGGTTACGGAAAAATGGGGCAGATGATTCAGGCGATGGCTGAAAAGCAGGGCCTGAGTGTCGTGACGATCGACCGGAGCGCAAAAGGCGCGAATTTCAAAGTAATCAACAAGGAGTCTTTGAAGGGGATTGATGTCGCGATCGACTTCTCCTCGCCAGAAAGCCTTGTTCCCAATCTTACCCAGGTCGTGGCCCTCGGCGTGCCACTCGTGGTGGGAACCACGGGCTGGTATCAGGAACTGAAGAAGGTCGAAGCGTTGGTGAAGAAGTCCAAGGGACACGTGGTGTTTGGATCCAACTTCTCGGTCGGGATGAATCTGTTTCTCAAGGTGTTGAAGGAATCCTCCCACCTGATCTCCCAATTCGATGATTACGAAGTTTCGGGCTTTGAAGTCCATCACTCACAAAAGAAAGACAATCCTTCCGGCACAGCTATCAAGCTCGCGTCGGTGATTGATTCCGAGTACAAAAAACGCGTTAAAAAATCAAAACCGGTTTCCTTTGTCGGAGTGCGCGTGGGCAATGAGCCAGGCACTCACACGGTTCTATTCGATTCTGCAGTGGATACGCTGGAGTTCACGCACCGCGCCCGCAGCCGCTCAGGTTTCGCGCAGGGCGCCCTCTTGGCCGCGGCGTGGATACAAAAGCAGAAGCCAGGGTTATATTCTTTTGAGGAACACTTTGAGGAGATGTCGTCATGATTCTTTCCGGCGTTTACACAGCACTGATCACACCATTTCAAAAAAACGGAAATCTCGATGAAGAGGGACTCCGTCAAAACATCCGCTTTCAAATTGAAAGCAAGGTTGCGGGGATTGTCGCGCTCGGAACCACGGGCGAAACTCCGACACTGACCGAAACAGAAGAAAAACGCATCATCAAGATCGCGATTGAAGAAGCGAAGAACAAGATTCAGGTTCTGATTGGAACCGGAACCAACAGCACTCTGAAAACGATCGAGAAGACGAAACGCGCGCGCGACGAAGGTGCCGACGGGGTTCTCATCGTGACTCCGTACTACAATAAACCAACCCAGCGTGGTTTGATCGAGCACTTCAAGGCGATTGAACGCGAGGCTCAGTTCCCGTTCCTGACTTATAACGTTCCAGGACGCAGCAGTTGTTTCATTGAAACCGCTACGTTAAAAGAGATCTCAAAACTCCCTCACTGTCTCGGAGTGAAGGATGCGACCGGAAGCATCTCGAACATGAGTGAAGTGATTGAAGCGATCAATCAGCACAATCCAAAATTTCAGGTTCTTTCCGGTGACGACGCGTTGACCTTGCCATTGATTTCTCTCGGCGGAACCGGCGTGATTTCGGTCGCCAGTAACCTGATCCCGAAAGAAGTGGTTCAGCTCGTCGAGCAGGCCCTCTGGGGTGAGATGCTCGCGGCGAAGGCCCTTCATCACAAACTGTCTCCGCTCTTCAAGGCACTCTTCTGTGAGACGAATCCGATTCCAATCAAGCAAGCGATGGAATGGATGGAAATGCCTGCCGGTGGCGTGAGACTTCCTCTTTACGAGATGTCGGATGCGAACAAGCAGATTTTGAAAGTGGCGCTTGAAGAGACGACCTTTCACATTCCAAAGCCAAATGGAAAAGACGAGTTGAGTGAAATTCAGCGTTCCGGATCCCGGCTCTAGCCAGACAGTTTGAAAATGATTCCGTTCAGTTTGAATCTACGGTGTAGGTTCCGCTGCAGCCATCCGAACTCTGTGCTTTGATTTTTGCCGTTTCACTTTGAGCCTGATTTGGAACGTAAATTCCGTTCGAATAGAGAGTTCCGGTTCCCTCGATCAGGGACCAGACATACGTTCCCGAGCAACCGCTTACTTTTGGTGCTTGAGGCGTGTAGTTGCTGAAAATCTGATAATGGAAGTCGACGGCGGAACCATTTTGTCCCCCAAGGGTCAGGACTCTTCCGTCTTTCATTGTGATATACCCGGCACCAAAAACAGGCAAACTCATCGGTGCAAGGGATGTCCAGGAGTCGGTCGCAGGATCATAGAGATCCACAGTCGTTACCGGAGCAGAACCCGCGTTACTGTACCCTCCAGTAACCAGAACGCGTCCATCCGGGAGTAGATTCACCGTCGAATTGGTTCTCGCAGTTGGAATGGCAGCGCCTGATGTCCAGGTTGTGCCGTCAAAAATTTCGGTGACCCCAGCGCTACCAGTGTTGTTGGTTCCCCCGATGATCATGATTCTTCCATCAGCAAGAGTGACAGGATGGCCGTACATGTGTCCATGGGGTGCAGTCTGGGACGCCCACGTGTTGGTAGCGGGGTCATAAATATCTACAGTATTGAATAGACCGTTACTGTTGGTTCCTCCGATCAATGCAACACGACCGTCCTTCAGCAAAGCCGCACTTCCCATGATGTGTCGCTCACTGCAGGCCGGAATAGAAGAAAAGGTCCTGGCGACCGGATCATAGATTTCAGCGGTCACTGCTCCTGTGGTTTGGCCTCCCGCGAGGAGCACTCTTCCATCCTTCATTTTCACCACACTGTGATACTCTCGGGCGTCGGTCAGGTGAGCGGAGAGGAGCTCCCAGGTATCGGTATCGGGATGATAAATTTCAGCGGTGTCCCGCATGTTCTCTCCACCCGCGGCCAGAATGGTTCCATCATTGAGCAGGACCGGGCTCATGAACATTCTTGAAACGTTCATCGGCGCCGTATTAGTCCAGGTGTCAGTGGCTGGATCATAGGTTTCAGTTTGTGCCGTAGGCCCTACGCCATTCCCTCCTCCGATTGAGATCACCTTCCCATTGGGGAGATTCACGAGTGAAGGATAGCTGATCTGGTAGGTTTTGGGGCTTGCTGCGACCCACGTGTTGGAGTCGGGGTGATAGGTTTCGACGTTTTGAAGCCCGCCTCCTGTCACCACGACCGTGCCATCACTCATCAAAACAGATACAGCGCCTTGGTTCATCGGGACGGGCATGGTTGGGATGATCGACCATAGACCAGACTGGTAATTATAGATTTCGTAAGGCACCGGGCCTGTGGCGTCGATACCCCCAATGAAAATTGGATTCCAATTCGGTAGCGTCAGGCTCGCATAAGCGACGCGTGCGTAGTGGGGAGGTGTGGCGGCACTCCAGGTTTTTAAAGCCGGATCATAAATTTCAGCGGTCAGGAGTGGGACACTACTTAGGTCATCGCTTCCTCCTGCAAGAAGAGCTTTTCCGTTTCCGAGAAGCAGGAGAGTCTGGTATTGGCGTCCGGCGCTCGGATAGCCGTTGGTCAGTGACCAGGAGTTGGTACCGGGATCGTAAATCTCCGAGACGTGGTATCCCGATCCACCTGCAGCGAGGACGGTTCCATCATTCAGGACTAAGAGGCTTGGGAAGCTCGGGGTGTTGATGTCTCCTGCGGAACTCCAGGTGCCCGCAATCGGATCATAGATTTCAGCGCTGGTGATTGCGCCGCCGAACGGTGGGCCGACGCCTCCGGCGACGAGCACTTTTCCGTTTGGAAGAACCGCGGCGGAAAATTGGGCGCGAGCGTTGTTGAGTGAGCCGATTGAAGTCCATGTGTTCGTGGCCGGGTCATAGATTTCGACTGAATCGGTATAGACGTTATTGTTGGAACCACCAATGATCATGACTTTGTGGTTCTGGAGAAGAACGGCTGTGTGGTCCAATCTCGCGGTGCTCGGGGAGGGGGCGTAGGTCACCAAAGTGGTGGAAGGATTGTAAATCAGGGCTACCGCCGAGGCATTCGAGCTTGCATCCAGTCCACCTGCAATCAGAACCCGATCATCCGCCATGCGGGTCATGGTGTGCTGGGCGAAGCCCCACGGAAGGATCTTGTTTCCGAAGTCGTCCTGATTCGTGACGAGCTGCTGTGACTTGGAAACGGTGAGATTGGAAGCGTGCAATGAGCGCGTCGCTTTTGTAAAAAGGCCTCTCATTTTCAGAAGCGAACCGCTGCAGCCGGTACTCGTTGCAATGATTAGAAAGAGGCCAAGATAGCGCTTCATGGATGTAATGTGTTCCCCTACCACTCATTCAATTTTACCATGCTTCTTCTACGGTTTTTGAAGTGGATTCGCATGGAAAGGGGGTTTTGCAGGTGAATTCAAGGCATTGAAACGATTTTCGTTTAATGGGCGCGGTCAGATCGACGGAGCGATCTCCTGCTTATTCATTCTTCGATGGCGCGAGCCTGATGCTCGATAGGCGTGAGTTCGGTCGTTGCGGTAAGGCTTCCACCGAGTTCGCGGGCTTTATCCAAAGACTTTTGAATGCTCTGGGAGCCGTTCCAGGACTTGTCGATCGCTTCGTTCCAGGCGCGAGTCGCTTGATCAAGGCCGTTTTGAACCTTGGATAAACGTTTTACAAAGATCTCGAGACGATCACCGACTTGCTCCACGATCTTGGAGAGTTCCGATGCCTTCTCAGATAAGCGATACTGCTTCCATCCGTGTGCAATCAGCATGATGAGTGGAAGAATGGTTGCAGGAGAAGAGAGGAACACTTTCCGGTCCATCGCCCATTTGAAGAGTTCCTGATCCACATCAAAGGCCGCGCGGATTGCGGCTTCAGATGGAACAAAGAGAACCACGTAGGGAAGCGATTGGTTGACGAACTTCTGGTATTCCTTGCCTGAAAGGTCTTGCACGCGGGTGCGGAGGCGTTTCGCAAAATCCTGGTGAAGGGCAAGGCGGCCTGCCTCAGTCTGGCTGTTTTCGCTCTCAAGGTAGCTGTCGAAGATGGAGGCTTTTGAATCGATGACCAAATGCTGGCCGCTTTGTGGAAGCTTGATCACGAAATCGGGCTTGAGCGCGTTTCCATCGCTGCCACTGACGGTCAATTGTTCTTCGAAGTCGATCCCGGAGACGAGATCGCTCTGGGAAAGAATGTTCCGGAGAACCAATTCACCCCAGCGTCCGCGAACGCTTTGAGAAGTAGTGAGAGCTGATTTCAGGCGCTCGGTCTCGAGGATGAGTTTTTGTTCCTGAGTGGAAATGTTTTCGATCTGCTTGGTGATTTTCGCGTACTGATCGACCCGTTCCTTTTCGAAATTCTGGATCTGGTCGGAAGTGACTTTCAGGTGGGAGCGGATCTCATCGAAGGTTTGTTTGAATTCCTGTTTCTTGAGATCGAGATCGTGTGCGTTCTCGTTCTTCAGGGTCTTGACCTGGGATTCGAGATTTTTGGCAAGAACCTCCTGGGCCAGAAGAGAGAACTGATCCTTGATGCGAAGTCCGTTTGCTTCCTGATCGCGCATGCGGTCTTCGTACATGGACTTCTGCTGAGCTAAGGCCGAACTCTGATTTTGTTTTAAGAGAAAATAGAGGAGTGCGGATCCGAAAAAAGTTCCAAAGATGAATGCCAGGGTGATCGCCATGTTGTACTCCGTAAAGGCCGTTTAACGGTAGTTAATCGGTTCGACAAACTGTAAGTCAGGCTCGATTCTTTTACAATAGGAGGTTTTATAGGCGCTATTCAGGCGCTTTCTGGCCTTTTTGCCTAGTTTTTCGTCAACCGTTTTGAAATTCAGGATGGTCTGGTAGTCGTGGATTGCCTTCTCCCGGGAGCCCAAAAGGTCGTGGCAGGCGGCCCGGAAATAAAGGGCAACCTGATAGAGATGCTGGGAAAGATCCTTTTTAAGTGCAGTCTCGAAGCACTTCAGGGCTTCTGAATACTGGCCTTCCATCATCTCAAAATAACCGCGTTGCATTTGAAGGTGCGGGTCTGACCCTAAGGCTTCGGTTGCTTGAATCAGGTAGGAGAGGGCGACATCTGGCCCTTCGTTTCTCACCTGCCAGGAGACATAGGCTTGATAGTAGAGATGAAGGGCTTTTAAGAATTCTTCGCCATATTGTTTTGGAATCGTGACGAGTTCGGGTTCTGCGTTTGGATCGAGTTTCGAAAAATCAAACGGGAGTTTGAGATAAGGGCCAAGGCCTGTCGGCGTTTCATCCCGCGTGGAAATGTAAAGAGCATCTTCCTGCGGATTAAAGGCAACGCTCTGAATGGTGGTCACGACACTGATCGTATTTCCAAAAATCCGCTCCTGATTCGTGGAGGGATCAACGTGGGACCCGAGTACTCCAAGTGCATCCCGGAATTGAGCGGGAAGCTTTAAACTCCGGGTTGCTTCTTCGAGAGTTTGTCTGCGATAGGTGCTGTCGTCGAAAACCGCACCCGAAAAATGAATTTCCGTTTTCTTGAAGTCAGGACTCTGGAAATTATTTGCATGCGGGAGTCCGCAGGCTTCTGCCTTCTGAACAGAGGAACTTCCATTGGCAAGCTCTACCGTAACGGCCTTCTTTTCCTTGAAGGAGGTGATGTTGATGGCCCAGGATCCGATTGTCTTGAATTTTTTGCAGCGGGCAATGGCTTCTTCGATGGTTCGGTCCTGTTCCAGAATCTCCTCAAGCAGGAAAAAGATTGGAACTCCCTTGAGTGAAATCTTTTTTGAAAAATGGGCGTGAAGTGAAACCGCGATTCCACTTTCATTCCAACCCGTGAGTCCTGCGGTGTCGATCCCGAGACTGGCGACTGAAAGGAATTTTTGAAATTCCGGTTCCGTGGGCTCATGGTAAAAGACGGCTGGATTTCTTTCCCAACAGGAAGCAGCCGGGTAGTCGAGGTTTCTAAAGAAGTAAAGATTGTCTCCGCCTTGAATCGTAGTGGTTGAACACGCAGGCATCCCTTGAAGAAAACGGTTCCGAACCGCATCGTTTGTGGAAGCGGCGAGAACCATCAACATGTCTGGCTGATAAAGCGAGAGCCACGCGGTTTTCTTTTTAACCCCGGACGCGTCGACGAAGGAATCCAGGCGTTTGCGGTAGGTCTTGGGAAGTCTCAAGAAGCGTTCGAGCACGAAGGCTTCGTACAGGCTGCCTGCAAGGCTGCCTAAGCCGGGTACGTGAGCGCCCGCACGGCGGATGAGGGCCTGATTCTTTTTTGAAAGCGGATTGAGGGCGAGGCTTTTACGTTCTTCCGGTTTCAGACTTGCGATCAAGTCTCCGTGTGCTTTTGCTCGTTCTGCGCGGGTGCCTTTGAGACGGAGAATGCGAATGTTTTTGATTTTTAATGAATCCAGAAAATGGCTCCTGCTATCAAGGTGGGAAGAAAGGCGTAGAGAAACAGTTTGGCTGCTTTCAATCCTTCTTCTTCAAAGTGGTTTTTTAAAATTGCGTATCCGGCCGGATTGGGTGCATTTGCAATCAGGGTGAGTCCACCACCCACCACCGCTCCCGAGACAATCAGCTCTTTCGCTCGCGCGGTGAGATTTGGTGCATGGGTGGCCAGAGCGGTCAGGGCCGCGTTGTCGGTGATTGCAGTGAGAAGTGTTGCGGAGCCGTAAAGGGCGAAGTCTTCAAGGCGGTAAAGGAAGGGCTTCAGCCACCATTCCTGTTTGTCCGTGAGAATGATGAGAGAGGCGAGAAAGAAGCCCACCAGAATCGCAGATCTTGTTTGAGGTGTACCCTGATGTTTCCGGGTCAGGAGAAAGTAGTCGAGAAACAGGATGAAGCCCGCGATCATGATTTTGGGCTGGTGAAGGCAGGCAATCATGAGCGCGAGAAATGCGAGGTTGATCAGAATCGTGGAAACCGGAACGGGGGTGCTTGGGCGTTCGGCCTGGAATGAAATGGACGTGAGTTCCTTTCGGTTGATCAGGACGGCAGCCGTGGTCGTACCGAAGATGGCGAGGATCGCTTTCCATCCAAAGTGGGTGAACAGAAACGGAGTATCCCAGTGCCATGCAGGTGCCACCATGAGGATGGGAGGAGCTGCAAACGAGGTTAGCGTTCCGCCGATCGAAATGTTTACAAAAAGTGTTGCGAGTGTGGAGTAGAGCAGTTTCTCGGAGATTTTCGTTTTCAGGAAAAGGCCCGAGAGGAGGAGTGCCGCGATCGTGATTGCGGCTGGTTCCGTGATCAGGGAGCCCAGAAGGGGAGCGATGAAGAGGGCATTTGCGTAAAAGGTGGTGGATGCGCTTTTGCCTGTGATCGGGATGCGTGAGGTCAGGGTGATCAAGCGGGAGGCTGCTTCAAGTACGGGGCGGGTGGAAGCGATGAAAAGAATCACCACGACGAACAGGGATTCAGTGAAATTGAGTGCGTCGAACCAGTGAAGAGCGTTGCTCACTCCGGTTGTAAAGAATTCAAGAACGAGAAAGAGGAGGGCCCAGATTCCAAAGACGATCTCAACTTCGCCCAAGTGATGAAAGAGGTGGGCCAGTATTGGATTTTTTACGGCACGGGCGCGGTCCATAAAGAACTTCAGGAACAAAGAGTGAAGAAGCGCCCCTCCCAGACAGGCGGTAGCGGCGATTTCTGAGTGCGTCGGGCCCATGGCTTAATGATGACAAAAATTCACTTGTGTATCGAGTGCAAAGCTTTGAAAATATAAGAATGGCGTCCAAGATCGATTGGAAAAACCTGCGTTCAAAATATCGGCAATTTTACCTCGTGATTTACCCGGAAACCGACGCGGATCAAAGTCGCTATTATTGTGGCGGTGGCCTGGATCTGGGCTTGAATGAAGAAGGCATGGATGAGGCACGAAAGCTTGCTCGCCGCTTCAAGAGAAACCCGCTCAAGATTAAGAAAATTTATGCCAGTCCCGAGCTGCGCACCATTCAGATGGCGGACTTCCTTCATGACGAAATGAAGGGGAAGATCATTCTCGTACGCGAGTTTTCGGATCAATTCTTAGGGGACCTGGAAGGACAGCCGCTTGAGGCTGGATTTGATGCTTTTAAAAAGGTGGGAACCCCGAATCGCGGGGAGCAGGGAGAATCCTATTCTCTCCGTATTCGCCAAGGCTTGGAGCGGATCTTTCAAGAAGAGGATTTAGTCATGCTCGTCACTCATCCGCGTGTGGCGAAAGAGGTTTTCGAGTGGCTGGGGCTCGGCGCCGAAAATCTCAAGCGCGGAGCCCTCTATGCCATCGATCTACCGGCAGATCAGGGCATTGCCCACTACCGGGAAGTCTGATTAAAGGTGAACGCTCAGGTTGAGCAGGAACTTGAAAGTGTTGATGGCTGAAGTCGTGTAGGACAGGGTCGTGTTGGGATCGGTAAAGGTCGGTCCAGCGACGTGGTCAAAATGCACTTCCGGTCCGACTGAGAAGCTATCGCCTAAAAACAGTTCGTAACCCACTACACCACCGATCGCAAATGCGTTTGCGCTGGCTGTGGCTACTAGAGGAAGCGTGGTGCTTTGGCTCACAATGGCTAGGCCTGCCTCTGGTCCAAAATAAAGGCCTGTGTTGCCTACCTTGCGTACAAGGACTTGTCCCAGAATGAAATTGTAAGCCGTTGAATAGTCAGGATTTACCTGGGAGTTTACGGAGAAGCGGTCAAAGTGGACTGCGAGTGCGAGCTTTCCGAAATCTCCCATTTGAGTCACATTGAATCCGGCCCGCGCGCCGTAATCGAACTGGGTGGTGTTGGCCGAGGTAGTGCCTAAGGCAGTGGTGTTGTCACTCTCCGAGTAAATCGAGAATCCGCCCATGACTCCAAAGAATGCAACCGACTCGTTTCCGTAGTGAGCACTTTCTTTAGTGTTGCTTGGAACATCCCGATCAACACTTCTTACATCTTCATGCTTGTAGCGTTGTTTGTTGCCGTTCGGAAGTTCGATGTCGACATACATGTTCGGCACGTCGTTCAAAACAGTCCCTTGGACTTTCTGGCCATTGTTCAACGTGATTTCATCCATCGCAAGAGCGGTGGATGACAAGGTGATGACGGAAAGGATGGCGAGAAGAATTTTAGTGATGGGTTTCATATAAGAAAAGAATAATCCAAATCGGTACAAAGCCAATAAAAATGCTGCCGTTTGAGTCTGGCTCAATGCGCATTTGCGTTAAGATTTAGAAGTAGATTGAAGCGGTGACGAGATATTTGAAAGCAGTGATCGCATTCGTATTACCCGTTCCGGTCGCCACCTGATTGATGTCGGTCGTGCTGATCGAACTTCCCCAGACGTGAACGAGTTGCACTTCGGGGCCGAAAGAGAAGCTTTTTCCAACAAAGAACTCGTATCCCGCCAGTCCTCCGAATTCAAAGACGACGCTGGATCCACTCAGTTGATCGTTCGGAATATTCTGGGTGACGTTCATGATTGCGATCCCGAGCTCTGGTCCGAAGTAGAATCCCGTTTTCCACGCTTCACGAAACAAGCCCTGAAACAGAAGTTCGTTCGTGGCCTGCCAGCTCTGAAGCCCCGAGATATTGACCGATTCCGATTCGCGATTGAAGGTCAGATCCAGAGCGAACTTTGAGAAACCGGTCTGATCAAGGTTCATCCCCGCTCGAAGACCATAAGAGAAGAGGGGATTGTTGTCCGTTCCAGAGAGGGCGGAAAATCCTCCCGCGAAGATGCTGACGAATCCACCCCAGTCCCGGGCGTTCATGATTTCAGATGAATCCGGGTGCTTGTCCGGAGATTGAGCAAATGAACCGGGTGAAAAAAGAAGGAGTGAAAGAGCGAGGACGGAAAAGATCGTTTTTTTCATCTTCATAAATTTTTTGTCCGGCGGAGCTCTTCATCCTTCGTGGGTTCAGGCGGAATCTCCGGCATCGGCTCTTCTTTTGAAGTGTCGATCACCTTCAGATCCGAATTCGCCGGTCCTTCAATGACCTTTCCATGGCAATCAAAACGAGAGCCGTGGCAGGGGCAATCCCAGGATTTCTCCGCCGTATTCCACCGGACGATACCGCCCAAGTGTGGACAGATTGCGGAGTGCTTTTCGACTTTTCCGCCTTCATCTTTGTACGCGGCGAGCAAGTGAATGCCTTCGCGGTAGACAATGCCTTCGCCTGGATCAAGATTCGCGAGATCCGAAAACTGACTTTCCCGAAACCAATCCATGTATTGAGCCGCTGTGTTGGCATTTTCCCGGAGATAGGTTGGAGTGGCGCGCAAGCTGACCCGGTTCGGACGATAAAGTTCCTGCCACTCATTCTTTCTTCCCATGATGAGATCCGTTAGAAGCATCCCGGCAAGCGTGGAGTAGGTCATTCCGTTGCCGGAGTGACCGGTGATGACATACACGTTGTCATCATCGAGTGGATTTTTTCCGATATAAGCCAGTCCATCGAAGGGCTCCACGATCTGTCCCGACCAGCGGTAGAGAACCCGGTCGGCATTGGGGAAGCGCTTTCGAGCCCATTTTTCGAGCTCAGTGTAACAGTTCTGAGGCTCGTCGTTCTGTCCGGTCTTGTGGTCTTCTCCGCCGACGAGAAGAATGTCATGAGTGGAAAGATGCTCGTCTTTGAAGACGCGAAGAAAATGATACGGATCCTCGGTATCCCAGTAGAGACCTTTCGGTACTGTTCCTTTCGGTATCCGGAGTCCGATCACATAACTGCGATAGGAGGCTTGTTTGGTGTGAAGGGAAAAGCGATCGTTGATCGGAGTATTGGTTGCAACAATGACGGATTTGCAGCGAACGATGTGTCCGTTCCGAAGTTTCACCTGCGCACGCTTTCCTCCTTGCACTTCCTCGACGTGAGAGTGGGTGTAGATCTGACCGCCGTTTTTGGAGATCGCTTGAGCCAGTCCTTGAATGTAGCGGAAAGGATGAAGTTGCAGCTGATTCGGAAAACAAAGAGCGGCCCCTGCTTGAAAAGGAAGAGGTGCCTTCGCGAGTGGATAGACATCTTTTAGTCCGGCGCGATGACAGGCGTCGAGTTCGCGGCGAATTTCGTTGCTGACATCTCCCGGGTAGGTGAAGAGAAAACCATCGACGCGCTCCAAGTCACACTGAATCGACTCCTGATGAATGATTTCCTCAACTTTTTGAATGGCAAGAGCATGGCTTTCTGCGGCGAGTTTTGCACCGCGAAGACCGTGGTATTTTTCCAGGGTGAAATACCTCTGATCCAGTGCAGTGGTGAAATGGGCGGTGGTGCGGCCTGTTTGTCCACTTCCGATCTCAAAGTCCTCAAGCACGCAGACGGACTTTCCCTCTTCGAGAAGCAACCAGGCGGAAGTGAGGCCTGCAATCCCTCCACCGATGATGCAGACATCCACTTCAATGTCTTTGACCAGAGCGGGATAAACAGCGAGTTCCACACCTTCGATCCAAAGCGAGAGACTTTCTCCTGGGTGTATGGGAATCATGGCAGCCTCCTTGCGTTAAACAGCAAACGAAAATTTCCTATCTCTGCTTGATGTGCAGAAAACGTACCTGGAATGTGACTTGCTTCTCATCCAGACATGACTGCAAACGCTTCGCTTCCAATCATTGAAGTGATTTTTGATCATGCCGGTTTTGGGACTGATGGCCAGGTTTGGGGTGGGGAGTTTTTGATTTCCGATTCCACAGGCTTCCATCGTGCGGCTCATTTGCAGTCGGTCCCTTTGCCTGCAGGTGAGAAGGCCAGTCTTCAGCCCTGGCACATGGCTTATTCCCATTTGAACAACGCAGATTTGAACCTGAATCAGCTCGTGATTCCGCTTTCACCCGAAGAAAAGAAATCCTTTGAGCTCGCTTTCTTCCGCGATCCGCTTCCGATCCTGACTTCGAGCATGGGGAAGTTGTTTGATGCGGTTTCGGCCATTCTGGGTTTATGCATCGTTTCCACCTATGAAGGGGAGGCGCTCAGCGAGCTTGAAAATCTGGCGAACCTTGCCGACGATGATTTTGGGTCGGACTACGAGTTTTTAATTTTTGAAAAAGATCTGGGCTGGATTCTCGACCCCGCACTGGTACTGGCTCAGATTCAACAGGACCTCTATCGGCGAGTTTCTCCTGCTTCAATCGCGAAACGTTTTCACTGGGCAGTGGCGGAACTCGTGGTTCGGGTTTGTAAAAAGATCCGGGATCTTCATGAGCTCAATCATGTGCTCCTCGGTGGGGCGCTGTTTGCAAACAAACTTCTCGACCGGGAAACCCGGGAGAGACTAGCAAAGGCTGGGTTTATTCTGGAGTCCGACAGATCAGAATCCTCCGAACAGCAAATCAGTCTCAAGCAACTGACAGTCATGACCACGATTAAAAGCAAGGGGCTTGAAACCCATTTATGAGTCTTGAAATCGCGGATCAATTCACGAAGATCGTTCTCTATGAAGATCTTCTCGCTAAAAAGAACTGGAACTTCGGAGGGCTCAAGCCTCGGGACGAAATTCTGACTGAATGTCTGGTCGAATCCAATGAGAATACCGAACTCAAGATTCGAGTTCGTTTTCTTCATCTTCTTGCCCATGATCCGGATGTAAAAAAGGAAGACTGGGATGACGACGGAAACCGAGGGCTGGAGCGGGAAGTAGAGCTTCCTTTGTTCCGAATGAAATTTCTATTGAAGGCCGCTCATTCTTATCCTTTTGCGTTTCATCCGGTCACGGGGGAACCCAAGCTCGATGCTTTCCTACAGGAGCCGATCTACGGAAGAATTGAACTTTCAGCAATCCGGGTTGCCCGGGGGCTGGTCAAGATCAGCATCCGGCTCTCCAATACGAATGAAGAAGAGATCCACACCGAGCCCGAGGCCTGGCTTCGGACAATGATGGCGGCTCATGTGCTCTTTGAAGCTACCGGGGGTCGATTTGTTTCTTCGCTCAATCCGCCTGAGGCTCGTGCACGATTTGTAAAAAAATTGAAGAATGAGGGAGTGTATCCGGTTTTACTTGGACCGAAGAAGGACGGGAGCGTTCTCCTGTCTTCAGCGTATGCGCTTTACGATTACCCGGAGATTGCTCCCGATACCCAGTGCTACATGTTCGAGTGTGATGATATCGGAGAAGCACTCGGTTCCCGGGTTTTTGAAGATGACGACCGGGACGGGGATTTTCAAATCGGGGATCGGGTACGAATTGTTTCAAAGCCCATGAGTGCCGCACTGGGCACTCCGAATGGAGATGTTTTTGATCTCGCCCTGGCCGGATTGACCGCAAGAATCGAAGGGGTTGAGTATTCGGTCGAAGGGGGGACTTTCCTCAAAGTCACCTTCGAGGATGAGCTTGGCCGCGAGATTGATCTCGGTGAGCCGCCCGGACATCGGTATTTTTTCAAGCCACATGAAGTGGAACGTCTGTGAATTTGGGTGAAACATGTGGATCGTCTATCTAGCCCTGCGGCGTCCTTATTCGGTCGCCGTTTTTGCGGCACTGATTTTCATTGCCGGGATTCTTTCCATCAATAGCATGTTGATTGATATTTTTCCTTCGATCAACATTCCGGTGGTCGGGATCGTGTGGACTTATCCGGGCCTTCTTGCTGAAGACATGGAGCGACGGGTGGTGCTCTATAATGAGCGCGCGATTTCGACGACTGTGGGCGGGATTTCCCGGATTGAATCTCAGTCCATTCCCGGCATTGGACTGTTACGGGTGTATTTCGAGCCTAAAGTGGATATCGCCGGTGCCGTTGCTCAGATCACGGCGGTTTGTCAGACCATTCTCCGGGTTCTTCCGCCGGGAATGCAGCCGCCGATTGTGGCGCAGTTCAATGCTTCAAACCTTCCCGTGATTCAGATGACGATGACGAGTGATTCCCTTCCGGAGGAAACCATCTTCGACTACGCGCTGAATTTCATCCGGATCAAGCTCTTCACCATTCCGGGCCTTTCCACTCCAGCCCCCTACGGCGGAAAGACAAGGCAGATCAATATTAACGTCGATCAGAACCGGTTACTTGCGCGAGGGCTTTCATCGGAAGATATTGTTTCTGCCGTTCAGGCCCAGAACTTGATTCTGCCTGCGGGTACGGCACGGATTGGCGACCTTGAATACAACGTGCTTTTGAACTCGAGTCCGACGGTGGTCGAACGATTCAATGACATGCCGGTCAAGATCGTGAACTCAAGGCCCATCCGGATCGGGGATGTAGCGAGAGTTTCAGATGAGTATGCGGATCAGACAAATCTGGTTCGAATCAACGGGAAGCGGGCGGCTTACTTGAGTATTCTCCGAAAGGAAGATTCCTCAACGCTGGATGTAATTAACTCGGTGAAGAAAGCGCTTCCCGAGATTCAAGCGACCGCACCCAAAGGGTTGAAATTGAAACTTGATTTTGACCAGTCTGTTTTTGTGAAGGGCGCGATCTGGAGCGTGATTCGAGAGGCGGCGATTTCATCCACTCTTGTGGCACTCATGATTTTATTGTTTCTCGGGAGCTGGCGAAGCGTGATTGTGGTCTGTACTTCAATTCCACTGGCGATTTTATCCTCGATCATCGGGTTAAACATCACCGGCAACAGCATTAATCTCATGACTCTCGGGGGACTCTCACTTGCCATCGGGATGCTCGTCGATGATGCAACGGTGGAAATCGAGAATATCAACCGGAACCGGGCGCTCGGACTTCCCCTGACACGCGCGATTTTAACTGGAGCTCACCAGATCGCACTTCCCGCGATCATGGCAACGCTCGCAATCTGTATCGTATTCTTTCCCGTGGGACTGCTCACCGGACCTGCCCGTTATCTCTTTACACCGATGGCGCTCTCTGTGGTGTTTGCCATGATGATGTCCTATCTTCTGTCCCGGACTCTGGTGCCAGCTCTTTCCCGGATGTTGCTTGCAAAAGAGGAGGCTCCGAAGGAAGAACACGAAAACCGCATGTTTCCGCGAATGGGGCGTGCGTTTGAACGTTTTCAGGGTGCGTACGACCGTTCGCTTCATGTGTTCATGGAGCATCGGGGATTTGTAGGGCTTCTGGTCTGCGGAGTGATCCTCGTCAGCCTGACTCTTCCCTTCATCCTGAAAGAGGATTTCTTTCCAACGACTGATACTGGACTCATGAAGCTCAGAGTTCGTGCTCCATCCGGCACCCGGATTGAGACGATGGATTACTACGTCGAAGAAGTTGAAAACAAGATCCGGAAGATCATCCCGAAAGAGGAGCTCGAAAACGTCACGACCAATATTGGGGTGCCGACTTCCTACAACCTCGCGTTCATCCCGACCGATAACACGGGTGGAATGGATGCCGAGATGTTGATTGCACTGGGAGAGAAACACCGGCCGACCGAAGAATATAAGAAAAAAATCCGTGAAACCCTGAACAACGAGTTTCCAGGATTCACTTTCTATTTCCAGGCGGCGGATATCGTAAGCCAGGTGTTGAACTTCGGTTTGACAGCGCCGATCGACGTTGAGGTGGTTGGCAAGGACATGAAGGAGATGATTCCGATCGCGCAGAAACTTTATAACGGCATGAGAGCGGTTCCGGGGGCGGTGGATGTGAACATCAAGCAGGTGTTTGATTATCCAACGATCAAACTCGATGTCGACCGGGTTCGGGCAGGGTACCTTGGATTGACCCAGCGGGATGTGGCAAATAGCATGCTCGTCTCGCTTTCTTCAAGCACACTCATTTCACCTTCGTATTACCTGAACCCGTCGAACAGTGTGAACTATCCCGTGGTGGTGAAGACACCGCTTCCTCAACTAGCGACGGTGAATGATCTGTTGTCCGTTCCGATCACGGCCGGAGGAGGGGCTCCGATCTTAAGCACGACGACTCCTGAACTCTCAACTCCTCCTGCACTCAATGCCCAACGAATCGGGAATCTCTCAACGCTTTCTTCATCTGCGATGATGAATGAGATCAGCCATGCAAACGTTCAGCGGGTGATCAACATCACTTCCAATATTCAGGACCGGGATCTCGGCGGGGTGGTGAGCGATATCAAGGAGAAGATCAAGGGAATCGGCAAGCTTCCGGCGGGGAATACCATTGAAATTCGGGGACAGAGCCAGACGATGCATGAATCGTTTACCAAGCTCGGTCTCGGTATCCTGCTCGCCATGGTGCTTGTTTATCTCCTGATGGTGATTTTGTTTCAGTCCTGGATTGATCCCTTCATCATCATGATCGCGGTCCCCGGAGCCTTGATTGGAGTGCTCTGGATGCTCGCGCTCACCGGAACCTCGATCAACGTCGAATCCCTCATGGGAGCGATCATGGCAGTCGGGATTGCGGCTTCAAACTCGATTCTTCTAGTCAGTTTTGCAAATGATGCCCGGGTGGAAAACGAGGG
>OUNO010004864.1_pt2 | contig 54974 bp, 50 predicted proteins | sample 1779811 | NCBI WGS metagenome assembly OUNO01 (sample SAMEA3914804, study PRJEB12502) | metagenome | biome: forest; material: soil | place: Canada | collected 2010-06-25 | depth 0.3 m
CGGCGAGGGCGATCAGCAGGACGTCCTTGAGCAGGCCGCCCGTCAGGAAGCCGCCGCGCAGCATCCGCTCGAGCACGGCGGCCTCGATAGGCGTCCTCGCGACGTCGGGATCGAGCCCGATCTGTCGGAAGAAGACGCGGTAGGCGGCCGGCACCGGCTCGCGGCGGATGGACACGGCGCGAGCGCCGCGAAAGCGGTTGGACAGATCCCGCATGCGTGCCTCGATGTCCGGCGGCGAGCCGCCCGTCAGCGGCTCTCGGCGCCCGACCTCGACCTCGACGACGAGCAGGCGCAGATCGGGCAGCTCCTCTTCCACCTCACGAGCCCGCCAGCCGACCTGCGGTCCCATTGCCGCGTTCATCCGCTCGCTCCGGCGACCGTGCGGGCGCGCGATCCGGCGAGAAGTCGACTGACGCGCTGGCGCAGGGTCGCGAGCGGAACGCGCCGCAGCAGGGCCTTGCTCTGGACGATGCCGCCGGGGTAGATGAAGCTGATCTGTGGGCAGCTGGCGATTTTGTAGAGGACGGCCAGCGCGCCGTCGGAGTCGATGCCCACCGGGATGCTCACGCCGCGCGAGCGCATCAGGGCGCGGAGGGAGCCGCGGTCTCCCTTGATCGCGACGGCCGCGAAGCGGACGGCCGGGAACTCGCCGGAAAGGGTCTGGAGATCGCTGAGAACGCCCTCGCAGGAACCGGCCGCGACGAACAGGGCAAGGACGACGGGGCTGCGTTCGTAGAGCTGACAGACGTTGAGGATGTTCGCGCCCCGCAGCGAGCACGCCGGAACGCGGCCGGCCAGGCCCTCGTGCGCGCGCGTCGCGACGTCGGCGTCACCGACGAGCGTGCCCTGGACGAGCGGCACGGCAAACGGTGCGACGGGCTGGCCCGCCGGAATGCCGGTCGCGCCGTTCGGCTTGGTGACGATCGCGTTGATCGTGATCAGGATCAGCAGCACCACTCCGATCACGCCGACGTAGCGCCCGTAGTGGGGGCCGTCCGACGGCGGAGGCCGGCCGCCACGGGCGAACGGTCCGCGCTGCTCCTCGCCCCGGGCGAACAGTCCGAGCGGGTCCTCGCCCCCGGCGAACGGTCGCAGCGGGTCCTCGCCGCCGTCCGGCGGCGGCGAGTCAGGCGGGCTCATGGCTGCGCCGCGGACGCGCACGGACACCGGCGGCGAGCACTCCGCGCAGCCCGACGCGCTCGTCGCGCCCGCCTTCGGCGGCGGCGTCGGCGATGACGAGGGCCGCCGGCAGCGCGACGAGCACGCCCAGCAGCGACACGCTCAGATCGATCAACGTCACGAGGCCGAAGTCGCGGAGCATGCGGATGTCCGACAGCGCCAGCACGCCGAAGCCCGCGATGGCGGTGGCTCCCGACGCGGCCACGGCGGCGCCCGTCCGGCGGTAGCTGCGCCGCAGCGCCTCGACGGTGTCGTGGCCGGCGAGGCGCTCCTGACGGTGGCGCTCGGACAGCAGGACGCTGAACTCGCTCGACAGGGCAATGACGAGGGCGCCGAGCATCACCGACATCGGGTTCAACGGAACACGGACGGCGAACAGGATCAGCGCCGACCAGCCCGTCGCCAGCGCGATCGGCACCATCGGCACGAGCGCCCGGCGCCGGTCGCCGCGAAATGCCAGCAGGAGCACGAGCGCAACGGCGACGAGTCCCGCTATCAGCGTCTCGAGCCGACGCCAGGGGTCGGCGACCTGAGAGCCGGAGCGCGCTGCAAGGACCGGAAGGCCGACGAGTTGGGCGCTGACGCCGGCGGGCGGATGCAGGCGTGAGCGCATCTGCTCGATCAGCCGCTCCTGCTCGGCCAGGCCCATGACGCGGATGCCGAAGGCCAGCGTCGCCCGTCGCCTGTCGGGCGTGATGACATCCTGCGAGAAGTACGGCGGGATGACGCCGAGCAGGCTGCTGACCTCGGCCGCCGACAGCTTGGCCGGAGCGCCCGAGGCGCCCGCCCGGACGCTGAAGAGGTCCGGCAGCGAGAAGGCCGGGCAGATCCGAGCGCGCCCGCAGCCGCGCGCCCGGCTGTAGCCGAAGTGGCTCAGGACGGCGCTCTGATAGGAGCTCATCCATTCGATCGTCGCCGGGCTGGCGACGTTGCGCCCCGACACCATCAGGTCGATTTCGCCGCCCACGCCGGTCGTGCGCTCGAGCGTCGTCAGGGCCTGCAGCGAGCTGAGATTCTGTGGCACGAGCTTGGTGATGTCCGTCTCGACACGCGTCTGTGTGTCGAGACCCCAACCGAGCGCCGCCAGGGCGAGGCCTATGCAGAGGACACGGCCAGGGCGACGGACCGCCGCGCCCAGCGCGACGCCGCTGACAAGGCGCGTGAGCGCGTTGTCGGTCAGCAGCTCGCGCGCGCCGCGCCACGCCGAGCCGAGGGCCGGCAGACGCGGCGGCGAGGACCCGCCCGCGGGACGCCGGCCGGCAAGCGCAAGCGCGGCCGCGCCGGCGCTGAAGGCGCACCCGAGGGCGATGGCGAGGCCGACGACGAGCAGGACGCCGAACCCGCGGACCATCGGCACGGGCGAGAGGAGCAGGACGAGCATCGCCGACGCGCTGGCAGCGGCAGCCGCCGCGATCGTCGGACCGCCCGTCCCCGCCGTGCGCCCGATCACGGCCGCGGCGTCGTCGCGGCCCTCGCCGTCGAGGCCCTCGCCGACGCGCGACTGGAACTGGATCGAGTAGTCGACGGCGAAGCCGACGAGCACCGGCAGGACGGCCGCCGAGGCGACCGTCAGCGAGGCACCCGCGAGCGACAGCGCGGCGAACGTGAGCGCGACCGCCAGCAGCGCGAGGGCGAGCGGCAGCAGTCGCGGACGTCCCAGGAAGATCAGCCCCAGGGTTGCCGCCATCACCAGCAGCACCGCGAGGAGCAGGAGCTCGATCGAATGGGTTATCGAGCTCGTGAGCTCGGCCACGATGACCGGCTCGCCCGTCAGCAGATAGGTGCCACCGTGCTGAAGGTGCCACTGCGGCATGGCGATGGCCCGTCGGATGTCGTCGATCGTCTTCGTCCGCTCGGCTTCCGAGAGGCCGGCCTTCATACGCACGGACACGAGCGCCGCTTCGCGACTCGGGAAGAGGTAGGCGAAGCGCTGCTTGGGCGTGCCGGCCGGCTTGGTCGAGTCGAACACGAGCGTCGAGACGAAGTTGGCGTCGTCAATGCTCGGCTGCGCGCTCAGGCCGTACTTCAATGCGAGCTTGACGAGGCCCTCCTGGAAGCGGGCGATCGTGACCTTGCTCGCCTGCCTGCCGAGCGACGTCGCTTCGGCGCTCGAGAGCCCACGCGCGCGAGCGGCGCGCGCGACGATCTGTTCGGCCTGCTTGGCCTGGGCCTGCGCCTGGCGCGTCTGCGAGCTCAGCTGTTCGTCGATCTGGCCGGCCGCCTCGTTGATGAACGTGCCGGGTCCGAAGACGACCTTGACGGTCTTCGCTCGCGCCAGCTGACCGCAGGGCCCGTCCACGCCCCCCTCGAGCGCCAGCGAGGAGACCGGCACGTTGCCCGACAGGCAGCCCTCGAGCCCGACGAGGCGGTCGATGTCCTTGCTGAGCACGAGCTGCTGGAGGCTCCCCTTGACGAGGACGGCGATCGGCTCTTCGCCGAAGCTCCGATAGAAGCTCTGCGTGTCGTGGTACTCCGAGCTCGAGCTCGACACGAAGGTGCTCGTCGCCGCCGTCGGGCGCAGCCTGAGAGCCAGGGCCGCCCCGCCCAGGCCGATGACGAGCGCCAGCGCGAGCACGAGCCGCGGTCGGCGCGCGGCGCCGCCCGCAACGAAGGCCAGGATCCGCGATGCGCTCACAGCTGAAGGCTAACCCGGCCGCCGTCCGGTGGCCGCACCTGTGGGGTATGACACAACGCGCCGTTCAGCACCGAGCATCTGGGGGCCGGATCGTCGTTCCTGGCAAGGACGCAGGGAGCGTGGTGTGCGACAGCACACGAGCGACCGAGGACGCCGCCAGGGGCGACGAGGCGGCCTCCAGGTCTACTCCATGCCCAGGGGGCCGGCAGACTCCCCCGAGAGGAACTGCCGCACGAACGGGTTTTCCGACGCGAACAGGTCCTCGGCGGGGCCCGATTCGACGATGCGGCCCTTCCACAGGACGGAGATGTGCTCGGCAACGCGGCGGGCGCTCATGATGTCGTGCGTGATGACGACGTAGCAGCCTCCGTTCTCGGCGTGAACCTCCTTGATGAGCTCGCACAGCAGGGCGGTGCGAACGGGGTCCAGCCCGGAGTCGGGCTCGTCGAAGAGGACGATGTCGGGTTCCAGCACGAGGGCGCGAGCGAAGCCGGCGCGCTTGCGCATCCCGCCGGACAGCTCGTTGGGCATCTTCTCGTTGGCCTGGCCGAGACCGACCTCGGCAAGACGGCGGTTGACGATGTCGGCGATCTCCTCCTCGCCCTTCTCGGTGTGCTGGCGCAGCGGGAAGGCGACGTTGTCGTAGAGGTTCATCGAGCCGAAGAGGGCGCCGTCCTGGAAGAGGACGCCGAACTTCTTGCGCATCTCGAACAGCTCGGCGTCGGGCAGGCTCGGCACCGAGCGCCCGTGGACGATGACGTCACCCTCGTCGGGGTATAGGAGGCCGACGATGTGCTTGATGCAGACCGACTTGCCGGTCCCCGACGGGCCGAGGATCATCGAGATCTGGTCCTCGGGGAGCGCCATGTTCAGGCCTCTGAGAACGTGGTTGCGCCCGAAGGACTTGTGGACGTCGACGAACTCGATCGCGTCCGGCGCGTTCGTCGGGCGGACCGTGCCGGTGTGGAACTGGAACTCATCCTCGTCGGACTGGCGCGGGCGGGCCGGCCCCGAGCTGGCGGGCGCAGCGGCTGAGGAGGCAGGCTGCTCGTCGCGCAGCTCCGGGTTCTCACCCGACTCAGGGCGCACGTCTCCCATGATCTCAGCCGCCGATCGGAGCTCGTGGGTTGGCGCCCCAGAAGATCTGGGTGCCGAGCATGCCGATGACGTGGACGAGCACGAGGTTCAACACCATCGACTTGGCCGTCGCCGTGCCCACCCCGACGGGTCCGCCGCTCGCGTTGTAGCCGTAGTAACAGCCGACGAGCACGATCGCGGTGGCCATGAACATCGCCTTGATGACGCTGTAGAGGAAGTCGGGCGGATTCTGGAACTGCCAGAAGATCAGGAAGTAGCCTCCCGAGGACACCGCGCCGACCTGCTGGACGACGGCGATGTAGGAGGCGAGGAAGCCGGCGCCGATCGCCGCCAGGTACATGAACGGGAGCACGAGCCACGCGGCGAGCAGGCGGGTGGCGCAGAGGAAGGTCACGGAGTTGATGCCCATGACCTCGAGCGCGTCGATCTCGTCGGAGATGCGCATGGCGCCGAGCTCGGCCACGATGCCGGTTCCGACCTTGGCCGCCATCATGTAGCCGAAGGCGTAGGGCACGAGCTCGCGCAGGTCGCACCAGGCGGTGAAGACGCCGGCATAGGCAGGGGCGCCCTGGGCCTCGGTGAAGTAGGCGCCCTCGATGCCGCACTCGAGGCCGATGATGAAGACGAGCGCCCAGATGATGAGCGTCGAGGAGAGGATCAGGATGCCGGACTGGCGCAGCGCCTCGCCGAAGAAGCGGAAGACGCGCAGGCCCCAGACGTCGCGGACGATGTTGCCGGTGAACCTGCCGATCTCGCCGGTGGCGGCGAGCCATTCGCGCGGCAGCGCCAGCATCTCGTTCATTACTTGATCACCAGGATCTGCGGGTGCGTCGCGAGCAGCGTCTGCGTGAAGACGTAGTCGAAGGAGAAGATCGCCAGGAAGGCGACGACGACGGCCTGGTTTACCGCGCGTCCGACGCCCTCGGCGCCGCCCGACGCGGTCATGCCCTTGTAGCAGCAGACTATCGCGATGATCGCGCCGAAGATGGTCGTCTTCAGGACCGACCCCCACAGGTCGGTCGTCGAGGAGTTCGCGAACAGCGTCGCCCAGAAGGGCCCGAGCGGCTGGCCGTTGACGAGCTCGGCGATGATGCCGCCGAAGATGCCGAAGAGCAGCGCGTAGATGTCGAACAGGCCGGTCACGATCATGAGCGCGAGGAAGCGCGGCACGACGAGGTTCTTGACGGGGTCGACGCCGAGCACCTGCAGGGCGTCGAGCTCCTCACGGATCTTGCGGGCGCCGAGATCGGCCGTGATGGCGGTGCCGGCGACGCCGGCGAGGACGATGGCCGTCACGTTGGGCCCGATCTCGCGCACCGCCGCGAGCACGAAGAAGCCGCCGAGGCGATCGAGCGCGCCGAAGATCGTCAGGAAGTTCGCCGCCTGGAGGCCGGGCGCGCCGTAGTCGATGGCCACCGTCGAGACGAGCAGCGGGAACCAGCACAGTCGCAGCGCGAACAGGAACTGCGAGACGAACTCGCCGCCGTAGGGGTACGGAGGCCTGAGGGCGGATGAGATCGTCCGACCCGTGAGGATCATCATGTCCCCGATTTCCTCGAGCAGGTTCCTCGTCGGGAAGTACGCCCGCTCTGCGACGCTTCGAACCATCTCTAACGAACCCTCCCTCGGGTAACGGTCGGCCTCGCTGAACTCTACGACATGCACTCCCCCGCCGCCACCGCCAACGCGCCGCCGGCGACCTCCGGCTGCTCGCCTGCATGCCGCGCCGCTGGTAATGTGGCGCGATCGTGAGGGGAGTGCGCAGCGTCTTCATCGTGGGTCCGCGCAGCGCCCGCGGCGCACTCGCGGCGCTCGCGCGCGGCACCGCGGCCGGCGCGGCCGCGCTCGCGCTGGCGCTGACGGCGGCCGGTTGCGGCGGCGGCACGCGCCAGGACTCGGCCGAAGCATCGGGCACGTTCCAGATGAGCGTCGTGCGGGCGAGCTTCCCGAGCAAGCAGGCGGTCGCCCGCCAGACACAGCTCGAGCTGCAGGTCAAGAACACCGGCTCGCAGACCGTTCCCAACGTCGCCGTGTCGCTTGACTCTCTCAACTACGTCTCGACCGCGCCCGAAGTCGCGGCCAACAAGCGGCCGATCTGGGCGATCGAACGCGGCCCGGGCGCGATCGCGGCCCTTCCGGTCGACACCCAGGAAGTCAGCCAGCCCGGGAGCGGCCAGACGGCATACCTGAACACCTGGGCGCTCGGACCGCTGGCCGCCGGACACACGCAGACGTTCGTCTGGAAGGTCGTCCCGCTGAAGCCCGGACGCCACACGGTGCACGTCACCATCGCGGCCGGCCTGGCCGGCAAGGCCAAGGCCGCGCTGGCGTCGGGCGGCGCTGTCGCACAGACCCTCACGGTCGACATCGCCGGTGCGCCGCCGATCAGTCACGTGGAGCCCGCGACCGGCAAGGTCGCACCGGGCGCGTTTCCCATCACGCCCTGACGTCGGCGAGCGAGCCGCCGGGCGGCGACGGGTCTCGTTTGGCCACGTGTCGAAGCATCGCCCGATCGATTTCTCCATCCGCTGATCCCCTCACCCCGGCTTGGCACTACGATTGCGTTCGGCCCAGCCCGCGCCAGGGCGGGGCGACCAACTCTTCCAGGAGGAATCGACCGACCCCATGCCCAGGTCTCGTCAGCACAATGTCACCGCCGCGCAATGGTCCGTCAACGGGACCGCCCTCGGCTCGCCCGATCTGACGCTGTCGAACAACCAGGTCTTCGGCGCCAACGTCTTCTCGCCAGCGGTCCAGCGCCACCGCCTGCCCAAGCACGTCTACAAGGCGCTCCAGCGGACGCTCGCCCGCGGCGAGGCGCTGGACACCTCCCTGGCCGATCAGGTCGCCCAGGCGATGAAGGAGTGGGCGATGGAGAAGGGAGCCACCCACTACACGCACTGGTTCCAGCCGCTGACCGGCTCGACGGCCGAGAAGCACGACTCCTTCTACGGTCCGGCAGGCGACGGCACGGCGATCGCCGAGTTCGCCGGCAAGGAGCTGATCCAGGGCGAGCCCGACGCCTCCTCGTTCCCGACCGGCGGCATCCGGGCGACGTTCGAGGCCCGCGGCTACACCGCGTGGGACCCGACGAGCCCGGCTTTCATCCTCGAGAACCCCAACGGCGCGCTGCTGTGCATCCCGACGGCCTTCACGTCGTGGACGGGCGAGGCGCTCGACCACAAGATCCCGCTGCTGCGCTCGATGGATGCCCTCTCGACGGTCGCGGTGCGCGCTCTGGGGATCCTCGGCGTCGATGACGCCGACCGCGTCTTCACGACGACCGGGTGCGAGCAGGAGTACTTCCTGATCGACGAGCAGTACTTCTTCGAACGCCCCGACCTGCTGACGACCGGCCGCACTCTGTTCGGTGCCAAACCGCCGAAGGGCCACGAGCTCGACGACCACTACTTCGGCTCGATCCCCGAGCGTGTCCTGGCCTACATGCTCGAGGTCGAGCTCGAGCTGGCCAAGCTCGGCGTGCCGATCAAGACGCGCCACAACGAGGTCGCCCCGAACCAGTTCGAGGTGGCTCCGATCTTCGAGAACTCGAACGTCGGCTCCGACCACCAGATGATCACGATGCAGATCATGCAGAACACGGCGAGGCGCTACGGCCTGGTCTGCCTGCTGCACGAGAAGCCCTTCGCCGGCGTCAACGGTTCCGGCAAGCACAACAACTGGTCGATGGGCACCGACACCGGCCTCAACCTGCTCGAGCCCGGCGACACGCCCTCGGAGAACCTCCAGTTCCTGTTCTTCTGCGCGGCGGTCATACATGCCGTCAACAAGCACCAGGCGCTCCTGCGCGCGTCGATCGCCAGCGCCGGCCAGGACCACCGACTGGGCGCCAACGAGGCGCCGCCTGCGATCATCTCGATCTTCCTCGGCGCCGAGCTCGAGAAGGTCTTCACGGCGATCGAGTCCGGCAAGGTCCAGCCGTCCAAGCCGGGATCGTTCCTCGGCCTCGGCACGCCGGTCCTGCCGCCGCTGCCCCTCCACGGCGGCGACCGCAACCGCACGAGCCCGTTCGCCTTCACCGGCAACAAGTTCGAGTTCCGCGCGCTGGGCTCGAACTCCTCGCCGGCCTTCCCGAACACCGTCCTGAACACGATCGTCGCTGAATCCGTCGACGAGCTCACCGACAAGCTGAAAGCGGCGCTCAAAGGCTCGGCCACGCTGGAGAAGGCAGTCACGAGCGTCGTCAAGGACGTCTGGGCCGCGAACAAGCAGATCATCTTCGACGGCGACGGCTACTCCGAGGCCTGGCACGAGGAGGCCGCCAAGCGCGGCCTGGCGAACCTGCGCACGACGCCCGAAGCGCTGCCCTGGCTCATCGAGAAACAGACCCTCGCGGCGTTCAAGAAGTACAAGGTGCTGTCAAAGCGCGAGCTCGAGGCCCGCTACGAGGTGTTCACCGAGCAGTACGTGATGAACATCAACATCGAGGCCGAGACGGCCGCGTCGATCGCTCGCACGATGATCCTGCCGGCGGCGGTTCGCCACCTGAACATCCTGCGGGAGAGCGGCATGGCGGACCTCGTCGGAGAGGTCGAGCCGCTGATCAAAGAGCTCCACTTCGCGCTGCTCAAGCTCGAGGACGCCAACCTCGACGAGAGCCACCCGCATGGCCCGCTCCAGAAGGAGGCCGCGTACATGCGCGACACGGTCATCCTCGCCATGGACGACGTGCGCGAGGTCGCCGACCGCCTCGAGAGGCTCGTCGCCGACGACCTCTGGCCGCTGCCGAAGTACTCGGAGATGCTGTTCATCAAGTAGGCGTCGGCCGGGTCGGAATGGGCGTAGGCGGGCTCGGTGTGGGCATTCGCCGGGTCGGGCAGGCATTGGCCTGTCGATAGGCATGTTGAGCAGGTATCAGCTTGGTTGAGCAGGTATCGGCTGTGCGCATGTGGACTCGGTAGACGATGATGTTTAGGACTGGCCATCGGCGGGTAGCAGCGTTTCTATCGTGCTGTGCGGCGGGGACAGCTGACGGCACGGGATTCCACATCAATCGCGAGGGGGAGGACAGCATGGCAAGCAGCACCACCGTCGAGAGTCAAGCCGGACCGGTGGCGCGCACGCGTCGCCGCATCATGGTCGTGGGGATGGCGCTCGCAGCATCGTGCGCCGCGCTCGTGGGCGCATCCTCGGCCCAGGCCGGCCTCCAGCAGGAATTCTCGGTCTTCAACGAGTGCCCGCTGGCCAACCCATCCGTGACCATCTGCGTCTACTCGACGGTCACGAGCGGAGAATTCAAGATTGGCAGCAAGACCGTGCCGATCAACAAGACTGTCACGCTCCAGGGCGGACTGGCCGGAGCCTCTGAAGTACTCGTCCCCGCAGCCGACGGCAACACGCTGTCGAAAACGCCGCTCGTGCTTCCCGGCGGCCTCGTCGGCCTCGAAGTGCTGCCGCCCCTGACCGAAGTCACGGCAACGGCAGAAATCGCTGGCCCGGTTCTGATCAACGTACCCAACTTCGGCAAGCAGAGTGGCACCGCGGTGACGCTCCCGCTGAAGGTCAAACTCGACAACCCGCTGCTGCTCGAAAGCTGCTACGTCGGCTCGGAAGCGGAACCGCTTACGCCGCACCTGACGACCGGGACGACCAGCCCGCCGTCCCCGGCGACGCCGCTGACCGGGACATCGGGCTCGCTCGAATTCACGGCCGCCGGGAAAATCAACGTGTTCGCGAACAGCTCGCTGGTCGACAACACGTTCCCGGCTCCCGGCGCCAACGGCTGCGCCGGACCGCTTGCGCTCCTCGTCGACCCCGCGGTCGACCTGCAGGCCGGCCTCCCGTCGGCAGCCGGCACGAACAACGCGGTCTTGAACGGCACGCTCAGGCAGGCCGCGGCGATCACCGTCAAGCGCCAGCGGGAAATCCCCGCGGTCGGACGGTGCGTGAAAACCGTCGGCACGAAAATCGGCAAAGAAACGCTCTTCCCCGGCCATTACGTCGATCCGGGCTGCGTGCGCGAATTCCCGACGCCGCCGTCGAGCATCGGCAAGTACGAATGGCTGCCGGGCGCGGTCGCCAAGCAGTTCTCCGGCGGCGGCACGACCGCCGCGCTGGAAACGCTCAGCAAAGCCAAGGTCACGTGCGCGGAATCGTCGAACTCCGGTGAATTCACGGGGCTCAAGACGGCCACGATCGGGATCACGTTCACCGGCTGCAAACGCGTGACGAACAAAGAACCGTGCCAGAGCGCAGGCGCAGCTGCCGGCGAAATCAAGGCCCCGGGGCTCCAGGGCGAACTCGGCTTCATCAAGGATCTCGTCGTCTCGGGTGTCCTGACGGTGTCGGTTGGCTTCGACCTCAACCACGCACCGTCGATCATCTCCGGCGAATGCGGTGCGGCGAAAGAATCCCTCGTCGTCACGGGCTCGGTCATCGCGCCGATCGCGGCCGACAAAATGGCGCTCGCGAACACGCTCAAACTGAAGGCGACGGGCGGCAAACAGGCTCCCGAATCCTTCGAAGAAGCACCGAAGGACGTGCTGAGCGCGGCGTTCGCAGGCGGGCCGCCCGAACAGGCCGGCCTGACGACGTCGGAGAAAATCAACTACGGCGAAAAACTCGAGATCAAAGCGATCGCCGAATAGCGTCGGGCTAACGAGCCGCCGGCCGATCGGACGCCGGTCGGCGGCTCAGCCCGTAACAGCCGCGTCGCGCCGGTTGTTAGGCTCAAAGCAATGCGCGATTACCTGAAGGCGATAAACAGCCGCGTCGTCATCTACGACGGCGGCATGGGAGCGACGCTCGAGCAGTTCGATCTGACGGCAGAGGACTACGGCGGCCTGGCCGGCAAGTGTCACGAGGCGCTCATCCTGAACCGGCCCGATGTCATCGAGGGCGTCCACAACTCGATGCTCGAGGCGGGCGCCGAGGTCCTCGAGACCGACACCTTCCAGGGCTCGCGCATCAAGCTCGAGGAGTGGGGTCTCGCCGACTACACGGTTGAGATCAACACGAAGGCCGCCGAAATCGCTCGCAAGGCCGCGGGCGAGGAGCGCTTCGTCGCCGGATCGATCGGCCCGACGGGCTACCTGCCGGCGTCCGAGGAGGCGTCGCTCGGGCAGATCCGCTTCGGCGAGCTCGTCGAGGTCTTCAGCGAGCAGGCCGCCGGCCTGATCGACGGCGGCGCCGACCTTCTGATCATCGAGACCGCCCAGGACATCCTCGAGGTCAAGGCCGCAATCTTCGGCGCCCGCGAGGCCTTCCGGAGCACCGGCCGGACGCTGCCGATCCACACGTCGGTGTCGCTGCTTCCCAACGGCGGCAAGATGCTCCTCGGCACCGACATCTCGGCGGTCCTGACGACGCTCGAATCGCTCGGCGTCGACGTCATCGGGTTGAACTGCTCGACCGGTCCGGAGGACATGCGCGACGCGATCCGCTTCCTGGGCGAGTTCTGCCCCGTGCCCGTCGCATGCATCCCCAACGCCGGCCTGCCGCTCCAGGGCCCGGACGGCGAGACGATCTTCCCGGAGCGCCCCGAACCGCTCGCCGAGGCGCTGAAGGAGTTCGTCGAGCGCTACAGCGTCGGCGTCGTGGGCGGCTGCTGCGGCACGACGCCCGAGCACATCGCCGCGATCGCCGAGCGGGTGGCCGGCCGGCCGGTGGCTCCGCGTCCAGCGCGCCGCCCCGCCCACGTGTCCTCGATGATCGCGGCCACGCCGCTCGTGCAGGAGCCGCGCCCGACGATGGTCGGCGAGCGCGTCAACTCACAGGGCTCGCGCAAGGCCAAGGAGCTGCTGCTGGCCGACGACTACGACGGCCTGCTGCAGATCGCCGAGGACCAGGTGACCGGCGGCGCCCACGTGCTCGACCTGTGCGTCGCGCTGACCGAGCGCAGCGACGAGGACGAACAGATGCGCCTCCTCGCCAAGAAGGTCTCGCTGACCCAGCCGGCGCCGATCCAGATCGACTCAACCGAGCCGGAGGTGATCGAACGGGCCCTGGAGCAGATCCCCGGGCGGGCCATCGTGAACTCGGTCAACCTCGAGGCCGGCCGTGACAAGCTCGACCGCGTCGTGCCCGTCGCGCTCGCGCACGGCGCCGCCCTGATCGCTCTGACGATCGACGAGGTCGGCATGGCCAAGACGGCCGAGCGCAAGGTCGAGATCGCCAAGCGCATCCGCGATCTCTGCTGCGAGGAGCACGGCCTGGATCCGGAGCTGCTGATCTTCGACTGTCTGACCTTCACGCTGACGACGGGTGACGAGGAGTGGCGCCCGTCGGCCGTGGAGACGATCGCGGGCATCCGCGCGATCAAGGCCGAGATTCCGCACGTGAAGACCTCTCTCGGCGTGTCCAACGTGTCCTTCGGCGTCTCTCCCGGCGCGCGGGCCGTCCTGAACTCCGTCTTCCTGCACCACTGCGTCGACGCCGGCCTCGACCTGGCGATGGTCAACCCGAACCACATCACGCCGTACTCGGAGATATCCGATGGCGAGCGCGAGCTGGCCGACGACCTCGTCTTCAACCGACGCGAGGACGCGCTCGAGCGCTTCATCTCGCACTTCGAGTCAAAAGGCGAGGAGGAGGCCGAGAGCGCCGCCGACCCGACGGAGGGGATGGAGCCCGAGCAGGCTCTGCACTTCCACATCCTGCGCCGGCGCAAGGAGGGTGTCGAGGACTGGATCGATCGCAGCGTCGAGAAGATCGGAGCGGTGCCGACCCTCAACGACGTCCTGCTGCCGGCGATGAAAGAGGTCGGCGACAAGTTCGGCGCCGGCGAACTGATCCTGCCCTTCGTGCTGCAGTCGGCCGAGGTGATGAAGAAGGCCGTCGCCCAGCTGGAGAAATACCTCGACAAGATCGAGGGCTATACGAAGGGCACCGTCGTCCTCGCGACCGTCTTCGGCGACGTGCACGACATCGGCAAGTCGCTCGTCAACACGATCCTCACGAACAACGGCTACACCGTCGTCGACCTCGGCAAGCAGGTGCCGATCCAGACGATCCTCGACGCCGCCGTCGAGCACCAGGCGACGGCCATCGGCCTGAGCGCCCTGCTCGTGTCGACGTCCAAGCAGATGCCAGCCTGCATCCAGGAGCTGCACGCCAAGAAGCTCGACTACCCCGTGTTGATCGGCGGCGCGGCCATCAACCGAGCCTTCTCCTATCGCGCCCTGTATCCGGGCGGCAAGGACTCAGACGAGCTCTACGAGCCGGGCGTCTTCTACTGCAAGGACGCCTTCGAGGGCCTGGCGGTCATGGACCAGCTGATCGACGACGAGGCCCATGGCGCGCTCGTCGAGAAGCTCCGCGCCGGCGCCACCGCGTTCCGCGAGAAAGGCGAGGAGCCGGTCGAGGTGCTCAACCTGGCCGACGACTCGGTGCGCTCGCCCGCGCGCACCGACGCGCCCGTGCCGACGCCGCCGTTCTGGGGGGTGCAGGAGATCGAGGTCGACCTGGACGAGGTGTACCACCACCTCGATACGCACGTCCTCTTCAAGCTGCACTGGGGCGGTCGCGGCGTCAAAGGCGGGGCCTGGCAGAAGCTCCTGCGCGAGGACTTCCGCCCGCGCCTGGAGCGGATGTGGCGCGAGCAGACCTACCTGCACCCGCGCGCGCTGCTCGGCTTCTTCCCCTGCTACGCGCTCGGCAACGACATCATCGTCCTCGACCCCACCGATCGCGCGACTGAGCTGACGCGCTTCGTCTGCCCGCGCCAGCCCAAGGGCGACCGCATCTGCCTGGCAGACTTCTTCCGCCCGGCCGTCGACGGCAGAGCACCGGAGGAGCTCGACGTGATCGCCGTCCAGGCCGTCACCGTCGGCAGCGAGGTGACCGAGCTGATGGCGAAGCTCGAGGCCGACGGCGAGTTCGCCGAGCAGCTGTTCGTCCACGGCATCGGGGTGCAGACGGCCGAGGGCCTGGCCGAGTGGCTCCACTACCGCGTCCGCGAGATGCTCGACATCGACCCGGCGCAGGGACGACGCTACTCGTGGGGCTATCCGGCCGTGCCCGAGCAGAGCGAGCACCTCAAGGTCGAGAAGCTGCTCGAGCTGTCGCGGATCGGCATGAAGATCACCGACGGATACGCGCCGGAACCCGAGCAGTCGACGCTCGCGCTCGTCGCCCACCACCCCCAGGCGATCTACTTCGGCACGCGTCAGGGTCGGCTCCTGCCCGACGGCTCACCCGACGACCTCATCCGCGGCTCCAGCCGCGACCCGTCGCTGTTCGCCGACCTCGAGGACACCGATCCGCCCGACGGCGCCGTCGAAGCCGAGGACGAGCCCGCGATGGCGGGCGAGGGAGCCGGTTAGGAGTCTTCGCGCGGCGGCGGGCGGAACAGGATCCGCTTGACCTCGATCGCCGATCCGCCGCCGAGGCGCAGGGCGGTCTGGAAGCCCTCCCCGCCGAGATCGCCGGCGTCGAGCGCGCGGCGCAGCTCGTTCAGCGGGGCGAGGTCCTCCTCGGCGACCTGCTCGCGCGAGATCTCGAGCAGGATCAGATGTCGCGGTCGCTTGAGTGCGGCGGCCATGCGCACGAACGGCTCGCGCTCGGCAGGGTCGAGCCCGTCGGCGGCGAGCACGACCGTCTCGCGGTTCTCCAGGCGCTTGGCCACAGCGGCGAGCAGCAGCTCCTGCGCCCGCGCCGGCACGTCCTCCTCAGGTACGCGACCGGCCAGCAGACCGCGAACCTTGCCCAGCGACAGCAGCGATGCACGGTCCTCGATCAGCCGGTCCAGGAAGCCGTCGCGCTCGGCCGCCGACGCCGATGCGACGACGAGCAGGCTGCCCGGCGAGTAGCGCAGACGGTCGGCCGGCGAGAGCACGCGGCAGTGGACCGTGAGGTCGGCGGGCCGCGGCGGCGCCCCGTCACGGCGCGGACGATCGGAGGACCAGCCGGTCCGCTCGTCGTCGGAGATCTTGACGCTGCGCGCCGGTGGTCGTGAGGACATGACCCCCATCATGCCCGAAGCGGCGCCTGCACCCCCCCGCCCCCGTCCGGCTCCAGACATGGCGGCTCACCGGCGGCGGCTATGAGCGCGAGCTTGGCGGCCCTGTCGAGCGCCTTGATGCGCGCCTCCTCGCGCATCGCCGAGCGGCGATCGGGCATCGCGACGGCGAGCGCGAGCTCGACCGGAAGCCGGCTGGCGGTGTAGCGACTGGCGGTGCCGGCCCGGTGGCGGGCGAGACGCCTCGCGACGTCGCTGCTCCAGCCCGTGTAGAGCGAGCCGTCGGCGCATCGCAGCATGTAGACCCAGGCCTCGGACACGTTCGCTCGATACGCCGCCGGCGCGCGGATGCCTGCCGCCGCCTGGCAGCTACACCTAGGTCTCGGCGGGCCCGGCTGCCCCCTGGGCGAGCCCCGAGGACGGCTCGGGCGCGAGCTTGACCGGCGCCGCGTGCATCGTGCGCAGCCGCACTTCGCGCCAGGACAGGCCCTCGTTGAGGAGCGCCGGCAGGCCCATGATCAGCGCCGTGGCAAGCTCGACCGCCTGCAGGACGATCCCGTAGGCGATCGCGTCGGGGGTCGAGACGTGGTAGGCGCCGACGAGGACCGCGACGCACGCCGCCTGAAAGACGCCGACGTTGGCGGGCGTGGCGGGCACGACGGCCGTGACGTTGACCGCGAAGAGGACGGCCGCCGCGCCGGCGACACCGGCGCGGGAGTCCAGCCCGAGGGCCATCAGCAGGAGCCAGCAGCTCATCCACTGCAGCGCCCAGGCGCCTAGCTGAAGGAACGTGGCGAGGGCGGCCCGGCGGGGATGGGCGAAGATCCGCAGACCGTCCTTGACGCGCGCCTGCAGCTGACGGAGCGCCACCGTCAGCTCGTGCAGGCGCGACGCGCGGGCCGACGTCCCACGTGGGAGCAGCATGGGTCCGAGCATGAATGCGCTGAGCGCGGCGAGCGGCGCGAAGGTCGCCGCCAGCAGCACCGCGTGATGGCCGTCGAACGGGTCGAAGCTCGAGAACATGGCCGCGCCTAGGACGCCGAGCGCGACGAGGTTGAGGACGGTCTGGGAGACCATCGTGCCGAGAACGATCGGAAGCGTCTCGCGCGCGCGCCCGACTCGGCGCGCCACGATCAGGGCACGCGACGGCTCGCCCAAGCGCGCCGGCAGCGTGGCCGACATGAGCACGCCGATGAAGGTGCCCTGCATCGCGTCGCGTCGTTTGGCCCGCCGCCAGGTCGGCGCGCAGAGCAGGATCGCGTGCCAGGCGAAGGCGCGGGCGAACATCGAAGCGCACATCAGGCCGAGGCCGGCGGCGACCAGGCCCGGCTTGGATGCGAGCAGGCTGGCGGCCACCCGATCGACGCCGATCTGGGCGAGGGCGAGGAGGGCCAGGGCGAGGGCCAGCGCGCACGAGAGGGCCAGGGCGCCCTTGCGCAGGGCGCGGGGCGCCCGCCCATGCGCCGTCGGCGCAGGCCGCGGCACGTCGCTCTGCAGGCTCGGGAGGCGCTCGGCCGGAACTCGCGGCAGCAGGTCGGCCGGAGCGAGCCCACGGTCGACTGCGAGGGCGTGCACCCGTCCCGCCGGCGCGCCGACAGACCGCGCCTGCTCGTAGCAGTCGAGCACCTCGGCGGCCACGTGGGGCCAGGCGAAGCGCTCGGCCCGTTCGCGCGCCGCGCCCGCCATCGCGGCGCGGGCGGGCTCGTCGAGTGCCAGCCGCCGTAGCGACTCGGCGAGCGCGAGCGCGTCGCCGGCCGGCACCAGCAGGCCGTCGAGCCCGTCGCGGACGACGTCGCGGTAGCCCGGGATGTCAGATGCCACGACCGGCGTGGCCGCGGCGAAGGCCTCGGTCAGGACCATGCCGAAGCTCTCGCCGTGCAGCGATGGCGCGCAGAGCACATCGGCGGCGGCGAGCTCGGCCAGCTTGCGCTCGTCGGAGACCTTCCCGAGCGCCTCGACGCCGCGACCGTCGAGCATCATGTGGGCGACCTCCTGCGGGCCGGCGCCCGCCAGCGTGAGGGTCGCGGGGATCTCCTCGCGCAGCGCCTCGAAGGCGCGCAGGAGCGTCGGCAGCCCCTTGCGCTGAACGGCCTGGCCGATGAAGAGGATGCGCAGCGGATCCCCATCCCTTCGGGGGCCTGCCGGCGCGGGAAGGGGCCTCAGGTGGACCCCGTTGGGCACGATGCGGTAGCGCCCGCCATAGAAGCGGCGTGCCGTCCATGCGGCGGCGTCCGACACGGCGATGCGCGCGTGCAGGCGGTTCATGCGCCGCCGTCCGCCGAGGGGGCCGGCGGCGAACCCGTTCGTCAGCAGGTTCTCGGAGTAGGTGTGGAACGTCCCGACGAGCGGCAGGGAGCCCGCCGAGAAGAGCGCGTCCCAGGAGAGCAGCGGGACGACCGGCTCGTGGATGTGCAGGACGTCGAAGTCCCCGCCGCGCAGCTCCTCGCGCAGGGCGAGGACGGAGCTGGGCGTGAGCGCCGTGTTCGAGACCGCGCCGTTGGCCTGGATGCCGACCGTTCGCCCGAGCGAGACGAAGCCCTCGGGCACCTCGCAGGGCTGCGGTCGGGCACCGTGGTGGAGGCGGCGCGAGAGCGCGTCGTCGGGGTCGAAGGGGGCCAGGATCCTGGTGTCGTGGCCGGAGGACCTGAGCTCGGATGCGAGCGCGTCTATGTGGCGCGTGACGCCACCTGGATACGTCCACGAGTACGGCGACAGGATCGCGATCCGCACGGGTGCACACTCTATCCGCCCGTCACCCCTGACAGGTGCGGGACGGCGCAGCACGGGCGCGGCGACGGGCCGGCGCGCCCGCCGGTGCGATAATCCGCCGGTGAGCGCGAGACGTTTCGTCAAGTACACGTTCCTGAAGGTCGATCCCGCGTGGCGGCGCCTGGACCCGGAGCGCCGCCGGCACGACAAGCTCGAGTTCGTCGCGGCGTGTGAGGACTTCGCCGACGGGCATCTGCTGCAGTCCTTCTCGCTCGTCGGCACGCGGGGCGACGCCGAGATGCTGCTCGTGGCCGAGGCCGAGAACCTCGACAGGATCCACGAGTTCCACGTCGTCATGGCCCAGAGCGGCCTGATGAAGTGGGCCGAGATCCCCTACTCGTTCCTAGGCATGCGCAAGAGCTCGGAGTACTCGGACGACGAGCGGACGGTCGCGCGCGGCTTCCGCGGCCGCTACGTGTTCGTGTATCCGTTCGTCAAGTCACGCGAGTGGTACGCGCTGCCCGCCGACGAGCGCTGGCGGATCATGCAGGGCCACATCGAGGTCGGGCGCGAGTATCCCGGCGTCGACAACCACACGACCTACTCCTTCGGCCTCGACGACCAGGAGTTCGTCGTTGCCTTCGACACCGACGACGTCGGCACGTTCCTCGACCTCGTCCAACGCCTGCGAACGACCGAGGCGTCACGCTTCACCGTCCGCGACACGCCGAGCTTCACCTGCCTGGCGATGTCGCTCGAGCGCGCCCTGGGCGCGCTCGACGGCGAGCCGCTGGCGCTCGCCGCCGGGCTGCCGGCGGTCTAGAGCGAGCCGTGGCCAAGCGCGCGCCCGCGGCCGGCTCCAGCCCGCGGGCGAAGGGCTCACCGGCGCGACGGCGCCGCAAGCGGTTGGACACGCCCGCTGCGCTCACCCATCTGAGCGCTTCCGATCCGGTTCTCGCTGGCCTGCTCGAGCGCGTCGGTCGGCTGCCGGACTTCCGGGAGGGTCGCCCGGACCGGGACGATCACTACGGTGCGCTGGTGCGCTCGATCGCCGGGCAGCAGCTATCCGTGCTGGCGGCGCGCGCGATCTACGGCCGTCTGACCGCCCGCTTCGAAGACCGCGCGCCGACGCCCCGCGAGATCCTCGACGACGACCCTGAAGAGCTCCGCGCGGCGGCGGGCCTCTCGCGCGCCAAGGTCAGCTACCTGCGCTCGCTGGCCGAGCACGTCCTCTCGGGCGAGCTCGAGCTCGAGCGCCTGGACGAGCTGCCCGACGAGGAGGTGATCGCCGAGCTCGTGGCCGTCAAGGGGCTCGGGCTGTGGACGGCGCAGATGTTCCTGATGTTTCAGCTCGAGCGACCCGACGTCCTGCCGGTCGGCGACCTCGGCATCCGCCGGGCGATGGAACGCGCCTACGGGCTCTCCGAGCTGCCGCTGCCGCCGGCGATGGAGGAGATCGCCGCCCCCTGGCGCCCCCACCGGACGCTGGCCTGCCGCTACCTGTGGCGATCACTGCAGAACGAGCCTACCTGAGCCGAGCGGCGCCAGCCGAGTGTCGCCCGGGAGCCCGGGAGGGCAGAGGACGCTCCGGGGGAAGCGTCCTCTGCCCCTGCCTCCGTGCCCCCAGGTCCGGGAGCCGGCGTGAGGCGCGGCCCCTACGCTTCCTTGGCCTTGATCTCCAGCGCGCTGGCGTTGGTCCCGCTCTCGCCGGTCATGCTCATCGACGAGGGCGCGGTAGTCGATTCGAGGCCCGACATGAAGGTGGTGCTCAGCGTGTCTTTCGGACCGCCTTCGAACGATTCCGGCACCTGAGCGCCGGCGCGTGTCGTTTTGTACAGCAGGTTCGATTCGGTAGTCATCTTGTTGATCGGTTTGATCTGCGCGATGACCGACCCTTCGATGCGAGCCGTTTCCGTGGCCGTGCCGCATTCGTAGGTCGCGAGCGCCGTCAGCGGGGACTTCGGCTTGAGGTCGAGCCCGACTTTGATGGCCGGCGGCTGGTTCTTGATGAACCCAAGTTCCGCTTCCAACGGGAGCGATTTGATCTCCGTCAGCTGCGCAGGGGTCGTCTGGCACTGCTTGTTTTCGGCGTTGGTGCACGCCTGGAATTCGATTTCGACGGTTGCCGTTTTCGGCCCCGTGTATTCACCGCTGATGTTGGCGTTGACGCACGTGAGCGTCGAGTGACCCGCCGTCAGCAGGATGATCGAACTGCCGGCGCCCGTGAATTTCTGTTTTTCGGCTTCCGTCACCGGAATCCATTCGTATTTTCCGACGCGGCCGGTTTCGTGCGTGATGCAGGCGGCGCCGCGGTAGGCGCCGGCTCCGTTGGCGACTTTCACACAGCGGCCGACTTCAGGAATGGCCGCCGAGGCGGCGGGAACGACGAACGCGGCCACTGCGAGCGCGGCGAAGATCGCCCGCCCAAGGCTCCTCTTGTGGTTCATATCTCTCCTCGATCCCCCGGATTTACGCAAATCTTGACGGCCGGATATATGGCCCTCAACAGGTTGACTACCCCGCGAGCGGCCACATGAACCGCGAACCACGCGCAATCTACGTAAATCCGTTGTTACATCAGCCTCGGCGGGCGGTCTCGCTCGAGCCGACGCTCCCAACGGAGGCTACTTCTTCTTGGCCGCTTTTTTCAGTGGCCCGTACTTCTTGTAGGCCTGCTTGCGACAGGCCGCGCGCTTGGCCTTCCCCTTCTTCTTCTTGCAGACCTTCAGCGCTTTGGCGAGGAGCTGGGCACGCGTCGGCGGCTTCGGGCAGCCCTTGACGGCGATCTTCGTGTTCTGCTTGATGACGTCGCCGTTCTGGCCCGTGATTTCGGTGGGCATGACGAGGCTCGCGGCAGATTTGCACACGTTGTAGTTTGCGCTCGGCGCCACGAACGCCGTCAGCGCCGAATGCGGTCCGGCGGGAAGTTCGGTTTCGAACTTCGTGAACGGCGCGTCGGGGGCGGATTCGAAGCGCGAGTAGGTGATCCCGTTTTTGATGTCGGTCTTGCCGTCGAGGATCAGCGTGATCCCTTCACCCTGGAGCACGAACTCGACGTCCGGGAAGGCAGCGCCTCCGTGGGAGACGAGATAGGCCGGCCCGGACAGCGCGCTGGTGAGGACGGGCGTGTGGATCGTGGCTTTGCCGATGACCGAGCCTTCCGGGCACGTCGCCGGGTTGGCGAGGAAGAGCGCCTCGATGCACGCTTTCTGGATCGTGGTGAGTCGCGACGGCAGGATCTTGGGCAGCGTCAGGAAGACTTTGGCGATGTTCGCCTGACCGAGGCCGACCGATTCGACGTTCACGTTCAGCGCCTCACCGTTGGCTTTGCTCGCCTGCGCGTTCGTCGTGGCTGTGAGCTTGGGGCCGAACGGCAGCTTGTCGCAGTTGGCGACCGCGAAGGGCGTGCTCACGGCGCTCGTCGCGCCCTGATCGCCCGTCAGCGTGCCGGTGATCTTCATCGGCGTACAGTTGGTCGGGTTGAACTGGAACGGCGCGCCGCCGGGTCGTTCGACCGTGACGTCGACGCGGTCCAGCTGCACCGGAACACCCGTGTGGTAGGTCGTCGTGTTGAGCATCGTCGGCAGTTCGCTGCCGATCGTCAGCACCGCGGTCGCGGGGTCGACGTTGATCGTCGAGCGCGTGACGACCTTGCCGAAGTCGAACGGCCCGGCGACAGCCGGGATGACGATCGAGAGGCCGAATGGCGCGCCGTGGTAGGGGCCGGTGATGTAGACACGCCCGCCCGTCACCGTGAACGGGTCCTTGCCGAGGCCGGCGATGGCCGTCGCGCGGCCGATCAGGCTGGCTTCGGTGCAGTTGCCTTCTTCGGCCAGCGGTTCGGGGCACTGGACGACCGTCGAGAGCAGGCCCGCCATGCCCGGAGGCAGCGTCACCGAGACCCCCTTCAGGGCCTGGTCCGTGTTCGAGCGTGTCAGCGTCAGCGTGAAGGGCGAGAAGGCCGCGGCCTGGTTGTTCGTCGTGCCAGCCTGGAAGCCGGGGTTGAACGGTTGCGGGTCGGCGCAGGGGGTTCCTTCCGGCCCTGAGGTGATGGCGAATTCAGCCGGGTTCAGCGTCTGGTTGACGGCCAAGCTCGAGGACCACGGCGTGAAGGAGGTCTGGCTCGAGAACGTGCCGCACTTGCGCGGCGTCGCGATGTTGGCGCGCGGCCCGCTGTTCAGTTTGAGGCTCAGTTCTTCGAAGGGCAGCTGCGGCGCGTTGGGGAACGTCGAAGTGATCCGGCCAGTCGTTTCATCGAGGTCCACTCGGCCGGCGAGCTTGACGAGTGCGCCGGAGATCGGGTCTTCGACGACGATGTAGAGGCCGAACAGCGAGTTGAACGGGTTTTTGTTCTCGGCCGCGAGGTACACATTGCCGACGAGTTCGTGCGCGATGACCGGCGTCTTGATCGCGACGGTGCCCACCTTCGAGGCGTCGGGGCACGTCGCCGGATTGGGCGTGAATTCAAACGTGCCGCTGATCGGGTTGGAGCCCGTGAAGCCGACCTGGCCGAGCGAGCAGGCCTGCAGACCGTTGGCGGCCGACGGGTTCAGCTGCACGCCTTCGGGCAGCGTGACGGTCGTGTTGCGGATGTTCGCCTCGGCGAGGCCTTCTGCTTCGAGCGTCGTCGTCTGCGGGACTTTCAGGTTGACTTCCAGGCCGCTCGGCGTGTTCGACTGGTGTTCGGTCGGCGTGATCGTCATCGTCGGCGTGAACGGCAGCGAGCCGCAGCCCTGCAGGCTCTCGGGGGCGAGCGGCGAGACGGGGCCCAGGAAGCTCGCGCCCGGCAGCCAGGAGCGCGCTTCGACACTCGTTTGCAGCGGCCCCAGGCATGAGGTCGGAAGGCTCAGGAACGGCGCAGGGTTGACTTCTTCGACCGGTTCGCAGGCTTCGCCGATGACGGCGTCGGCACCCCGCGCGACGCATTCCGAGCCGCGCGACTGCGCGTGGCGCGGGTCTCCGGGGACGCCCCAGATGGTCACGGCGGTGCTCAGCAGCGCAGGCTCCTGGGTGATGTTGTTGACGGCGACCACGACGTGGTAGTCGCCTCCGCGGACGACGGTGTCGAGCGTGACGGACACGCCGAGGGTCGCCGTGAACCCGAAGCGGGCAGGCTCACCTTTCGCAGGCACGAGGTTGAACACAGGCACGGTCACGGTCAGAGCGTGTGCCACGAGCGGTTCGTTGAGCTGCACGATGGCGGCGCCGACTGCCGTGTTGGCGGGGCACAGGTTGGCCGAGTTGTTCGACTTGACCGTCGTGAAGTCGTGGTCGGAGCACTGCGGCAGCGCCAGCGTGTTGCCGATCAGCCCCGGCGGCAGGTTGACGTGCAGTTCCCGCGCCAGGTCTGGGACGGACGGTTCGATGTTGCCCGTTGCGAATTTGTAGAAGATGCGATTGAACGCCACGGACGTCGTGAACTGAAATGGGTGAGCACCAGCCTGGGCTTCAGGTTCTCCCGTTTCGTCTTCCGGCGAAAGCGCATAGCTTTCGACGCCGAAGGGGGTGGTGGCCGAGTCGATCGTAAGCGCGCGGGATAGCGTCTTGCCTTCGATTTCGCCACCAGCCACGCTGACTTCGTTAACTTCTGTGGTACTCCCCGACGGCACGTTCGCCGCCACTTTCACGTTGAGGTCGACCTCCCACTCTTCGTAGGGGGCCAGGGTTTCCGTGAACGTGCACGTCACGGTGGATGTCGTGTGGGTGCATTCGGGCTGCTGCACGACGGTCCCGTGACCCGGCCACTTGCGTCCGCACACTGTCTGTGGAGTGATGACAGTGCAGGTGCCCGTGGTGAGCGTGCCTTCGACGGTGACCCCCGCCGGTAGCCGATCGGTGACCGTCACCGGATGAGCGACACTCGCTTCGATGTCGGCGTCGCCGAGGTTGCTCGCGACCGCGGAGATCATCCCCGTGCCACCGGGCGCGAGGTGGGACGGCGTCGAGACGGAGCTGAGCTGCCACCAGGCGACGGAGGGACCTGGTTCGACAGCAAGGGCCGCTGTGGCGCCCACCCACAGGCCACACAGCGTCAGCGACGCGAGCACGGCCAGCATCAGGCGGCCGTTGAGGTGGGTGCGCGCCCGGCCCCTCATCGCTTGCTCCCGCGGGCGGCCTTGGTCGACTTGTGCTTGATCGGCCCGAATTGCTTGTGCGCCTTGCGCTGGCAGGCGGCGCGCTTGTGCTTGCTCTTGATCTTCTTGCACGCCTTCAGCGCTTTCTTGAGCTTTTGCGCGCGGGTCAGCTTTTTCGGCGTCGATTTCGGTGTTTCTTCGTTTTTCGTGAGCACTTCGTGCTTCGGGATGTTGCCCGGGCCCGAGAACGTCGCGCTCGGCGGCACGGCCGGGAGGGCCGGCTGGCTGGCGCTCGCTTCTTTGCACGCTTCGCCGCTGCACGGCGCCGGCGGTTCGGGCGGTGGCGTCAGGCACGGCGATTCGCTCGTGCAGACCCTCGCGTCATAGACGTCGAAGGCCGTGTCTTCATCCTGCTTGACAAGCTTTTCGGCCGTGAAGATAAAGGCGTCGTTGCCCGACGCGCTCGCGTCGAGGAAGGCCGATTCGTGGCTCGATGTGCCCGAGGAGATCAGCGACACGCAGCCGGTCGCGCTCGTGCACGAGCCCTGGCCGTTGACCTCGAACTCGTACACGTCGGCCTTGCCGTTTTCGTCGGCCGCCACGAGGGCGTCCGCGCTGTTGAAGAACAGCCGTCCCGTGTCGGAGAGGTAGCGCGACTGATAGAGGGCGCGTTCGGTCGACAGCGCCGTCCAGCCGGGGACGTTCGCGGCCAGCCAGCGCCCGCTCCAGATCTGCTGGGCGTCACTGACGAGGCCGATGCCTTCGCCGGATTTTTCGGTGTCGAGCACGCCTTTCGGCTGCGCGCCGCTCGGGTTGCAGGAGGCACACGTGATGCGGTCGGCACCGGCGCTGTAGAGGAAGACCTCCTCGTCGCGCGCGCCTTTCGCCGCCGTCTGCGCGTCGACGTTGTTGTAGCCGGTCAGGCTCCTGTTCGACATGAAGGTGTAGAAGGCTCCGTTGGGCGAGATCCTGGAGGTCATCTCGCTCAGGCTGTGGGCTGGTTCGGGCTGCCAGTCGTGGGCGTCCTGGGTCGTCAGCGTCGCGATGAACTTGGGTGCTTCCCATTTGCCCGAGCCGGAGTCGAAGTGCTGCGTGTAGAGGCTGCAGTTGAGCACCGGCAGCAGACCTTCGGCTTCTTCGCCCTCTTCGGTCAGCCCTCGCCGCACGCACGCGCCTTTGCCCGCTCCCCCCGAGAGCGCTCCGTTGGCGACGTAGTAGACGGTGGAGCCGTCTTCGCTGACGCCGGGCACGCCCTGGACTCCGGCGCTTTCGTTGGCCGCTTTGACTTCGAAGGTGAGGTTGGTCAGCTTGCACGCCAGTTCGCCGCCTTCCACGACGATGTCGCAGGCGTAGAGATCCTGTTCGGCTTCGCTTTCCCCTTCGACTTCTTCGGAGGTCGAGTTCGCCGTCAGCCTGTGGCTGTCTGTGAAGAACACCCTCGTACCCGCCGCGTTGGCCGATTGGAACACGGCGCCCGATTCCGCCGGTTCGGTGACACCCGAGGCCTTGTCGAGCCGCAGCGTTTCACCCGTCGCGGTGTCGCGGAGATAGAGCTTGGAGTCTTCGGTGCCGCCGGTGGAGAAGATCATGCGTTGGCCGTCGTTGGAGATCGCATGGCGCATGTTGCCGTTCTGCGAGCCCCTTTCGCCGAGCCGGAATTCGCTTCCTTCTTCGCCTTCGGGTAGGACGCTGATGAGCTGCAGCGCTCCGCCGCTCGCCCACTCGTAGAGGCCTTCGCCTTCGTCTCCGGAGATGAGTGGAACGTCCGACTGCACGACGGCGTGGCTTCCGTCAGGCGTCGCGGACAGGAAGAATACATGGGCTCCGAATGGTTCTTTGGAGGTCGCGCTGAGCGGCGACACGAGTGCCTGGTAGCAGGTGGAGGGCACCGGTTCGCAGCTCTTGCTCGGGGTCGTCAGCGCGCGTCGGTAAACCGTCGTTTCGCCCGCTTCGCTCGAGAGCGGCTGTTCTTCAGGAGTCTGGATCCCGACGGCAGGTTCGACGAACCCCGACGACAGGTCCGCGGAGAAGGCCCGGTACTCGGTTCCATTGCCCGCCTTGTAGCCGTCGGGGACCTCCGAGCGCGGCGTGGCGATGTCTTCAGTCGCCCACGCACCGGGCCCGCGATGGGCGAGGAGCGGCGCCGGTTCTGGCCCTCGACTCGATGGCGGTGACGGTTCGGTCGGAGCGCTCGCGACGTACGCGAGCGCGTGGCCGTCTTCGGCAGCCTGGATGAGGCCTTGGGTCAGCGTGATCGGAAACAGCGCCGCACCGAGCTTGTTCTGCGGCGAGACGAGCTCATACGCCCGATTGTCGGGCAGCTGCGCTTCAGCTTTGGCCCCAGGTTCTTCACCCGAGGACGGGCCGAAGGCCTGGACGACGCCGAAGCCATTTTCGCCGACATCGGCGACAAAGACCGTTTCAGAGGCGGAGTCGATCGCGATCCCCGTGCCCGTGCGCAGGTGGCCGGCGCCTTCGTTGCCAAAGCGCTGCACGAACTGCCCGTTGGCATCGAACGCCGACACGCTGGTGCCGTTGTCAAAGTACACCTCACCCGTGGCTCGGTCGACCGCTATGCCCGTCGTGTTTTCGTTGTCGAGTTGGGCGTTTCGGGCGACTTCGCTGACCGGTTCGCCTGCCGCGTTCAGCTTCATCGCGACGGTGGCCGTTTCTTCGCATTCTTCTTTCCGGTTTTCGCGGAAGCGGCCGATGTAGAAGTTTTCAGCGTCGCCGGTGGCTGCAAACCCGGGACGCGGAGAGCACGCCCCGCCGGAGACTTCAGTGCGGGAGGCGAGCAGTGTCGAACTGGAGGGCGCGAACTTGTCGATGAACGTTTCCCCTTCGGCCCCTTCGGCCACGAACAGATCCCCGCTCGAATCGACAGAGAGTCCGCGAATTTCTTCAAACTGTTCAAAGACTTCGAATTCGCCGGGTCCTACTTCCTGTTTGAATTTCTTGTAGACGGCTTCGGGTTTGAGCGTGAATTTGCCTGCGGATTCAGGTTCCGGTTTGAACCTGATGACAGCGTGCTGTTCTTCGGTCGGCGCTCCCACCACGTAGACCTGACCGAAGAACGGGCTGCTCGGCGCGTTGTCCACGGCGATGCCTTCGTTTGTTTCTTCGCCGACCACTTCTTTCGGGCCTATGTGTTTATGCGTGAGACACGCCCCGGCCGCGCTGAATCGGTTTATCGAGTGCGTCGCTCGATCGAAGACGAAGACTTCGCCCGTCGCGTCGCTGACGGCCACGCCGCCTGGTTCGGTGAATTTGCAGGCGCCTTCACCCGTGAACGACGCACTCGCGGAGAAGGCGTGTCTCGCTTCGCTCCCCGCCGCCAGAGCAGGGGGGCTCAACGCGCCCGCGGCCAGCATCGCGAGGCACGCGACCGCGGCCAGCCGACGTAGCTCGCGCAAGCGCGATCCGCCGGTCGCCCGGTCGGCACGACATCCCTCGCTCTCGCGGTCGCTGCCGCCCATCTCCAAGCCCTCGTCTCCATCGCATTCCCCCAGGAAGGCGAGAGTGTATCCACTCGGACAGGACTGTCAAGCGGGAACCGTCGCACGGAGCCGGATGAGAGCAGGGTCCGCCGCGAGACGCCGCGCTTTCGGAGGCCGGCGAGCGCAGGCGCTGCGCATCACGGGCACCCGCAGCGCATCGTGGGCATCCGGTGACGAGGCGCGGGGCCCAATTGGGCCCCGCGCGGGTCATCTCGGGCTCGACGGCCCAGAGGACGCTCAGTCCGCCGGGCCTCGTACTTCTATGTCTCGTCCTATTTGGTCCCGCCCAGGTTGCCGGCCGGAACTGATTTCAGCGTGGCGATGACCGACTGGCCTGATTTTTCGAACGGTCCACCCGTCGAGCTTTCAAGCTGTTCTGTGCCGGCTTCGCCTTCACCAACGACGAATTTGCTGTATTTCTGGACGCCTTTCGCCTCGGCGAACGTCAGTTTGCTCGACGATGCGAATTTGCCGTTGGCCGGTTCGGTGCCGGACGCCCCGGAGAGCGAGCCGATTACCGAGCCCTTGACGACAACTTTGACGGCGCCGCCGCCGCATTCAAATTCAGCCAGGATTCCGCCTTTTTTCGTTGTTTCGTTGTACAGGCGGATACCCGGGAGAACGGACGTGACGTTGCCGAGCACGCCTTCCAGCGTCTTCGTGTCGATTTTGCCTTCGGTCTCACCGGCGCTGTTGCATTTCAGACCGCTCGCTTCGCAGCCGACGAATTTCGTGATGTTGCCTTTGGTCACCGTCGCGCTCGTCACTTCACCTAGGGCGGTGCCGCCGGTGCACGTGATTTTCGACAGGTTCGCCGGTTCAAGGAACGCGGCGCCGAGCGTGCCGGTGAACGGCACGGGCGCTGCGACCGACCCGATAGCCGTTTTGGTGTAGAAGACGGGCCCCGCCGCCGAAGCGATAGAAGCCGTCGCCACTGCCATCGCGCAGACCGCGAGCGCGGCGAACCCCATGATCCTCATGCGTTTCATCTCTTGCTCCCTTTCCCCCCTGGTTTTGATGCGGCCGGTTCCGAGCCTGCTCGTGGATTACCCGGAGCCCGATCGCGACGCCGGCTGACCTCAGCCGGCGGACCTCCTACCTCCTCCTACAGAACAACGACGCGCGGGGCCCTGGGGCCCCGCGCGCTTTGCTGCATCAGCTAACTGCTTGTCCTTCTCGACCTCGTGCTATTTGGTCATTCCCAGGTTGCCGGCCGGAACTGATTTCAGCGTGGCGATGACCGACTGGCCTGATTTTTCGAACGGTCCACCCGTCGAGCTTTCAAGCTGTTCTGTGCCGGCTTCGCCTTCGCCAACGACGAATTTGCTGTATTTCTGGACGCCTTTCGCCTCGGCGAACGTCAGTTTGTTCGACGATGCGAATTTGCCGTTGGCCGGTTCGGTGCCGGACGCCCCGGAGAGCGAGCCGATTACCGAGCCCTTGACGACAACTTTGACGGCGCCGCCGCCGCATTCAAATTCAGCCAGGATTCCGCCTTTTTTCGTTGTTTCGTTGTACAGGCGGATACCCGGGAGAACGGACGTGACGTTGCCGAGCACGCCTTCCAGCGTGTTCGTGTCGATTTTGCCTTCGGTCTCACCGGCGCTGTTGCATTTCAGACCGCTCGCTTCGCAGCCGACGAATTTCGTGATGTTGCCTTTGGTCACCGTCGCGCTCGTCACTTCACCTATGGCGGTGCCGCCGGTGCACGTGATTTTCGACAGGTTCGCCGGTTCAAGGAACGCGGCGCCGAGCGTGCCGGTGAACGGCACGTGCGCTGCGACCGACCCGATAGCCGTTTTGGTGTAGAACACCGGTGCGGCCACTGCCGTCGAAGCCGCCACGCTGACCGCGAACACGGCAACGAGGGCCAGCCCCATCATCCTCATGCGTTTCATGTACTGCTCCTTTTCCCTCTAGGGTTAGATCGACCGACCCCGAACTCCCCTCCTCAGGACAGAGACGCCCCGAGGCCAGTCTTAGCCATCGACTGATCCTCAGCCCACGGCGCTGTACTGCACCCGACCTTGGCAGAAAACATCTCCTGCGTCAAGGTCAAGCCCAAACGGCGTCGAGACGCTCCGATGGCGGCTTCCTCCTCTGAGGCTGCCGACAGCCGAAGGCCTGGGCGATCCGATCCCCTCGCGACGCTTGACATCATGTCTCGGCGACCGTACCACAGCGATCAAGAGTCCGTCAACCCTCGCGGGGGCGTGAAAACTCCCTGTTAACACCGGCTGGCCGACCAGCTTAAGCGTGGAGTCAAGCCGCGCTTCAGGCCACGCGGCGCACGGCGACGGTGCGATCGGCCTCGGCCGCGATGACCCACCCCGCGGCGGTCCGCTCGCCGCGAAAGTGGTCGCGGACGACGGCGCTCGGACCAGGCAGGCCGCGCCCGTTCGGCTCGCCCGCGCGGGCGTCGTGGAAGACGACGTGGCCGCCGGGAGCGACGAAGCGGCTCCACGACGTCCAGTCGAGCTCACAGCCCTCGCGCGAGTGGTCGCCGTCGATGAAGACGAGTCCGACGCTGCCCGACCAGCGGGCGGCGACCTCGTGCGAGAGGGCGACGTGCCAGCGCACGGCCGGCGCCTGTCGGCCGGGGCACCGAACGGCCCGCTCGAGCACCCTCCGGGTCGCCCACTCGCTCGCGCCCCATCCGCGCGGCAGCGCGTCGGGGTGGGCGCCGAAGGGGTCGATGAGGTGCAGCTCGCAGCGCGGCCCCAACGCCTCGCAGAGCGCGAGCGCCGAGGCGCCCTCGTAGACACCGATCTCGACCACGCGTTCGGCTTGGCGTGCGGCGTCGAGCAGGATGCGCATGTCGTCCTCGGAGTGCATCCGCCGCGGCGGGATCAGCCCGAGCCCGACGCCCGCACCACGCAGACGAGGATCGTCGCGCAGGCGCGCGGGCGCGAGCGATCTCAGGCCCTGGGGCAGGATCGGCATGCAGGGCAGCCTATGTGCAGGCGCTCGCCAACCGCACCGGCGGCTCGCCCGCGGCCATCGCGCGCGTCAACCGGAGCCACAGCCCGTAGGCCGGATAGACGTGGGCGAGGTCGGCGCTGAGCAGGCCGACCGGGAATGCCGGGTCGTCGCGGAAGCTGTACTGGAAGACGGCCGTCACGCGCGGGTCGGCGTACCAGCCGAGCAACTGGCCGGCGAGAACCCGACAGCCTGCCTGCTGATCGGCCGCGCCCGCCGCCCGGGCGGCGCCTGGATGAGCCGCGCCGGCGCCGGCCTCCGTGACCCAGATAGGCGCCCCGCGGGCACAGCCGCCGCGCGCGTCGAGCGCGGCCTCGAGTTCGCCGACGGCGTCGGCCGGCGCCCCGTCGTGACGGGCGGCGTAGGCGTGGATCGACCAGGCGCCGGCGAGGCAGAGCACGTCGGCGGGGAGCGCGGCGATGAAGCTCGCGACGCTCGTCGTGCGCGGCGAGTCGACGGACAGGTCGTTCAGCTCACCGAGCACGAGATGGGGCTCGCCGCCCTGCGAGCGCAGCTCGGCGACCATGGCGCGGACGAGCTCGGCGTAGACGCCGGGCGAGCGCGCAGGCGCCGAGGCCGAGCAGCTCGCGCGCTGGGGGCTGACGAAGCGAGGGTCGTTGGGCTCGTTCCACGGGCTCCACCACGAGATGGCGACGTGCTCGCGCGCGGCGAGCGCGAGCAGCGAGCGGATCAGAGCGCGGTAGGAGGCGACTGCCTGTGGGCGCAGCGGGCGGGCGAACGGGGCGGCGTCAGCCGTCTCACAGCCCGACTGGGCGCTGGCGGCCCAGGCGGGCGCGCCGAAGATGTCCACGACGACGGCCGGCTTGCTCGTCGGCCCGCGCTCGGAGGCGACCGCGGCGAGCTCGGCGCGAACGCCGGCAAAGCTCGCGCACGGGCCGACGTCACGCGCGCAGCCGTCGACCGGCCCTTCGAGTGCCGGTAGTTGGTCGGGGCGCGGTTGTAGCGCCGCCCAGTCGATCAAGAGACGCACGTAGGCGGGGTGCAGCGCCGCCAGTCGCCGGCGCGCCAGCGCGAAGGCCGCTCCCCCCTGCCCTGCTCCCCCATCCGGACTGAGCAGCAGCTCGGCGTTGTCCTCCGTCAGCCCGAAGGCCGGGCCACGGGCACCGACCGCCGCCGCTCCGGCGCGGGCGCGGGGCCGCGAGGTCGATCCACATGCGCACAGCAGGACGGCGACGAGTACGCCGATCGAGGCGATCAGCGCGGCGCGAGGGGCAACCATGTCCAGGCCGGGGCGCCGCACAGGGCGGCGCCATCTCAGACGGCTGAGACCTGCTCCTCCTCGGCGACCCTGAACGACGAGCCGCATCCACATGCGGCGACGACGTTCGGGTTGTTGACCTTGAAGCCGGCGCCCTGCAGGCTCTCCTCGTAGTCGATCGTCGAGCCGCTGACGAACTGAAGGCTCTCGCCGTCGACCAGGAGCTTGAGGCCATGGCTCTCGAAGACGAGGTCGCTGTCGCGTTGCTCGTCGAAGGCGAGCTGATACTGGAAGCCCGAGCAGCCGCCGCCACGGACACCGACGCGCAGCCCGGCGACGCTGAGGTCGGCCTGCTGCGAGGCGAGGAACTCGTGGACCTTCTCGGCACCCTTGTCGGTGATCGTGATCATCGCTCTGCTCCTGTCGACGGCTCCAAGACTTTCCAAAGTATAGCGACGCCCGTGCTCTGCCTGGAAGGCCGCCGCGATCTTCTACGCTAGTCCCTGCGTGCCCTCCCCAGAGGACATAAAGCAGCGAATCGAGGCGGCTATCCCAGGTGCCCTGGCCGAGGTGCAGGACACCACCGGCGGCGGCGATCACTTCAGCGCGACGGTCACCGCGTCGGCGTTCGACGGGCTGAGCCGACTCGAGCAGCATCGCCTCGTCTACGGCGTCTTCGGAGCGGAGATCGGCGGGCCGATCCATGCGCTCGCGCTGAGGACCCAGACGCCGGCCACGATCCAGTCCCACTGAGAGCCAGGAGCCTGCCATGCCCAGCGAGTTCGAGCCGATCCCGATGATGAGCAGCCAGCCAACCGTCGCGCCGGCGCCCAGCGCCGAGTCGAACCCGATTCGAGAGGCGATCGCCGAGGCGATCGAGGAGCACCGCGTGATCCTGTTCATGAAGGGGACGCCCGAGGCGCCGGCCTGCGGCTTCTCAGCTCGAACCGTCGCCATGCTCCAATCCCTCGACACGCCGTTCGCGGCCGTCGACATCCTCCCCGACCCGCGTATCCGCCAGGAGCTCTCGGCGATCTCGAACTGGCCGACGATCCCGCAGCTGTTCGTCGGCGGCGAGTTGCTCGGGGGCTGCGACATCGTGACCGAGATGTACGAGTCCGGAGAGCTCGCCCAGGCGTTGGTGTAGCGTCCGGCGCCGCATGGCTCCCGTTGCGGTCGCGACCGACAGCACCCACTATCTCCCTCCGGCGCTCGCCCAGGAGCAGGGCCTGCATCAGGTCAGCCTGTACGTCGGCTGGCAGGGCCACCCGGAGCGCGAGCTCGAGATGGAGGGCGGCTTCGACGGCTTCTACGAGCGCCTCGGCCGCGACGCCGAACTGCCGATCACCTCACAGCCGTCGATCGGCGACTTCCTCGCCGTCTGGGAGCCGCTGCTGGAGGAGGGCAACGACGTCGTCTCGATCCATCTCGCCGGCGGCATCTCGGGGACCTACGAGGCGGCCCGCCAGGCACACGGGCTCCTGAGCGAGCGGGGGCTGGGCGAGCGCGTCGAGGTGATCGACGCCGAAACGGCCTGTGGCGGGACGGGTCTGCTGCTGCTGGCGGCCTGCGCCGCTGCGCGCTCGGGCGCCGACGTGCGCGCGGTGGCGGCCCACGTGCGCGAGGCGCGGGGAGCGCTGCGCATCTGGTTCTGCCTCGACACGCTCGAGTACCTGCGCCGCGGCGGTCGGATCGGCAAGGCGCAGGCCTGGCTCGGCGGCACCCTGAAGATCAAGCCGATCCTCTCGCTCGAGTACGAGATCGTGCCCGTCGAGCGCGTCCGCACGGCCGGTCGGGCGTTCGAGCGCATGGTCGCCTACGCCCAGGAGCTGCACGACAGCGGCGCCGACGGCTGGGTCGTCCAGCACATCCAGGCGGCCGACCAGTGCCAGCGCCTCGTCGACCGCTGCCGCGAGATATTCGACTCCGAGCCGCTCTTCACCTCCGAGGTGGGGCCGGTCATCGGCACCTACACCGGACCGGGTCTGATCGGCGTGGGCGCGCTGCCGCGGTCCTTGCTGAGCTGATCAGTCGCGGCGGCGGCGGCGCAGCAGCCGGACGCCGACGAGCAGGCCGACGGCCGCCGCGCCCATCGCGATCTCGCCGCGGTGGCGCTCGATGTGCCCGCGCCAATCGGTCAGGCGCGTGACCTCGCCGCGGAGGTGGTCGACCGACACCGCGAGCTGCATGCGGTTGGCCTCGATCGAGCTGCGGATCTCCTCCGACGAGCGCGCCATCAGGCGTCAGCTCCCGGCCCACCGGCGCCGGGCATGGGCCGGGGACTCGCCCCCGGGGGCGTCGCACCGACGGCCTCGCGGATCTTGCGGGCCTCCTCGATCGCCATGCTCGGGACGGGCGGGGAGCTGCGTTTGACGACCCTGGCGGCGACGAAGCCGGCGACGACGCCGAGGACGAGCAGGATGACGGCCATCGCGAAGAAGCCCCAGAAGAAGGTGAAGTCGTTGCCGGGCAGGTAGAAGTAGAGCAGCCAGGCGCAGCCGATCAGGGCGAAGATGACGGCCATCAGGACGAAGACGCCGGCGGCCGCGCCGACGGCGGCGCCCTGGGCCAACTTGGTCGCCTTCTCGCTGACCTCGGCCTTGGCGAGCTCGATCTCTTCGTGGATCAGCAGCGTCGCGCGCTCGGAGACCTCGGCGATGGCGGTCGCGATGTTCAGTGGTTGGCCGTCGCCCCGCGGCTCGCCGGGCGGAGGCGTCGTGGCGCTCATTCGGGCGGCTCCTCGTCGAACACGCGGCGCCAGATGAGGGCCGCGACGCGGTTGGATGCGATCGCAGCCAGGGCGCCGACGCCCGCCAGCAGGCCCGACCACATGAGCCGCTTGACCATGTCGTTGTCCATCGCCTCGGCAGTCTATTCCCCGAAGAGGTCGTCCTTACTCGCCCGCGCCGGCAGCGCTCGCTCCCACCGGCTCGGCGCGGCCGCCGCGCGCGGCGCTCGGGGACCCGTCCGCGGAGGAAGCCCCTTACTTTCGCAATCCTCGCGCGTGTCCGATAAAGATGAGTCATGTCAACGCACGCTCTGCGACGTCCCCGCTCGCCCAAGGGTCGTCTTTCGCTGCCTCTCGCCATGGTCGGCGACGACGGCCTGGCCGATCTCGTCTCGGCCGGCGAGGAGCGGGCCTTCGCGGCGCTCTACTCGCGCCATCACCAGGCGATCTATCGATACTGCCGCTCGATCGTGGCGCACGACGGCGATGCCCAGGACGCGCTGCAGTCGACCTTCGCCGCGGCCCTCGTGGCGTTGCGGCGGGCGCGTCCGGACGCGCCCCTGCGCCCCTGGCTGTTTCGCATCGCGCACAACGAGTCGATCTCGCTCCTGCGCCGTCGCCGCGCGACGGTCGAGCTCTCGGACGCCCACGGGCAGACCTCGCCCTCGGCGGAGGAGGCGTCGGGCGAGCGCGAGCGCTTCGCCCTGCTGGTCAGCGACCTCGGCGAGCTGGGCGAGCGCCAGCGCGGCGCCCTGGTCATGCGCGAGCTGAGCGGACTCTCCCATGTCGAGATCGCGAGCGCGCTGGAGATGAGCGTCAACGGCGCCAGGCAGACAATCTTCGACGCCCGACAGTCACTGGCCGAGTTCGCCGAGGGGCGAGCCATGGCGTGTGAGGCGATCCGTCACGCGATCTCCGACGGGGACGGCCGTGCCCTGCGCTCGCGCCGCGTGCGCAGCCATCTGCGCGCCTGCCCCGGCTGCGCCGAGTTCTCGGCGGCCATCCCGGAGCGCAGCTCCCAGCTCCAGGCCCTCGCTCCGCCGCTCGCCCCGGCTCTCGCCCTCGGCGTGCTCGGCCGGTTGGTCGGCGGCTCCTCGCACGGCGGCGGCGCCGTGGGCGTGGCGGCCGGCGCGGCCGGCAAGTCGGCCGGCGCGGTGCTCGCCGGCAAGGTGCTGGTCGGCGTCGCGGTCGTTGCGACAGGCACTGCAGGCGTCGCGGGCCTGGTCCGCGGCAGCGGACACGCAACCCATTCGAAGTCCCGCCCTCTGACGACACCGGGCCCCCGCGCGTCCGGCGCCGGAGCGAGCGGCGCAGGCGCGCACGCGGGCGCGGCTCGCTCGGGCGCCGTGGTCCTGCGCAAGGGAGCGCACGCGCTGACGGTGCCCGGCCTCGCTGCACTCGAACGCGACGCGCGCGCGGCACACACGGCGGGCGGGCACGGCGCATCCTCACGCGCCGCCCACGCCCCCGGCTCGGCCCACGCTCATGCCCACACGAAGCCGTCCCACCCCTCACACCGGCAGCACCCGGCGCAACACGTGCGCAGGCCCGCGCCCGTCGTCCCGACCCCGTCGAGCCGCACGGGCACCGGCCGGACTGGCTCCTCCTCGAGCTCGGGGGCCGCGGAACCGTCTCTGACGACCTCGACGCAGCCCGAACCACGGCGCCGCCAGAGCGCCGAAGCGGGCGTCAACTCGACGCGGTCGGCCACCTCGACCAAGACCGTCGTGGAAAGCGAATGACGCGAGCGCGCCCGACTAGAAGCTGATCTTCACCCGTCGGCCGCGTAGATGACCCAGAAGCGCCGAAACGAGAACGCGGCGCTGCCGAGAGCCCCGCACCGCGGGGACCGGCACGATCCAACCCCCACCAGGAGGTACCAAATGCGGCGAACCGCACTATTCACCGTAATCGGCGCAACAGCTCTGCTGACGACGGCTCCGGCCCTCGCGGTTTCGAGCAACGCCAACTCACACGCGACCAACGGTCCGGCCAGCACGCACTCGGCCAAACCGACGACGCCCGGCCCGAACGCGAGCCTGCCCGAAAAGGCCAAGGCCTACGGGGTGTTCTGCAAGAAAGAGAGCAAAAAGCACGTCGCCGGCCAGAAGGGCACGCCCTTCAGCCAGTGCGTGACCGCGCTCGCCAAGGTCGCGACCGGCACGACGACCAACACGAAAAAGGCGTGCTCGGCGTTGAGCAAAAAGCACATCGCCGGCCAGAAGGGCACGCCGTTCAGCCAGTGCGTGACCGCCGCGGCGAAACTCCAGGCCAGCCAGCACAAAAGCTAGCCGTCAGCCCTCCGGGAGGAGCGCCACGCTCCTCCCGGCATACGGGCCGCCGATTCGCCCGGCAGGCCCTGCCAGGCCGCAGCTCCCTCAGCCGACCTCGGCGCGCTCGGGGGCTCTCGTCTCGAGCCCCCCGCAGACGGTCTCGACGACGAGCCACTTGGCGCGCTCCAGATCCTCCGGGCCCTGCGGCAGGAGGTCGAAGATCCAGCCGGTCAACAGCTGCTCGATCGCGCCGTAGAAGGCCATGGCGGCGAAGCGCGAGCCGATCTCGGACTTGAACACGCCGTCCTGCTGGGCCTTGACGATCATGCCGCCGATCAGGTCGTATGCCTCGCGGATGGTCGCGATGTGGGTGTTGCCGAACGAGTTGGCCGCCCGCGTGACCTCGACGATGATGACCTTCATGAGGTCGGGGTCGTGCTGGTAGCTCTCGACGATGAAGGACGCGATCGCCAGCAGCTTCTCGCGGACGGGCAGGGGCTCGGCGTCGACGTCGCGGATGAGCTGGAGCATGACGTTCCAGCGCTCGAGGAAGAGAGTGTCGAGGACCTCGTCCTTGGATCCGAAGTAGTGGTAGACGAGCCCGTAGGCGACACCGGCCTCGTCGGCGATGTCCGATACGCGACAGGCGTGAAAGCCCTGGCGGGCGAACACGCGGACGGCCGCGTCGAGGATCAGCCGGCGCTTGTCACCGGCAGCGCGGGCGCGAGAAGCGGGAGGCCCGCCGGAGGAGCTCATGCGGCCTCCTGACCGGGCCAGCGGTAGACGCCGGGGCGCCGGTTGGCCAGCGAGGGCAGGCGCGAGCGGATGTCGAGCTGGCGCGCGAGGTCGAGCTCGGCTGCGATGTGTCCCTCGCCGTCGGGCGCCTGGGCGAGCACGATCCCCCACGGGTCGACGATCATCGAGCGTCCGCCCGAGTGCTGGCCGGCGGGGTGGGCGCCGACCTGGTTTGCGGCGATGACGTAGGCCTGGTTCTCGATCGCCCGGGCGCGCAGGAGCGTCTCCCAGTGATCTCGCGTCGTGGCCAGGGTGAAGGCGGAGGGCACCGTCACGACACGGGCGCCGAGGACGGCGAGGATGCGGTAGAGCTCGGGGAAGCGCAGGTCGTAGCAGATGGTCAAGCCCAGCTCGACGCCGTCGGCGGTCCGCGAGAGGACGATCTCCTCGCCGGGCTCCTCGAGCTCGGACTCGCGGTAGGTGTGCCCGCCGACCTCGACGTCGAACATGTGGATCTTGCGGTACACCGCCCTGATCTCGCCGTCGGGGTCGACGTGGACGGAGGTGTTGGCCAGCTTGTCTCGACCGGGGACGCGCTCGAGGATCGAGCCGGCGACGAGGTCGACGGCGAGCTCGCTTGCGAGCTCCCGCGCCCACGTGAGGGACGGACCGCCGTCGAGCGGCTCGGCGGCGGCGCGCAGGTCATCGCCGGAGCCCATGGCGGTCCACTTCTCGGGGAGTACGATCAGACGGGCCCCGTCGGCCGCGGCGGCGCGGACGAGGCGATCGGCGACGGCCAGGTTCGAGGCCCTGTCGGCGGTGGAGTTGAGCTGGACTGCCGCGACCCTCAAAGCGCGCTCCCTGGCCACGGTGGCCTCGCGGGCACCGGATACCCAAAATAGATTGACTCGTCAGTCAACATTGCAAAGCATAACGCTCCCCACCACGACGGTGAACGGTGGCGCGATCGACGGCCCGCGCAGGACGGCGCTGTTCGACGGCACCCGTCCGCTCAAGCGTTGGCGCTACGTGGCGATCTTCAGCGAGGAGCTGATGGCCTGCGCGGCGCTCGTTCGGATCGGGCCGCTGCGACAGTCCTTCTGGGCGCTGCATCTCCGGGACGGCGGACCGGTGCGCGAGCACACGCGACTGGTGCCCCGTCGTGGCGAGGTCGAGCTGACGGCCGGCGGCGCCGGCGCGCCGGGGCGCCTGCGGGTGCGCGACCGCGGCGTCGAGCTCGACGTCGAGCTCGACGAAGACGACGGCTTCCAGGCCCGCTGCGCCAACGGGCGCTCCGAGGTCTGGACGCGCAAGCAGGCCGGTATCGCGGCCCGGGCGACACTGTCGCTCGACGGCGGCCGCGCGCGGACGCTCGACATGCTGGCCGTTGTCGACGACACCGCCGGCTACCACACGCGCGAGACCGAGTGGTGGTGGACGGCCGGCGTCGGCCACGGCGTCGACGGCCTTCCGCTCGCCTGGAACCTCGTCAGCGGCGTCAACGACCCGGTCAGTGGCAGCGAGCGGGCGGTCTGGCGCGGCGGGCGCCCCACCGAGGCGCCGCCGGTGAGCTTCGCCTCCGATCTGTTGAGCATCGTCTGCCGCGACGGCTCGGAGCTGTCCTTCACAGCTGAGGTGCAGCGCAGCCGCCACGACAACCTGCTGCTCCTCGCGAGCGACTACCGCGCGCCGTTCGGCACCTTCTCGGGCGCCCTGCCGGGCGGCGTGGAGCTCGCGGACGGCCTCGGCGTCGTCGAGCACCACCGCGCCCGCTGGTAGCGGCCTCGAGCGCCCCGGCGGCCGCGTGTCAGTCGGGGGCGTGGTCGCGGTGGCGACGCAGCGCAGCCAGCAGGAGCTTCGAGTGCATCGCGCCGATCAGCTCGCGCAGCGGCTCGGTCCCCGCTGCGACGATCTCCATCGCCCGGTCAACGTCGACCTCGCCGGCGAGGCGGTCGAGCAGCGCCCGGACCTCCTCCTCGACGAGCGGCTCGAGGGCGGTGCGATAGCGCAGGGTGTCGTAGACGGTGAAGCCGAGCGTCTCGTCGTAGCCGCCGGCCCGGAAGTTGGCGATGGCCTCGATGATCTTGACGTCGTCCCTGTCGTATCCCCGCTGGTTCGGCGTGAGGACGCCGATCTCGGCCAACCGCTCGAGGACGTTGCGCGGCACGCCGTAGCGCTCCTGAACCACCCGCCGCGAGACGCGACTGCGCTGCTCGGCGCTGGCTAGCGCCCGCTCGAGGATGCGGTCCTCGAGCTCGATCAGCGCCACGACCCGCTCGGGGTCCTCCTGCAGGGCGCCACGGATGACGCGCAGCGGCATGAAGCGCTCCTCCTGCAGGCGCTTGATCAGGGCGATGCGCTCGACGTAGGCGACCGGGTAATAGGCCATGTTGCGGCTCGTCCGCACGACGTCCTCGCCCGCGCCGAGCAGGCCCTCGCGCAGGTAGTAGCGGATCGTGCCCGGGCTCACGCCCGAGCGCTCGGCGAGCTCGCTCATCTTCAGCAGCGGGGGCGCGGCAGGCGCCCCGCCGCCGCCGTTCACGCTCGCGCCGACGCTCGCCATGGCCTCGCCCTCACGCCCTCAGCGTCGCGTCCTGGCGGACGTCGGCCGGACCGGCGGCCACGCCGCTGGCGAGCAGCTCGTCGACCTCGGCCCTCGAGTAGCCGGCGGCGAGCAGGACTGCCTCTGTGTGCTCGCCGAGCGCCGGGCCGGGCAGGCGGTCGTGCTCGCCGGGTGTGCGGGTCAGCTTGACGGGCACCCCGAGCTGACGGACCGTCCGCTCGGCGCCGGGCTGGTCGATCTCGACGACCATGCCGCGGGCGCGGACGAGCTCGGAGTCGAGCGCCTCGTCGAGCTCGAGGACCGGCTCCAGACAGCAGTCGTGCTGCGAGGCGAACGCCTCCCATTCGGCGCGGCTGCGCGAGCGGAAGATCTCCTGGACCTGCGCGTGGGCGGGCGAGCCGGGGCGCTCGAACTGGGCGGCGATCAGCTCCTCGCGCCTGACGCCCCGACACCACGCCTGCCAGAACTTCGGCTCGAGGGCGCCGAGCGTGACCCAGCCGTCGGAGCACTCGTAGGGTCGGTAGCAGACGAGCGAGCCGGCCAGCGGTAGCTCGCCACGGCGCGGCACGGCGCCGTCGGCGAAGTGGGCGGCGGCGACCATCGCCAGCCACGACAGGGCGCCGTCGGCCATCGACACGTCGACCATCTGGCCCTCGCCCGAAGCGTCGCGCTCGCGCAGCGCGGCAAGGATGCCGAAGGCGGCCATCAGCGCCCCGCCGCCGAGGTCGGCGATCTGGCCGGCCGCCTGGACGGGCTCACCGCCGAGCTCGCCCGTCAGGCCGAGCAGGCCGATCAGGCCGAGGTAGTTCATGTCGTGGCCGGAGGAGTCGCGCTTCGGGCCGTCCTGGCCGTAGCCGCTGATGGCGCAGTAGACGATCCCAGAGTTCTCCTCGCGCATGCGCTCGTAGCCGACGCCGAGGCGGTCGAGGACGCCGGGGCGGAAGGACTCCAGCACGACGTCGTATTCGCGCACCAGGCGCAACAGCGCCTCGCGGCCGCCGTCGCTCTTGAGGTCGAGGCGAATCGAGCGCTTGTTGCGGTTCAGCGACAGGAACAGGGCCGATCGGGCGCTCTCATGGGCGCCGTCGTAGAACGGCGGCGACCAGCGGATGTAGTCGCCCATGCCGGTGTCCTCGACCTTCAGCACGTCGGCGCCGAAGTCGGCCAGCAGCAGGGAGCAGAACCCGCCGGGCAGAAGGCGCGAGAGGTCGAGGACGCGCACTCCCTCGAGCGGGAGGCTCACGCGCCGACCTGCTCGCGACTGACCACGCCGAGCATCGCCCGCGCCTCGGCGACGGTCGCCGGGCGACGGCCGATGTCCTCGGTCATCTGCCGGGCCTTGGCGATCAGCTCGCCGTTGGACTTCGCCATCGTGCCGTCGGGCAGGTACAGGTTGTCCTCGAGACCGACCCTGATCGACCCGCCGAGCGTGAGGGCCGCGGCGACGAGCATCCACTGCGCTCGCGAGATGCCGATGACGCCCCAGTGCGCAGAATTAGAGTCCCGCCCGCCCGGAATGTTCTCGACCATGGCAGCGAGGTTGCGCGCGGTCGGCGGGATGCCGCCGACGACGCCCATGACGCAGTCGACGTGCAGCGGCGTCTTCAGCACGCCCATGTCGATCAGCGGCTCGAGGCTGCCGACGTGACCGACGTCGAAGCACTCGTGCTCGGGTTTGATGTCGAGGTCGTTCATCGCCTCGAGCAGCTCGATGATCTCGGCGAAGGGGTTCTCGAAGACCATGTTGAAGACGAACTGCTTGCGCGAGCGGGAGTACTTGGCGTAGTTCATCGAGCCCATGTTCAGGGCCGCCACTTCGGGGCGGCAGGCACGCAGGTACCCGATCCGCTTGGACACCGGCACGCCGATTGTGCCCGTCGAGTAGTTGACGATGACCGCGTCGCCGACCTCGGCGCGAATGGCGTCGGTGATGGCCTGGAAGTCCTCGATCTCGTAGCTCGGCGTGCCATCCGGCCGGCGGGCGTGGATGTGGATCTGGACGCCGCCCTCGTCGACGATCCGCCGCGCCTCGGCGGCGTACTCGACCGGCGTGTAGGGAATCGCCGGACACTGCTCGCGATTGGCGATGGCGCCCGAGATCGAGCACGTGATGATGACGGGATCGTCGCTGCTCATCTGCTCCTCCTTCGTTCTCCGTGAGTTCGTAGGACAAGCGCTACAAGGACGCAGGGAGCGTGGCGTGTTCTACACGCGAGCGACCGAGGACGCAGCAGCGCGCCGTCATACGGGCTCACGGTCATACCGGCACGACGCCGTGGCGCTTCCACGGCCGCTCGATCTTCTTGTTCGCCGACATCTCCAGCGCCCGGCAGATCGTCTCGCGCGTCTCGCGCGGGTCGATGACGTCGTCGATGACGTCGTTGCCGGCGGCGACGTAGACGTCGAAGATCTTGCGGAAGCCCTCGACGAGCTCGGCCTTCTTGGCGACCGGGTCCTCGGCGGCGTCGACCTGTTTGCGGAAGGCGATCTCGACGACGCCCTCGGCGCCCATGACGCTGATCTCGGCGCTCGGCCAGGCGACGATGAGGTCGGGCTCGTAGGCGCGGCCGTTCATGACGTAGTAGCCGGCGCCGTAGGCCTTGCGTGTGATGACCGTGATCTTGGGCACGGTCGCGTTGGCGACGGCGTAGAGCATCTTGGCACCGTGGCGGATGATGCCTTCGGCCTCGACCTTCGTGCCGACCATGAAGCCGGGCACGTCCTGGATGAAGACGAGGGGAATGGCGAAGGCGTTGCAGAGGTTGACGAAGCGGGCGGCCTTGTCGGCCGAGTCGTTGTCGAGGATTCCGCCGAGGTGCTTGGGCTGATTGGCGACGATGCCGACCGGCCGGCCGCCGAAGCGGGTGAGGCAGGTGATGATCGTCTTGGCCCACTGGCCCTTGATGTCGAAATAGTCGCCGTCGTCGACGATGCGGCGGATGACGTCGTACATGTCATAGGGCTTGCGGTTCGACTCGGGCAGGACATCGAGCAGATCCTCCTCGGCCCGGTCGATCGGGTCGGCGACCGGGCGGACCGGCGGAGCCTCTTCGCAGTTCTGGGGCATGAACGACAGGTATTGCTTGATGCGCTCGATGCACTCCTCGTCGCTGGCGACCTCCATGTCGCCGACGCCCGACTTGCGGCAGTGGACGCGCGAGCCGCCGAGTTCCTCCTGCGTGACGTCCTCGCCGATGGCCGCCCGCACGAGGTGCGGCCCGGCCAGGGCCATCGACCCGCGGCCCTTGACCATCGGCACGAAGTCGGCCAGACCGGGGATGTAGGCGGTGCCCGCCGCACACGGCCCCATCAGGGCGGCGATCTGCGGGATGACGCCGCTCATCACGACCTCCTCGCGGAACAGGTGCCCCGAGCCGGCGAACATCGCGCCGGCGGCCTCCTGGACGCGGGCGCCGGCCGAGTCGAGCAGCCAGACGAACGGCATCCGCTTGGTCAGGGCGAGCTCGCGCAGACGCGTGACCTTGATCTCGCCGGTCATGCCCATCGAGCCGGCCATGACCGTGAAGTCGTAGGCGCAGACGGCGGTCAGGCGACCATCGACCTTGCCGTAGCCGGTGATGACGCCGTCGGCCGGTGCGACGACGCCGTCCATCGCCCGCTGGGAGACGTGGGGCCTGCCATGGATGCCCATCTCGACGAACGTGCCGTCGTCGATCAGCAGGGCGATTCGCTCGCGGGCGGTGAGCTTGTCGCGGGCGTGCTGGGCGGCGATCTTCTCCTCGCCTCCGCCGAGGCGGATGCTCGCGCGGCGCTCGCGCAGATCGTCGACCAGGGGGCGCAGCAGCGAGGTCGCGACGGCCGTGTCGGCGACGGGCTCCTCAGCGCTCATCAGCGGCCTTTCCACTGCGGGTCGCGCTTCTCGAAGAACGCCGTGACGCCCTCGACGATGTCCTCGGTCGAGAGCGCGAGGCTCAGCTGGGCGCGCAGGTAGTCGAGGGCGTCGTCGAGCGGCATGTCGAGCTGGCGTCGCATCGCTTCCTTGCCCAGGCGCATGATCACCGGCGACTTGCCCGCGAGCCTTCCGGCCCAGTCGGCGACCGCGCCGTCGAACTCCTCGGCGGCGAGCACGCGGTTGACGATGCCGGCCTCGCGCGCCTCCTCGGCGCTGAGGCGCTCGCCGAGCAGCAGCATCTCGTTGACCTTCTTGCGCGGGACGTTGCGGTAGATCAGCGCCATGATCATGAAGGGGAACGTCCCGACGTTGATCTCGGGCGTGCCGAAGGTGGCCTGCTCGGAGGCGAGGATCAGGTCACATGCGAGGGCCACGCCGAGCGCACCGGCGAGCACGTGGCCGCGGGCCGCGCAGATCGTGGGCTTGGGAAGGTCGCCGATCAGCTTGAACAGCGACACGAACCGGGCCGAGGCGAAGTGCTTGTCCACGACCGTCACGTCGGCGGCGAATCCGCCGAGGTTCCCGCCGGAGGAGAACACCTTCTCGTGCGAGGACGCGAGCACCACGCAGCGCACCGCGTCGTCGTCGCGGGCGCGGGTGAAGGCGTCGATCAGGCCCTCGAGCATCTCCCCGGAGAGCGAGTTGCGCGTGTCCGGATCGTTCAGGGTGATCGTCGCCACACCGTCGGAAGCAGCGTCGTAGAGCACGTGGTCCGGAGCCATCCGACCATCCTAACCGGATCGCCTCCGGGCGGGAAGTGCGCAGCCCTACTGTTTACTTTTGCCGCCGGCTCAGGTAGCTTGCCGCCAGAGGCGCCCCGCCCGCGCCGCGGCCCGACGCCGTCGCATCGAGTCGCTCGCCCGCCACCTGCTGCGAGGCGACCATCAAGACCAGCAAGATGACAAGGAGATCCCGACATGGCCGCCACCGCCGAGAGCGTCCTGAAGCCCGACTTCAACGCCAGCCGCAAACACTTCATCTTCAACGACGAGCACGAACAGCTGCGCGAGTCGATCACGAACTTCGCGATCAAGGAGCTGGCGCCCCACGCTGACGAGTGGGAGGAGACGACGTTCCCCGACTCGGTCTTCCGGCGGATGGGCGAGCTCGGCTTCCTGGGACTCGACAAGCCGGAGCAGTACGGCGGACAGGGCGGCGACTACTTCAGCGCGATCGTCCTCGGCGAGGCGATCGCCAACGCCAACTGCGGCGGCCTCGCGATGGGCGTCGCTGTCCAGACCGATATGGCGATGCCGCCGATCCTCGCCCTCGGGACCGAGGAGCAGAAGCAGGAATGGGCGGTGCCGGCGATCAAGGGTCAGAAGATCCTCTGCCTGGGAATCACCGAGCCCGACGCGGGGTCGGACGTAAAAGGCATCAAGACACGGGCCGTCCGCGACGGCGAGGACTACGTCATCAACGGGTCGAAGACGTACATCACCAACGGCCACCGGGCCGACGTCATCGTGCTCGTGACGAAGACCGACCCCGACGCGGGCTACGACGGCTTCACGCTGTTCCTCGTGCCGATGGACTCGCCGGGCGTCATCCGCGAGAAGAAGCTGCAGAAGATGGGAATGCACGCCTCCGACACGGCCCTGCTGGCGTTCCAGGACGTGCGCGTGCCCGCCTCGGCGGTCCTCGGCGAGGTCGGCAAGGGCTTCTACCACATCATGTGGGAGCTTCAGGGCGAGCGCATGATCGGCGCGGCCGGCAGCGTGGCCGGCGCCCAGAAATGCTTCGAGGCGACGCTCCAGTACGCCAAAGAGCGCAAGGCGTTCGGCAAATCGATCGGCCAGTTCCAGGTCATCCGTCACAAGTTCGCCGAGATGGCGACAAAAATCGAAACGGCCCGCCAGCTCGTCTACATGACGGCGTGGCGCTTCGCCAACGGCGAGTACCCGGTCCGCGAGATCTCGATGGCCAAGCTCCACGCCTCCCGGATCGCCTGCGAAGTGGCCGACGAGTGCATCCAGATCCACGGCGGCGCCGGCTACATGAAGGAGTACAACATCGAGCGCGTCTGGCGCGACATGCGCCTGAACCGCATCGGCGCGGGAACCGATGAGATCATGCTCGAGGTCATCGGGCGCTCCTACGGGCTGTAGTCCGACCGGGTGGAACTACTCGAGGTAGGAGACGTCCGCGCCCATCGCGCCGTAGGCCTCCTGCGCGCGGCGGTCGGCGCTGAGCAGCGTCGCCCCGTGCTCGCGCGCGGTCGCGGCGATCAGCGCGTCGTAGAGCGCGCCGCCGCCGATCCCCGCCGCCACCGCGCGGCCGAGATAGCTGCGAGCGGCGTCGCCGTCCAATGTCAGCCACGGTCGCGTGAAGACGCGTTCAAGCGCCTCGAAGACGACCGCGGAGGTCGTCCGGTATCCCTTCGGCAGCCGGCTGAGCACGGCCGCGGTCTCGAACGCGACGTGCGAAGGCAGGGCTCGATCGTCGCGCGCGAGCGCCGCTCGCGACCCCTCGTGCGCCGGGTGCCATCGAGAGAGCGCTGCGACCACCACGCTCGAATCGAGCGCGATCACTTCCTGACGCTTTCGAGCACCGCGCGGACCGTCTCCTGGTCGAGTGGGGGAGGTTCGGGGTCGATCACGATCACCGTATGCCCGTCTCGCTCCTCTATGTGGGCGTCGGCGTACGGCACCGTCAACTCCAACGTCCCGTCCACCTCTGTGAGCTCGAGCTCTGTCGGCCCGTCGATTCCCAGTGCGTCTCGCATCGGCTTGGGGATCACGATCCGGCCCACACCGTCAATGGCAACTCGCATACCATCAGATTACCAATCACGATGACGGTTTCCACACCACTCTTCTCCGACGAGCACGAAGAGCTGCGACAGTCCGCCCGCGGCTTCATCGAGCGCGAGCTGACGCCCCACGCACAGCGCTGGGAGGAGGAGCGCTGGTTCCCCGATGACGTCTTCGCCAGGCTCGCCGCCCAGGGACTGCTCGGGCTGAAGTACCCCACCGAGTACGGCGGACAGGGCGGCGACTACCTGCACGAGGCCGTGTTGTGCGAGGAGATGGCCCGCATCGGCTCGGGCGGCACCGCGGCGGGAATCGGCGCGCACGTCAACATCGCGACACCGCCGATCTGGAAGTTCGGCAGCGAGGAGCAGAAGCAGCGCTACCTCGTGCCGGCCATCCGCGGTGAGCTGATCGGCGCGCTCGGCATCACCGAGCCGGGCGCCGGGTCGGACGTCGCGGCGATCTCGACGCGCGCCGAGCGTGTCGACGGCGGCTGGGTTCTCAACGGCGAGAAGACCTACATCACCAACGGCGTGCGCGCCCACTTCATCGTCACGGCCGTCAAGACGTCGGCCGAGGGCGGCCACCACGGGATCTCGTTCCTGATCGTCGACCGCGGCGAGGGTGTGGCGTCGTCGAAGCTCGACAAGCTCGGCTGGCACGCGTCGGACACCGCGACCATCAGCTTCCAGGACGTGTTCGTCGCCGACGAGGGCCTGCTCGGCGAGCTCGACGGCGGCTTCAAGCTGATCATGGCCAACTTCCAGTGGGAGCGGTTGGCCATGGCCCTCGGCGCCGTCGGCGCGATGACCGTCGCGTGGGAGCGCACGGCCGAGTTCGCCCGCCAGCGCAACGCCTTCGGCCGGCCGCTGTCGGGCCACCAGGCCATCCGCCACAAGCTCGCCGACATGGCCACGTCGGTTCACACGTGCCGCTGCGTCACCTACGACGCCCTGCGCCGCTTCGTCGCCGGCGAGGACCCCCTCAAGGAGGTCACGATGGCCAAGCTGCTGACCCAGCGCGCGTGCTTCGAGCTGATGGACGAGTGCCTGCAGATCCACGGCGGCGCCGGCTACATGCGCGAGTACTGGGTCGAGCGGGCGGCCCGCGACGCCCGCCTCGGCCCGATCGGCGGCGGCAGCGACGAGATCATGCGCGAGATCCTCGGCCGCGTCCTGGCTCTGTAGCTCGCCGCCCGCGCCGCCGGCGCGTCGCGCGGACGCCCGACATCCGTCCACCCTCCGCCGTCGGCTGCCTATCGTGGTGGCGTGGGGGCCGATAGGCACCCGTGGCTCGTCTACGCCCTGCCCCGGTAATCGTCCTCGCACTGCTCGTCCTCGGCGCCCTGTTCACGGGGTCCGCGGCCGCCGCCAAGCGCCACGGCCATCACTCCGCGCGCTGCGTCAGAGCCGGGCGCATCCACGGCAAGGCCGGCAGTTTCCACGTGCTCGTCCACAGGCGAGCATCCCGTCGCCGCCACGCCTGCGCCAGGCGCCGGCACCGGCACGCCCACCACCACCACCACCACCACGCCACGCGCCACCACCGCGCTCGCCACTCCTCGGCCGCCGGCGGGGGCTGCGCGGACGCCGGGCTGATGCCGACGCGCGAAGACCTCGACCGCGTCCGCCGGGCGACCCTGTGTCTGATCAACCGCGAACGGACCTCCCGCGGCGAGGTCGCCCTGCGCGACGACAGCCGCCTCGAGGCGGCCGCCCAGGCCCACAGCGAAAGCATGGCCGCGGGCGACTACTTCGACCACGTGAGCCCGGGCGGCCAGACGCCGCTGGGCCGGCTGCGGGCGTTCGGCTACATCTACAGCTCGCGCCTCGGCTACTCCATCGGCGAGAACATCGCCTGGGGCACCGGCTCGCTGGCGACGCCGCGGTCGATCGTCGCCAACTGGATGGCCTCGCCCGAACACCGCGCCAACATCCTCGACGGCCGCTTCCGCGACAGCGCCGTCGGCGTCGCGGCGCGGGCGCCGGCCTCACAGGCCCACGGCCAGGCCGGCGGCATCTACACGCAGGACTTCGGCGTCATCATCGGCGGCTGACGCCGCCCCACCCGCGCGCCCGTCATTCCTGCCGGAGTGATGCGCTCGGATAACCTCCGCGCTCCGCAACACGACAAGGAGACGCGACAGCCATGGGAGTACTCGACGGGAAGTCGGCCATCGTCACGGGCTCGGCGCGCGGCATCGGCCGCGCGACGGCAGAGCTGCTCGTGGCGCAGGGCGCCCAGGTCCTGATCAACGACCTCGACGGCGACATCGCCGAGCAGGCCTCCGGCGAGATCGCAGGCGAGACGGCCACGTTCGCCGGCGATCTGACCAAGCCGGGCGTACCGGACCAGCTCGTCCAGAAGGCCATCGACGCGTTCGGCAAGATCGACATCATCGTCAACAACGCCGGCTACACGCTCGACGCGCCGATCCACAAGATGACCGACGAGCACTTCCAGGCCATGATCGACATCCACACCGTCGTGCCGTTCCGCGTCATCCGCGCCGCCGCGCCGCACCTGCGCGAGCCGGCCAAGAAGGAGCGCGAAGAAGGCAAGGAGGTGTTCCGCAAGATCGTCAACATCTCCTCGACGTCGGGCACCTTCGGCAACGCCGGCCAGGCCAACTACTCGGCCGGCAAGGCCGCCGTCGTCGGCCTCACCAAAACGGTCGCCAAGGAGTGGGGCCAGTTCAAGGTCAACGTCAACGCCGTCGCCTTCGGCTTCATCGACACCCGCCTCACCCAGGCCAAGGTCGACGAGAACACGATGGAGAAGGACGGCGAGAAGATCCAGCTCGGCATCCCCGAGCAGATGCGCCAGATGGCCTCCATGCTCATCCCCCTCGGCCGTCCCGCCACTCCGGAGGAGGCCGCCGGCGGCGTCTTCTTCCTCTGCTCGCCCTGGTCGAACTACGTCCACGGCCAGACGCTCCACGTGACCGGCGGCCTGTTCGGCGGCATGACCGGCTGAGGCGGGTGCCAACGCCGGTCCTCCCGGCGGCCGGGTCGAAGGCACCGCCGTCATCGCCACCCTGGCGGGCGCCGTCGGCGGCTTCCTCCAGAAGCGCGGCCAGGAGATGGACACCGAGGCCGGCGCCAAGACCAGCTGAGGCCAGCGCGCGGCGCCCGCACCCCACCGCGGGCGCCAGGGCCGGCGGTGCCGGCGACGCAGGGAGCTCAGGCGATCGCGGCGGGGCCCCTGAGATCCAGCAGGCAGCCCGAGAAGTAGGCACCCGCGGGCGAGGCGAGATAGGCGAGCAGGGCGCTGAGCTCGCCTGGCTCGGTGTGATCGCCCGGGGCGATGGCGAGCGGCGCCAGCCGATGGCGTGACCACTCGATCGAAAGCGTCCGCGCCAGGTTCTCCAGGCCGGCGCGCGCTGCCTCGGCGTGCGGTCCGGCCGACGGCCGCGGCGCGACGTAGATGATCCGACCCGGCTGGCCGGCCGCGAGGAAGGCGCCGCCCGCGACCGCGCGCGTGACAGTCCACGCTCCGTCGAGGGACACGATGAGACCGTCGCGGTCGCGCTCCTCGCCGGCTGCCGCGAACAGCGCGCCGCAGTCGACGACGAGGACGTCTATGCGGCCGAGCTCGCCGAGCACCCGGCCGACGTCGGCCTCGATGGCCTCCTCGGCCAGGCTGTGCCCTGCCTCGTCGAGCACCGCGCAACGTCGGACTTCGGCGCCGAGCGCGGCACATTGCTCGACGATTCTCGGCGCCACCCCTTCGGCGGGGGAGACGGGCTCGTCGGCCGGCGCCGGGCCGGCGACGAGCACGGCCGTGGCGTCCAGCAGGCCGGCGCGGAGCAGCTGCGATGCATCGGGTGGTGACATGGCGAGGAGCCGCAGCCTAGTGCGCGGCGCGCCGGGCGTGGCGCTCAGCCGGCGCCGAAGGGATCGCTCTCGACGGGCGCGACGCTCGGCGCCGGCGACGAGATGGCGCGCAGGTCGAAGTAGAGGACCGACGCGGCCAGCGCCGACAGCGGTGCCGTGAGGACGCCTAGGACGACCCTGACGACGATGCCGACTCCGGTGCCCGCCGATTCGGCGCCGAGCTCGGCGCCGCCGGCGACGATGGCGACCGCGACGTCGAGCAGGATGATGACGCCGAAGACCGGCCATCCGCTGCCGCGCACGAGCTCGCGGCTGCGCCGCAGCGCGCCGAGCCCGGGCGGCCGCTCGAGCACGACGACCGGTGCCGCGACGGACCATACGGTGATCAGGATGAGTCCCGGCACGACGAGCAGGACGAAGCCGACGAGGACCCCGGCTCCGGCGACGATGCCGACGAGGATCAGCCGGCCGAGGACCGGCGTGACCGCGCTCAGCAGCTGGCCGGGGCTGGAGTCGCGGCGGCCGTCCTGGATGTCGGAGACGAGCTCCACGACCATGCCCGTGAAGAGCGTCGTCGCGACGAGGCTGATGAGCAGTGCGAACACCGCCAGGCCCGAGCCGGCCGCCAGCAGGACGGTCGACAGCACACCGCTGAACACGAACACGACCGCGGCAGCCGGCATCAGCACCGGCGCCTGGTCGACATAGATGGCGAAGACCCGCCTGATGACGACGCCACCGTCGAGTCGATCCTCCATCCGAGCCTCCAGACCTGCGCCGCCGATAGTTCCAGGCAGCCTAGGCGACCGCCCCGACGGCGTTCCTGCGTCACGCGATGGCCGCGCCCTCGGGCGGGCGGCGCCCCGCCCGGCGCTGCTCGCGGACGCGCCTGAGGATGCCCTTGCGACCGTGTTCCTCCAGGCCTCCGTAGAGGCGGCGGATCTCGGTCAGGATCTCGTCGGCCACCGTCTGCTGCTGCTCGCGGGTCGGGTCCTCGATCGCCTCCCAGCGCATCGCGTCGCCGTAGTGGATGGTCACCTTCGGGAACTGCAGCCGCTTCCAGTTGCGGATGCGGGAGGAGCCGTGGATCGCGACCGGCACGACCGGCGCGCCCGTCTCGAGCGCCAGGCGGCCGATGCCGCGCTTGGCCTGCTCGGCCACTTTGCCCGTCCGCGACCGACCGCCCTCGCAGTACATCGCCACCGTGCCTCCACGGCCGAGGATCGTGCGGGCGGTGATGAACGTCTCCTCGTCGCGGGCGCCCCGGCGCACGGGGAAGACGCCGCCGTGGGTGTAGATGAACTGCATCGGCCCTTTGAACAGCTGCGACTTGGCCATGAAGCGGACCTTGCGGCGGATGTAGGAGCCGAGCAGGAAGTGGTCCATGAAGGAGAAGTGGTTCGGTGCCAGGATGACCGCGCCGCGACCCGGCACCTTCTCGGTCGAGATCGCCCGGGCGCGCAGGAACGTGTACGCGTAGAGGGACGTCAGGATGCGGACCAGCTCGTAGGCCGAATCCGGTTCGCGCGTCCGGCCGCGCTCGTGGAAGCGGTCGAAGTGCTCCTTCGGCCGGGGGTCGGCATAGACCTGCTCGCGCATCGGGGCCAGATCGCTCATCTCTGCGCACTACCTCCCTCGGTCTCCAAGGTTACGCCCATCCAGGCCGCCCCCGCGACGAGGTCGCGGTCCCCGAGGCCGGCCGGCCAACCCTAGCGGCGCGCGAGGTAGACGCGCGCGAAGTCGATCAGCTGGCGGCCGCGGTGGGCGAATCCGGCGAGCGTCCGCCCGCTGGCCCGGTGGGAGAGATCGAGCTCGAGCTCGACCACGCGGTGGCCGGCTCGAACGGCGTCGATCGTCATGCCGATCTCCATGCCGTAGCCATCGGCGAACGGCAGGACGTCGCGCAGCGCCCGCGCGCTGAGCGCCCGCTGCCCCGAGATCGGCGCCGACGTCCTCAGGCCGCAGCGCCGCGCTATCGCCCAGCGAGCGAAGCCCAGCGCGGCGCCGACGCCGCCTCCGACGCGGCGCGAGAAGGCGGCGACGGCGACGTCGGCCCGGCCAGCGCGCACGGCCCGCGCCAGCTCCGGCAGGTGGACCGCCGACTCGGCGAGGTCGCCGTCGCAGAGCACGAACACGGGCGCCGCACGCGGACCGCCGGGCGCGGCCGTGGCGGCGCTCGCCTCGCGCAACGCCTCACGCGCGGCGAGTGTCATCGCCCCACCCTTGCCGATGACGCGCTCGCTGCGCACCACGCGGGCGCCGCCGGCGCGGGCGATCTCGGCGGTGGCGTCGCGGGAGCCGTCGTCGGCCACCCACACCGCGGCGCCGGCGAAGGCGCCCGCCAGGGCGGCGAGCGTCGCCGCGATGCGGTCGGCCTCGTTGTAGGCCGCCACGACGACGAACGTCGGCCCATCGGCGGGTCGGTCGTGCTGGCCGACGGGTCGGTCGGGCTCGCTATCTATTGTCCCGGCCCAGTGGTGGCGAGCAGAGGAGGATCGAATGACGGACGTTGAGGCTCATATAACCGGCACGGTATGGAAAATCGAGTGCGCCGTAGGCGACGCCATCGAGGAGGGCGACACGGTGGCCATCCTCGAGTCGATGAAGATGGAGATGCCGGTCGAGGCCGAAGACGCCGGCACGGTCAAGGAAATCCTCTGCGAGGAGGGTCAGGCGGTCAACGAGGGCGACACGCTCGTCGTGCTCGACTAGCCCCGGGCGCCGCTGGACCCGACGGCCCGCCGCCGGCCTCGGTTAGCCTGTCGCCGGTGTCGCCAAGCGCCCCCCCACGCGAGCTGGCCGACGGCAAGCTCCTGATCGACGAGCCGGCGGCGGGCGTCGTGCGCCTGACGATCTCCAACCCGGCCAAGCGCAACGCGCTGGACCACCCGATCCTCGACGCGATCAGCGCGACGCTGATCGAGCTCTCCGACGCGGCATCGGCCGCGCGGTGCGTCGTCGTGACGGGAGCCCACGGGATGTTCTCGGCGGGCTATGACATCGGCGAGATCCCGGCCGACGAGTTCGAGGAGCGGGCCGAGAAGCTCGTGGCCCATCCGTTCACCGAAGCCATCGACGCGCTCGAAGCCTTCCCCTACCCGACCCTGGCCGCGCTGCCGGGCCACACGATCGGCGGGGGCCTCGAGCTGGCGCTGTCGTGCGACCTGCGCGTCGCCGAGCGGGACATCCGGCTGGGCATGCCGCCGGCCAAGCTGGGACTCGTCTACTCCCACACCGGCCTGCGCCGGTTCATCGACGCCATCGGCGTGCCGCGCACGCGCGAGCTGTTCCTGCTCGGCAAATACGTCGACGCGCCGACGGCCCTCGCCTGGGGACTCGTCAACCGCGTCGCGCCCGCGGATGGACTCGAGGCCCTGACCCTGGAGCTCGCGGCCGAGCTGGCAGGCCACGCGCCGCTCGCCCAGCGCGGCAACAAGCGCGTCATCGCCGAGCTCCTGCGCGCCGAGAGCGAGCTCGAGCCCGCCGTCGAGGAGGAGCTGGTCGAGCTGCGACAGGCGTCATTCGCCTCGCAGGACATGCGCGAGGGGATGCGCGCCTTCGCCGAGAAGCGTCCCGCCCGCTGGCGCGGCGAATAGGCGTCCGAACGACCTCATACGTTGTGGCGCATGGCGCCGCTCATCACTCGCGAGGAGGCTCTCCAGCTCGGCGAGATAGAGGATCACGGGCACATCGAAGCGCTGATCAAACGCGCCTGGGAAGCCCGCGTCGAGCGCTTCGCCGACTCGACCGACATGTGCTCGCTGGTCAACGCCAAGTCCGGCGGCTGCGCCGAGGACTGCGGCTTCTGCGCGCAGTCGCGCTTCGCCGACGCCGAGACGCCGATGCACGCGATGATGGAGCCCGA
>OUNO011323175.1_pt1 | contig 54377 bp, 44 predicted proteins | sample 1779811 | NCBI WGS metagenome assembly OUNO01 (sample SAMEA3914804, study PRJEB12502) | metagenome | biome: forest; material: soil | place: Canada | collected 2010-06-25 | depth 0.3 m
CAATTTCTCGATTTCGCCTATGATCCGACCGATCTGCAAGAGAGTCTTGATCTGAACGAGGTGGTGCAAACCGCGATCCGGAACATTCAGACTTCACTTGCTCCCAGTCATCAAATTCAGTTTCAAGCCCACGAAAATCCGGTCATCATCAAGGCGGTTCCCGACCATCTTCAGCAGATCCTCCTCAATCTCATTCAAAATGCGATCAAGGCAGTGGAAGGGGCTGAAAATGCTGAAATTCGCATCCGGGTGTACGACACCGGATTTGAAGTCAGAGATAGCGGAATCGGCATGAGTGAAGAAGTGCGCCGGAAAATCTTTCAACCGTTTTTCACTTCGTTCAAGAATGGAACGGGGCTTGGGCTTTCCATTTGTCAGAAACTAGCTCATTTCAACGGGGGAAAGATCACTGCGATTTCCCAGACTGGAGTGGGAACGGTCATGAGTGTTGTTTTCAGTCACATGAAGGAGGGAAGTCATGCGAGATAAGATTCTGGTCATCGATGATGAACCCAATCTCCGGATGATTCTGGAAGCGACCCTGACCCGTCAGGGTTACGAAGTATGTTGCTTCGAGAGCTTTGATGCCGCAAAACAGACTTTGAATCTTGAAGACATTGATCTGGTTCTGACTGATCTCCAGATGCCCGGTGCAAGCGGGATGGAGGTTCTGAATTATTGTAAAAATTATTCTCCGGATCTGCCCGTGATCCTGATCACTGCCTTCGGAACAATCGAGGCTGCGGTGAATGCCTTGAAGGCGGGAGCATTCGACTTCGTCCTGAAGCCGTTTGAAAATACCGAGCTGTTTCGGATCATCGAAAAGGCACTCCAGAGCCGGAAGCGCCGAAAGAAAGAGCCTGCACTGGATGCCATGAGTGCCATCGGAGTGGGTCCGATCGCGTTCCCGCTTTTTGGTGAATCCGAAAACGCGAAAGAACTTCGTACTGATGTCGACCGGATTCAAAAGAACGATAGCCCCGTGATGCTTTACGGAGAAATTGGAACCGGCAAGCGAAGCATCGCTTATGAGTTCCACCGCAAGTCTCCGCGGTCGCGTGGTCCTTTCGTTCAGCTCAACCTTGAAGCGATTCCGCCCGTTTTCCAACTGACCGAACTTTTCGGAGTGGAGCGGGGAGCGAGTCAGATTCACCTGTTTTCAAAGCCGGGGAGTCTCGAACTTGCTCAGGGTGGGACAGTTTTCATCGAAGAAGTGGGTGAGCTGAGTGTGGAAGCCCAGAACGCGCTTTTTTCCGCCCTCGAGAATGAAACCTTCTCCCGGGTGGGTGGGGCGAAAAAACATCCGATGGATTTCCGCCTGATTGTCACGAGCGCAAAGGATCTTTCCGAGCAAGTGCGGGATGGAACCTTTCACGTCGAACTTTTCTACAAACTCAGTATCGAGCATCTGCTCCTGAGCCCCGTTCGGGAACGAAAAGACGATTTGAAAACTCATTTCATTCCGTTTTTCCTTGAGCGGGCGAGCCGTAAGAAGGGGATTTGTAAAATGGAGTTTTCCAAAGAAGCGATAGAGTGGCTCTTGTCCCGAAGCTGGCCTGGAAACTTCGGGGAACTTGAACGCACGATTGAAAAATCAGTCAATCACGCGTCCGGACCTTCAGTCGAACTTTCGGACTTCGTTTAGAAGACCGCGTCGACCCGTCCCTGCTCATCGACTGTAATCAAACCTTCATTCAGATTCTTTTCGTAATCCTGGTAGAATTGGCCGGGAGATTTTCCTTTGGAGTGGGCGTGATTCAGAAGCGCCTGGATCTGGCATTCTCCGTACTCAAGCTTCAGTTCGAGAATCCACCGCTGAATCGGAGTCTTCGGTCTTTCGAATGCAAAAGTACTCTGGGATGAATTGAGACTGAGACGAGGCCAGGTTTTTCCCAGACTGTCCGCTCCGTAGAGAGATTCAGCGACCGGATTCCGGCTCGTGTCTTTCTGGGAGAGGAGTTTCAGATTTCCCTGATAAAAGGGATCACTCGGGAAACAGGGCGTGGCGTAGAGATCCCGATTGTAGAGAGAAGCCCATTTGGCCGTGTTCAGTGTTCCCGATACCTCTGCCGCTTCGACAATCCAGACCGCGCTTGAGAATCCGGCAATCAGACCGTTTCGGTAGTAGAAGTTCCTCGCCATGGGAGCTGAATCCCTCTCAAAAGAGGAGACGATCATTCCACCAGAGTCCAGAATCCGATCGCGTAACACCCGGTTCTCTCTCGGGTAGTCCACGTCAATCCCGCAACCGAGGACGGCAACTGTCCGCAAGCCATGATGAATCGCCAGCTCATGCGCGTGCGCATCGATGCCTTTGGCGAATCCGGAAATGATGACTAGATTCGTGCGAGCAAGCTCTGCCATGACCTTTTCGAGGAACTGGAGAGATCGTTTTTGAGGATGACGGGAACCCACGATGGCCAAGCCCTGAGTCGGCAATTCGGACCACATCGAAAGGTCTCCGTCCCGGGTCAGGCAGGTCAGGGAACGGGGAGGCCGATCTGCTTGAAAGGTCTGAAAAACAGCTAATTCGTCTGGATCTATTTGATGGAACTTCACAAAAACTTGTTATTCAAGTCACGTGCCATTCATGTCGAAACGAACGGTATGAAGGTTGGTTACATTCAGAAAAAGTTGCTTCAGGAATTGATGGAAAGGTCTCCGGTCTCTGCGATCGGTGGAGTGCTCCTCTTCCTGCTTCTGGTCGTGACTTGTCACTTCGAGGTTTTGTCGGTTCCGGTGGCGGGTTCCGGAACACTCGTGATTCTTTCGAGTGTATACCGTCTTTGGCTCATTCACCGGGCAAATGAACCTACTTACTTCGATGGAAAGTTTTCCCGTGACTTGAAGGCTTCAATTCTGGCTTCGGCTGCAGCATGGTCGCTTCTCAGTTCCTGGGTCTTCAGCAACCATCACTTTGATCACTTTGAGAGTCACGTCACACTCCTCGTGGTGAGTGGAATCGCTGCTTCCGGCCTAGTCTCGTTTTCAGCCGACTTGAAGACTTTTCGGACCTTCCTCTTCCTGATTGTCTTTGTTCCCGTTCTTTTCTTTGGCATGCCGGGATCGGGAGAGCATGCGCTTCCATTCGCGGTTCTTTCGTCCCTCTACGTTTTGTTCCTTTATCAGCAGGCGAAGGGATATCACCGGAGTCTCGTGAAGCGTTTTGAGTACGAAAAGAGCCTCGCTGACGAGCGCTCCCTCCTTTCAACCATTCTGGATGCGATCCCGGGATATCTGACTTGTTTTGATGCGGATCTGCACTATGTTTCAATGAACTCCAGTTTGAAAGAGGCACTTGGCTTCACGGATGACGATTACCTTGGAAAGAATGCCGGATTCTTCATCAATGAGGGCCCCTGGATTGAACGCCTGAGAGCCTTTGCCGCGTCAGATCTCGAACTGGATGTATTCGAATTTCAGTTCCAGCTTCCAAGGCAGAAGGAAAGTCGTTGGCATCTGGGTTCTTTCCGAAGAGCCCGGGATGAAAACTGGATTGTCAGCGTCGCCATCGATATTCATAAGGAAAAGCTTTTGTTGATGGAAGCGGAAGATCAGCGGATCAGAGGAGAGCAGGCCGAGAAGATGGCGGTGCTCGGAGAGATGTCTTCCGGGATCGCCCATGAGATCAATAACCCACTCGCAATTATCAGGGGAAAGACCCAGCTCATTGAACGGGATCTTTCTACCGGATTCGGATCACCCGAGACCCTTTCAAGGAATGTCACGGTGATCCGGGAAACGGTTGACCGGATTACGAAGATCATTCGCGGCCTTCAGAACTTTGCGAGGGATGGAAGACAGGATCCATTTGTTCTTGAACCCGTTTCCACCATCATTGAAGACACTTTGAACCTGTGTCACACCCGTTTCAAAAACAACGGCATTGCGATTCACATCGACTCTTATCCGTCGGGACTGGAAGTGGAGTGTCGTTCGATTCAAATCTCCCAGGTTCTGCTCAATCTCATGAACAATGCTTTTGATGCGGTTTACAATCTTCCTGAGAAGTGGGTGCGGATCTCAGTGACGAGCAGTGAGAGCAGAATCCGGATCCGGGTCACCGACAGTGGAGCGGGAATTCCGATCGAACTACACGAAAAAATTGTCCGTCCGTTCTTCACGACGAAACCAGTAGGGAAGGGAACCGGGCTTGGACTCAGTATCTCCTACGGAATTGTCCGCTCTCATGGTGGAAGTCTGGTTGTGGATTCAAACAGCAAGAACACCAGTTTCCTGATGGAGCTTCCGAAGCAACATGATCTATCGGCTTAGGATCTGACCGAGAAACGCCCGGGTGCGTTCTTCTTTCGGATTGCTGAAGAAGCTGTGAGGTTCGCCTTCTTCGACGATGCGACCCTGATCAAAAAACAGGATCCGGTCGGCGACTTCGCGGGCAAATCCCATCTCGTGAGTGACTACGATCATGGTCATCCCCGAATACGCGAGTTCCTTCATGACTTGAAGCACTTCATTCACCATTTCGGGATCAAGTGCGGAAGTCGGCTCGTCAAAGAGCATGAGCTTTGGTTGCATCGCGAGTGCGCGGGCAATGGCAACCCGTTGTTGCTGTCCACCGGAGAGTGCGCTTGGGTATTTGTTTGCCTGTTCGGGAATTCCGACCCGCTTCAAAAGATCCATGGCAATGCGTTCGGCTTCTGTCTTTGAAATGGCGCGAACCTTGATCGGTGCAAGTGTCACGTTTTCAAGAACGGTCAGGTGCGGGAAAAGATTGAAGCTTTGAAACACCATGCCCACTTCACGGCGAATGGCTTCGAGGTGGGATCCATCTTCGAGCTTGATTCCGTCGATGATGATCTCGCCGTCGTCAAAGCGTTCAAGGCGGTTCAGGGTGCGGATGAATGTACTCTTTCCAGATCCGGAAGGACCAATGATGACAACGACCTCTCCCTTTTTCACGGTGAGATCGATTCCCTTCAGGACTTCAAAACCTTCGAATTGTTTTCGAATGGATTTCACGATCACGATGGGATCGAGGTCTGTGGATGAAGAGGTTCCGTTCATGGATTTAACGGTGCCTTATTTCTTCGCCTCACGCATCAGCTTTTTCGCCATTTTGAGTCCTGATAGCGGTTTATTGATGGAATATGGCGCTGAAACGCCCTATTGATCAATAAACCGCTATTTCGGAATCAAATGTGTTCTGATCCGTCCTCAACCCACGGACGATTGTTCGGGAGCAATTGCTGAATGAAGTTCCAGCGTTTCCGGGTCATGGCGTAGCAGGTGAGATCAACGACTTCGCCGCGAACCCGCATCATCGAGTGGTTCACGCCCTCGAATTCCATTCCCATTTTTTCGAGAAACGAACGGGACGCAGTGTTGGTGGGAAAACAGCGGGCTTGAAGACGCTCGATTTCCGGAAATTGCTGAAACACATAATCTTCGACGAGGAGCAGGCTCTCCATCGGAAGTGAGCGCTTCCAGTGATCGTAGTGGAATACATAACCGAGTTGGGCGCGAATCGGCGCAAGTTCGGTCAGGCTGATCATTCCAATCAACGCGTTGGTTTTCTTTTCCCGCACACCCCACACCAGAAAGAGATGGCCTTGCTGAAACGAAATCTTGCTTTGGGTGCTTTGGATGTAATTGCGTGAATCCATTACATCACGGTGCCCGTTCCAAGTAACTGTTTCCGTGACCGCCTGGTGACCCGTGAACGCAAACACATCAGGGGCGTCCTCTTCAGTAAGGGGTTCGAGAACGATCAGGTTGGTCTCCAATCGGGGTACCTGATCAACACTTTCAATTTGGCTGTAAGTAAACATATTAGCTTCCTCCGCTTCACCAAATTGCAAAGGGGATGCCTTCCGGGCTCAGGCGTAAGCTACGGTTAAAGTGGAGAGGAGGCTGGTTTCGCCAGGATGAGTCTTTCTTTATTTAAGAGCGGGATTCCAATTTTAATTCAGGGTCGCATCATTGGGGCGAACATGATTCAAGTTGATCGGGACCCGGACAATGAACAAAGTGCCCCGCTGAGGTTCATTCCGGACTTCAATGGTCCCGTGATGCGCTTCGACAATGTTTTTCGCAAGGAAGAGCCCAAGCCCAAGGCCTCCGATATTCGGGCCCCCAGAGCGCTCGTAGCGCTCAAAAATCATGGCTTGTTTTCGCGGATCGATTCCCGGACCTGAATCCTGAATGGAAAGAATGGCGAACTGTTCTTCCGTTTTTAGTGAGACCTTCACCGAGGACTGAGGGGCGTGCTTCACGATGTTTGAGAAAAGGCTCGAGATCAATTGTTCAAAGCGCCACGAATCGAGCGCAAGTTGAACCTCTGGACGGATATCCGTTTCGATATTGCAGCCGGCAGCGAGTAAAGGTTCGATCCACTGGGAAATGGTGGTGCTCAGGAGATCCGATAGATTCACGGTTTCGTAATTGAAATGAAGTTCGCCGAGTTGAACGCGGGAAACGTCGAGCAGGTTTTCAATCAAACTGGTCAGACGGTCGGTCTGACGAAGAATGGAGTCGAGGGATTTTGTGATTCGATCTCCTGAAGCCTGACCGGCTTCGGGTATGAGCCGCGTGCGCAACACTTGTGCCTGAAGTTTGAGTGAGGTGATCGGAGTCTTGAGTTCGTGCGACGCGAGAGAAAGAAACTGGTCCCGGGAGAGAATCGCGTTTTCGAGATCCTCTTTTGCACGCGAGAGTTCCTGTGTCCGGGTCTGGACCCTGCGTTCCAGTTCCTCGTTCATTTTTTTCAGGCGTTCTTCAGCCCGTTTCTTTTCGGTCAGATCGCGGGTGACCTTGGAGAAACCGGTCACTTCTCCGTTCTGGTTTCGGATTGCGGTAATGATGACGTTTGCCCAGAAGCGGGTTCCGTCTTTGCGGATCCGCCAGCCTTCGTCTTCAAAACGACCGGTGAGGGATGCTTCCTGGAGTTCGTATTCCGTTTTTCCCGCGTCTATGTCTTCTTGTGGATAAAATTTTGAAAAATGCTGACCGATGATTTCGGAAGCAGTATATCCCTTTAAGTGATGCGCGCCTTCGTTCCACGTAAGGATATAGCCATTCGGATCGAGGAGAAAAATTGCATAGTCCTTGATATTGTCGATGGCTTCAACGACGCGATGGCTTTGATTGAAATTGTGCAGGACCATTGGTTTTTGGATGCGTTCTTCGGCCATGCATCCCCCTTGGAAATGGTTGAAGCGCAACATTGGAGATAGCACATGCGGAAGAGGTCGCAAGGTATTTTTTGGCGGGGCAAAAGTCCCCGTTTGAAAATCCGGTGTGTTTTCAAAGACGAGTGAAACGTGGGGGCAGAACGGGCGTATTTCGGTGACTTTTGGGGCCTTCTTCATGCTATTCTGAATGAGATGAAAGCCACTCATTTCCTGTCATCCGATGAAATCAAGCATTTCACGAAGCTTTCCAATCTGCGTGGACTACAGGCCCTGGCCACCACTTGGCTCATGATTGCAGCGTGTTTTGTTTTAGTAACACTCTTTCCAAATCCCCTGACGATTGCCGTGGCGATGGTGATTTTAGGCGGACGCCAGCTCGCGCTCGCAATCCTGATGCACGACTGTTCTCACTACTCCCTTTTCAAGACCCGTTCCTGGAATGATTTTCTGGGCGCCTGGTTTTGCGGTTATCCGGTGTGGCTTGATCTTCGCCGTTATCGGGAACATCACTGGCGGCATCATCGGCTAGCCGGAACTCGCGAGGACCCGGATGATGCTCTGGTTTCCAATTACCCGGTATCTCGTTCTTCCTTCATTCGAAAGGCACTGCGAGATCTGAGCGGTCTCTCCGGGATCAAGCGAATCTATGGTTTGATTTTGATGGATCTTGGATTCATCGAGTTCACGGTTTCAAGCACAGTAAAAAAAGTGGATCAAACCGGAAGGACTGCAGTGGACGTGGTCCGTGCGGGTTTTCAGAATCTCGGACCCGTGATTCTCACTCAAGGTGTTTTTTTTGGAGTGCTCTTATTCTTCGGAGAGCCACTTCTTTATCTCCTGTGGGTGGCTTCCTATCTCACCACTTTCAGTCTGATTCTTCGAATTCGTTCCATCGCAGAACATGCTTTGACAGATTATGATCCGGATCCACGCAAATGCACTCGGACGACTTATGCCTCACCGCTTGCGCGGGTGACGGTTGCGCCTCATCGGGTGAATTATCACCTTGAGCATCATGTGCTCATGATGGTGCCGTATTTCCGTTTGAAGGAAATGCATGAAGTGCTTCTTGCCAGGGATGCGTACGGAGATGCCCATGTTTCGCAAAATTATCGTGAAGTGATGAAGCTCGCGATTAAATAAGCTGTTTCCATCTTCCTTTCATCTACTGTCATTTTCTTGATTCCTTTTACGCTCAAGCCGGATTTCAGAATCACCGACAAGTGAGGTGACGATCGGTTTTATCTGCCTGAATTTCGGGCCGGTCGCTGAAAGGGATTCGATGAGTTCGAGATGGATGCTTTTGTCATTCGCCGCTTCGACCTTGATTGCCAGTTCCGCTTTTGCCGTACCGAAGACCACTTGTGATCTGGCCACACAGTTCTTCCATAGTCAGGCCTACCAGTGCCGTAGCACGGGTCAGGATTGCTCGAGAGACGAATGTGTCAACACCGCGTTCTGCAGGTACATCGAAGGATATTCCGGCTACACCTTTGTTTTTTCCTATCCGATTGACTGCGATCCTTCAAAGAACTAATTTGAGATCCATGCCTTCAGACAAGCAGCACACCAGCTTTCAAGAGCTTGACTCAAAACTCGTTATCTGGACGATGACGGGAGTTCTCATTGCGATTTTCATGGGTGCGCTTGATCAAACCATTGTTTCGACGGCGATGCCCGCGATCGTGAAATCCCTTCATGGGTTTGGAAGCTATTCAGGTGTGATCACCGCTTATTTGATTGCCTCCACGGTTTCGCTTCCCATTGGAGGAAAGCTTTCGGACGTGTACGGGCGGAAACCGTTTCTGATCGGCGGAATCATCTGGTTCGTGATTGCAAGCGTCCTGTGCGGGTTCGCGAACTCCATGGCTCTGCTCATTTTTTTCCGGGCTCTCAAGGGAATTGGAGCAGGAGTGATGCAGGCCGCAGCGAATACAACGATTGCGGATCTCTTTCCGCCGGTGAAGCGGGGGAAGGCGATCGGGCTCGTGTCGACGATCTCCGTTCTCTCGAATGTGATTGGCCCGCTTGTCGGGGGCTATCTCACGGACGGTCCGGGCTGGCGTTATATCTTCTTCATGAACCTTCCGGTGGGTTTGATCGGTTGCTTTGTCATCTTTAAGTTTTTTCCTCATGTCAGGAAGCCTGAGATCAAGGACTTTAAGATCGACTATCTTGGCGTTTCAACGATGACCGCTGGAGTGGTTCCGCTCCTTCTAGCGCTTCATCATGTGGGCGACGGAACTGCATTTGGATCTTTTGAGGTGGCCGGTTTCCTTACGATGGGCATTCTCTTCCTGACGGCATTCCTGTTTGTGGAGAAGAAAGCCCGGCATCCGATAGTGCCCTTGCATATTTTCAAAGATCCGATCATCTCGATTTCGCTCCTGAACTGCGGGCTTGGAATGGCGGCAATGTTCGGGCTCACTTTGTTCGCACCTCTGTTTCTTCAGTCGGTACTCGGTGTGAACGCGAGAACAAGCGGAGAAACGCTTCTCCCTCTTAGCTTCACTTTTGCAATCACCGCTACCATCACCGGGCACATTGTCGGTCGTTTCCACCGTTACAAATATCTTGCGCTCGCAGGTGCAACGATCGGAGTGATCGGTGCATTCTTCATGACGACTCTCACCCCCGAATCCAGTCGGTACCTCGTTCTCGGATATGCGGTTTTGAGCGGTTTTGGACTTGCGATCTGCCTTCCGATTTACAACATTGCGGTTCAAAATGCGGCACCTCTGAATGTACTCGGGGTCACGACTTCGATGGTGTATTTTGTTCGATCGATGTCTGCGTCCATCGGTGTTGCGGTCTACGGAACCTTGCTGACTTCCCAAACGAAAACATTCGGGCTCGCAACAGCGTTAAGAAGCGTGTTCGGGCTTGTAGGCATTCTCATGGTTGTTCTGCTGGTTGCGACCCTGTTTCTAAAAGAAATCCCGCTCAGAAAATCAAACGTAGCCGCAACTTAAACGATGGTAATGGTCTGGCCTTGAAATTTTACAATCTGGCCTTGTTTGATCTTGGCGCGTTTCCGGGTGTCGACCACACCGTCGACGGTCACTTCACCGGCTGCGATCTGCTGTTTGGCCATTCCGCCAGATTCGCAGAGATTTGCAATTTTAAGCAAATCACAGAGTTCGATATGGGGTTTTCCGGCAGCAAGTGGGATTTTAATCATGGCGTTTTCGGGAAGGTGCATTTGCTTCCCGCCTTAAATTTGTTGGTGATCCGGAGACCGAGAAAAGTGGACCAGAGCTTGAGATCTGCATTGATGGTCAGGGATCCGTCTTCATTTTTGCTGAGAGAAATGTGCTTCAATTTCTTCCCTCTAAATACCTTGCTGATCTTGTCGGTGGTCTTTTGAGATCCCTCCAGAGAGTGCGCCTCTGCACTGAGGGCATTAAACAAGAGACTCACCGGAAGTACGGAACCATCACCTTTGCCGGCTTCATAACCCATGTACTGGATCTCGAGACGATCGCAGTCATATTGGGTGACTTTGAGAACGGACTTCGATTCGATTCCGGTGACGCCTTGTACGCTTGAGTCTAATTGCTTCGCAATCGGCCAGTCTTCGAGTTCGTAGAAGGGTTCGGAGTTGATTGGAGTGCAATTCTTCTCGAGCGTTTCGATCTTGTAAGTTCCGGTCATGTCCGGGCAGGCGTGAGCGAGAGAACCAGAGAGGAAAATGAGTGCAAGGGCGATGTTTTTTGGAAACGGTTTCATGTTCTTTCCCTCCGGTGAACAGGATGTAAATTCTGACGCAAATTATCACGGCGAGGGTGTTCTGTAAATAAATGAGGAGTCTTGGAGGGGCTGGTGAACTTCCGGCAGCCGCCGGAAGGCCGGCGAGTCCTCTGCCGGAAATCCGGTAGTAAAACTCTTTAGTTTCAATGGGTTGTAGCTGATCCTTGGCGCGCTCCTCGCAATACTCATCTGTATAAACGGGGATCAAAAGAAACCTGAAAAACAAAAACCACACGGAGAACCAGATGAACCAGAAGAAAAAAGTACAGAACAAGAAACAGAAATTCGCCGCCCTCGCCATGCTCTCACTCTGCCTGAGCACAACCATCGGAACCCCGTCGGCACGCGCCGATGAACTTCAAGGAGCAAACGGTGGCCCTCAGGACATGGTTATCGATTTCGCTAAAGAAACTCTTTCCACCTTCCTCACGGATTCAATTAAAGACATGCTTTTCCCGGAGCAAGGTGTTGATTACGAACGTATCAAGCGCGACATGGAACAAGTGGTCCAGAAACAGATCGTCAGTGCTGAGATCGACAAAGCCATCGGGTATATCAATGGTGCATCTGCAAACGCCGCAACTGCGGTGTTGAGAACGGATGCGGTGGAGGCGCTTGACGGCATTCGAACGACACTCGTTCATGACGTAAGCGTTCTTGCCACCGGCCAGTTCAAAAACCCGGCTCTTGGGAACTATGTTCAGGGAGCTCAAACAGAGGCGGCCATTCTGGCCGCAATGCTCACGAAGGTGAAAGCAACCCCTCAACAAGGCTTCCTCCTTGCGAACGGAGAAGTCTGTGACCGCGCCTGCGTGATCGGAATGACCAAGCTTCGCCTCGATGCTCACTCGAAGCATGTGACCGCTTCTACAAATGAAGTTCTGAGCAGTCTGATTCAGGCCCGTGCTGATCAAGTTGACGGATGTACACCGGATGACGAATACATCATGAATCCCTACACCGGAAAAGGTTATGTGATCCATCACGGTGACCAGTACCACGATCGAAAAACCGGATACACTTCGGATCACTTCAAGGACAACCGCGCCGGTTGCAACAAGCAACGCGGAGAATATATCGATCATCGTAAAACTGAAGCCCGTAATGAAGCATATAAAAATTTGAGCTGGTTGATGACTGCCCGGGCAAGCTGGACCGGTGCCTTGGTTGCAATTCAACCCAATCTGTCAGCAGCTGATAAAACCGCACTGGTGATGAAAGGCTTCAACGAGGCAGGCCCGTATATCGGTGATGCGTCCGGTTGCTACGGAATCGTGGGCGATTCGATTAAACGCAGCCCTGGCATTGATACTTGTCAGACCATGAGAGATGCGACCAAGGTTTACTCTTACAAGTGTGACAACGATTTCAAAACCTTCGTTCAACTCCTCGGCTGTGGCGAAGTGAAGTAGGAAACAATAGTGCTCTCTCCACTGTGGTGTGATGACCCCCGGAACGGTAGAGATACCGACCGGGGGTTTTTTCAAAACAACCAGTTATTCAGACTGAATCGGATAGATGTTCAGAAGCTGCCAGGATTTTCTAGCGCGTGGGTTGGTATTGCCATTGATTAGAATTTCAACGCCTACCGAATATTGTCCGGCTTTTATTTCGTTGTCATGAAGGGGAAAACACAGTTTTTCCCTGACGTCATGGATGATGGCTGTCCAAGGGGTGTTTTTGACTAAGATTGTTTTTTTCAGGGAGGAGTCGCTCCAAGGCAAAAAGGTGAATCTTAGCGCAAACTCCGGACTCGCATGAGTCCATTCACCAGTTTCCTCGAAACTGACGCAGAGGTTGTCATAGATGGTGTAGCTGGCATCATCTTCGATATTGACGTCGTAGTAGTACTTTGGAGATTGGGCATTCGGTGGAAAAGCGTCGTTTGGGTGATTGTCCGGGTTGACGGCATTATCCCCGGTGCTTCCGCCGCCTTCGTTGGCAACCTTGCGGTTCGTACTTGATGTTGTGCTTGAAGTGCTTTTGGCGATCTTGGGGGCCGTGGAGCATGCCCCGATTGATAAGCTCAGGATTACGCTTGTAAGAATCAAAGAAACGTTGCCAGATCTCATAAATATCCTCTTTCCTAAGTTATCGGAGTGCTTTCGCTTCGTTCGGACAATGAAAGTTTGAATAATAAAGATGATTATTCCTCACTCTTTATATTGTCGGAACCAATCGTTAGGGACTCAAGGGAAAATGACGTTTAAGGCCAAAAAGTGGTCGGAAGATGGCGCTACCCGTTCGGACATGAAAAAATTTAAAAATGAGAATCAGTATGGCTGTTTTAAGAAAGAATGACAGAATTATGTCATGAAGACTCATGGAACAGGAGCTTTGGCAGGTGTTATATTGCAGGATTTTGAACAAAAGAAACTCGCCAGGAATGGGTACTCTTTACGGGCCTATGCAAAATACCTCGGTTTATCCCATTCAACTCTTCACTCTTTGATGAAGGAAGAGTCCCCGGGTTCACCCGCACTGATTGAGAAGATCGCAAAAAAGATCGGGTTGAATGCAAACGAACGAAAATATTGTTCATACATTTCCAGATTGAAGACGGTTAGAAGTTCGGCAAAAAAACTGGAAATCATGCAAAAAGCCGTACTCCTGAACACGCGCTTCAATGTTCTTTCGAAAGAGGAATATGAGCAGATTTGCATGTGGTATAACTATCCGGTCATGGAGTTGATTAAAATCAAGGGAGCATCTTTGGATCCTGATTGGATTGCAAAGAAACTTGGAATCACTTCTGATGAAGCAACGATTGCGCTTGAGTCATTTCAAAAACTTAAAATCATCGAAATCAAAGACGGTCAGTTGATTGTAAAGCGGGACTATGTGGAGCTTCCCACAGGGGCATTTGAGCCGGCGCGCGCACTCCATCAGACCATGATCGGTAAAGCGCGTGAAGCGGTTGTCACCCAACCCAAAGGGACGCGTAGTTTTTCTAATACCGTTGTTCGATTTCGAAAATCAGATATGGAAGAAGTGCACGAGTTCATCTCAAAGTTCCGTCGGGAGTTTTGTTTGAAGTTTGAAGGTGGGTTGGATCATGATTCGGTCTATAACCTGAATGTGAACTTCTTCAGACTCGACACAGACGAGTAGGGCTTCGAGAGAGTGTCCTTGGAATCGTTTACCTTTGATTGGATTTTACCGAAAGTTAAGATTGTTTTTCATTGGCAAGTAATTGAAATTAAAAGAGTTTTTTGTGGATAAAACCCCTCATAAGTCCTTCATTTACCTAACGATTGTTCCGATAAGCACAAGGTGGAGAGATGGTTTAAATCACCTGAACAGCCGGGCACAGTCGGTTACAAGAAGCGGGAGCTATCTCGCGGGCTCGTTGGATTCGTGTGCGCGCTTGTCCTGACCGGTTGCTCTCTCAAGTTAAAAGTCGTTCCGCTCAATCTTCGCCAATCAATCGTGAGTCCTTCTGCGCCTGTGACACCAGTACCTTTAACCGGAAACGTCTGGAATCTGATTGCCGCAAATTCTTCGACCTTTGAATACGATAATACAAAAATTGATTTCAACGGTCCGGGCGGAATTTGTGAATTGATGCCGCTCAGTCAGACGGATGATTTGAATAATACCACTGGAACCGGAAGCGCCGGCTTTGATGGCGGAAGTTTTTCCGGGCTTGCCTGGGATAGTACAAATCATTTCGTGAGATTGAGTAATCACGGGGGATGCAACGGGACTTCAGCTGCCTGTGCAAATCAAATTGTACCTTCGATCTACGAACTCAGTTCCGCGTGGACGCCGAAATGGTCGAGCATTAAAGGCTATTGGAAGTTGAATGGATCGGGCTCCGTATCAACCGGTGCGAGTGTGCCTGCAACCGTCGGAACAGGCGGAATTGCGGGTAACACCAATGCGAGTGGTCTCGCTTATGTTCAAGGACAGGTGGGAACAGGGCTTGTTTTCGACGGTACGGATGATTATGTCAGTGTGGCTGATCCAACCACGTATCAGCTGGGAACTGGAGACTTCGCGTTTCAGGCCTGGTTCAAAAGCACCGCCGGTGGCCTGAAGCCGCTTTTCGGGCAATCCAACGGAGCAGGGGATTCTTACGGAATGGGCCTGAACGCTGGAGCAGCGAGTTTTTCGACTTTTCATGCTGTAGGCGCGATTTCAAATAGCACCACTACGAGCGGAACCTATAATGACGGAGTTTTTCATCACCTCGTCGTGACTCGAGTCAGCGGAACGATCCTGATTTATATCGACGGAAAATTTGTAACGTCGCAGGCAAATGCAAGCAGTGTGAATCCGGGAGGTTCGTTTGCAATTGCCCGGATCGGAAGCACTCCGGGGTATTTCAACGGAACTTTGGATGACATCGCGTTTTGGAATGTGGGCTTGAGTGCTGACGATGTTGTCACTCTTTATACTCATCAGGCTCCAGTGCACTCTGGCGCATTTGTTTCCCGAGTCATGGACGGAATTTTAAATGGTTCGAACTGGACTTCGCTTTCCTGGAAGCCGACGTTGCCATTTCAGAAAGAAATTCCTCTTACGAATGAAACACAGGCAGGCTATTCGGCGCTGGTTGATTCCGGCGGCGTCAGTGGGGACTCCAGTCTGGCGACAGGCCTTGCAGCATTATGGCATCTGGATGAACCCGTTGGAACTGTAGTTGGAACAGGTACTGTGAAGGACTCTTCTTCAAATGGTTTCGACGGAGACTCTTTCTGGAATATGAGCTTTGGATCTTCCGGAGTGCTGAATTCGGCAGTCACCACCACGGCGGTTTCTGGAATGATCTTTCCGCTGGTATCCACCCAGACCACCTCGATCACGATGTCCATCTGGGTCTACATGACTGCGACCGCTGTAACGGGCCCGATTCTGTATTACAACGGAAATACAAATACCGATGGCTACGGGCTTTTTGTTTCTGATGGTGGCACCCAGGTGCAAGTGCTTTTAGGTGGAGTATCGGGGAATGCCCTGACGGCTGGATCTTATTCCCTTTCACTCAATCAATGGACTCATCTCGCTCTTGTTCAATCAGGAACCGTCTGGACCTTGTATGCGAACGGTACTTCGGTTGCCACTGGGACGGGAACACCCGTTGTTCCAACTCTCAACACGGTTATCTCGCATCCGGCACAGGGTTTTCCAGGGCGGATCGATGAAGCGGCCTTCTGGAATCGAGCGCTTGATCCAAAAGAAATTCTCGGACTCTATCGACGAGGCGCCAACCGGATTAAATATCAGGTGAGAAGCTGTAGTGCCACGAATTGCACCGATGATCCGAGCGGTCTGAATTGGCAAGGTCCGGACGGGACTAATTCCAGTTACTATTCAGAACTCAATAGTACTGCAACCTATGATGTTACAAATAATGTTCCCACTGGCGCGGTGAGTGCTTCTGCGCCATCAATGACCTTCGCAAACTTTTCCACTCCCACTCCAGCACCGAATCGTTACTTTCAGTACCGTGCGGTTTTGGAGAGTGATGATACTGGAACTTCCAATTGCACCTATGATGGCGGCACGACTCACGTCGCTTGTTCACCGGAATTAAAAAGTACAAACATTGGACCTGATCATTATGATCCTTCCGCAGCTCCAACAGTCATCACGCACACAGGAATCAATTATCATTCGCTCTCTGGCGCAGTTGAAACGCTGGGAACCGGTTCCTGCAGCGGGGGCGGAGTGCTCTACAATCTTGGTGTGGGTACTTCCTACGGCACGGCGACTTGGTATTGGTGGACTGCCGGAACTTGGGTGGCAGCTTCAGGAACGAGTGCCACAGCCAATCTGGTTTCGAATCTGACCGCATCGAGTGGTGCAGCATTAGCTGCCTTCGGGAGTCAGGTCTCGGGAACCAAAGTTTATTTGAAAGCGTTTTTGCAGTCTTCGGGACTGACTCCGTGCCAGCTGAATACTTTTGAAATCGATGGGCTGTACTAGACCCCCGGAGATGGCATCTGAGTTTGCGGAAGTGAAATCCTGAAGGTTGACCCTTTTTCCAGTTGGCTTTCAACCCGAATGGTTCCCCCATGTGCTTCGACGATCGTCCGGGTGAGGAAAAGCCCCACACCCATTCCGGTCACGCTGGAGGAAGCAACTCCCCGTTCAAATTTCTGGAAGATGCGTTCAATGTTTTCAGGGGCGATGCCGGGTCCCTGATCGGAGACGGAGATCTCCACTGTTTCCCGGGTCTGATTCACTTGAAGTGAGATCGGGCTGCCTTTTCCGTACTTCTGGGCATTGGTTAGAAGGTTCGTGATCGCCTGTTCAATGCGGTCCTTGTCACCGACAAGATGGAGTGGCTCTGACTTCAGGGATTCCAGATTAAAGCGCTCAGCCAGCTCGATGATCATTTCATGCAAGTCAAAGTCTGAAAAATTAAAATGAAGTTTTCCGATCGAGATGCGGGAAAGATCCAGCATGTCGTCAATCAAGCGAGTCAGGCGTTCGAACTGACGCCGGGAAGAGCGGGTGCGTTTCAGGGTTTCATCCTTTGAAAGGATGTTTGGGTTCCCGTCCAGAATTCTTTTTTCGGTCAGTTGGGATTGGAGCACAAGCGAGGTGAGCGGTGTTTTTAACTCATGGCTGCAGACGGCGATGAATTCGTCCCGCGTCCGGACTGCATCCCGCGCCTCCTGTAAAAGACGGACTCTTTCCTGTTCAATCTCTTTCTGCAAAGAGACATCACGAATGAATGAAAAGAACCGGATGATCCCGTTTTGTTCGAAGGGAGAAACGGTGAGCTCTACCGGAAACTCACGGCCATCGCGGCGAATTGCAGCGATCTCGATTCTCCGGTTCAAAATGGGGCCTTCACCGCTTGCCAGATAGTGCTTCATCCCACGCCGGTGGGCTTCGCGAAAGCGTTCCGGGATGATCAGGTTCGCCAGGTTCTTTCCCATGGCTTCTTCCCGGGACCACTCGAAAATTTTTTCCGCCTGGTGATTCCAGTAGATGACGCGCTCTTCCTGATCCATTCCAATCACAGCATCCAGCGCATTCTCAAGGAGAGCTTCATGGTTTTCCATCACATGAAAGAATGCCAAAGATTGCGGGAGCCGGTGATTAATTATTCTTTATAAAGGGGGAGGTGGGATTCGTGGATTCGGGAGAGCTTCATTTTTGAAAAAGATGGCGTTCCCGGTAGGAGTCGAACCTACGACCTACAGCTTCGGAAGCTGCCACTCTATCCAGCTGAGCTACGGGAACGTTGAAACGACTATAAAACAAAAAAGCCCGCGAGCATAGAGCTCCAGCGGGCTTTTTTACAGAATCGGTCTGATTTGCCGATTATTTGCAGTTCAAATCGATCAGGGCAACGATCTCTTTTGCCGCTGTGGATGGGTTGAAACGAACAGTCTGGAAGCTGTTCTGTTGAAGGATGGAGATTGTGGTGCCGTTCGCCAAAGTCGCGCTGTAAAGCTGGGTCGATCCGCCGATCATCATGCGGGTTTCAGTGGATTGCATGGAGATCTGGGAGGCTTCGTTGGTGAGGCTCTCGAGGATGGTTGCGTTCGGGATCTCATGGGTCCACTGGGTTTGTTTTGTGATCTGGTGGGAAACCGCCATTTTCGGGCCCTGGCTGGTGATGAGGGTTTGTTCTGCAACGATCTTGCAGATCTTGGATTGGCCCGGGAACTGGCTCAGAGATCCGTTGGTGGTGGTGAAGGAGAGAGTGTTGGTCATGTCGGCAGCCATCGCGTGGGAGCTTGCGAACACCAGCGTCAGAATCATCATTGTCTTTTTCATAAATACCCCTTGGTCTTAAAAATTTTCGTTTCGTTGAATGCAACCTATTCCCGGCTTGGTTTTTTCGCAATGCAAAATTATATTATTACTTATGATGAGTATCTATTAGCCATTATAAAAACAGATGGGATGGGGCGGGGAGGTGCTGAAAATGAGCCGATTTTTCCATTAAAATCAAAAGGATGAAGCCGTGGAAAGCATTGTAAAGTCATGTATAAAACGCTTTATTTCTTTAGGTTCTCTTCCGAAAAGAAGGAGTGCGCTACCCACTGATTCTATTGGCCTTCCTCTTCTCGATTCCGACTTGGGCCGATCCCGGAACCAGTTGCGAGTTTCTCATGTCAGGCCTCGTAAAACTCGATCCTCGTTTGGGAGAAGTTTTTCATTTCACCCGCGGAATCGATCCGAATCTTCTCACCCTTCAAAAGTCTCCGGGTTGGCAAGACATTGAAGACTTCAAGGACGCGATTCAGAAATTGCGTTTAGCGAAAGCAGATTTAAAAGCGCAGGGAAAACTGGAAGAAGCTTATCGTCTCGCAGAAGAGGCATCTGCCCGGATCGCACAAGACAGTCAGACCAAAGATCTTCTGGCTGGAATCAAGTCGACTCGACAAAAAGAGGTTTATTCTCCGACCGAGTACGATCTGAAAAAAGTTTACGCGGATCTGATTTATGAGTTCGACAAGGAAGTGCCTCCTTATCTTCGCATCCCGATTCGGCATCTTCCTTATGATCTTCGCAAGATCACACTCGTTCCAGCCGCAGAAAAAATCGTTCAGCGCCAAGAGCAGCTTTTTCAGCCATTCTTTAAAACATCAGGCTTCGCTGATCTGAATTCCTTTGAAACGGCAGTTTCAGAATCCGGAGAGGTTCCAAACCGTTTGCTTCAGATGTTGAAAAACGGCGAATTTGAGTTCGCGATGAACCGTCCCGAAAATGCGCGCTGGTGGGTACCCAAGGTTGGATTTCAGAATGCGAGTACGACTGGAAGAGAAGATTCGTACCTGACTTACCGGAATACAAAGGAAGCCGGAGACACGCTTCATCAGCTTTCGGAATACCTCAAGTTCGATCCGGAGTTGAAACCCGAATATGGATATCTCAGGCCCAAGCCTGAATCAGGGTTCACGCAAAGCAAGTCTGCCGACTCCTATGGATCCGACGTCTATGTTTTTAAACCCGCAAAGGTTCAGAAGCGTGTCACCTGGACTCAGGGAAATTCAGAACTCTATGCGAAAGGAACCGCAGAAGGTCCAGTAGCGGAAGAGTGGGAAAGCTTCATGGTGCCTTTTTCACATCGCACCCTTGGTGTTCCTGGTCTGATGCCGAAAGCAACGAATGAGAAGATCGCATTTGAGTTTCAAAGCGGGCCGCAGAACTTCCAAAGCAAGTTGACTCCTCCACCTGGAAGACCAGAGCAGCCCCGGGCGCCAGACACGCTTCCTCAGCCACAGATGCCTCCCATGCCTACACCGCCCCCCATGCCGGAGCCGAGGCCCGTTCCACCGCCCATGCCAAGTCCCATTCCAGTTGCCCCTGCGCAACCAGCAAGACCGGCTTCAACGGGAGACAAAGTTGCCGACGAAAAGGCAATGAAAGAATGGAATGAGGCAATAGGCAAGTATTTTCAGTCCAAAGAATATGCGGACTATCAAGTGATCTATGACGATTACATGGCGAAATATCAATCTACTTCGGCTTATGTGGATTTTAATAGAGATTGGACGGCCTATCAGAAAGGTTATCAAAGCTCTCCTGTTTACATCGATTTTATAAAAATGAGAAACAAGCTGAATCAGGACTACATCAATTCGCAAATTTATAAAGACTGGGTAACTGCAAATCAGAAGATATACGAGGATTGGATGAAAACTCCCGAGTATCTGAAATTTCAGGATGACACCAAAGTCTTCGAAAGCTCTCAGCCTTGGCTGGATTATGTTGCCGCTCAGACAAAAGAACTCAGGGATGCTTTTTTGGGACCGCTCCTGGATCATACACCGCTTAAGGATTTCAAATTCAAACCCCGGCATTCCTACTTCGAACTTCAATACTGGGGACCAGTTGATCTGAATGACGTCGCCGTTTTTGAGTTCAGACAAAATCCGCCGAGTGGAGAGTTCCTGCAGGAACTCAAAAAAAGAAATATTGTCATTCGCGACGGAAGAGTTAAGCCGGCTGTAATCTGGGTTGAACCGAAAGAGTAGCAATCAGGTATTCGATTAAATAAAAAGCCCCAGTGAATCTCACCGGGGCTTTTAAATTTTTGCTGCAGACGCGCTACCAAAAGTAGGCGACCACCTTTTTAGATGCTGAGTCTACGTCCCGCAACACCGAGAGCCGCTTCTTTTACGGCTTCAGAAAGAGTCGGGTGGGCGTGACAGGTGCGAGCCATGTCTTCAGAAGATCCGCCGTATTCAATCACGGTGGTTCCTTCGATGATGAGGTCTGAAGCGCGAGGGCCGAAGACGTGCATGCCCAAAACGCGATCTGTTTTCGCGTCAGCAAGGATCTTCACCAGTCCTTCTTGTTCGTCCATCGCTTTCGCGCGGCCATTTGCAAGGAAAGGGAACACGCCGACTTTGTACTCGGTTCCTTTTGTTTTCAATTCTTCTTCGGTGTAACCCACGCCTGCGATTTCAGGCCAGGTGTACACGATGGATGGGATCGCGTGGTAGTTCACGTGGCCTGCCTGGCCTGCCATGATCTCGACCGCTGCAATTCCTTCTTCTTCCGCTTTATGCGCGAGCATGGGTCCTTGAACCACATCACCCACGGCGTAGACGCCTTTGATTTTGGTTTCGAAGTGCTCGTCGATGTCGACACGGCCTTTTGCATTCGCTGCAAGACCGATCTTCTCAAGCGCGAGACCATCGGTGAACGGACGGCGTCCGGTTGCAACGAGGATCACATCGCACTCAAGCGTTTCTTTTGCCTGAGTCGCGCGATCCATGACTTCGATCTGCATTTTGTTGCCAGCTGGTTTTGCACCCATTGCCTGAGTGTTCAGTTTGAATTCGAGACCTTGTTTCTGAAGGGCTTTGTAAGCTTCGCCCGCAATCTGGTTGTCCATCATGCCGAGGATCTTGTCCATGAACTCGACCACGGTGACTTTTGCACCGAGGCGTTTCCAAACAGATCCAAGTTCAAGCCCGATCACACCGCCGCCCACGACCACGAGGTGGCCTGGAACTTCGCTTAATTCGAGTGCTTCAGTAGAGGAGATGATTTTTTTGCCATCGTATTTCAGGTTCGGAAGTTCGATCACTGCAGAACCGGTTGCGATGAGGACTTTGGGTGCTTTCAGTGTGCGTTTGGTCTGCCCTTCGACTTCAACGATTTTTTGATCGCCTTCGATGCCTGCAAACTTGCCGTAGCCGGATGCCCATTCAATCTTGTTTTTCTTGAAGAGGTAAGCCACGCCCTGAGTGAGTTGTTTCACCACGTCGTTTTTGCGAGCGATCATTTGCGGGATGTTGAGTTTGATGTCTCCCGTGATCTCGATTCCATGCTTCTGGAATTTATGTTTTGCCATGGCATAGTGCTCGCTTGAGTCGAGGAGCGCTTTGGATGGAATGCATCCCACGTTCAGGCAGGTTCCGCCCAGAGAAGTGCTTTTTTCCACACAAACGGTTTTCATGCCGAGTTGTGCTGCACGAATTGCCGCTGTGTAACCAGCGGGGCCACCACCAATAATGATTAAATCAAACTGTTCCATAAGGTTCTCCAAAGATTAGTACGAATTAAAGGAAGTCGAGACCGAGTTTGGTCGGATTCTCGAGAAGATCCTTCAAGGTGACGAGGAAGGTCACCGCTTCTTTACCATCAATGATCCGGTGATCGTACGAGAGAGCGAGGTACATCATCGGACGAATTTCAATTTTTCCATCGATCACGATCGGACGATCCATGATCTTGTGCATTCCGAGGATCCCGCTTTGTGGCGGGTTCAGAATTGGAGTGGAGAGGAGGGATCCATAGGTCCCGCCGTTTGAAATGGTGAAAGTTCCACCGGTCATGTCCGCGATGGAGAGTTTGTTGTTACGTGCTTTCAAAGCGAGTTCGCCGATTGCTTTCTCAATTCCGTCGAAAGTCAGGCGGTCCGCGCCGCGAACGACTGGAACCACGAGACCGCGCTCGGTACCGACTGCAACGCCGACATCCGCGTAATCGTGGTAAACGAAATCGTTTCCATCGATGGATGCGTTCACGCCCGGAAGTTGTTTCAGGGCGAGAGTGCAGGCACGGGTGAAGAAAGACATGAAGGAGAGCTTCACTCCGTATTTCTTCTCAAATGCGTCTTTGGTTTTTGCACGGAGATCCATCACTGGCTTCATGTCCACTTCGTTGAAAGTGGTCAGGATCGCAGCAGTGTGTTGTGCGTAAACGAGGCGTTCCGCGATACGACGGCGGATGTTCGGCATTGGAACACGGCGATCGCCCGGTTTGTCCTGCTGGCTCGGAAGCGCAGCCTGAGTGGGAGCCATTTTTGAGTAACCCGAAGCAATGAAGGCCATGACGTCACCTTTGGTGAGACGGCCGTCTTTACCGGTACCGGAAACTTGTGCTGGATTCACTCCGCCTTCGGCCACTGCTTTGCGGGTCGCAGGGCTCAAGCCGTCGAGAGAAGCTGCAGGAGCCTTGGACGGGGGTGCCGGAGGAGTTGCAGATTTGGAAGGTGGGGCAGGAGGTGTTTTTGCATCTGCGCCTTTGGTGCCTGTGGCCGCATCGTCGATGAAACCGATGACGGATTTCACATTCGCGCGTTCGCCGTCGTTTTTAACGATGGTGAGGGCGCCGGATTGTTCGGCTACGAGTTCAACCGTTGCCTTGTCCGATTCGATTTCAACGAGCGTGTCGCCCGCTTTCACGGCTTCGCCGTTTTTCTTCGTCCACTTGAGGATGCTGACTTCTGTGATGGATTCTCCGACGAGTGGAGCTAAAATCTCGTGTTTCATTGTTGTTTCTCCTGACCTTTATTCTTGAAATGCTTTCGCAATGATTTCTTGTTGTTCTTTATCGTGAAGCTTCTTGGATCCAACCGCCGGACTCGCGTAAATCTCGCGGCCCACGTACTGCAGGTTCCATTTCGGGAAATAAGTTCCGAAATTGCCTAAAGCTCCACCCCACATGCCTTGGACGAACATCCAAGAGCCCATGTTTCTTGGTTCTTCCTGAACGTGAAAGATTTCCTTCGCGTTCGTGTATTTGGAAAGTTCTTTTGCAAGCATGGCTTCAGGCCATGGGTAGAACTGTTCCAGACGAACGATCGCAACCGACTTGAGATTGCGCTTTTCGCGTTCTTCGAGAAGTTCGTAATAGATTTTTCCGCTGCAGAGGAGGATGCGTTTCACGCTCTTTGCCGCTTCCGGATCCGAGGTGGTTGCATCTTCCATCACTTCCTTGAAAGTGGTTGCAGAAAGATCGGTGATATCGGAGACCGCCTTTGGATGACGAAGAAGACTCTTCGGAGTCATCACGATGAGCGGTTTTCTGAAATTGCGTTTCACCTGTCTGCGAAGCAAATGGAAGATCTGCGCCGGAGTGGTCGGGTAGGCGATCGTCATGTTGTTGCGACCGCAAAGTTGCAGGAAGCGTTCGAGACGGGCGCTCGAGTGTTCCGGTCCCTGTCCTTCGTATCCGTGAGGAAGAAGGAGGGTGAGACCACTTGCGCGGTGCCATTTGGATTCGGAGGTTGCGATGAACTGGTCGATGATGACCTGGGCTCCGTTCGAGAAATCCCCGAACTGGGCTTCCCAGATGACCAGTGAATCCGGATTGGAGACGGAGTAACCGTACTCGATTCCCATGACTCCGGTTTCAGAGAGATGGGAGTTGAAGATCCGGAGTTTCGCCTTGTCGTTCAGATCGTTGATCGAAACATGGCACTCGTTGGTGTTGAACTCGTAAGCCGCCGCGTGACGATGGGTGAAGGTTCCGCGTTTCACGTCCTGTCCGGTCATGCGAACGTTGATTCCTTCGTTCACGAGAGTCGCGTAAGCGAGAACTTCCGCATTTCCCCAGTCGATTCCTTTTCCGGCCTCGACGGTGCTCATGCGGGCTTCGAACATGCGCTCAAGCTTCGGATGGATTTTGAACCCTTCCGGAAAGCGGTTGATTTTCTGAGAGAGGGCTTGAAGTGTTTTTACGTCGACCTTGGTGTCAGTCGGCTTGAACAGGTCTTCATCATGGCCGTAGTGATATTTCGACCAGTGACCGCCCTGATATTCGGAGTGATAGGGTTCAGGCTTTTCAGAGCGCACTTGTTCAAGTGCTTTGGTCAGAGGCTCGACCGCTTTGCTTTGAACCGCTTGAACTTCTTCTTCCGTATTGATTCCTTCGGCGATGAGACGTTTTCCGTAAACATCGCGTGGAGTCGGGTGTGCGGCGATGAGTTTGTAAAGGTGCGGCTGGGTGAAGGAAGGTTCATCTCCCTCGTTGTGGCCGTAACGACGGTAACAGACGATGTCGACGAACACGTCCTTGTTGAACTGGTAACGGAATTCAGTCGCGATCTTCAGAGTCAGCCAGAGTGCTTCCGGATCATCCCCGTTTACGTGGAAGATCGGAGCATCGAGCATGCGTGCGAGATCGGTGCAATATTTAGTGGAGCGCGCGTCCTGCGGATCAGTGGTGAAACCCACCTGGTTGTTGGAAACGATGTGAACGGTTCCGCCCACGTCGTAACCCTCGAGAAGGGACGCTTGAAGTGTTTCGTAAACGACGCCTTGTCCTGCAAACGCCGCGTCCCCGTGAATGAGGATGGCGAGAACTTGAGCGCGTTTCGTGTCTTTACGCAGATCCTGTTTCGCACGCGCCATACCGATCACGACCGGATCCACGAATTCAAGGTGGGACGGGTTGAAACCCAGGGACATGTGAACGGTTTTGCCCTGACGGGTGGTGTGATCGAGTGAGTAACCCTTGTGGTATTTCACATCGCCTTCACCGTGATCGGTGGACAGGCGGTAGTTGTCGTCGAATTCCGTGAACAGGTACTCAGGCTTTTTCTTGAAGGTGTTGACGAGAACGTTCAGACGTCCGCGATGGGCCATCCCGATGACCACTTCTTCCGCGCCCAGTTGGGAAGCGGTTTCAACAGTCGCATCAATTGCTGGAATGAGGGCTTCGCCCCCTTCAATGGAAAAGCGTTTCTGAGCGACATAACGGGAGTGAATGAAGCGTTCGAGCGATTCACTTTCGGTCAGGCGCTGAAGGATGAATTTTTTATCTTCTCTTGAGACAGAGTAGTCGCCGCGGAGGGCTTCGATCTTTTGTTCGATGAAAGCGCGCTCTTCGGGTGACTGGATTTGAAGCAGTTCCACGCCCACCGGGCCGGTATAGATCTTCTTGAGTCGATCGATGATTGCGGATAGGGGAGCCGGCTCAAGACCGAGGAACTTTGCCGCTTGAAAGGTTTCGCCTAAATCCGCATCACTTAAGCCATAACGGGAAAGCTCGAGTTCCGGTGTGGTTTCCGGATTTTCAAAAATGGGATTCACTTTCGCAATGAGATGCGCGTGATTGCGATAGCCCTGGATCAGGTTGTAAACTTTGACTTCCGCTTCCCAGTTGGAGGTGCCGGCAAATGCAGAAGTGGCAGCATCACCGCTGAACTGGGATGCGACATCGACAAGAGTGGTGACTTCGCCGAGATAGATCCCGTCGAAGAAGTATCTCCAGGATGGATCTACAGAGTCCGGGTTTTCTACATAGTTCTTATATAGTTCTTCAATGTATTCCGCATTGATGCTTTTGAGATAATCAAAGTTGCGCAGATCGGGATTGATTTCGGGATTCAAGCTGGGATTTTTCCTTTAATTACACCGTAATTGTTGTAAACATTTACGTCAATCGGTACAGTAAGGTGAATATGAGCCAAAAGAGAACGAATCGAACACACACCTGCGGGGATTTGGGAGTCAATCAGTTGAATCAGGAGGTGATGCTTTGCGGTTGGGTTGCAAAACGTCGCGACCACGGCGGACTCATCTTTATCGATCTCCGGGATCGTTACGGAATAACGCAGATCGTCTTCGACCCAAGCCTCATGAAAGACTCTTCTGTATTCGAAAAGGCGGAAAAACTCCGCTCTGAGTTCGTTCTTTGGTGCAAAGGAAGCGTTCGAGGCCGTCCGGAAGGGATGGTAAACGCGAAGTTGACTACCGGCGCAATTGAAGTGGCGTGTCACGATATCGTGATTTTATCCGAAGCGAAGACCCCTCCATTTCCAATTGAAGACGATATCGACGTGGCAGAGCAGGTGCGTCTAGAGTACCGCTACCTCGACCTCCGTCGTCCTTACCTTCAAAAAAATCTTATTACGCGCCACAAAATGTTGCAGGTAGTGCGTCAACATTTGGACGAAAACAACTTTCTCGAGATCGAAACTCCGATCCTCTACAAGAGTACGCCGGAAGGGGCGCGGGACTTCATTGTCCCATCTCGCCTCAGTCCAGGTGAGTTTTACGCGCTTCCGCAATCTCCACAAACTTTGAAACAGCTCCTCATGATCGCGGGAATGGATCGTTATTTCCAGATCGCGCGTTGTTTCCGTGATGAAGATCTTCGCGCTGACCGTCAGCCGGAATTCTCCCAGATCGATATCGAGACTTCGTTCATGGATGAGGAAGATCTCTTCCCGATCCTCGAAGGCATGATGCAAAAACTTTGGAAAAAGATTTTGAACATCGACATCCCGACTCCGTTCCCGCGCATGAACTACTCGGAAGCAATGACCCGCTTCGGAAGTGACAAGCCGGATGTCCGTTTCGGACTCGAACTTCAGGATCTTTCTGAGGTCTTCAAGGCTTCTACATTCCAGGTGTTCTCAAACGCGCTTACGCCAAATGCCCGCGGAATCAAAGGTTCCATCCGTGCAATCGTCGTGCATGAAAAAGCGGATCAGTTCTCCCGCAAAGATCTCGATGATTTGACGAAACACGTTTCTGCTTACGGAGCAAAAGGCCTTCTCTGGATCAAAATCCAACCAGATGGTGAAATGCAGTCTCCTGCAGCGAAATTCTTCACTCCGGAAGAAAAAGCAGGGATCACCAATCAGTTGAACCTGAAACCAGGTTCTCTCGTGATGATCGTCGCTGACAAAAATAAAGTGGTCTTCGATTCTCTCGGTGCACTTCGCATTGAAGTGGGGAACCGTCTGGGTGTGATTCCGAAACCGGAAGATAAAGTATTCAAATTCCTGTGGGTCGTGAATTTCCCATTGCTTGAGTACGATGACAAAGAAGGCCGCTACTTCGCGTGTCACCATCCGTTCACCAGCCCGCGTCCTCAGTTCTTCGATGATTTCATCAACGGAACGAACATGGACAAGATCGAAGCTTCTGCTTACGACATGACTCTAAACGGAGTTGAAATCGGTGGCGGATCACTCCGGATCTATCGCTCCGACGTTCAAGGCGCGATGTTCAAACTTCTCGGAATCAGTCCGGAAGAAGCGAAGATGAAATTCGGCTTCTTCATGGATGCACTCACTTACGGAACCCCTCCGCACGGCGGTCTCGCGTTCGGTGTGGATCGTCTCGCAGCTCTTCTTTGTGGTGTCGGTCCGATCCGTGACGTGATGGCCTTCCCGAAAACGCAAAAGGGGACTGACATTATGGCGGGAACGCCGTCAGAAGTCAGTCGCGAGCAGTTGCAGGAGCTCAATGTGATGGTCGTTAAACCGCAGAAATAAATAGGCCAAGGTTACCCGCCTTTTTGGCAAAGATTTGCGTCATCAGCTCTAAAATCGCTCTTTTTTAAGATTTTCCTCAATTCCTCCGATTAGATGGAAGGAGAATCCATGAAGCTCATGAGCCCGATGATCGCTCTTTTTGTTTTTGTTGCTGCACTGCCGGCGAGCGCGCAAAACTATGTTTCGATTTGCGGCTATTGTGATGACGTGACTGAAACTGAAGCCTACTCGGCGTACTACCAGTTCCTTTCAGCTTCCGGAAAGTCTTCTGTTTCGTACTCCAACGATCCACTTACCAACGGCGCTGCAAAATATCCCTTGAATGATACCCGGAATGAAAAGGATTTCGATTCAGGAGCTGCAGTCATGGCGCCGATTCAGAGCAAACTTCAAGGGCTTCAACCGAAGGATCTGGATGCCCAGTTCGCCACTTATGCAAAACAAAACGGAATCAGCAACAATTCGGACCAGTGGACGAGCCAGTATCGTGCGTTTCGTAGTAAGAAAATCATGGATAATTACGGCAACGCGCTTTCGGCTGTTCAGCCAGGGGGAGTCCTGAATCTGATGGATCATGGTTATCAGAGTCCGAATAAGTCCCTGAAGCCGGAAGACGGAACCGGGATCGTGCTTCTTGCTTCAAGCGACAGCGATCCTTTTGATCTCGATCCGAATAAAAACGTTCTTGTGAGCTGGAATCAGGTGATTGGCGGACTCAAGTCAAAAGGTAAACTCGGAACATCTGACAAACCTCTTCGAATCATGACCGAAACCTGCTACGGAGGCGGTGTGAACGACGCCATTATTGCGAACGGTGCCTTCAATACTTGCGCGGCCGCGACTGCGCCGAACAATGAAACTTCTGACATCGTGATTTCTTTCGATTCCAAATTCTGGAAAAACGCGAAAACTGACAAACCGACCAGTCTTGGTCAGAACTTTCTAAAAACCCGTTCTCAGCTCGGATTGACTGATCAGGGGGGCGGGGGGCTGACTTCGACTTATTATGCACAAAAACTGATGAAAGAGCGAGGGGTCACCACAACGCTTCCCCCTTCCATGCAGCAGATTTTTAACGGGAATTACAATGATCCGAACTGGGCCTGGATGAAAAGCCTTCAGAATTTTGAAATGGGGAACGGCTTTGACATCACCTCTGACTGCTCCGGAAACCTTGACCAGTTTCAGAAGCAACTTTCCCAGCTGAAGGCGCTCAACACCTCGCTTGATGCACAGATGGGAACCGGGCCTGTCGAAGAACCGTATAAGTCGTCTTATGCTTATGTGAAATCTCAGAAATCGGTCTTCCAAAGTTCGCTCACGACCACCGTATCATCCATGCAAAGTTTGAAAAAACAATACGATGATCTCAACAAGCATATCGATTCGATCAAAAAGAACGATGACTGGTATAAATACTGGACCGAAGGTGACGTCGAAAAACTGGAGCAGCAGAAGAAAGAACTGCTGAAGAAACAAGACGAACTTCAGAAGCAAACGGTTTCTTATCAGAAGTACATGCGTCAGATGCAGATTGTTTTCGAGGGCGAGGCTAGAGAGGCCTTCCTGAATTCAGCCAAGATCACTCCGGCCGAAAAAGAGAATTTCAAAAAACTTTCTAAATGCGAAGCTGCGCCGTTATGAGAATAATACTCATTTTGTTTCTGACGCTGGCTTTCCGGTCCGCCTCCGCCGAAGAGAACGGAGAGTTTTGCGGTCGATACCGGGTTCAAGGAAAATTCCTCTCATCCATGCCGGATCGAAAAAACAAGGAAGAGAAACAAGACGTTCTGGTTCTGAATCCAAACGCCCAATCATCCATCAATATCCATACGCGAACCGTCACTCCGGAATTCCGTCCTTATGACAAGATGGTTGTAGATGCCGAGATTGAGATCTTGAGTCCGGAATGTTCGTTCAGCTGTTATGGAAAGATTGTTTCGATCATGCGTGTGGCTTCTCCACACCTGATCGGTGGTAAAACCTTTCATCCCGGCCGGGAGGAACCACTCGAAAAACTGCCTTGTCTCAAGGGATATCCGAAAAGGTCTGAAGGTCATTAAGGCTTGGGTCCAGCGTCAATAAATGACCGAAAATGGCTAAAAACAAGAGAAATCGATTACGATTCGTCCCGTTGTGGCCTAGCAGCCACCAGCTCTGACACAGTGAGTGGCTCTGTAAAATAACGAGCTGCTGGTGTAAAATACCAGTACATGCTCTTCAACTCCTTCGAGTTTCTATTGTTCTTCCCGACCGTGACCGGGATTTACTTTGCGCTTTCTTCAAAGCGGGCGAAGTTGTGGCTGCTTCTCGTTTCGAGTTGTTTCTTCTATGGTTTCTTCATTCCAAAGTATCTTCTGATCCTTTTTCTCCTGATCGGGATCGATTTCTTCGCCGGAATTCAGATTGAGGGAAGTTCGACACAAAAACGAAAGAAGCTCTTTCTCGTTCTAAGCCTTCTTTCAAACATTTCAATTCTCGCTTACTTCAAGTACTTCAATTTCTTTATCGGGAATATTCAGACAGTCGCTCAGGCCCTTCACTGGAACAGTTCGCTCAAGGTTCTCGAGATCATCCTCCCGATCGGGCTGTCATTTCACACCTTCCAGTCGATGGCTTACGTGCTCGAAGTTTATTTTGGTCGCTTCAAGGCGGAGCGGGATCTGCTCACTTATGCGGTTTACGTGCTCTACTTCCCGCAAATGGTGGCAGGACCGATTGAGAGACCCCAGAACATCATCCCGCAACTTCATGTGCTCCCGCGGTTTGACCGTGAGCGATTGATCACAGGATTGACTCTCATTGTTCAAGGGCTTTTCAAAAAAGCAGTGGTTGCGGACGGACTCTCTGAGGTGATCCGAATCGTGTTCGGCAACCCGGGTGCTTTGGGATTTGTCCCGACAGCTATGGGAATGACCGCGTTCGCATTCCAGATCTACTGCGACTTCTCAGGCTACTCAGACATCGCCAGAGGCACGAGCCGGATCCTCGGGATCGAGCTCATGCAAAACTTCAACAAGCCCTACTTCGCCCGTTCGATCTCGGAGTTCTGGCGTCGTTGGCACATCTCCCTGTCCACCTGGTTCCGGGACTATCTTTACATCCCACTCGGTGGAAGTCGGGGAGGGAAGTGGCTCACTTGTTTCAATCTGTTCCTCGTCTTCACGGTGAGTGGACTCTGGCATGGAGCGAATTGGACGTTTATCGTCTGGGGTGCACTCCACGGGCTCTATCTGATCAATGAGAACCTGGTTCTGAAACCACTTGGGATGGAGCGCTGGTCGAAAGCAGTTTCGAGACTTTATGTGTTTGTTCTAGTCGTGGTTGCATGGGTGTTCTTCCGTGCAAAGGACATGGCGAACGCGTGGAGCGTGCTTTCTGGATTGTTCGTGGATCCATTCCAAGGTCTTACAAAAATTACCGCGAATCAGTATGCGGAAGCCATTATTCTGATCGCGGGATTGGTTCTGGTCGAGAGTCTCGATGAACGTGGCTTCGGTTGGAGCTGGATCAGGCGTCAGGCCACGATCCCCCGCATGGCAATCTGCTGGATGATTGTCTGGATCTTCCTCTTCATGGCCCAGTTCCCGGGCACCCAGTTCATTTATTTTCAATTCTAGTCTTCTCGTTCCCTCTCTCCCTCGATATAATGGGGGAATATGAGCCACACCCCTGAGTTTTCGCACAAGACCCGTCTGGAGAATCTCGATCGCCTTGAAAGTGAGGAGTTTGATTTTCTGGTGATCGGCGGCGGGATCACAGGAGCAGGAACGGCATGGGATGCCGCTTCCCGCGGTTACAAAGTCGCACTCGTTGAAAAGTACGACTTCGCCCACGGAACTTCTTCGCGCTCCTCCAAACTCGTTCACGGCGGACTCCGCTATCTCGAGAACTATGAATTCCCTCTCGTTTTCGAAGCGCTCTCCGAACGCTCTTATCTTTTGCAATCTGCGCCTCACTTGGTGAAGCCACTTCCGTTTTACATGCCGGTGTATGAAGATAGTCCGCATTCGTCGTATCTCCTGAGCGCCGGCATGTGGTTCTACGATATACTTTCTCTTTTCCGCGCCCCTTCGCTTCACCATCGTCTTTCCGCCGGAACTTCAGCTCGTCTCATTCCAGGAATGAAGAAGGACGGACTGGTCTGCAGCTTCAAGTATTACGATGCTTCGATGTGGGATGATGCTTTGGTTTTGGACGTTCTGGTAAAAGCCCATGAATTCGGAGCCTGCATCACTTCCCGCACGACTGCAGTTGAATCCGGTCGCGATGCCAAGGGCAACATCACGAGCATGAAAATTCGGGATGAGTTCACGGGCAAAGTTAAAACCGTTCGTTTCAAACGCCTCATCGTGTGTGCCGGTGTCTGGACCGATGAAGTGGGCAAGATGCTCGATCAAAAAGAGTGGAAAAACTGGCTTGCTCCATCGCGTGGAACGCACCTTGTATTTGACTGGAAACGTTTCCCGGTTCCGGGAGCGGTCACCATGCAAATCAACGATGGGCGGATTGCATTTGTCATTCCAAGACACGATTACGGACAAGGGATCACCATTGTAGGAACAACCGATGGCCCGACCACCCTTCCACCGGATCAGATTGAAGACGAAACAAAAGCGATCGCAGAAGACCGCAAATACCTGGTTGAGCTTCTGGCTCAGTATTTCCCCGATCTTCATCTCACCGAAAAAGACATCGTCAATCACTACATCGGAATTCGTCCACTCGTGAATCCTCATCGGGCAAAACCGGGTGGGGCAGCGAATCTTCAAAAAGTTTCCCGCGAAGAAACCATTGATCACGGTCCGGGTGGATCAGTAGTGGTTGCGGGCGGGAAGTACACCACGTTTAGAAAGATGGCTGAACAGGTCGTGAACTTCGCGACGAAAGACTGGGATCATCTGAAGCCTCACACCGACACGATGATTTTCGAACCGGCGATGCCAACCCGGGTTCAGCGCGCGCGTGAAATCGCCCGGGCAAAAGGTTATCCGATTCCGGAACAGATTTTTGATCGTTACGGAGCGAACGCGATTGAGATTTATAAAATTCACGAAAAAGACTGCGATCAGAAAGAACAGTATCCGGAAGGGTTCCCGTTCCTCGAAGCCCAGTTCCGTTACGCCGTTCGCCACCAGATGGTGCTTTCGGTTGAAGATTTCGTAAGACGGAGACAACCACTGGCTCTTTGCCGTCAAGATCAAGGCGCTCCTTGGTATCCATTGCTCGAAAAAGCACTGAAATCAGAGCTCCAGGCGTAAGCGGAAGGCTTTCACCTTCCCAAGATCCTTTGCCTTATTTATTCTATAGTTAATGAAGAATTATACCTTGGCCGCAGTGGGTGCTTTTCTGTGTCTCTCTCAACTCGCGAATGCGGATTCGTACAGCCCGCAATATCGCAGAACGGTCCGGTCACAACCGGTTTCGGAAGATACGTTTACGGAATCTCCCTGGTATCTTTTCATCGGCGGCGATCTCGGAATTTCAAACTACTCCCCATATAACAACAGTGCGACCGAAACTTCCCGAAGCGGATTCAACGGCGGTGTCCGCGGACTCGTTGCTCACTACTGGGACTCAGTTGTGCTCGATGGGGGTGCGGGCTGGACTTACGTTAACAACTCCGGAACCAACTCTGACGGCACAAAGAACAGCGATACGAGCAAGGTTGTTTACTTCGATATTTCCCCACGTTATCGCTTCGGACGTTATTTCCAGATCGGACCCGAACTCGAATACTGGATTTCAACTGATCAGGGTTTGAACCCGACCAGTCCTGGAACAGACACGATTACTACCGCCAGCAACAACTCGCTTTGGCTGGGAGCTCAGGGATTGTTCGAGTGGACCGAAAATCAAAAGGTCCGCCTCGGTGCACGCGCACTTTTCTGCATGAATGCAGAGGGACGATCGGTTCAGAGTTATCAGGGTTTTGTTCAGATTGGCTTTGATGTATTTAGCTCATCCCGGAACAAGTATGATGGTTATGAGCAGGTGAATGAACGCGACCTCGAACGGGCGGCTGAGTCCAGACGGGATGAGCAACCACTCAACATGAGTACTCCCGAGCCTAGACCTGAAGCAAGTCCTGAACCGCTGAATCCAGATCCGGAAGTCATGAGTACTCCGGCACCCCCTTCGCCGGAAGAACAACCTTCCGCATCGGATGCAGGTTTAACTGCTCCTTTGTCCGCGACCTCCGACATGCCGATGCAGTCACAGGCGAAAAACTCATCCCAACGGATGCTGATCGCACTCGACATGAACGATCTTCCTTTCGGTTATAATAATGCCGTTCTTCCGAAATCAAGCGCGAGCCGGATCAAGAACATGGGAACGTATCTCGGTGATCACAACCGTATCTGGAAAAAACTCATCATCAGTGGACACGTGGATGAGCGTGGAACGAAAGCCTTTGGCCAGAAACTCTCGGAATCAAGAGCCGAAAAAGTACGCGAACTCCTCGTTGAAGGAGGAGCGAATGGCGGAAAAATCCAGATTGTGGGTTACGGTTCTTCTCGCCCGAAAGACACTCATCACAACGAACGGGCCTGGGCTCGTAACCGTCGCGTGGAACTCGACTTCCAAGGCGTGAGTGATGCAAAGATCCTGAAAAAGATCCTCAATCAGTAACTAACTGCCCCCTTTCCCTGCTGACACCGTCAAAACCCGGTTGTGATAACTCACGTACAGGGAGAGATGGTCAATCAGACCTTGCTTGTTCTTCGAAATACACCAGGTTCTTCTAAAGAGCCGGTTCAAGTTTGCCCGAAGCATTGCGCAGGTGTGATTCAGAGAGAAGAGTGGATCGAACCTGAGCTTTTTAAGTTCACCTTGTCCTGTAATCGATCCCCGGCCACCTTTGACCGTGTTGTGAGTAACGTTCGGGTGGTGTTTGAATAGATACTTCGGATAATGAGGATTCTCATCCGAATGAAAAACCGCATCCTTGGCCACAAGGGGCTTAAGCTCCTTCATCATGTGATCCCAGCCAAAGGATCTCTCATCTCTTCTATAACCGTATTTTTTGAATGCGGTTTTTGATAAAAGCCCCTTTGCAGGCATCTGATTCACCTTGAAGTTCAGGATCTTTCGGGTTTTTGGATCAACAGCAAGCGCCACGCTTAACGGTTTGCATTTGGTGTGCTCCGCAGTCTCCAGATCATCAAACTGGATGTAGTTTAAAGGCTTGTCTCCGTACTCCTTAAGGATCCATTTTTCATGAGAAAACCTCTCCTGTTCCGCGATGAAGCGGAAGCGCCTGACGATGCTCTTCGGGTTCACCTTTAAAATCCTTGCAGCCCTTCTCTGGGACACTCCGGAGTTTAAAAGAAGCTTCAGAGGATGGGTGATCCTTCTTTTCTTCTGGTATATGGCCGGAGAGCCCGTCGAGTTTGAGAAGTGTTTTCCGCAGGCTTTGCAGAAAAACCGCCGGATCCTTCTCGCATCGGAACTCCGGTAAAAGGAGCCGTTCCGGACGATGGGGCTTGTTTTTGGATCTGTTAAAGAGCGTGAGATGCAGTTTAAGTCAGGGCAGTGGAGTTTCATGCCTTGGTAAATACAAAAAACGAGCCTGATCCCGGAAAGTTGCCAGAAGTTCTTTTTAAAAGATCAGCAGCAGAAGGGGGCAGTTAGTTATTGAATAGCCTTGCCGATGCGGTTCCCGCGGAAAGACCAGTGGGAGTCGGCAAGTGAAACGCGGTAGGAGAGCCAGATCACGAAGGCTTTTCCGCGAATGGAGTGCTGGGAGATCACGCCGAACACACGGCTGTCCCGGGTGTCGTCACGGTTATCTCCGAGTACGAAGTAATGACCTTCCGGAACGATGATCTCCTGATCGCTTTTGGTTCCTTCAAACGTATCGTCTTCCAGAATGGTGTAAGTGTGGTTGTCGATCGTCTCTTGAAAGAGATGAAGCTTGGAGCGATCGTAACGTTCTTCCGGATCGAAGCCTGGATTATTCAGGATCTGATCACGGTCTGAACCGGTGACTTCAATGCGTGGAACCTGAGTGTTGTTCAGATTGAATTTTTTTCCATCAAAGTGAATGTGATCGCCCGGGAGGCCAACGATGCGTTTGATGTAAAGACTTTCCTGACCCGCTTCGGGTGGAGTGAAAATCACGACATCGCCGCGCTTTGGATTCTTCTGGTCGCTCAAGTACCAAGGCTTGTTCCCGAAAACTTCACTGAACGGAAAATGAACGCCGTAGTGAGTCTTGTTTGCAAAAAGGAAATCACCCGTCATCAAGGTGGGGAGCATCGAACGGGTCGGAATGCGAAACGGCTCCACAATAGTTGAACGGACGCCCATGATCAACACGATCACGATGACCAGAAGTGGAAGTTGTTTTTTAAAGAGAGAACCCGGCGAAAGCATGCCTTCTATTCGATCAGAAAATCTTCACTTTCACACCCTCTTTTTGCAAAAAGGTGCGAATTCTCTCGGCGTCGAGCGGCTCAAGTTTCCAGAGAATGTCGTGCAGGAGCTTGAGTGTCTTTTGACCTTCAGTCGAGCGTGCATTCTTGGTCACTTCGTGGATGTCAGCAGTAACTTCCATGAGGTTGGTAATCAGCTGGGCCAGGTCCTTGGAAAGGATCTTGCTCTGATCAACTTTTTCGAGAGTTTTATTCAGGTTGTTACTGAGCTTATACAGAAGCTCGATCGAGTGGGTGATGTCACCCTTGTTCGCTTCGATGAGTTCCTGAATTTTTCCGGCAAGGTTGAAGCTTTGTGAAATCAACTGGTCGATCCGCGGAGGATCAACGCCGGCAACCGTATCACCAGCGAGGAGTTGAGGAGCGTCGATGGTGCCCGGAGTGACCTCGATATAACGTTCCCCGATCAGACCCGCCAGGTTCACATAAAAGTGTGAGTTTTTGCGGATACCGGGAAGCGCTGATTTTTTAACTGAAATTTTCAGGCGAACGCCGGTGTAAGCGAGATTGGGTTCGTTGGTGTCCGCGCTGCCTGGTTCTTTCAAGGAAACTTTTTGATTGGGAGCAGGAGCGAAGAATTCAATCTCTTCGACTTTTCCGACTTTAATTCCGGAGAGACGGACGTGAGATCCAAGATCGATCCCGCCTGCGAAGTTGTAGGTCACGTAAAAGTAGTTCTGGTCGGTGAATGGATTTTTAAATCCGAGCAACCATGCGAATCCCAACGCGATCAAGACAGTACTACTGACTAAGGCACCAACCTTGGCTTCATTCGTCCATTTCATTTAGATTTAATCGTAACCTCGAAATCAGAGGAGCGCACTAAAAAACGCGGTGAGTAAAAAGTCCAAAGTAATGACGGCGAGAGTGGCGGTTACCACTGCATCGGTCGTTGCTTGTCCAACACCCTGAGAACCCCCTTCGCATCGAAGCGCATAGGCGCAGGCGATGGGAGGAATGATCATGCCGAAGACAGCAGCTTTCGTGACCGCACAGAGAAGGTCCATGGCGCTGATGAATTGAGCAAGCGTGTTCAGGTATTCCTGGGAGTTGAAGTGGTATTTGGTGACCGCAGTGAACATCGCAATCATCAGGGTGATCGCGATCGAAATGAGAGTCAGGCAAACCGTGGAAAGAATGCACGCAATCCATCTTGGGTAGATGTGATAGGAGTCCACGTCTATTTTAAGAAGCTTGTAGGCATCCAGTTGTTCCGTGATTTTCATCGACGCCAGCTCCGCCGTCATGGAAGCGCCGACTTTTGACACAATCAGCATCGCCGGGACCGCGATCCCGAGTTCCCGGAGAACAAACTGACCGGTAAAGCCTGGAATCATCGAAACGTTACTGAGAGCGAAGTCCATGTGCCATGCGATCTCGCTCGTCATCACGAGGCCCGTGAACCCGGTGGCGATCGTGATGATGGGAAGACTGCCGATCCCGATGTTTTCAATCGCTGCCGTCACAAGCTCTGTGCGGTATGGACCTGTGGACGCCTGCTTGAAAAGTCTTTTCAGGAGCTTTAAGGCAAGGAACAGTGTTCCAACGTGTCTCCGGACGACAGACTTGTTCGCGTTCATAGGAAAATCCTTTCCGCGAGATTCACGAACCAGAAGGCCAGGTCGTGCAGCCATTCGAGGAATGAACTTGAAACGAAGTTTGCCAGGACGATGTAAACGTTGATGTAGATCGCGGACTCGGTCACGGCTTTTCCGACTCCGCGTGCACCGCCGCTTGCAGTGAAGCCTTTGTAAGTTGAAATCGTCGCGACAATCGTACTGAAAATGGTCGAGCGGACGAGTCCTTCAAACAGAGTCCAAGCGTTCACGAAACGCGGGATGGAGGCAATGTACTGATAAAGGTTCATGTCGCTGATGCTTCCCGCGACGAGTACCGCTCCGAGCACACTCACTGAGAGTCCGATTGCGAGGAGTGCTACAGATGAGAGGATGATCGCAAAAAAGCGGGGAACGATCAGATATTGAATGGAATTGGTTCCAAGGCTTTCGATTGCATCAATCTGCTCGGTAACCCGCATGTTCGCGAGTTCGGCAGTGGTGTAGGCGCCGACTTTACCCGCGAGCAGGAAAGAAATGATGAGTGGACCAACTTCACGAATGGTTGCTGAAGTGTTCAGACCGCCTAAGAGTGCTTCCGCATCAAAGCGTCTCAACATCACTGCGAACTGGATGACGAGAATCGCGCCGACAAAAACTCCGGCGAAAACGACGGTACTTAATGTGCGGGTCGAAACTTCGGCGATTTGCTGTAAGATCGCGTCCTTGTAGCCCCGGGTCTTCCGGAAGGTCCGGATGATCCGAGCAAAGAATACACAGGCGCCCCCGAATTCATGCATCATCAGCTGAAAAGCTGAAGCAAGGCTCGTCATTCGAAGCTCCAATCCGGCGGAAGAAGGGAGAGCGTTTCCTGAAAGAAGGCTTTTACCAGCGGGAGTTCACTCTTCGTCACGGATTTTGGATCCGCTTGAAGCAGTACTTTTCCCTGATCGAGAAACAGAATCTGATCCGCGATCGAAAGCGCACAGGCCATGTCGTGGGAAACGATGATGCTTGTGACTTGGAGACGGCGGGAAAGTTCGTAAATGAGTTTGTTGATCGAGCTTGTACTTAAGGGATCAAGGCCGGTCGTCGGTTCATCGAAAAGAAGATACTTCGGACCCGGAGCAAGGGTTCTTGCCATGGAGATCCGCTTCTGGACGCCGTAAGAAACTTCGTAAGGATAAAGGGGAAGAACGTCTTCATCGACATGAACGAGCGCAAGCTGCTCAAGAACGATGTCCGTGATTTCCTGTTCTTCCAGTTTTCGTCCGACTTTTTCCGTGTACTGGGGAGTCCGGAGACCGAAAGCGATGTTTTCAAAATTAGTGAGAGAGTCAAGGAGTGCCGGATGCTGGAAAACCATTCCGCACAACTGGCGGACTTTCGAGAGTTCATGAAGGAACTCTTCTCCCTGAAGTTTATTCACTTCGTACTGGTCGACGAAAACCTGTCCGGCATCGGGTACAAGAACACCGATCAGGTGCTTGAGTGTGACCGATTTTCCCATCCCGCTTTTTCCGAGAATGAAGAGGATTTCGCCCTTTTTTACTTCAAAGCTCACTCCATCGAGAACTTTTTTCGGACCGAAAGCCTTATAAACATTTTCAAACCGGATGCTCACTTTTTCACCCCGAGTATCGGATCGCGTTTCAACGCGTTCGAATAAATGAAGCGGTGCAATTCCGGATCCTTCGTGGCTTTTACTTCCGCAGGCGAGCCGAACACTTGAAGGCTGTGGTGTGAGCAGAAGGCGATCGTGTCTGAAACTTGATAAGCACGCTCGAGATCGTTTGTGACCATGACGAGTGTGGTTTTGTTCTGATGATGAAGCTCAATCATGAGTTCCGCGATCGACTTCGAGGTGATCGGGTCAAGACCTGCGGTGGGTTCATCGTAAAGGATGACTTCCGGTTCGATGATGAGGGCGCGCGCGATCCCGAGACGCTTCTGCATCCCGCCTGAAATTTCATCCGGATAAAGATGAGCGGCGTGATCGAGTCCCACGGCTTTCAACATCTTCATCGAACGAGTTTCGGCTTCCACTCCAATCACGCTCAGGGTTTCTGAGAGCGGCAATAATAAATTTTGAATCAAAGTCAGGGAATCAAAAAGCGCGTTCTTTTGAAAGAGCATGCTCACTTTTTCGGATTCGACCTTGATGGATCCTTTTGTCGGTGGAATGAGGCCCGCGATCATTTTGAGGAGCACACTTTTTCCAGCACCCGATGGACCAATGATGCCCAAAGCCTGCTGCGGTTTCACGGTGAGATTCAGATTCTCCAGAATCAAGCGGTCTTTAAATCGCAGTTCGACTTGATTCAGATGGATCATAAGATTTCCAGGATGGGAATCAGGACCTCTTGGGAAAGGAGTTTTGCGTTTAGCGTGAGATTCACGAATTTCCGCATCTCAGCTGTTTTTTCAAGTACGTGGGTCAGTTTCGGAATGGTGATGCGCTTTGCTTCCATCCACTGGGAGAGCGATTCTTTCTGATCCAGATGGATCCACTCGTAACCTTCCCCTTGAACCAGGGATTGAAGGAGGTCTGAGAAAATGGATTCGATCAAATCGAGAGAAAGGTGAAGATCCTGCTGGCTCTGAGCCAGATTCTCGACAAGCTTCATCCACTCGTGAGTCGGGCTTGAGAGAAGTCCGAGAATCTGATCACGCCGTGCCCAGACTTCTTCATCAAGGTAGCTCATGGCCCGGGTAAGGCTTCCGAGTGCTGCGCGGGAAGCCACTTGGCCTTTGGTCGAATTGAAATCAAGGCCCTTGGAGGTCTTCAGGATCGAGAAGATCTGTTCTCCGCTTAATGGATTCAAACGAATCTCCATGCAGCGGGAGAGAATGGTGGGAAGCAGGCGGGAGGAATCAGAAGCCGTCAGGATGAAAATCCAGTTCCGGGGCGGTTCCTCGAGCATTTTTAAAATTGAGTTTGCCGCAGCCGTAGTCATGCGTTCCGCTTCTGCAATCACGACGATGCGGAAGGGCTCTTCTGCAGGACCCATTCCGAGCTTGGTCTTGAGTTCGCGGAAAGCATCAATCTTGTGCTGGCCAACGCGAGTGCCTTCATCATTGGTTTCCGGTTCAAACCAATCGAGATCAAACCAGTGACCCGAAAGTGCGCGTTTGCAGGATTTGCAGACTCCACAAGGCTTCGTTCCGCCTTCGTCGCAGAAGAGAGTCTGGATCAGATAAAGGGCGAGACTTTTCTTGCCGACTCCTTCAATCCCTGTGATGAGGAGAGTGGAGTGGATTTCCTTCGTTTTGCCGTAACGGGACAGAATCGGCCGGAGCTTTGATTCGTGTGCGTCCAGAAAAGCGTCTGCGAGAGGAAGCGTTGTTTTCATTTCTGTTTCTTCAGTGTCTTCTTCGGAAGCGAGTTCTTCAGGGCTTGCACCGCAAGCTCACAAACTTGTTCAGGTGTTTTGTCTTTCACTTTCAAGACACGGAATCTTTTTTTGGATTTCGAGATCGCGTAAAGAAAACCCTTCCGGACTTTCTTCTGAAACTCGATTCCCGCTTTTTCAAACTTGTTTGGATCCGTCGCGCGTGACAAACCGATTTCAACCGGGAGGTCGAGGAAGAAGGTGAGATCCGGCTTCCGGCCTTCAGTTGCGAGCAGGTTCAGTTTGTCGATCATCTTGAGATCGAGTCCGCGGGCGAAGCCTTGATAAGCGATGGTGGAATCAGTAAAGCGATCACAGAGAACCCAGTTCTTTTTCTTGAGAGCGGGTTCGACGATCGTCTTGTAATGTTCAGCACGAGCAGCTTCGTATAAAAGAAGTTCGGTCAGGGGATTCATCTCTTGATTCAGAATCACGCCGCGAATGGATTCAGCGACTACAGAACCGCCCGGCTCACGAGTGATGACGTGAGGGATCTTGAGATCGTTTAATTGCTGAGAAAGGTTCCGGATCAGCGTCGACTTGCCGCATCCTTCCGTGCCCTCAAATGTGATGAACATAACTATAGGTTTCTCAAAACCGGGACAGTTTCGTCAAGCTTTCAGTTCTCGACGGGCTGGGTAAGGGAGCTCGGGTTCGTACCATTTTTCGGCGCCGGTTGGGTTTCTTCGGAGTTGATTGATTCGGCGTTCTCAGGACTGTTTGGTTCGGCATCCGATTCGCCATTGCGATCATCCTTCATGTTTTTGAGTTCCTGGAGCTCTTTCTTCAGATCTCTCAGTTCTTCAAGCTCACGGTCGTTCAGACGCTTTTCCGGCGAACCGGCAATAGGCTGGGGAGCGGTTTGATGGATTTCCGGGCGAGCCCGTTCCACGTGTTCCGCCTTTTCGGGCTTCTCTACCTTCAGAACAGGTTTTTCCGTTTTTTCCACAGTTCCGCGAATGGTGATCTTGTCCGTCGAGCGGTCGACGACCACCTGTTTTTGTTCCGGAGTCGCGGATGGGAACGGAGTTGAAGCTGCTTTAGTTTCCTTCACGGTTTCCTTGGGAGGAGTGGCCTGTTGGAAAACCTGACCGAGCAGGAAACCAAGGACTACGATCCCGCCGCCAATGAGGAGGGTCTTTCCAAGGGCGCCTGATGACTGTTCGCCAGGAAGGTTTGCATTAAATTGAGCCGCATCGTGAAGAGCGGATTTGAGACTCTTTGCTTCCCGTTTCTGCTTCGAGTTCTGAAGCATCTCGAACATTTCAGCGGTTGGATCGCGCTTCTTGTTCGGTGTCGCCGGATCTTCAGGCTCTTTCGGAGCATTTTCGATCATCTGGGAAAGTTTCAGAAGATTTTCAGAAGGTTTCGGTGGTGCAGGAGGTGGGCCCGGAGGAGGTCCCGGTGGAAAAAACTCCGCTTTTACTGCAACGGGCGCAACTTCCGGTTTCGGTTCTTCCCGAGCTTCAAGAATCGGAGGCGGCGCGACTTCTGCGGGAGGGGCAACAGGTGCCGCCTTCTTTTCCTGCGTAGGCACAGTCATCGATGAAACTTCATAAGAGGACGCGTAAGGCGCGCGCTGATAGATCTTCGCCTGGTCGAGACGCCAGTCGAGAATAGTCAGCCACTCTTCACCTTTCAAGGCGGTGGAGATGCGGTGATGCGGAAGGACTTCTCCTTCTGCAACGAGGCTCATGACTTCGGGTGTTTGATAGGGACCGGACCGGACTCCGTCCAGATCCAGGAACCACTGTTCCATCATGAATAAATAGTAACATGTCGAAACTAGAGGGCAAAAAAAAACGCCGCAAAACACTCAGGAATCGCGGCGTCGAACAGTTATGGAATTGACGCTTTAAGGGGCAACCGCGTCCGTGCTTTGATCGGGAAGACCATATTGCTTGCACGAGTAAGTGGTGGCGGTTGCATCAGGTTGTTTTCTTGCGAGCGGTTCGATGAACATTGGATTGATGATCCAGAAGCGATCGAGATTCGCGTAAGCGTTGCACATGAGCTCGGATTTGTTCCGGTTGATCGCGAGGTGGTGGAGCGCATCTTTCACGAAGTAAACGTCAGTATCAGAATCCCCGGCCGCAAATGCGGTTGGACTCCGGAGGCTCATCTGTGGATTCGCGCCTTTTACGCCGAAAATCATCTTATTGATGAAACAGCGTTTTCCCTGGCGATAGGTGATGATCTCCTGATTTCCATCAGCAAAAGTTCCGCAGCCTTCGAGCTTTGCCGTCATTTTTCCGTCGTCAGTCAAGGTGGAACGAATTCCGACAACGTGATCAGGGGTGATGCCGACTTCTTCCGCGTAAACTTCGATCACGGACTGGGGAGAGGCGGTCACGATCCAGACATCAAAACCAGAGGCTTTGAGTGAAGTGATGAGATCTTTGATTTGATCGTAAACGCGAACCCATGCGGTGAAAGATTTCGTTCCAAGACGCTGGGTCGCATCGACCGGATTGTTCAAGTTGAAGCTTTTCGCCTGACGGGCAAAATCACGCACTTCATCCGGCGAGTAACCGGCAAGCACTTGGGAAACCCACGCATAGGCCGGAACGATGGTGTCGGGGTTCGCTTCCGTTGTCCAGGCAGCCGCACCTCCGAGATCGTCGGTGAGTTTTCCAGCGTCGTAAACGGAGAGTAGAAGATCCGCGCAAGCCGAGTTCTGAGAAGTGATGAGAGGAGTTCCCGGAGTGCTATTTCGACAGCGGGAATTCAGGGCGGAAACCGCATCATTGGTTAAAAATGCGCTGGAATCATCCCAGTCTTTCGGACTCTTGATCTTGTCGTTCGCAACGAGCCAGAAGAACATGGCGTCGCCCGCGTCGTTCTTCATGACCGTATTGTCCCAGTCAAAGGTCGCGACTGGCTTCGAGTTCGGATTGTAGTTCGTGCTATCGGTTCCGAGCGTGTGAATCATCTTCTGAAGACGGGAGAGATTGTCTCCGTACCAGGGATGATTTCCGAGACCGTATCCAGCGGTCGGATCATCCGATGCCGGATGACGAACAGGCGAAGTGGATGCACAGGAAACAAGCAGGGCAGCCAGAAGTAAAGTTGAGCCGATACGGATGGACTTCACGGGTTGATCCTTTCTCTAAGATGATCAGAGGTAAGATTAACAAGAGAAGCACACGAAGCTCGAATGAGAATTGGGTCAGGAGACGGCAGGTTTTGCCACTTTGGAAAATAAAAAGGCCAGTCGTGAATCACGACCGGCCTTTTGAATTTTAAAATGGAGGACCTTAGCGGCGTCCGCCGCGATCTCCGCCGCCACGGCCACCGCGATCACCGCCGCGTCCGCCACGATCTCCGCCGCCTTCACGAGGTGGGCGTGGTTCGCGTGGTGGAGGAGGAACGTATCCTTCCGGTGGAGTGAGAAGAGCCTTGCGGGAAAGACGGATCTTACCTTGAGGATCCACTTCGAGAACCTTCACTTCAATGATGTCACCTTCTTTGAGAACGTCGTGAACTGAATTCACGCGCTCGTAAGAGATCTCAGAGATGTGGAGAAGTCCGTCCTGGCTTGGAAGAACGCCGATGAAGGCACCGAAATCGGTGATTTTCTTCACAGGTCCTTTGTAAGTCTTGCCGACTTCAACAACCGCGATGATTCCTTGAATCATGAGGATTGCTTTTTCAGCTGCTGCTGCGTCGTTCGAAGCAACACTACAAGTACCGTCGTCTTCGATGTTCACTTTCGCACCGGTCTTCGCGATGATGTCTTTGATCACTTTACCGCTTGGTCCGATTACCGCACCGATCTGATCCTGAGGGATTTTGATGGTGGTGATGCGTGGAGCATTTTTGTTCAAGTCGCCGCGAGGAGTTTCGATCGCTTTAGACATTTCACCGAGGATGTGGAGACGGCCTTCGTAAGCTTGCTTGAGAGCAGTCTTCATGATGTTGCCATCAACGCCTTCGATTTTGATGTCCATTTGGATTCCGGTGATGCCGTCTTTGGTTCCAGCAACTTTGAAATCCATGTCACCGAGGTGATCTTCATCACCCAGGATGTCTGAAAGGATGGAGACGCGTTCGCCTTCTTTGATGAGACCCATTGCAATACCTGCAACTGGTTTAAGGTAAGGAGCACCTGCATCCATGAGAGCCATGGAAGCGGAGCAAACTGAACCCATTGAAGAAGAACCGTTTGATTCGAGAGTTTCGCACACGATACGGATGGTGTACGGGAATTTGTCGTGCGTTGGCATGGTCGCTTCAATCGAGCGTTTCGCCAATGCTCCGTGACCGATCTCACGACGGGAAGTTCCGCCGAAACGACCTGCTTCACCTACAGAGTAGGGAGGGAAGTTGTAGTGGAGCATGAATTTGCGCATGGAGTTCTGGTAAATGTTGTCGATGATTTGTTCATCGTCAGCAGTTCCGAGAGTCACAACGGAGAGAACCTGAGTTTCACCGCGGGTGAAGAGCGCAGATCCGTGAGCCCGTGGAAGAAGGCCCGCTTCAACCGTGATTGGACGAATGGATTTCGTGTCACGACCATCGATACGAACTTTGTCCGAAAGGATCATTTCGCGCATGAGGTTGTACTGGAGAAGTTCAACGAGACGTTTTACTTCTTTTTCTTTCGCGTCAGCTGCTTTTGGATCGCTGTCTTTCAGGCTTGCTGGAACGAGGGCTTCGAGAGTCGCTTTTTTCGCGTCTTTCACCATCGTGTAACGAGCTGCTTTTTCTTTGGTGCGGAGTGCTTTGTTCAAAGCATCTTTCGCCTGAGTCTCAACTTGTTTCATGAGGTCAACCGGAGTTTCGAGACCTTTGAAAGCGCGTTTCGGTTTGTTGCCGGTTTTGATGCGGAGTTCTTCGATGATCGCGCAGATTTTTTTCACTTCTTCGTGACCGAGAAGGATCGCTTCGAGAACCTGATCTTCAGGAACTTCGCTTGCGCCACCTTCAACCATCATGATCGCGTTCTTGGTTCCAGAAACCACGATCTCGAGGTCGGTTACGGTTTGCATCTGTTCCCAAGTCGGGTTCACGACAAATTTGCCATCGATGCGGCCCATGCGGACTGCAGCGGTAGGACCGTTGAATGGAATGTCTGAAATGTGGAGAGCGGCACCGGCTCCGATGGAAGCAGCCATCTCAACGTCGCACTCGAGGTCAGCGGAGAGAACAGTCGCGATCACTTGAGTGTCGTAGTAGTAGCCTTCCGGGAAGAGTGGACGGTTAGGACGGTCGATCAAACGGGCAGCGAGAGTCGCTTCGTCTGTCGGGCGGCCTTCGCGCTTCAAGAAGGACCCAGGGATCTTTCCAGCAGCGTAGAAGCGTTCTGCGAATTCAATGGTGAGGGGCATGAAATCGATGCCCGGTTTTGGTTCTTTGTTTGAAACAGCAGTAACGAGAACGCGGGAATCGCCGTAGTGAACGAGGATGGAAGCGTCGGCTTGTTTCGCCATTTTACCCGTTTCGAGGGTGAGTTTTTTTCCACCAAGCATGATGGAGACAGTTTGAATATTCATGTTATTTCCTTTCGAAGGAGATTGAATTGAATTGTGAAGATGGTTTTGGGCCTGTGATGAAAATCACGGTACTCCAAATGTGAAAACTGCGGAGTTACTTGGCTTTCCGGGTGATTTGCATCAACAAGGAAAGCGGTAACCCCGCAGGGAAGAACAAAATTATTTACGAAGCTCGAGTTTGGAAAGGAGAGCAGTGTATTTGCCTTCGTCTTTAGCCTTGAGATAGTTCAAGAGACGGCGGCGCTGTCCTACGAGTTTCAAAAGACCAAGACGGGAGTGATGGTCTTTAGCGTTTTTTTGAAAGTGGCCGTTGAGGTAGTTGATACGGTCAGTGATGATCGCAACTTGAACTTCTGTAGAGCCTGTGTTTTTAGCATCTTTGCCGAAGTTGGTTACGATTTTAGCTACTTTTTCTTTAGTCGCAGTTTTGCGAGCTGTGCTCATTTGCATGGGTGAATTTCCTTATCATCCTCTCCATGAGGACGGATTCGTCTATTTTTTATTTCGTTAAGGGTTACCACAATTTGGTAAAACCTGTAAAGAGAGAAGCGAAAACAGCCGGGTTTTTGAGCTTTAACGCGAAGCGCAACGACGCTGAAAGTCGTTTTATTTGAAGTAGGGCCCCAGTCGGTCCCTGAGTTTTTCGATCACCCGGCTCTCAATCTGGCGGACTCGCTCCCGAGTCAGACCAAATTCGTCAGCTACTTCCTGCAAAGTCTTCGGTTCTTCTGACAGGAGACGGGCCGCAAGCACCATCTTTTCCTTGTCGTTCAGGCCCTGGGTGAAAGCCGGCAGTTCCCGGTTCAGGATCTGGATCATTTCTTCCCGTTCAAGACTGATGTCGGCGTTCTCCCTTGAATCAAAAAGGGAGTTCAAAAGCGAGTTTCGGGGTTCATCCGGATTGCTGGAGGAAGGTGCATCAAGCGACATCTCCGCTCCCGGAGAAAGAAGCCGTTGCTCCATCTCGATCACATCCTTTTCTTTTACGTCCAGATTGTGGGCGAGAAGGGCGGGAGCCGCGTAGATGCCCTGGGCTTCCAAACGCTGTTTTTCGCGGAGTAAATGATAGAAAAGCTTCTTCTGAGCCGCTGAAGTTCCCACGCGGACCAGGCGGAAGTTATCGAGGAGATATTTCAGGATGTAAGAGCGGATCCACCAGCTCGCGTAGTAACCCAGACGCGCGCCTTTGGTGGGATCAAACTTCGAAACCGCGCGCATGAGGCCGATGTTTCCTTCTTGAATCAGGTCGAGAAGGTTGTGATACATCGACCGGTACTCGTAGGCGATCCGGACCACATTTTTAAGATTGGCTGAAACAAGGACTTTTGCCGCATTTACGTCGCCTTTTTCATGCATGCGTTTTGCGAGCGCATGCTCCTGCTCAACGGTGAGAACCGGAGCATTCTTCATTTCCTGAAGGTAGCGGCGGAGTGGATCGGTTGCACTTAAGGCCTTCTCGGCGCCTTCTAAAATGGTGGGATCGTAAGGATTGTAGACCGTTACGGAGGTGTCTTCCGAGTCGCCATCGTCTTCTTCAGGCTCTCGGATCTCGTCCGTTTCGTCGTCGGTTAAAACTTCATCCTCGTCGTCCGGAATGGAGGCCTTCCGATGATGGCCAACCACCTCGGGATGTGCGGCTTTCTTTACGGGAGTAGCCGATTTTCCGGGGGATTTCTCTTTGGTTGTTTTGGCTTTGCTGCTTTTTGCCATCGTTTTTCCTGTTTGCGATTTAGAGAATATCATACATAGTGACAGGTGAAATGAGACACGAGGCGAAAAAGCATCTTTACCCCAATGGCTTGACTCTGATCGTAGACGAGGCGCCTCAATTGATGTCCGTGGCGATCGGCGCGTGGGTAAGGACGGGGTCCCGTCACGAGGATCCGGACTCCTGGGGGATGTGCCATTTTCTTGAGCACATGATCTTCAAGGGTGGCGAAAAGCGTGGCGCACTCGACATCTCCAAAGCCGTCGACCGGGTTGGTGGGGATTTTAACGCCTTCACTTCCCGTGAACATACCTGCTTTCATTTTTATCTCCCTGCTCAAGAAGCGGGACTTGGTGCTGAACTCCTGAAGGAAACTCTTTTCAAACCCCTTTTTGAAACCAAAGAAATCGAACGCGAACGTCAGGTGATTCTCCAGGAGATCGCGATGACGAAGGAAAGTCCGGAAGAGGAGTCTTTTGACCGCTTCATGGAAAAGGCCTTCGACAAGCATCCGATCGGCCGGAACATTTTAGGCAGTAAAGAAAGCATCCAAGGGATCAATCGCAAAAAGATCCGTGAATTTTTCCTTGAGAATTACCGCCCTGAAAACATGGTTCTTGCCGTGTCGGGCGACATCACGCTTGAAAAGGCGAAACGCACGTTCGCGATGCTCGGTGAACAGGCATGGCCTGATCGCAAGCAACCACGCTCCTCAAAACCAGTCCGCGGATCGGATCCACCGGAAGCCATGAGTCCCGGACTCTGGTGGGTGGATGAGCAGACTGAACAGGCGCATGTGATTTATGGAATCATGGCCCCGGTCAAAACTCAGAAGGAGCGCCTTCTTTCTGCGATGATTCAGCAGTATCTCGGTGGCGGAATGAGTTCTGTTCTCTTTGATGAAATCCGGGAGAAAAAGGGCTGGGCTTACAGTGTTTATGCCAGTGCCGTTCAGTTTCTCGATTCCTCGATTTTCACGCTTTATGCAGGCGTGAAGACCGACAAGATCCTCGAGACCATCAAGGTTTTCAGAAACGAACTTCAGAAGGTGGCAAAAACAGGAATTCCAGCGAAGGATCTGAAGCGCATCAAGGACAGTCTTCTGTATTCCTACGAGCTCTCGCTCGAAAGTTCCGAATCGCGCATGTTCACTGTTTCCAGTTCTGAGCTTTTCTTCAAGCGAGCCGTCTCCTTCAAGGAATACAAAAGCCAGGTGGAATCCATTCGCGCGGGCGACACTCAGGCTCTGGCGAAGGAGTGGCTCAAGCATGGCGAGCCTTCCGTGCTCGTGCTCGGTCCGAAGCCGAAGAAGCGGGATATCTGGAACGAGATTAAAGCAGACGCGCTCAAGCTCACCGGTAAGAATCTTACTCTCGAAAAAGCGGATCAGTAACTCCGCTTAAGCCGCGCATCGCCTGCGGCATGAAAGTTGATCTTTTCAAGGTGATGGACCGCCTAAAAAGCCTGAGCTTCCTTTTTGCTTTCTCTATATTGGTTTCAAACTCCCAAGCGCAGACCTGCGCGATCCCCAATCCATGCGCCACTAAAACAGTATCTTGTATTGAAGCCGATGGATTCACCCACCGCGGTTACGTTGGCTACGATAGTTGTGTGAGAGTGCAGGGGCCTGATGGAATCCAGCGCGAATTTCCGGCTTGTTCGGGACTTCCTTGTGGAATCAGTGTCGTGAGTTGTACCGGAACGGACGGCATCAGGCGACCGTATCCGGGTAATGATACCTGCACGTCCGTTCGGGGAAATGACGGCATCGAGCGACAACAGCCGACCTGTTCCCAAGCAGTGACTTGTGTTCCAGAGAGTCAGCGCTAGCGGTCTGATTGCAGGGATACACCCATCCGTATTTTGATTGGATTCCACGGTTGATCGAAGTCTGCTGCAAAAAAAAGCGGGCAAAGCTTCGGAAATCCGGCTTTGCCCGCAAGAATGTTTTAAGAGGTCTTTTGCTTATTTTTTGCGCTTCTTCAGGATCGAGATCACGAGAAGGGCGAGGGCGCCGATACCGCCGTAAAGCATCATTGGATCGACTCCACCCTTGGCTTTCGGCTTGTCTTCGCCTGCACCTTGAATGTCACCGAATACGGTTCCAGCAGTGACGCCGGACGGTTTGAAGAGATTGCTGTTTGCTGGAGCCGCGTTCAAGCCCGGACCATCGTGACGGAAAGCTTTCAAGGATTTCACGAGAGCTTCGAACTGAGGCGTGTATTCCGCGTACTTGTTCTTGTTCACGGAGTAAGTGACGAGAATCCCGATTCCGTCTTTTACAGTCGCAACATAACGGGTGTAGAAGCCTGGGATTTCAGATTCAAGGTGAAGGGAATCAACCCAGGCCTGGTCGCCGATTGTCTTGTTCTGAGCGTAGCTCACGGTTGAAGTAACCTGTTTTCCCTGCGGAGTGGTGTAAACTTTTGGGTTTTTCAGGTAGGCCAGATACTGATCGAGCGTATCCTGGTCACCTTGAATTTTTGCGGCGAGAATGATGATCGCATCTTTCTTCTTCGCGGCATCGGCTTGGTTTTGGCAGACCCATTCGGATCCTTCAAGGAGGCACACCCAGCCGGTTGGAAGTTCGAACTCAACAAACTGGTTCGCCCATTTTGCTGCGTGAGATTGAAATGCGAATAAAACACCTGCCAGTACAGCTAAAGCACGAAACTTCTTGTTCATCCTTTGGTCCCCGTAATTACTTCGCAACCCGTCTGGCTGCGAAACCTTTTTCAATCCAATTGCCTTGATAATATTCTAACACATTCAGCGCAGCTTCCTCATCTTTTAGATAGCGGACTTGGGCGCGGGCGATGCGGGTATTTCCCTGAAAGATGTCAAATAATTGTCCCACTTCAACTTTTGCCGTTGAGCCTTTGTCGATCTTCACGAGATAAAGCTGGTCGTTCACCGAAGTGACTGAAGCATCGAGATCGTAAGCGGGAGAATCGGAAGGTTGTTCCATGGTTTTGCGGGGGGCTTCGATTTTAGGAGCAGGGGACGTGAAATCAAGCTTGATGCCGACTTGAGCCACGATGCCGTTCGGAGCCGAAGTTCCCTGAAAAGGAGTGGTGACCGTTGCATAGAAAGTTTGAGCACTCTCTGTTTTGTATCCGAGCAGGCCGTGGACACTGAGCCATTCGGGATTAATGCCGCCGACAACGTAACTTCCGTCCGCTCCGATTTTATTTTCATCCACTACCTGGCTGAAGAGTGCGGGATCATCATTGGAAGCATCGTTTTTCAGTGAGAACTGTCCGAGCACGCCTGCTTGAAACACCCATCCTGAGTTTCGGGGGTCATTGCGAACGAGGAGGCTCACGGGAATGGCTGCTGAAAAGCCGTTCGAGCGCCAAGTGTAACCGAGTCCTGCTTCGAGGGAGAGATCAGGAAAGCTTTCGAATCCAAGTGGGATCCGGGCAAACGCACCGAAGGTGAGATCGGTTGATTCGTCGCCAAGGTAAGCTTTTCCGTTTTCTTTAGCACTCGAATTCGAATACGCGGGAAAAGCCGCGTCGAACTGGGCGCTTAAGGTGAAGCCGCTTTTGCTCTGGAGAAGCTTGTAAGAGGTTCCGGCCAGTTGATCGCCGAGTCCAAAGTTGTTCAGACCGCTTTGAGATGGAAAAGAGATGTTTTCCATGAGGAAGGAGAGGCGACCAAATACTGTCCAGTTTTCGGTCATCCCGTAACTTGCATTCAGATCAAAATAGTACTGATTCACGGATACGGAGTTCGGAAGGGGACTGGAATTTGAATCCGAACCGAAATTGTTGGAGGTGGTGAAAAACGAGACTCGAGGATCGAGAATCAGACCTGGACCTGTACTCATTCGGTTTTCCCAATATTCCGCAATCGGGTGGGCATTTGCCTGGTTCAAAGTGCTGAAAAATAAAAGGAAATTTAAAAAAAGAGTGATCCACCGTTCCAAACGCATACCTTGAGTTTTCATCGCTTTCATCCTACCTTATCTAATCTAAGGAACGCAAAAACCATGTCAATTTACGAAGAGTCTCTCGAGTATCATTCCAAGGGTCGAAAAGGAAAAATCGAAGTCATTCCCACCAAGGCAGTGACCACCCAGAAAGATCTCTCTCTGGCTTACAGTCCCGGCGTCGCCGAGCCTTGTCTTCGCATCGCGAAGGATCCAGATCTCGCGTATGAGTACACGATCAAGGGGAACCTTGTTGCCGTGGTTTCAAACGGAACGGCGGTCCTCGGTCTCGGAAACATCGGCCCGCAGGCGGCGAAGCCCGTGATGGAAGGAAAAGGGATCCTCTTCAAGAAGTTTGCTGACATCGACGTGTTTGATATCGAACTCAATGCCCCGAATCCGGACGATGTCATCCGCGCGTGCGAAATGCTCGAGCCGACTTTTGGCGGAATCAATCTCGAGGACATCAAGGCTCCGGAATGTTTTTACATCGAAGAAGAACTGAAGAAGAAACTTCAGATTCCCGTATTCCACGATGACCAGCATGGAACTGCCGTCATCAGTGCAGCTGCGTTCCTGAACGCGATTGAACTCGTGAACAAAAAAATCGAGGACATGAAGGTGGTGTTCTCCGGTGGGGGTGCCGCTGCAATTGCGTGCGCGAACCTCTATGTCGTTCTCGGCGTTCGCCGTGAAAACATCATCATGACGGATTCCAAGGGAGTGATCTACAAGGGTCGCACCGAAGGAATGAATCCGTACAAGGAAAGATTTGCAGCGGATACTCCGAAGCGCACTCTGGCTGAAGCGCTCGATGGTGCCGATGCCTTTGTCGGTGTTTCAGTAAAAGGAATCGTCTCGAAAGAAATGGTTGCGAGCATGGCCCGCGATCCGATCATCTTCGCGATGGCGAATCCGGAACCTGAAATTCTTCCGGAAGACATTCTCGCGGTTCGTAAAGACGCGATCATCGCAACTGGACGCTCCGATTATCCAAATCAAGTGAACAACGTCCTTGGATTCCCGTTCATCTTCCGAGGCGCACTCGACACGCGCGCGAAGGCGATCAACGAGGAAATGAAAATGGCTGCCGTGAAGGCGCTGGCTCAACTCGCAAAAGAAGGCGTGCCTGAGTACGTATCCCGCGCCTACGGCGGACAACAATTTAAATTCGGCCGTGACTACCTGATCCCAAAACCATTTGACCGTCGTGCGCTCCTCTACGTTGCGCCCGCAGTTGCCGAAGCGGCGATGATGTCGGGTGTGGCCCGCATTGAAATTGATTTGAAACAATACCGCGAGAAGCTTGAAGGCTTCCTTGGCTTTGCTTACACGGCGATGCGTTTCGTACGCAAGCAGGTTCGCAAGGCGGAACGGGACATGGGCCGCAAGATCAAGCTCGTTTTCCCGGAAGGCGAACATCAGAAGATCCTTCACGCGGCTAAATCCATTCGTGATGAGAACATCGCAGAGCCGATCCTTTTGGGAAATCCGGAAAAGATCAGAAGCGAAATCG
>OUNO011323106.1_pt1 | contig 53761 bp, 48 predicted proteins | sample 1779811 | NCBI WGS metagenome assembly OUNO01 (sample SAMEA3914804, study PRJEB12502) | metagenome | biome: forest; material: soil | place: Canada | collected 2010-06-25 | depth 0.3 m
AGGAAAAAGGCCATGGATGGCCGTCCCCTATGGAGGGCGTGTTTCCTTTTCTGCAATATCTAGATGTTGGAATTAAAAGAAATGGAGGAGAGGATGAGATTCGAACTCACGGTACTATTACTAGTACGCCTGCTTTCCAAGCAGGTACCTTCAACCACTCGGCCACCTCTCCACAAAGTCGAACTTTGATTCGGATAGCGCTGGGATAACCCATGGTTGAAGCGACAGTCCGATTATTGGAATCCCGAGCTTATCCAAAAACAGCTAACTCTGCAACCGTTCGTTGAAACGAGGCACAACCCCCGCCAAACCCCGCAATGACTCGAAGCGCAATCTTGTCTGATCCCAGGTCTCAAAAGACCCGGGGAATGCACCTCTAAATCGGTGTAACCATTGCGAAATTTTACACTAAATTTATGTCAAAAATGTGCCGATTAGTTATTCAGGACAAAAGGCAATGCTCACACTACTTAGCGCTTTATTCATCATGCTGAAAGCTTCCGCCACGCAACCCTCCCTGAAGGTGAGTGAGGCGGTGCCTGTTGGATGCGCATGCGACTCACACCTGTCTCTTGGGAGCTGCGGAGTGAAGCCTGCCATCATGTCTAAAAAGGATGAGGATCTGGCTCACGCCCTTGGGTTCTATGTTCCAGGCGACCACGATCACGCCAAAGGAAAGTTGGAAGGCAAGAAGCTGATTACTGAGTTCGTCCGGTTTCTCGAGTCTTCAGATCGCACCCCTTTGATTTATCCCGAGTATTATACCCGCAAGACGAAGCAGGAAGCGGAGCTGACTTTAAGCAGCACTTTTAAACCCAAGAATCCAACCGAGACCGACGAGTACCTTCGTTGCACGATCCCGGGAGACAAATACTGTCTCTATCGAAAAGGATTGAAGCCCTATATCGGTCTCGCTGCGAAAGCATCCGGGATTCCGTATTCCTTCCTCGCATGCCAGTCCTATGTGGAGAGCCGCTTCATTTCGAATGCGAAGTCCGGAGTAGGGGCGCTTGGTTACGCACAGATCAAACCTTCAAACGTCGAGTATTTGAACAAGGTGTTAGAAAAATCCATGAAGCGGATGAATCACGACGCCAGCCGGAGCATCGCGAGTGTTGATCCCGGATCCCCGCGCGCAAGCCGCATCCGGAAAATTCAGGAAGAAATCGTCATGAACTGGAGGCGTTTCTGGGACGGCACCAAAAAGGCACCGAAGAAACTTCAGAAGTGCGATCTCACCTGTTATCGCCAGGTGTTTCTCGCCCAAGCGCTTTCGCTCAAGGCTGACATGCTGACTCTCGCCACTTCATCCAGCGGGCTCAAAGCTGATTTCGATGATAATGAGAACTTCAGGATCGAAGGAATGGATCGATACGATTCACTCCTCCTGCTTGCGGGAAGTTACAATATCGGCGTCACCAACATGATCCGTCTCGTTTCCACTTTCTGCAGCGGTTCGACAAAACTAAAAGACTGCCTCGACCGGATGAGGGACGGAAAATTCAAGGATGCGAATCTTGAAGCCGGCCGCGACCGGAACGTAAAAGCTTCCACAGGCTACATCATGCGAATTCGCGATTGCTCCCAGCGTTTCTCTGCTGAGAAAATCGACTTCGATGACGACTCCCGCTGGAGCGATGACAAGCGCACGGAAAAGCTCAATCAGCAGCGGGACAACGTTGTTCAGTGTCTGCTTCGCCCGTGCCCACTCTAGGGATAAAAGCCTGAAAAACAGGATTTCGGTCCGTATTTTTTATGTTAGCGTTGGCCTATGCAACTGGCCAATCAGCTAAAATTTCACGTCCGCCGTATTCCCTGGTTCAAGAAGGCTTTGAAGAAAGCTCTCCGCATCCGGGCTGTGAATGATCAGATTGCCTCCCTTGAGCGGAAACTGATTTATCAATACATCGCAAGTCTGAATCAGCGAGTGGAAGCGCTCGAAGGAAAGTCTGTTCTGAAGGCCCTCGATTTTGGAACCTGGCCGACTCCCAGTTTTGCAAAACCGGTTTCCCAGGCAGTGACCTGTGAGCAGATGCTTTCTCCCGAGTACGCAGAATGGTGCGACCGTCTCCACATTGAACCGAATTTTCATCGCAAGAGTTGGGAATACCTCTATATCCTGAGAGCACTTGAGCAGGCGGGCAAGCTTCGTCCGGGCATGAAGGGGGTAGGTTTCGGTGTGGGCAAGGATCCGATCGTCGCTTACATGGTGAAACAGGGATGCGATCTCATTGCCACCGATCTTGATCCTGCTTCCGCTCATGAAAAGGGTTGGGCTCAATCCAATCAATATTCTGAAAAACTTCTGAATCTGAATGAGTACGGCGTGTGTTCGGACCGCGCTCTCAAAAAACACGTCGCCCTTCGGAATGTAAACATGAACGAGATTCCGGGCGAACTCCGGAAGGGGCAGTTCGATTTCACCTGGTCTGCCTGCGCCTACGAGCACCTGGGATCCATTGAAAACGGAATCCAGTTCGTTCTGAACTCACTGGAGTGCCTGAAGCCAGGAGGCATTGCCGTTCATACGACCGAATTTAACATCTCTTCAAACGAGGAAACGCTTACTTTCGGAGGAACCGTCCTTTTCAGGCAGAAGGATTTCGTGGAAATGGGGGAGCGGGTTCGCAAGGCTGGCGGGAAAATGGAGTTGAACTTCAATCTCGGCACCCAGCCGATGGATCGTTTCTATGACGTCCCTCCCTATAGCGAGTTCAATCACCTCCGATTGCAGCTCGATCAATACCTCACGACCTCTTTCGGCGTCATTATTACTAAATAGCTGCGAGTCGCTGTTTCTGTTTTCAATCGCCAGAGGTGAGACGCTTTGGGTCTCAAGTGGCTGGCGATCGTTTAATCGACGATCTGGATTCAAAAACCGATCACGCACCTTCCCGAACTCCTTAAAGATGCTCTTTGAGGTAAAATTTACTGTCAAAATCAAAACTCTCTTCTACAGTTGGGGCATGAGCAAAAAAAGCAAGATCTCAAAGCTGGTCGTTCTTCTCTCCCTCCTTTCATTCACCGGTGTCACTACCACTGCGCAAGCAGGTCCCGTTCTCGCTACTTACGGAGACGCCTGGCTTGAGAAGATCGGCGACTTCCCAGCAGTCCACCTCAAAGGGGACGAGCACACCATGGGATTCCAAATGGGGTATCTGGTCGGCGATCTCTTGAAAGCCAACATGGATGATCTTCGCTTCAAAGCGGAAAAGAACGTCGGGAACTTCATGAAATATGTTCCGATGTTCATTTTCAAAGGGCTCCGCCGTTCGGTCGGCATGATCTTCTGGAGCACGTTCTCAGATGACGTGAAAGACAACATCGAAGGAGTGGTTGCGGGTGCAAAGGCTCGTCCCGATCACGTCAAGCTTGAAAAATATGATCTCGCTTTCTTGAACTCTCTCATCGATATCACCGGAATGCTGAATGCAGCCGGAGAAAATCTGAATAAGGATTTCACCCAGCTCGAACTTTTAAATTATCTCGGAATGCCGACGATTCACGCAAACTGCGATTCATTTGCAGCATGGGGACCTCGTACGGTTGACGGAAAAACCTTCCAGACCCGCAACACGGATATCGATACCGGAAAAGGAATCGAAAAATACCCGATCATCATCGTGATCAAACGCGATGGTAAAATTCCAGTCGTCAGCACGAGCCTCACCGGCATGGTCGGTGTATTCGCAGGCATGAATGCTTACGGGGTGGGATTGGGCCAGGTCTGGACCCACTCGCTCTACACAAAATTACAAACTCCCTGGCAGCTTCAGGTTCGTGAGCTCTTCATGAACGCAAAAAGCGCCAGTGAAGCAGTAGTGCTTTTCTCAAAAATGAACAAAGTCGCTTACGGTAGTAACTTCATCTTCGCGGATGCAGGTGACGGAGCCGATGGAAGTCATTCCGAAGCCTTTGCAATTGAAGCAAGCTCAAGAGAATGGTCTGTTTTCTCACCCAATGATCCGCGCGAACTTTTTCTGAAATATAACGATCAATCCGTGGGTCTTCCAATTCCATACGCAATTGCCCGCGGTGACTTGTATCTTGATCTGGGGCTTCGCTCCCATCAGACTTCAGCAAACGGTCCAAACGGTGACCCTCATGGTTCTGGCGGCTACGACGAACGTTACAAGGGCCAGATTGACCGCATCCTCGCCTATGAACAACAAGGCGTTAAGATCAGCGGAGCTGAAGCCATCAAAATCTCCCAAGACACAGCGATGCGGGATGGAAACCTGATTAACGCGGTTTATGGAAATACCGATCGTGAACTCTGGGTGAGTTATGCCCGGATGAACGACGATGGAACAGAAACCCAAGCCTATGCACAGGACTACACCCACATTCCGTTCTATGAGTATCTCTCCACCGTCAGCCGGAATTCAAACGGCAGTCTCCGGATCGATTCTTATCTGGATTCAAAAAAATCTCCTCGCGAGATGATGGTACGGGTGAGCCGCAAGGGTTCAGAGATTTCAAAAGAAAGTGTAAATCTCGTTCAGGCCAGCATCGAACTTCCTAAGACGCACAACCTTAAAAAAGGTGACCTGGTGGAACTTCTCGATGCCACAGACGGAACTTTGGTGGATCGTCTGGCTCTTTAGTTTTAAAAGTGGAGCCAATGATGCGACTCGAACGCACGACCTACGCTTTACGAAAGCGTTGCTCTACCAACTGAGCTACATCGGCCCACCCAGGCATCCTGGCAAACGCCAATCTGCATTGTCAAATCGCTGGACATGACACGTCTGGATGATAAAACTTTTCCAAGGAGAATTCATGAACACAATCATCGCATTACTTTTAGCCAGCACCGTATCGCTCTCTGCGATGGCCGCACAGAGCAAACCCGTCGATGTCAAGGAAGGGAACGTCACTTACCGGGGTGAGTTGATTTTGCCCGAAAAAGTGCAAAAGGACCTTCCGCTCGTAGTAGTGGTTCCTGAATGGTGGGGAAAGAACGATTACCCGCTCATGCGCGCTAAACGCATTGCTGACGAATTCGGATATGCGGCTCTTGTAGTCGATTTGTATGGCGAAGGAAAAGTAGTGGATGATCCAAAAGCTGCCGGTGATCTCGCAGGTCCATTCTATAAGGATCCGATGATCGGTGTAAACCGTCTCAAGGCTTTCATCGCAGCGGTTCCAGCATTGGCAAAAGCTGCGAATGTGTCTGTCGACATGAACAAGATTGCAGTAATCGGTTATTGCTTCGGCGGAACCCAGGCTCTGAACCTTGCGCGTGCAGACTCCCTTCCAAAAGGCGAAGATCTGCGCGGCGTGATCAGCTACCACGGTGGTCTTGCCTCCCCTCTCGCAGCGAAGAATCCAAACGAAGTGAAGTTCCTCGTGCTTCACGGCGCCGACGACAAGATGGTGACCCAGAAGGACGTGGACGCGTTCAAAGCTGAAATGAAAAAGGCAAAAGCGAACCTCGATTTCCACGCTTACCCGGGCGCGGTTCATGCTTTCACGAATCCGAAAGCGACAGAGATCGGTCAGAAGTTCGGAATTCCAATCGCCTATAACAAGAAGGCGGACGAGGATTCCTGGAAGAGAACCAAAAAATTCCTGTCCGGTCTTTTCAAAGACTGATTTTCTATTTTACTTAAAAAGCTCCAGGAAAACGGATTTTCGCTTCTTCTACGATTTTTTGAATCATGGCCTCCGAGCGCCCCATTTTCTTGGAGTTTTCAATCAGCAGGCTGTATACGCGGGAGTCGTGAAATCCTGATTCGACCATGCGTGAGGCGGTCTGGACGACGGAGGACGCATCCCTGGTTTTTACGACCAGTTGGAGGTTAAGAAGCTGGCAATCGGGTTTTTTCCGGATTTCCAAGGGCAGGGAGCCATAATGCGATTCCGCTTCCTTGAAGTTCCGGGTTTCAATGAAATAGCGGAAAGTTTCCAGACTGAGGATGTTTGAGTCCAGAGACAATTTAGCCGCACTCTTCAAGGCAGCAAAAGCTTCGGCCGCGTGGTCGTTCAAGTAGAGGTACTTCGCGCAAACCAGCATGCCTGCAATCACCACCCGGCAGACGGTTTCATCTTTTGACTCAAGCTGTTTGAAAATCGTGTAGTAATCCAGAATGTCGTCATATTTTCTCTGATAGACCGAGAGTTTCACCAGATCCAGGATGCGTGCAAGGCTGACCGGATGAGTTTGATGGAGCACCTGTGCTGTTTCGTAAGCCTGATTGAATTCCTTCATCAGCATGAAGGTTTCAAAAATCGCGTTGAGGCAGGGATAATCCTTTTGATTCAGGGCCATCCCTTCTTTCCAGGCAGCGACCGCATTTTGCAGTTCGTTCTTTTGCCGATGAATCTGCCCTTGGTAGTACCAGGCAAGAGTGGGGCGCGGGTTGAGCTTTTTGCATTCTTCGAACAGGGGAAATGCCTGCTCGTACTCTTCCTTGTGAAAGTGTTCCTTGCCTTTTTCGAGGAGTTTCCAATAGGGCGATGGATTCACTTTGTTCGAAAGGGCCTGATGGAATGCTGCCAGGAGTTTTTCCTGGTTGAAGGGTTTCAGGAAAACCGCGTCCGCTCCCGAATCCGCGAGCGTTGCGGATTCGGCCCGTGACGGCTCGCCGCACATGATGATGCTCGCGACTTCAAGACGGTTTGGAAAATTTTTCTCCTGGACGCGGATCAATTCGATCCCGCTTTTCTTTCCCAGAGACAGATCCGTAATCAGGAGGTGAGCGGGCTCGCGTTCGAGCTCTTTTTTTGCTTCCTCGAAGGTGAAACAGGGCAGTGTTTTATCGGCTTTTGCACCAAAATCGAGAACAAGCTTGCGCACGGCTCTTGCGGAAGCCTGTTGCTGCGACACGATGACCACTTTTTTCCCGGTAAGAAAGTCTTTCAATTCCTGGGACGTGAAGGGTGCTGATGGTTTTGCCTGCGTGCTCACGATGTCCTACTTTCTAGAGCTTTTGATGAGCGTGTTGATTGAATATTGTTTTTCAGAAAAATAGGCGATGAGCGCCTTCCACTCCTCTTGAGCATACTGACGAAACTTCAGCCGGATCTTCAGTCGTGAGTCCGTCATGATCTCAAGTTCCTGAATGACCCCCAGAATATGGATTTTGTTTTCAATGGATTCGTCAGGTTCGGGAATGACTTTTTTCAAGCTGATGTCGAGAGCGAGGGTGTGACCGTCCGCGCAGGATCGCGGGGAAAGATCAAGGGTGAGGCCGTCGTCGTGGAGTTCAATCAAATGGATGGGGGGAGGAAGACGCATTTCCGACGTGACATTCTTTCCTTCCACTGTGACTTCCAGACTTTGAAAGTCCTCGAGTTTGAAAAACGGATTTTTAGATTGGATCATTGATTATCATGATAGCGACCTTACGTAAGGAAGGTAACTCAAGATTTTATAAACATTGTATTATGTAACAAACAAGGAAAACTTACCTTTGAAAGCAGGTATATATTCCAAAATAACTAGATTTAATTTATGTTTTGGAAAGAAGTTTCATCTGAACAGGAAAGCGAAGGAGAAGTGCCCGAAGTTCCTTTTGTGCACGCAGGCTCTCCGGATGATTCTCATCCGAGATCTTTTCGGCCAGAATCAACTCGTTTTTCATCGAGTGCTCAAAACCCACGAGTTCCGTCACGGTCACCCGGTAGCCTTTCGACCGGAGGAAAAGCGTGCGAATCACGTTCGTGAGATGGCTCCCGAATTCACGGCGGTGAATCGGGAACTCATAAAGAGCATGAACCGTTTCATCCGACTGCCGGGCTTTCTCGATTCTTTCGAGCTCTCGCGCAACCTCAGCCTGACAGCAGGGAACCAGTGCGAAGCCGGTCGCTCCGTTATGGAGGCCAAAAAGGATCGCATCGTCGGTGGCGGTGTCGCAGGCGTGGAGCGTGGTCACGAGATCGACTTCCTGCTCGAGCTTTGCATCGTCGATGTTCGCAGCTTTGAAGTCCATCTTCGTAAAGCCGGATCGTTCGGCCAGGGCCTTTGACTTCTCAATCAGTTCCGGGCGGCTTTCAACGGCGGTCAGGCGGTAATCCACATCGAGTTTCCGGAGTTCGAGATCGTAGAGGATGAAGCCCAGGTAAGACTTCCCGGCACCGAGATCCACCACGTGAATGGATCCCTTTTTCTCGGCCAGTTTCTGGATGAGTGGCCGGATGAGCTGAGAGAGGTGGTGTACTTGCTTGAGCTTCCGGCGCGAGTCCGCATTCAGCTTCCCATCCCGGGTAAGGATATGAAGCTCCTTTAAGAGCTCGGTCGATTCGCCTTTCCAGATATTTTGGATCTCATCTTTCATGATCTTCTTAGATACTAAATCTAAGACAGGCTTCTTTGCTCAAAAATAGTTCAATTTTTTTTACGAACTCGTTGACACCAATAAAACCTTAGATACGATTAACTTACATCGGTTGGTATTATCCGCTTCAAGGACGAAGCAACTAACTAGAAGTAAAAAAGTGTGGTTGCGGTCGAGGCTTTCCGACGGAATGGATTAGGCTTTTCTTGGTCGATGGAATGATCGAATTTGACCCTTTCGAAGACCCCGGTAAGTTCACTCTTACCGGGGTTTTTCTCTTTGAAGGAAGGAAGGGAGGAACGGTCATGAAAAAACTTTGTGACAGGCGGCCCCCTGCTTTCGAAACGGGGAAGTTGGCTGAGACGTTCTCCTTGCGGAGAGCGAGGGATGTGTAGCCCAGTGGTTTAAGAGCCGTCTTAAATCCTGGAGGCTCTCCCAAGATCCGGGAGAGAGGGGGGTAGGGTTTTAGAGCTCCGAGGCCGGTTAGGCCGCCTTGCGTCACACCCTTACTATTACAGGAGTCGTGCCAGCGGGCCCAGTTGCCTGGATCTCATGATTTCAAGTGTTTAAACAAAACTTAGATAATAAGTGTGTCACTCTGACTCCAGGTCAGGATGTATTTTCAGACCCATCCCTTAAATCGCGTCAGTTTAAATTACCAGCAGGTTGGAACGCCGTTCAGGTAGTGCCAGCCGTTTGTACAGTTCGTGGGAGCCTGTCCCTGAGTTGGATACACGCAGCGCATGTATTGAATGGAGTAAACCAGACCGCCCACGCAAGTGCAGGTTTGATAGCCTTGGGCCATGTTCACGCCGCATTGTCTGTAGTGATTCCAGTAGTCGGTTGCATCCGCGCTCTGAACTGGGCCAGAAGGGGTTGGAGTTGCAGTGACCACTCCAACGGTGGAGTAGGCTCCAGAAGTCGTGCAAACGCCGTTTAGCATGCTTTCACCGGTAGGGCAGCCGCTGCCGTTGCTGCCGCAAGCGACCACGAGAAAAAGGGAAAGTGCCAACAGGGCGAGGTTCTTAAAAGTTTTCATGGGGCGAATAATACCCGACAAAAATGCTTTTGTCAATATGCTGTATTTAAAAATGCCTTGTTTCGAGGCTCAATGAGATTCATGGAGACAGTGATACTGATGTAATCCGCCATCAGGATCACATAGTCATCTGCATTTTCAACCGGGGAGAGGTCGCCTTCATAGCGCACCATCTGGTTTTGGAAAGTGTGGCCTTTTCCCAACGCGCGTGTTGGATATCCACTACTGAGATCCATGAAGATCGGATCGTTTGAAGCCGGATCCTGGATCAAAACATGGTTCGGATTGTTTTCATCAAAGCCGATCACAGTCACATAACGACTGTTCTCCGGATCCACAGACCATGGATCCTTCGCATTGAACTGATCCTTCTTCCACCAGGAGATCTGGATGATCACCGCGTGCTGGTCCTTGATCGCATCCTGCAGATCGGTCAGGCGAAAGTCATTGCTTCCCACGACGTGCACGGTTGCAGTCGAAGGGTGACGGAGAGAATCGTGAATCTGTTTTTGAATGATCCCTGCAAACAAATCGTGTTCGATTCCGTGGTTCACCATGCCGGGTTCGAACTCAACGATCTTCTTCAGATCTTCCACCGGGTTTTCATCAGAAAGGTTCAATTCCCCGCGAAATTTAACTAAAACGTTCTCGAGCGCCACAGCGCCTGAAAGCTGACTATGGCCGAAATCCGGAGCAAGTCCCGCATCCAGAATCGCCTGGGTGTTGTCCTGAACTTTTCCGTAACGTTGATCCTGATCAAGGAGTCTCACTTCCTCTTGCGGAGGAATGACTGGACTAATCGAGGTGTTGTCAGCCTTGTTCAACGCAGATGAAGTCGTGTGAGATTGTTTTGCACAACCCACTCCGGAAAAAGAAAGGACCAGCAGTAATGCGAGAGCCTTGTTGAACTTCATTGCGAGCGGAGATTAGCATGTCCGACCGATTTTGTCCACCGGCAATGTGTAGAAAGTCGGCGTCTGGCCCCGATCCTGCACTCTGGCTTCGCGAAACAAGGAGAAGAAAATGAAACTGAATTTGAATGTAATGATCTTATCAATGGTCTTCGTTGCAACTGCTTGCAACAAGTCCACGCGAGTGGCGACCAGTAGTCTGAAAATCAATCCGAGTGCTCTGAGTGTTCCGAGCGCGATCGCAATTCCCGTAGCGACTGCGACTCCGGTCGCACCGACTCCCACTCCGACTCCGGTTCCAACCCCAACCCCTACGCCTGCACCCGTGAAGTCTTTGAAGGTAGAAACCAGTGCGGGCCCTGTAACTTTGAACGTGTATTCATTTCAAGCTCCTCAGAATCAAAAGCTGTTCGGCGCGCTTTCCATTTCGCAGGAGATCTTGAATCACACTGCTGATCTCTCTGGAAATCCGGTTCCGAACGACAGCACGAGTGCGCTTCCCGGAACTTTTCCAGTTTATGTTGATTCTGTGAGTGCGGAGGGTGTGTTTCTTGATGTTTACCCTGACGCTGACCTGATTCAAAAAATTGTGAGTCCGGTGCTCTCCGATACGCATTCAGCGTTCAAAGTCCCGAAGACAGTTTGCACTCATTATCATACTCAGGATGTGATGTTTTTGGGTCAAACAATACAGGTTCCCGGGTTGACCTGTGCTTATTCCGATACCGGAGCGCAATCCTGCTTTGGCGACCTTACCAAACAGGGATTCCTAAATAACCCGGACGATGGCCACCCGGAACTTTCCTGCGATCAAACGACGGTCATCTATCCAACGCCGCTGATCCAGACAGTTGAGGACTTCGTGAAAATGAAATCCATGTCAGTTCAAGTTTTTTCCGGCAACCACGACTTCCTGATTCCACTCGCTGACCGCGATGAAGACCCATACCTACCGGTGAAAAAAGTTCACCTCGTCGAAGACCAGATCACATTCGATTTGTAAGAGGGGAGTTAGTTCGGAAACTTGAGTGACAGGATGTCGCTCAGGTTTCTTGCCCGTTCTTCGAGATCAAGACCGTAGCCGATCAGGAAGTGGTCGTTGACCTTCTTCCCGACGTATTTCACTGGAACATCCACCACCCGCTTTTCGAACTTGTCGAGCAAGGTGACGATCTCAAGAGATGCCGGTTCGGATTGAATCAGGCGATCATAGAGGAACCGAAGGGATCTTCCGCTATCGATGATCTCTTCGATGATCAAGACATGTCTTCCACGGATATCGACGGAGATGTCTTTCAGAAGGGTGACGGTGCCAGTTGATTGCTTTTCTTTTCCGTAACTCGAGAGACGAACGAAATCGATTTCCACATCCATGCGGAGCGCGCGCATGAGATCAGCCATGAACACAAAAGCGCCTTTCAAGACGCCAACGAGCAGGATGGGTTTACCGTTATAATCTTTACGAATTTGTTCCGCGAGTTCGCGGACGATCGACTGAATCTCTTCTTCTTTCAGATAGACTTGAAAACGGGACTCGAGATCGTAAGACGAGCTCATGATGTCTAAGCCTGAGTAGGTTCGGAAGCGGTTGCTTTTTGAACAGGAGTGGTCTGAGCTTCGGTGACTTTGGAGTTGTCGCTCAGGATGGTTTTCTCAGCCATGCGTTTCACGTTGGACTCGGTTGATTCTTCCATTCCAATTCCCGCGAAGGAGTCTTTGAAGTTCTTGATGGATTTTCCGAGAGTGTTTCCGAGTTCTGGAAGGCGACGAGGACCCACGATGAGAAGAATCACGCCGACGATGATGAGATGCTCAAATGAAATACCAAACATGGGAAAAGACCTGTCCTTTCAAGTAAATTGGATGCCTCCTGCATATCGAGCGGGCGGCTTTGAGTCAAGAATTGTCTCCGTCTCCGGAATCCAGCACCCGGGCCCGGTCGATCTGGGAGGACTCTGGCTCGCCGCGTAAGGCCACGTTTTCGAGGATGGAGCCGCGATCTGGCGTTTCCTGTCCTGCAGGTTGAACAAAGCGGGTCCGGCGTTTTCCGTCTTGGCCACACATGAAGAACTCGAGCGTCTTCTTGCTTAAAGAGTGGGAAGGGCTGACCAGACGGTAGCGTTCCTCTGCAGGGCCTTTCAATTTCGGAAGGATCTCGGTCATGTCCTTCCGTGTCTTCTGAATGACGAGATAGCTGAAGGGAAGCGTCTTGCGGTCAAGATTCGTGAGCGCATCGAGTTCACGGAGATAGGGCGGTCTCCACCAGGAAACTTCTTCATGGCACCAGTCGTCTTCCTTCGCGAGTGCTCCACAGGCCTGATGGCCGAGGCAAGGCAGAAGCACCTTGAGTGGAACGTCTCCGGTTTGAACTCTTTTTTGTTCGAGCAGAAGTTTTCTGAAATTGAGAAGCTTGCGTGACTGAAGTCGAAGTGCCGGCTCGACGATGATGATGAGTCCTTCTTCTTCCAGGTGCTTGTCGCAAACGTCGACGAAGTTCTTCACCGTGGTTTCCGGATCCGAGTCAGTTTCGTTCAGGAAGAAACTCAACACGAAGAGATGGAACTTCGGAGCAGCGGGTGGAAGCCAGGGCTTGGAAAGATCCAGACGGCGGTGGAAAGGGCGTGCGCTCATTCCTCCGCCTGAAAAGTGTTCGAACCATGCAGTGCCGAGATTCAACGCTGCTCTACTCTGTTCAATGAGCGCGAAGTTTCCGCGTGGAGGAAGACCTAATGGCGCGTGTCTCTCGCCCGCAACGATTCCGCACGCACCGGATGCAGTTCCTGCTCCAAACTCGAGACCTTTGAAGTCCTGCTCTTTGGAGAAAGGCCACTGGAATCCCAGGCGATGAAGCTCGCTCCAGACGGAAGCCACCCGGAACAGATTGCAAGGCATGAAGGAAAGGAAGTAGGCGAGGCGTCTGTTTTTCGCCGAGCCGCCTTCGGTCCAATACTCTTCGGTGTCGATGCCATCGGTTTGACTGCCTTCTTTGCGATTGAAAAGAGTCGAGAGTGTCTCCACGTGAGGCGCAACCGAGCGCGAAAGGAAGCGGCGGTTATGCAGAGACGCCACATCTGGAATGAGTTCCTTTTGAAGCAGGAAGTCAGCCAGAATGGGCTCAAACGAATCTTTAAAAGCATCGACCATGGAGACCGGGACACGCATCAGAAAAAGTTCCTTTTCAGAAAAGCTTACGCTAATCTTTTAACTAAATGAAACTAGGTTTAGCCGATCAGCTTGCTCCTCGTCCACCGGCAATTTTGGTGTTAGGCGAAGGGGCTCTTGCTTTCCAGATCCAGGACGACTTGCGGTCGCTTGGCCTGCACTCCATGCGGGTGTCGGAACTGGGACTCGGCACGGTTGAGCAGCGGGAACTCCCACGGGTCACTGATCCGGACGCCGGTGTCCGCATGCGCTCGATTTTTCAGGCTTTTAAGAACCGGGATGAAGTCGGTGCCTATGAGCATGCCTGGGTTCACCCGGGGGTGACTTCGTGGGGAGAGCGTCCCGAACTCGAGGGGTGGGCTAGACAGTGCGGGATTACTGCAATCACCTCATCCAGCAAGAATCTCCAGCTTTTCTGGAACGTCCATCAGGCCCTGAAGCTCGCAGGCTCGGTCGGAATTCCAACTCTCGTCCTTTCCGAAGATCCGGTCACTTCGGTTCGTGAGATCGAACTCACGATCAAACAACTGGTCTCCGAAAACCGGGCGATGCTTCCTTTTGTATTGAAGAGCGCTTATCGCGTGCGTGGCGGCTATGGCGTCCGCGTGATTAGAAACAGTGAAGAACTTTCCGAATGGGTTCCGATCTGGATGAATCAGATTCAGGAGATCTCGGGCGCGTCCCTTTTGTTCTTCGAACGGTTTCTCGAAAGCTCCCGCTGTTACGTTCAGCCCTTCGCCCGTCTGAAATCAGGTGAGATCGAATTCTTCCCGATCATCGACAGCTCCCTCACCTTTGAAGGAAAGAACTGGATTGAAGTCTGTCCGGCTCAGGGACTCGATGAGTTTATCGAAACCCGGATTCAGGATTACTCCTCACGCTTCCTTGAAGCAGCCGATTTCGTCGGTGTGGGAAGCCTGGTTTTCCTCAGCAGCGGAACGGAAGTTTATTTTACCGAAGCATTGGGCCGTCTCAACTTCGGTTACAGTCTCTGGGAGCGAGTGGCAAACACCAAGGCCGTTCAGTGGCAGCTTCATGCCTTGTCGCCGGCACTGATCTCCGAGGCTCCGAAATTCAAACACAAGGTGGGATCTGCCCGGATTCACGATCCGGAAAATTCGATTTGCGGAATTCACCTGAAGCTTTATGCCGAAGACACCTGGCTCAAGATTCCTCATCCGGGTATGGTTCACGAAGTTTCTCAGAAGACGGAGTGGAACGAGGGAAGCAGTGAAGGCACTCTGATCTGGGGTGTTTCTCCATCTCAGAATGTCGACTGGAGATCCTCGGGCTCACTCGGCCAGGTCACTCTCTTCGCAGAGAACTGGCGTGAGGCCCTTCAGACGGCACGACGGATTTTGAAAGACATCTGGATCTCAGGTGGAATTCAGACCAACGAGCGTTTTCTTCAGGAGCTTCTGACCCACCCGTGGGTGGAAGAGTCCATGTTCTACACCGGTTTTGTAGATGAAGAGTTCATTCCGAAACAGAACCCGGATCCGTCTTTCTTCCAGTCGATGTCGAATGCCCTTTTTGAACTCACGGGATCCCTTTCCGAAAACGAAAGCTTTCTCTGGATGAATCATCGCCTTCCACCCCCAAGCGGTTCCGTAAAGTGGACCCAGCGGGTGGATCTCGACGTGAACGGAAGAAGAGGCTCAAAAGGCTTCTTCCAGACGGAAGAGGGAAGGCCTGAGCGCATCTGCGTGTTCCCGATTCACGACAAACGCTTCATGATCCGGATCCAGAACTGGTTCTTCTCCATCCGTCGCTCTGAAAAAGGAAAGCCGCTTCAACTCATGGCACTCACTTCCGGACGGGTTCATTCCGTGTTCGTGAAGGAGTCGTCCAAGGTGGATGCAAAACAACCGGTTCTGATCATCGAGTCGCACCAGAAGTTGATTTCTCACCGTCTCCCGATCCCTGTCCGGATCACCAAGCTGAAGACCCGGGCCGAAGACGAGGTGGTCATTGGTGAAGAACTTGCAGAACTCGAAAGATGGAGTGATAATTGACCCATGGCAAGTTTCTCTAAAAAATTCCAGATTCCAGGCAAGTCCGCAGATGCAATTTATTCAGCGGTCTCCGAAAACATCGAACACTTCCTGAGCAAGACTCCACTCGGTTCGGTTGACATCGATCGCAACGAAGCGTCGAAAGCAGTGAGCTTCAAGTCCGGCATGGCAAGTGGTACCCTGAGCGCGTCTGAAGAAAATCTCGCCGTGGAAATCAGCCTGAGCTTCCTCGCTTCCGCATTCAAAGGGAAGATCGACGAAGGCATCACCCGCTGGTTGTCGAAGACTTTCGGGATTTAAAAATCCGCCGCCGGCTTCAAATCCGGAAGACTGGCTGAAAACACTGCCTTTTGTCTTGAAGCCCTCGATCTGGTTGTCGGCGTATCCACCAAATTACTGTTAATAAGCAGGAGGAATGAGCTTCTTTTTACGGGCAAAGAGGGTGGCATTCAGCGTGACCTGGGCCATGGGCTGGCTGCTTCCGATTCCAGTAACGCCTGCCGATCCCTGCATTCCGTTTTTAAGGGTGACCTGGGCTTTGGCCTGTCCACCACTTGGATCCATGATGAGTGGATTCTGTGTTTTAAATCCTCCCGTCGTCTGAGAAAAGCCCACCATGAAGTAAACCTGCTGGAAGGTTCCCTTTGATTGAAGAGTCAGTCCTGAGGAGAAGTTGAAAGTTTGCGCGACCGGAGTTCCCCGGTAGTTCGCATTGAAAGAAAGATTTTTGTTGGTTTGAAGCGGAATGGTGAGTTGGTTGTTCACATCCAGTTCATTCACAAAAAGATTCGTGTAGCGAAGCCCCTGAAGGGTTCCAATCGGACTCGAGTTCGATTCGTAGCTCGTTGCCGCACCTTCGTTACCCCGTCCCAGAACCTGATAAGCACCAACAGAGCCCCGGTACGAAGGATTGTTACGATTCAGTGGAGTCGTCTGGAGTGTTGCTTTCTGATCGAGCATGAAGGTTTTAGAAAGAGGAGTGATGCCGTAGTACTCCGAATCCCCTTTTTGAGTGAAGAATGTATAAGAACCATCAAACTGTCCGCCGCCACTGGTGTTCAAACGAACCCGTGGACTGACATAGGTGAAGAGGGTGCGATCGTAAGTCTTGTGAAACGAAAAGATAACATCTTGCTGGCCAATGGAACCGACATTCTGGAATGCGGTTCCGATCGCAGTTGAATTCGTGTTGTTTCCTTTTTTGGTCACCGACTCACCCATGAAAATGATCATCATGGATTCACTGGTCTGTGCGGTTCCAGCCGTTCCAGTCAGCGTCTTCGCAGCACCGTTTTTGGTGGTGTACTCGTCTTTAAATTTTACGGCAGCCGTATTCGGCTGGGCTCCGGTCAGAAGTGTGGGTGCGGTTTCAGTGTAGAAGCGTTTGAAGACTGCGCCCATTTCCGTATCCATCGCCGCAATTTGTTTCAGGGTGCCGTTCTCATCCGGTTTGTAAATCCGGGTGGAGGTCACCTGAAGGGCAGGGTCGAGTGAGATTTGAGTTTTGTCGGTAGTGAGTTCACCCCAACTGAGAATGGTGGGTGGCTTTCCCTTGAATTGAATGACGTTTCCAAAGTGGCTTCCATTGTTGAAGACGAGCGAATCGGCACCTGGAAACAATTGTTTTCCGACGATGGCCATGGATTGGGCGATGTCATTGCAAACTCCGCCTTTCGATTCGTTCCATTGGGCGGCACCGGTGACCATTTGATTCAAGCTGATATTTCGCGAATCGATGTGGCCCGAATTCATCTCCGGATTTCTCAGGTCATTGTAGTTGTCATAGAGACGATCGGAAAGCGTTGCGAAGAGTGCCAGTCTTTCTTGTTCATCGGGACTGTAGTTCTGGATGGCAGCGGCCATGTTTTTTGCAAGAGCGTCTTCGCTCAAATTGCTTTTCGAAGCGGAGTAAACCAGTCCTTCGACAAACGCCGAGCGCTGGTATTCGGGATTGCCGGAATACTCATAAGACTTTGACCAGTCTTTTAATTGAGACCAGTCGTTCAAAGCGGAAGTCGGGACGGTGGTATCAATGTACGAGCTGCTGCTTTGACCGAAAATATAGCGATTGGACGAGTGAGTTCCCGCTTGAGACGGATCGACGTGCACTTCGACCGAAAGTAACACCTCCACTTGTTTCGTATTCCCTTCGTCGTCTTTCGTGACGATGGGTTGCGGAGTATTTGCATTGGTACAAGTCTGGGTCGGCGTGAGCGCAAGGCTGAGCGCTTCCGCCGGGATCGAAGTGCAGTTCGAGTCCTCAAGGCATTGGCTCACCGTGGACTGACCGAGCGCCTGTCCCGCCTGGGCATAGGTCGACGAGCCTGCGAGTTGCGCATGCGTGTCCGGGAAAAGTTGAAGGGCCAGATAGAGCAGGACCATATCCGCCTTTCGTCCGTTTGGGGTAATCGCTTAACAGGCATGGAAAAGTCAGAGGCTTGACGGAAAAAAAGATTTCAACGTCGCAGGAAATCATTTAGATTCAAGGGATCGAAACAACAAAAGATTCTTCCAACAAATCCGTTTTAAAATCAGCTAGTGCCATGGGAGCCGCGGTTTTTATCAGCCGGATTCTCGGGCTGGTGCGTGAGCAGGTATTCGCCGCTCTCTTCGGTGCCTCAAACGCAACCGACGCCTATCAGATCGCGTTTCGGATTCCGAACCTGCTTCGGGATCTCTTCGCCGAAGGAGCCATGAGTGCCGCGCTCGTTCCAACCTTCATCAAGGTACAGAAAGATGAAGGAGCGCAGCGAGGATGGCAGCTTGCCACTCGTGTGTTCGTGGTTCTCGCGATTTTCGTCAGTCTGATCGCCATCACGCTCATCGTGTTTGCGGATCCGATCGTGGGCCTTTATGCCTCGGCTTACAAAGCGATTCCGGGGAAATTCGAACTGACGGTTTCCATGACCAAAGTCATGATGCCATTTTTCCCGCTAATTGCGCTTGCAGCGGCATTCATGGCTATCTTGAATGCCTGCGGAAAGTTTTTCATTCCGTCATTTGCTTCAGCGATGTTCAATGCGGTTTCGATCATCGTCGGTGTGATTCTCGCAAAAGTGCTTCCGCAATTTGGTTACCAGCCAATCGAAGGGATGGCCTTCGGCGTGATCGCCGGAGGATTGGTTCAAGCCCTGATTCAATGGCCGGTACTCCGCAAGGAAGGCTATCGCCCGGTTTGGGAGAAGCCTCTTGAAGTTCCCGCGCTCAAGGACCCGGGTCTCCGCCGCATGATGTTTCTCATGGTTCCGGGAACGGTGGGGCTTGCAGCCACTCAGATCAACATTCTCGTAAACAGCGTTTTTGCGACCTCGGTCGGAGAGGGGGCGGTTTCCTGGTTGAACTACTCTTTCCGTCTGATGCAGTTCCCGATCGGGATCTTTGGTGTTTCACTCGCCACTGCAACCCTGCCGGTGTTCAGTCGCTTCTGGACTGAAAACCGTTACGAGGATGCTTCGGTCTCTTTACTTAAATCCGTAAAACGGGTTTTTGCGATCAACTTTCCCGCTTCAGCGGGCCTTGCTTTCCTCGGGGTGCCAATCATCTCCCTGATTTTTGAACACGGTCATTTCCGCCATGAAGACGCTGTGGCTACAGCGCAGGCCCTTGCGGCCTATTCAATCGGGCTCACTGCTTATTCGGTCGTGAAGGTTCTGGTTCCGATCTGTTACGCAATCGGTGAAACCAAGGTCGCGGTCATGTCGAGCTTCTTCTCGGTTGCCTGCAACCTCGTTTTCAACCTTCTCTTCGTCAAGAAGCTCGGTTTCGTCGGTCTCGCGTTCGGAACCTCCCTGACGGCGGTCCTGAATTCAATCCTCCTCTGGTGGCTGATTTCAAGAAAACTAAAGGAGAGGGATGTCTCTGCGAAGACCGGAGACATGATCATTTCCTGCTTCCGCTTCGCTTTTGCCGCCCTCCTGATGGGGGTTGTGGTCTGGTGTGTCGATAATTATGTCATGGTGCCTCTAAACGGCCTGAACCCGATTTGGTTCCGTTTTGTGCGGGTCACAGTGGGTCTGGTCTGTGGCGTGGGGTCCTATCTGGGTGTCAGTATTTTACTTGGACTCCAGGAATCACTTGAAATTCTGGAGCTTTTCAAGCGAAGATTGAAAAAGGGGAAAGCTTAAGAATGCACACCAAAAAGGAACACATCAAAGTTCTCGCGAAAAACGTTGTTAGCCGGCTCGAGCAGGACGAAGCAATTGCTCTGAATCCGCGCACGCGCCAGATCGTATACCAGGATTTGTTCCTGAAGCTCGAGGGGATGATTCTGACTGACGAAGATATTCGTGAAAAAGTCATCGTCCAGCTCGGCCTGAAATCCGAAGAACTCGGCGAAACAGGCTACACCGAAAATGACCAGTACAAGGCAGCAAGATCCGTCATCCTGAACAAACTCGGGGAAAACGCGGTCATGGGGCTTTATTACCAGCGTCCGATTAAAATGGTTGCCCAGGAAATCGGTCTCTTTTTGATGAATCACGGACAGGTTGAAGATGTTTTCCCTTCCGATGAAGATCTCGAAAAGACCGTCGTGGACTTTTTAAAACGTTTTAATCCCGAACAGCTTCACTAACTGTCAGGATCCGTCAAACTACTGCCAGAATCAGCGTAAAACTCCTGTTTTCGCTCGAATTTCAAGGTGGTAAACCTCATTTCCGCTCGTTACAATCGAACAGGGAGTTACGATGAAGTTATTTCTTGTCAGCCTTAGTTTATTTATTCTTTCTGCCTGCGCGAGCACGACCACCACCGAGTTACTGGGTGGAGATTCTTCTTCCGCGAGCGCTAAGAAAGACGATCCAAAAACAGACACCGTCGTTCTCTCTTCCGAAGCCACCCAGACTGCGGCTGCGGGACAGATGTTTTACCGTGATATGAAAATCGAAAACACGAATTTCGATCTTCCGGTGGAAATGAACCACGCGGTGGAGAAGTGGATCGATTACTTCACGGGTCGCGGACGTGACCGTTTCGAGAAGTATCTTGAACGCTCCGAATATTTTATCCCTTACATCAAACCGATCCTGAAGAATGCGAAAGCACCGGAAGATCTGGTTTACCTCGCTCTGATCGAGAGCGGTTTCAATAATAATGCGAGATCCCATGCTCGCGCCGTCGGTGCTTGGCAGTTCATTTCTGCCACGGGTCGTCGTTACGGTCTTGAAGTGAACTGGTGGGTGGATGAGCGCCGTGATGTGGAGAAGTCCACGATCGCAGCAGTTCAATACCTGAAAGAACTGAACGGAATGTTCGGAAGCTGGCACTTGGCCGCTGCTTCTTACAACGCGGGTGAATCGAAGCTTCAGCGCGCGATCAAGAAGTACCACACCGATGACTTCTGGGAACTTTGCAAAAAGAAGTACCTCCGTCCGGAAACAAAAAACTACGTGCCGAAACTCTTCGCTGCTGCCATCATCGGAAAAAACCGCAAGCAGTTCGGATTTGAAGAGAGCTACGCCAAGGTCAAAACCGTGAACGCCGAGATCGTTTCTCAGAAAGCGGAAGAAGACCAGAGTCTCGAACGTCTCCCGGACCAGCTCGAGCCAGACAAGACTGATGTTGCGACTGCTCCTGCAAAAGACGAAAAAGGAAACGTGATCCCGGCCGAACCTTCGGTTGAAATCACGAAAGATTCTCCGGCAGATCCTGAAGAAGACGCCGCTCTTGCTCAGGACAACATGGAGAAAATGCTCCGGACGATGTCGAATGTGGTTCGCACTCCTCACGTGAATAGAAAAGGGGAAGTGAACGGAGACATCCTGACTGAAGTGGAAATTCCTTCTCCAGCGGATCTTTTCAAAGTGTCCTCTGCAGCAGGCCTGAGCTACCTCGAGTTCAAATCCATGAACCCGGAACTCCTTCGCTGGCTCACTCCGGCTTCCAGCAAGACATATAGAATCCGCATCCCGCTCAGCCACAAGGATTCTTTCGTTAAGAAATACTTCGATCCAGGCTTCAAGCGTGATGTGACCTTCCTCGTCTACAAGGCGAGAAAAGGCGATAACGCCAAGTCGATCGCAAAACGCTTTGGAATCAGCCCGGATCCATTGGTCGACATGAATGGAGTGAACTCCGTGAAGTCTTCCTTCATGCCGGGAACTCTGGTTGAGCTTCCGATTCCAAACGACTTCGTCCGTTCACTTGCATCCCTCAAATCCCTTGATTTGATCGATCCAGTTGAGCCGAAACACCACCGTCGCGCCAAGCACCGCCGTGCCAGGCCGGTGAGTTCCAGCGAAGCTCGCGCGAGCCACAGTTCAAACTCTCACCTTTGATCGAGATTATGGTAAGGTCCTCGCATGGACCTTTTCGAAGCCGTACAACAGCCCAGAAATGAGCCTTTGGCGCATCGTTTGCGTCCAAAGAACATTGCCGATTGGGTTGGCCATGACAAGGTTCTTGGCCCGAAGGGCATCGTCCGTGCCTGGCTCGAATCCAAACGCTTTCCTTCCATTTTGCTCTGGGGTCCTCCCGGAGTCGGCAAAACCACTCTTGCCATCCTGATTGCCGAGAAGCTTGGCGAAGCCTTCATTCAATTGTCCGCCACGACCTCGGGAGTGAAGGACATCAAGGAGTCTGCCGAACAAGCGCGCTCTTACCAGCGTCTCGGACGCAAGACCGTGTTGTTCTTCGACGAGATTCACCGTTTGAACAAATCCCAGCAAGACAGCCTGCTTCCGCATGTGGAAAGTGGTCTGTTCACGCTGATTGGAGCGACGACCGAGAATCCTTCCTTTGAAGTGAACGCCGCTTTGCTCTCCCGTCTCCGTGTGATCCGCCTTGAGCGTCTGACTGCCGCCGATCTGGGCCGGGTGCTCGAACGAGCCCTGAGCAGCGAAGAAGGCCTGAAGGGCGAAGTGTCGCTTGAAGAAGGTGCAAGCACGCTCCTCATCGATCAGGCCGAAGGCGATGCCAGACGTCTGCTCACGCTTCTTGAGTCTGTTGTTCTTCTCAGACCGGATCAGAAAACATTTTCTGCTGAAGAAGTGACGGAATTGCTCACCCAGCTCGGGGACCGCGTTCTTCCTTATGACAAGGCTTCCGAAGAGCACTACAACACGATTTCAGCTTTCATCAAATCCATGCGCGCCTCGAATCCCGATGCCGCTGTTTACTACCTCGCACGGATGCTCGAATCGGGCGAAGACCCGATGTTCATCGCGCGTCGGATGATTGTTTTCGCGAGTGAAGATGTGGGGAATGCAGATCCGCGTGCTCTCATGATTGCGATTTCAGTGAAAGATGCGCTCGAAACGGTGGGGCTTCCCGAAGCAAGAATCAACCTCGCTCACGGAGCAATCTCACTTGCGCTCGCAAAGAAGGACCGTGCGGTCTACAACGCGATTAACGCTGCGATGGATGAGGTTCGCGATACGGGTGCACTTCCAGTTCCAATGGTGCTGAGAAACGCCGTTACCGCTCTCATGAAGCAGGAAGGTTATGGCAAGGGAGATCCGAGAGAACTCCTGCCTGAAGGCTTGAGAAGCAAAGTCTTTTACAAGCCGGGAAGCTAGAACCATTTTTAAGGGTTCCAGGTTCTGCTTAGTTGAAGCAGGCGAGATAAGAAGTCAGATAAGAAACGTGACTCCAGGTCAGGTCATTTGCGCCTTGTTCAAAACCTGAGTAGCGGTTGAACTGTTCAGACATGGATCCATCCGAGCTCACGTGGAAGAGCGCGCGGTCGAATTGTGCTTTTGCAGCCGGAGTCATGTTTGAAGCGGGATGGTTGTTTACCTGATTCTGGTCGCAGTAGAATTCCGCTGCAGCGAGAGTCGCGAGGAACCATGGGTTTCCGCCGCTGAAATCAAATCCACTGTAAATGTCATACGGGTAGCGACCGATCGCCACGCCGAGGCTTGCGCCCTGTGCGTTTTGTTTCACGGCGTTTACAGAAAACGCACTGTGAGCCTGGCTGATCAACGCCTGAAGCGTGCTGCGAACCTGGGATGCATCCACGTAGAACGTGCCATCGAAGGTCTGAATTGCAGCGAGAACGACTGCGATATCGAGTGGTGAAGTTTTGTTCGCGAGATTGGTGCGCAGATCGAGTGCAAAACGGATGATCCCTTGATCTGCATCGTAGAACTGGCCGAGTAGGTTCTGAATCGCGTTCGCCTGAGTCTGGTAGAAGCTTGCCGCGAGCTGATCGTTCATGCGGTTTGCGAGAGCAGCGCCCTTCAGGAGTGCAACTTTCTGAACGGTGAGTGCGTAGAAATGGGTTCCGAGTTCTTCTTCCCAAAGATCATAGCTCGCATCACTCCAGTGATGAGCAACGTATTCGAGATCTTGTTTGATCAGGGTATTGGACGGAAGCACACCTGCGTAGAGACGGGACTGAACATCCGCGAGGCGACCTTCATTAATCCAGTGATTCGCGATTTCAATTCCTGCGAGTGCGCGGGATGCCGGAGCGTCGTTTTGAGGACGACCCCATGGATCGAAGCTTGCGGTTCCATCGACATTGAAACGAGGTTCACCCATGTCGGTGAGCTTTGGAGTTCTCTGGCGAGCAAGCTCCCAGTTGATCCAAGTGTCGATCTTTCCGTTGATGACCGTTTTCATGTCCGCTGAAGTTCTTGAATCATACGCAACGCGGATCAGAGTCTTCATGGTCAGCGCGGTGTCGCGAACCCAGTCATAGTAATAGTTTGGATTGGAGCGGGAAGGAGAGGCGACTACCGCACCGTTCGGAAGGATGTTGTTCAAAACAGCCTGCAAGGAACGGTTGTACTGAGTCTGGTAGTTGGTGTCTGCGTGTGCGGAGCAGTTGATCGCCTGCGCGATCAGGAGGAATAATCCCCCAATCCTCAATCCATTCATCGACTTCTCTCTCTCTCTAAGAACTCTTGAAGCCTGGACCTTACCTCGGTTTCGTTCCGGGATGAAGTGATTTCTTTCAAAAGTGCTTTGCACCGCGAAATTGTCAATTTGGACAGAAGTGCGCGTTTTGGAAGGACTTCTGAGCTGATCATGCTCAGCTTCTGGAACCCCATGGCCACCCAGAGAGGGATGAATTCGTCCTTGGCACCGAGTTCCCCGCAGATCCCGAGATCAAGCCCGTGTTCGATTGCGGACTCGGCCAGAAGGTTCATCATGCGGATGAAGCCTAAGTTGTAAGGAGAGTAGAGGTCCTGGAGAGCCGGATTCATTCGGTCAACTGCAAGCGCGTACTGGGTCAGGTCGTTGGTTCCGACGCTGACGAAGGAAACGCATTCCCGGAGTTCCTTCATTTCAAAAATCAGGGATGGGATTTCAACCATGGTCCCGATTTTGAATGGTTTGGACTGGTAGTTCGGGTCCGTCTTCAATTCTTTATGGCATTCCTGAATGAGTTCTTTTGCGCGAGCGGCTTCGGAAGCGCGGCTCACCATCGGAGTCATGATCGAAAGGTTTCCGTATTCGTTCGCGAGCAGAAGCGCCTTGATCTGGGTCTTGAAGAGAGGAAGATCCTGGAAGCAGTAACGGATCGCACGCACGCCAAGGAACGGGTTCTCTTCTTTTGGAATCTTGATGTAGTCGATCGGTTTGTCACCGCCGACGTCGAGGGTGCGGATCACGACTTCTCTCGGAGCCATCATCGAAAGCACTTCTTTATAAGCCGCAGTCTGCTCTTCCAGAGTAGGAGCAGTCTTTCTTTCCATGAACAGGAATTCGGTTCTGAAAAGACCGACGCCTTCTGCATCGCCATCGAGTGCATCTTTCGCATCTTTGGCACTGCCGATGTTCGCGAAGAGGGACATCTTGTGACTGTCCTGGGTCAGGGATGGTTTTCCCTTGAACACGCGGAGCTTTTGTTTCTCGTGAGTTTGTTTCTCAGCCGCTTCCTTGAAGTGCTGGAACACTTTTGGATCGTTCGCGTGAAAGAGGGTTCCTTCACCGCCATCGATCGCAAGCAACTCGCGAGGTGGAACCTTGTTTAACGCGTTTTCGATTCCGCTGACCGCTGGAATTCCGAGCGTGCGGGCAATAATTGCGGAATGGGAGGTCTCGCCGCCTTTTTCAGTGATGAGACCGCGAATGTTTTTCCGGTCGAGGAGGATGGTCTGAGATGGAGTCAGGTCTTCTGCAACGAGGATCACCGGTTCCTTGATGTGGGACAGACTCATCTTTGCTTCCGGATTGAGTTCTCCGAGCAATTGTCCTTCAAGATCCTTCAAGTCGAGCGCTCGCTCGCGCATGTAATCCGAGTCGGAAGACTCGAAGATGTGAATCTGAATCTTGAATGAGTTTACGACCGCAACTTCAGCCGACACACGTTCCTGTTCGATTGCAAACAGGATCGGGCTGACGAGTTCTTCATCCTGCACCATCATCTGATGAGCTTCGAAGATCTCGGATTCGGCGACGCCGATTTCAACTTTAGTTTTCTCAACAATGCCATGAAGGTGCTGAAGCACCGCCTTTTGTGCGATCTTGAAGCGTTCCACTTCGGAAGCAGGAGTTCCTGCTTTGCGAGTGAGAAGGTCCGCGGTCACCATCGGTTTAAAAACAAACGCGGGACCGACAGCGACTCCTTTGGAGACACCTTTTCCGTTCAAGAAGGGGGCGAAGGGATGTTTGCTCTTCACGTCCATGTTGATACCTGCCAGGGGTTTTGGGGCTATTTGAATTCGTTATTTACGAGATGGGAGATCGCGATCATTGCTTGTTCCGCGTCCGGTCCATCGACAACGAGAGTGAACTCCTGGTCCTTTTTCAGGCTCAGGCTCATGAGACCCATGATGGATTTTGCGCTCTTCGCCTGACCATTCACCATGATCTGGATGGTGGACTGGAATTCAGCTGCTTTTTTCGCGAGTACGCCGGCCGGGCGGGCATGAAGGCCTTCGTTATTCTTGATTTTTAAAGATACTTCCATAGTGAGTCTCCTGATTGGATGATGGAACCGGGTTGTGCAAGCGCTTCAAGCTTGAACTGGTCCGGATTAGTGATGACAACTGGGGTGACGAGTGATTTCGCTTTTGCCTGAATCAAATTCACGTCGAACTCGATCAGCTTCTGTCCTTTTTTAACGGTGTCGCCTGTCTTGACGAAAGCCTTGAATCCTTCGCCGTCCATTTTAACGGTGTCGATCCCGATGTGGATCAGGATTTCAAGACCGTCTTTGGAAACGAGTCCAATCGCGTGATTGGTGTGGAAGAGGGTTGCAACTTCTCCATCGAACGGAGAAGTGACCACGCCCTGAGTTGGAAGGATCGCAAAGGTCTTGCCCATGATCTCTTCACTGAAGGTCGCGTCCGGGATGTCTTTCAGAGTGAGCACTTTGCCGGTCAGTGGAGAAGGAACGGTCTTGCTGCTTCCTGCGGATTGGATGATTTTCTGAATTTCAGTTTTCAGGAAGTCGGATTCGACGCCGAATACGATCTGCACGTTTCCGCCGCCTGCGTTCATCACGCCAGCTGCGCCCAGTTTTTTAAGACGGGGTTGATCCACCTTGGAATCGTCTTTCAAGATAAGACGGAGACGGGTGATGCAGGCTTCCATTGATTTGATGTTGGAACCGCCACCGATAGCCGCGAGAACTCCTGCTGCTTTGTCCTGAATGGCTTGATTACCTCTTGGAGCGTCGATTGCAGCATCTTCTGCTTCCATCTCATCATCTTCACGACCCGGAGTCTTGAAGTTGAAGAAACCAATCGCCCAGTAAAATACCGAGAAGTACACGATCGCAACGATCGGACCCACGACGAGGAAGAGCATGCTGATGTTCTTCTCGTTGAAGTAGCCAAGGGCCAAATCGATGAGGGATGCGGAGAAGGTGTAGCCGAGGTGGATGTCAAAGAGGTTCGTGAGATAGCCACCGAGGAATGCGATCGCCGCGTGTGCAATATAGAGAGGCGGTGCCACGAAGGTGAACGCGAATTCGATCGGTTCAGTGATCCCGGTGATGATGGAAGTGAGCGCAGCGGAAAGCATGATTCCCGCGATTGCTTTTCTGCGTGACGGACGGGCTCTCAGAGTCATTGCGAGAGCAGCTGCCGGAAGACCAAAAATCATGATCGGGAATTCGGAAGCCATCATCCGGCCTGCGTTTGGATCGCCACCGAAGTAACGGGTGGAGTCCCCGTGGAGCACTTTGCCCGCAGCAGTGGTGTATTCACCGAATTCATACAGGAAGCTTGGATAGAATACGTGGTGGAGTCCTACCGGAATGAGAAGGCGTTTCACCATCGCGTAGATGCCAGGACCGAATGTGGAGCCTGTGACCGATTGACCGAAGCTTTGAATACCGTTCTGAATTGGAGGCCAGACGACGACGAACACGATCGCAAGGAGGATGCTCGCTCCGACAGTGACGATTGGAACAAGACGTTTCCCGGAGAAGAATCCGAGAACCGGATGGAGCTTCACCTGGTGATAACGGGTGTACATCATGGAGGTGACTGCACCGACGCAGATCCCGCCGAGTACTCCGGTGTTGATCGGGCTGGTCAGGTGGAGAATATCTCCGAAAGTTTTAAGAACGGTGGTGAAGGCGAAGTATCCAGTCACCGCAGCAAGTCCAGCTACACCGGCTCCGCTGGTGAATCCGATCGCAACCCCGACCGCAAAGATGAGAGCAAGTTGTTCAAACACGCTCAAGCCCGACGCGAAGAGAACTTTTCCGAGGTGATAAGAGAAGGAGTTCTCGTCCTTATTGAAGTCAGTTAAGACTCGACCTAAGGCAACGACGAGCCCCGCAGCGGGAAGAACGCTGACGGGCAACATGAGTGCTTGTCCGAGTCGCTGAAGGGACGCAAACATTTGATTCCATAAGGTAGACTGGTTGCTTTTGGTCTGTTTGGGCATGAGGGTGACCCTACTCAATCTGACAGTCTTTTGACAAGAGTTATTCAGGCGTTAGCAAGAAAGGTGCAAGTTGATAACGCAATGCACCTTGTTCGCGGAAGATTGAATCTCGCGCTGTTAGCGTCAAAGTTTTTACTAGACGCAGTTCAGTTTTATCGTTCTAATGGACGCAGGGGGTAATTTTTCATGAACTCTAATGCACCAGTGGTCGTCTTCGGAGAAGGTTCAGCTTCCGTCTATCTCATCAGCCAACTCGTTCAGAGAAACGAGTCTGTAGTGTGGATTAACGGCTCAGGCGCCCGTATGTCTGCCGTAATGCCCTACGTAAAGAGTGAAAAGGCCCTCGGCACACTCATTCACTCCCTGAATCTCCTTCCGGAAGCAAAAGCTCCGGGCTCGATGGAGAAGGGAACTTTCCACCGGGTATTCCGGAACAAGTCTTTCAAACTCCCCAGCTGGAAGCGTTCTTCCAATCTCGATGCCCAGAAGCAAGCCATGGAATCATCGGTTTGGACCCCGGAGCAGTCATTCCTTGGAGTCGAGGAGTTCCGCGCAAAAGGCGTTTCTCCATTTTTGCTTGAGGAAGCCCTCCGCGAACAAATGGAGAATCATCCATCCGTCAGCCGTGTGCTCAATGTTCCGATCGTGGAACTTGAAGTATTCGAACAAGGTGGAAAGATCCAGTTCGCAAACAAGATGATGACCGAGTTCAAGCAGTTCTATTTCTGCGACGTGCTCTCGGAACTGAAAACCCTTCCAAAACTCGGAACCGTTTTCCAGCACCAGCTTGATAAAGTGAAGACGGCTTCCCGCGTGAGCGCCGTTCAAGTGACTTTTTATCACTCGGTTCCATTCACTTCTTCTCTCGATACCGGTCTCGTCATCCCGATGAACCGTGATTCCGGTGAAACCTTCGATCGCGATGCGATCGGATACTTCGTGAGCCCGACTCGTTCGGTCTGGACTGTATTCCTGCAGCCGTCTGAATGTGAAGAAAACCACGAGATCATGAAAAAGATCCGCAAAATCAAACAATCGCTCAACCGCGCGTTTGAAAGTCCGGAACTTCTTCCAGAAGGCAAAAAAGACTTCATTTCAACGATTGAAAAGGAACAGGTTCGTTTCGAAGACAACTGCCTCTTCACCGAAGGTTCCTTCAAGCCGAGCAAGTCCAATCCGGATTATGTTCTGATCACGGACGCTTTCGGACCGACTCTTCTCCTGGAGAGAATTGCCGATCATTTCGGAATCCAAGTGGATCTCTCCACTCAGGAAGTTGCGCTTGATCTCGAGTCGATCGAGATGCCGGAGCACGTTCTGAACAACGATCTGAGCCCGGAAGCGAACCCTTCGGTCTGAAGCCAAGACTTCCTGCCCACAATTCAGCCTGAGGAAAACAAGAGAGCAGGACTTCAGAAGCCTTGCTGAGCGTGCTTCCACTCGTAATCAAATCATCCACCAGTAAAAATCGGAGTCTTCTCAGCTTGTCCATCCGTTCGTAACAAGCGGATGAAAAGGCTTCGTCCTTCAAGAACCGACTACTGATGCGGAATGGGTTTTCAGCAAACTCCCGTTCAAAGCGATTGAGCCCGGTCAGCCGTTTCGGGTTCCGCTCATTCAGTTCAAGCAGTTTCAAAACCGGGAGATCCAGTTTTCTTGCAAAGAAGCGGGCGACTTCACCTGATGATTCATGCCCCCGTTCAAAAGATCGTTTTCGGCTCTGGGGAATCGGAACAATCGCAAAGAAGTGAAGTTCGAGAAGCTTGTGTCTCAGTCCTTCGGGCATCTGAAAAAGAACTCGTCTCAAATCCGTCCCGCCGGTCTCTTTCCAGCGCCGGATCATCGCCTGGGTGCGATCAAAAGCATAAAGAAGTGGGGCGACTGCTTCCACTTCATGAACGGGAACCGGAAGTAGTTCGGAGTTGGTGAAAACTGACGATTTGCAGGAAGTACAAATCGTTGTCCATGCGGGAGCATTGCAACCGACGCAAAAAAAAGCTTTGGGAAGAAGATCGAGCATGAGGCTCAGTTGTGCAAATTCAGAGCCAAAGTGAATTCTTGAGCAGTTGAATGCTCACGACTTCCGAGTACTGTCTTACGTTGAGTGGGTCGATTACTTCAACGGTTGGATAGGCTTCACTTTGGGACGGCGCACCTCCACAAGTAATCGGATACCTTTTGCTATCCTTCGTTGTGATAAGGGTGCCCTTCGAGATACGAGAGGGCCCGGTAGGTCTGTTCAACCAGAAGAAGACGGGCGATTTCATGAGAGAGAGTCTGAGGGCCGAAGCTGATTCGTTTGTGGGCGATTTTCAAAATGCCATCGCCTAGACCGAGAGATCCGCCGATCACGAATACGAGTTCGCCGCTTCCCCGGTCGGTCAGAGTTTCGAGGGATTGAGCCCACTCCGTCGTCTTCATGGCTTTGCCGGTTTCATCGAGGCACCAGATTTCAGGAGTTCTTCCGGCTTTCGTCTTGAAGCCCGGGGACTGAAAAAGCTCGAGCAGAATCTCCGCTTCCTTTTCTGGAATCAGGGACCGTAAGGCCTCGGATTTTTCTGGAACCGTGACGGGTTTCAGTTCGACTGTCTTGAAATCGGTGTAGCGAGTGAGTCTTTTTTCAAACTCCTGGACTGCGGCTTCAAGACCTGGGGTCTTGAGCTTTCCGAAACAGACGAGCGTGACCTTCTTCATGAGAGATCAGTGCTGGGCCGAGGTGATGAAGAGTTCCTGAGGGATCGGAACGCGTTTTGCGTCTCTCCACAGGGTCTCGAGATCGTAGTAGTCTCGGAGGGCATCGAGGAATACGTGGATGACCACATCCCCGAAATCAACAATGATCCAGCGGCCTTCGCGGTAACCTTCGACGCTGATCGGAGCGTAACCATCTTCTTTAAGTTCGATTACGATCGAATCGGCAATCGCTTGCACCTGGCGGCTGGAGCTACCGGACGCGATGACGAAATAATCGGCGAGGGAAGAGACTTCCTTCAGGTCCAGAATCTTGATGTTCTCAGCCTTCTTGTTGGCAATGGCCTGGATGCTCAAAAAACCTTTTGCGAGGGAGAGTTCGCTGACTTGAATGACGGTTGGTTCAGTTTCCATAAAGATGATTCCTTTCGATATACGATAAAACGGAGGAGGGGAGGAGTGCCTGCACTTCCTCTTTCTTCCCCATGACTAATTTTTCACGAATTTTCGTGGACGAGACATCCGGAGCATCCGTATTCACGAGCACGAGCATTCTTGTTTTTCCGTTCCGAGCGATCTTGAACTCACGCGGATCCGGGGTGGTGGTTAAAATATTTCCAGCGATCAGCTTCTTCAGGGCCGGAGTGACTGTATCGAGGGTGGCTGGTTTCCTTAACAAGACGATCCAGTCACACAATGATAACACCTCCGGGAACCTTCCCCAGCGATCGAGTTGTTCCAGCTGATCCGTCCCGATCACAAAAACGAGTTTTGGATGCTTTTGTGAAAGCTTTTCCAGAACCTGCCAGGTGAATTCAGTTTTCTCTTCCTCTTCAAACCGACTGATCTCAGCCGTGCTTTCAAGGGCAAGTTTTGCCATTTGAAAACGGTGTTCGAACGGAAGCTCCGTGCTCTTCAGCTTCGGAGAGTGGGAGGGCAAAACCACCAGCCTGCCCACTTTTGGATTTTGAAACAACCCCTTCACCGCAGCGACGTGCCCGACATGGGGAGGGTTGAAACTCCCACCGAAGAGCGCAACGTGCGAATCGAAGGCAAAACTCATTTCCCGAGCTTCTCCCAGAGAACGTGGATCAGGTCGTGGATCCCTTCTCCTGATGCACAGGAAATTGAATAAGGTTCTTTTGGAAAAAGTTCGCGGCTGACTTTCTTTTTTCCGGTCGTCAGAAGCTTGCGGAACTCAGCTTTTACATCGGCGAGGAAACCCGGTTGTCCCATGAACAGATCGGCCTTGTTGATGACGATGACTTCGTCTTTTTCGGCAAGTTCAGGGTTGAAGAGCTCAAGTTCGTTGCGGATCGCAAGATAAAGACGGTGAAGTTCGTTCGCCGCATTTTTTACGGAAGCCGCGAGTTCTTCATCCGGCGTAGTCGTGAAATCAAGGAGGTGAGTTCCATCGAGAAGGTGCACGGTGATTTTCGTGCGCTCGATGTGTTTCAAAAATTTGGTTCCGAGGCCAAGTCCCTTGTGTGCGCCTTCGATCAGGCCGGGAACGTCAGCTACAACGAAGCTTTTGTAATCGTCGACTTTGACTACACCCAGATTTGGAACGAGGGTGGTGAATGCATAGTCTGCAATTTTTGGATGAGCGGCACTCATGCGGGAAATCAGCGTGGATTTACCTGCGTTCGGATAACCGATGAGGCTCACGTCAGCGAGGAGTTTCAACTCGAGATAGAGTGAGCGGTCTTCGCCGTCTTCACCAGGCTGAGCGAATTTCGGCGCTTGAAATGTTGCTGTAACGAAGTGGGTGTTTCCTTTTCCGCCGCGTCCACCTTTGGCTGCCAGCCAGCGTTGGCCGTCTTCTTCGAAGTCAAAGAGGATCTCGTTGGTTTCCTGATCCCTGATCACGGTTCCGACTGGAACACGGACTTCGATGGATTCACCGTCGCGTCCGGCTTTGTTTTTACCGGATCCATGCAGGCCATTTTCAGCCTCATAGCTGCGTTTAAAACGGAAATCCTGAAGGGTTCCGAGCTGGCTGGATGCGAGGAATACCACGTCGCCACCGCGACCGCCGTCACCGCCGTCCGGACCACCGCGTGGAATGAATTTTTCCCGGCGAAAGCTTACGCTTCCCGGGCCACCGCGACCGGCGGCGATTTTAATTTTTGCTTCGTCGATAAAACGCACAGGATACTTCCCTTAAGTGACAAATAAAAAGACCGAACAGAATCTGCCCGGTCTTTCTTAAAACTTCCATTTAAAAAGTGAGGCGATTAAGCCGCGTAAACAGAGATCTTTTGGCGCTTCTGATCTTTGTATTCAAATTTCACTACGCCGTCGATTACTGCGAAGATGGTGAAATCGCGGCCCATGCCTACGTTTTTACCAGGGTGAAATTCAGTTCCACGTTGGCGAACGAGGATTTGACCAGATTTTACTTTCTGACCACCGTATTTTTTCACTCCGAGCATCTTCGGGTTACTATCGCGACCGTTTCTTGTACTACCACCGGCTTTTTTATGTGCCATGATTAATTTCCTTAGCAGGGCCTTTCGGTGCCCATGAGCTGCCTGAAGCGGAATTTCTCCCTACGAGGCTTGGCTCTTAAGTTAAAGTTTAAGTTATTTCTTAGCTACTTTAGTTTTAGCTTTTGCTTTGATCGAAGCTTCTTTTTTAGCAGCTGTGATCTTCTTGCGTGAACCAAGAGTTTTCGCCTGACTTGCAGGACCTTTTGGTTTCAATGTTGTGAAGAATTTCGCAAGTTTCACTTTTTTGTCAGCTGCAGAAATCTCAGTTTTCTTGGATCCATCGGTAAGACCGAGGACGAGAAGCTGAGTTTGCTCCTGGCGATGACCTTGGGTGCGGCGGTATTGCTTGCGACGTTTCATTTTGATGATAGTCACTTTATCGCCACGACCTTGAGCCACGATTTCAGCGTCTACTTTTGCAGAGCTTACGTATGGCTGTCCCAAAGTCACTTCTGAACTGGATTCAGAAGGAGTGCTTAAGAATAAAACTTTATCGAATGTGATCTTCGCTCCGACATCTCCAGTGAGTTTCTCAACCTGAATGATATCTCCGGCTTGGACCTTAACTTGTTTTCCACCTGTTTCAATGACTGCGTACATAGACGGTAAGGATTGCCTTAAAGTAGCGTTGAAGTCAAGCTTCGAATCCAAAGTTTTCGTGGCGTTTTGGGAGAGGTCGATTTATGCGTCGCATAAGAAACCTCATCAAACCACTCTTCTATTTACACTGTAGAGGTTTTGGTGAATAGTTGTGTCACATTTAATACTTATCTTTTAAGGAGACTACTTCATGGAATCGTGGAATTCGTGGATGAATTCGCCCGTCGTTTTCGGGATCATCGGCCTGGCACTCGCTGCCTTCTTTTACTTTCGTGTAAAAAGCTTACCCAGCGGTAACGAAACAATGGAGCGTATCGCGAGTTACATTCGTGAAGGCGCAATGGCATTCCTGAACCGTCAATACAAGGTTCTGGCGATTTACGCTGTCATTGTTTTCATCGCAATTGGATACGGCCTGGGCTGGATTGCAGGCGGAGCATTCGTTCTCGGCGCATTCCTCAGTCTCCTTGCTGGTTTCATCGGCATGAAGGCTGCGACGTACGCAAACGTGCGCACTACTGAAGCGGCTCGCACCGGTATTAAAGCGAACGCTCTCCTCACCGCACTCGATGGCGGGGCAGTCATGGGTCTTTCCGTGGCAGGTCTCGGTTTGATCGGTCTCGGCGGCGTTTATATCGTATTCAAGGACAACGAGGCGATCAGCCCGATCCTTCACTCTTTCGCGGTTGGTGCTTCCTCCATTGCACTCTTCGCGCGTATCGGTGGCGGTATTTACACCAAAGCTGCTGACGTCGGTTCCGATATCGCGGGTAAAGTGATCGAAGGGATCCCGGAAGATGACCCACGGAACCCAGGCGTTATCGCGGATAACGTCGGTGACAACGTCGGTGACGTTGCCGGCATGGGCGCGGACATCTATGAGTCCATGATTGCAGCGATTGTTGCAGCAATGGCTCTCGCGTTGACCGGTGCTACTGGTCAGTTCCCACAACTCATTCAAGGTGACGATGCGACCAACAAAATGGTTGCAGTCGGTCTTCCACTCATTCTTTCCGGACTCGGACTCGCGGTTTCCATCTTCTGTATCTTCGCTGCTCGCGCAATGAAGAACATGAACCCGGCAATCGTTCTCCGTGCCTCCCTGATTCTTCCTCCAGTTGTTCTCGCGATCGTTTCTTACGTCGTGATGGCATCTCTTGGAATCACTCAGGCGGTTACTGCAATCATTGCTCTCGGAGCAATTGGTGGAGCGGTGATCGGTCTCGTGACTGACTATTACACTTCTTCAAAACCAGTGGCACGCATTGCTCAAGCGTCCATCACCGGTGCGGGAACCAACCTGATTCAAGGTCTCGCAGTAGGGATGGAATCCACAGCAATTCCAATGCTCGTGGTTGCATTCGTCGCTTATCTTGCCAACCGTTACCTCGGTCTTTACGGGATCGCTCTTTCAGCGGTCGGTATGCTCGGCGGTACAGCGGTGGTCATGACGGTTGATGCTTACGGCCCGATCTCTGACAACGCCGGCGGTATCTCTGAAATGTCCGGTCTCGGAAAAGAAGTTCGCGACATCACCGATGAGCTCGATTCAGTGGGTAATACCACTGCGGCAATCGGAAAAGGTTTCGCGATCGGTTCAGCAATCCTGACCGTTCTCGCTCTCTTCTCTGCATTCAACATGGAAGTGAATCACGTACGTGAAGCTGCAGGCCTCGAAAAGGTGTCTCTTGAGATCACCAATCCGAACATCCTGATCGGTATTCTCGTCGGTTCAATCCTTCCGTTCCTCGTGGGATCCACCACCATGCTCGCGGTAGGTCGCGCAGCCGGTGCGATTGTTGAAGAGATTCGCCGTCAGTTCAAGGAGATCCCAGGTCTCATGGAGCTCAAGGCTGAGCCAGAACCGAAGAAAATCGTGGATATCGCGACTGCATCCGCTCTGAAAGAGATGATGCTTCCGGGTCTCATCGCAGTCCTTTCTCCAGTACTCGTTGGATTCATCCTTGGACCAACCGCACTCGCCGGCGTTCTCGCCGGCGCGCTCGCGGTCGGTGCAACTCTCTCCCTCTACATGGCGAATGCCGGTGGTGCGTGGGATAATGCGAAGAAATTCATCGAAAAAGGCGGCCTCCCAGGTCACAAAAAAGGTGGCGACGTTCACAAGAACGCCGTTGTCGGTGACATGGTGGGTGACCCGTTCAAGGACACTTCCGGTCCGGGTATCGCGATTCTCATTAAAGTAATGAGCGTCGTGTCCCTTCTGATCGCTCCGCTCATCGCGAAGCTCTAGAAAGGTCGGGCCCACCTTTTGGTGAAGGCTCGCGTTAAGAAATTTAGAAGGGGTGCAGGAAGTTTTCCTGCACCCCTTTTTTCATGCTATTGAAGGGGTCGGAATGGAAAAGCAATACCGGACAATTTTGAAGGATGGCAGTCTCAATATTCGGAAGGCGAAGAGGGGATTCAGCTTCAATGACAGCTATCACGATCTTCTGAAGGCCTCTTGGCCTCAATTCATCCTGCTTTTCACTGCCGTCTTCTTCGTTCTGAATTGCACCTTCGGATTCATTTATTTTCTGATCCCGGCGGAAGAGTTCTCTGGATTTCGTTATGACGGATTTCGCCATTATCTGGAGGCTTTTTTCTTCAGTGTTCAGACTTTCGGAACCATTGGTTACGGAGGCGTTTCGCCGTTAGGGGTGATTGCGAATGGGGTAGTGACACTTGAGTGTTACACCAGTCTCTTCGTCGCAGCCGTCCTGACCGGAATCATTTTCTCCCGCTTCTCCCGTCCCAGCGCAAAGGTGATGTTCAGCCAAAACGCGGTGATTCGCAGTTTCGACGGTATTCCTTGTTTCATGTTCCGAGTGGCAAACACCCGCTTGAATTACATTTCCGATGCCCGGGTGAATGTCTCTCTTGCCATCGACGATCTGGAAACCAATTTCCGGATGTTCTATCCGATGAAGCTTGAGCGGGACGCTTCGCCGATTTTTGCTCTCAGCTGGACGATCGCCCACGATATCGTGGAGGGGAGTCCTTTGTATGGTCTGAAGAAAGAGGATTGGGAAAAAAAGAGCGCTGAAATTGTGGTGACTTTGACCGGAGTGGATACCACGCTTTCCCATCCGGTGTACTCGAAGTGTTCTTACGTGCTGGATGAGATTTTATACGATCATGACTTCGTCGATGTTCTCCGGAGAGAAGACGGGGAAGTGATCTTCATGGCTGAAAAGTTCGACCTTGTGAAGCCAGTTTCAAGTTGATTCGTTTCGTTGGTTGTTTTGAAGCCAGCAAAAAGTAAGTAGAAAGACGAAGACTTCCGCTTTTCCGTCCGTTTGGTAGGGCAAAAGCGATGTTTTATTATCTTAACGGTGTTTACTAAGTCGCGTAAAAACGCTACAATTCGCGCATGGATTTCAATAAATCGGTGTCCTTTTTGGTTCTCATGTCTCTCACTCTCGGTAACTCCGCGTGGTCTCAAGGCCGCGGGGGCCATGGGCAAAATCAAGGACCTTCCCGCGGATGGGGCGGCGCTGACAATCGTCACTACGGTGGTGGAGACACGGGCGTATCCCGCATTGGAACGCCTGTATTTAGCACCGGCTGTGGAAAGCAATATGCACAGCCTGCTCAAAGAGATCTTTTAAATGCCTGCCTTCAAGGGGCACAGTCGGGACTCGCAACTGCGCAAAGATATGCAACCCAGCAAGGACGCAATGACGGCTTTAAGGCCGGATATGCCTGGGGACTCCGCGCCGGTATCGATGAAACCCGGAATGATCCGACCCAGATCACAGCTGGTCAAGCGGCTCTGAACACACAAGATTCTCCAGACCTGATTCAGAAACTGCAACTCGCTGACAAGTCGGGTGCAACCCAGGGCGCGACTGCCGGCTCTTCGAACGGTGATCAGGAAGCGATCAAGCGTTTCCATGACTCCATCGACACGGCTCCAACTCCGTCTCCGATCGTCACTCAAAATGATTACAATCGCTACAATCCACACTACAGCACTCCGTACAACGATCCGTACGTCAATACGGTGGGCGCGGTGAAGAATGAGATGGATGAACTGAATAATCCTCGTCTCAATTACGGGAATGTGACTTTTTACGGTGACGGTTATGATTCGGGAATTTATGGAAATGCACCTCAGTTCCGTCCAACAGACTTCTATAATCAGGAAGGTCGTTATAACTACGACCGTAAATCCAGCGTTGACGGAAAACAGGCATTCAATATTTTCCTGAGAAGCAATGGCTTCGATCGCTCCTTTTATAACGGTCTTGGAACCGTTCAAATCATTACCGGTTACACCAATCCACAGATCGGCGATACCAACCCGGGTAACGGAGGTGGACACGGTCCGACGATCGCTCCAACACCGGCTCCTACTGTCGCTCCAACGCCAGTACCGACACCGGTTCCAACTCCTCAGCCGATCTATACGACTTACAACCTGAAGGACATTTACCAGCAGGCCTTTATTACGGCGTATGAGCAAAATGCTCCGTACTACTACAACGACGCATTCAATGACTTGATCGATGATGGTACGAATGCAGGATTGTATCTCGGAGATCAGGTAGGTTCACAACTCGCCTTCCAAAGCGGTCTTGTGAATGCATACGACGCTCAATTCCGTCAGCGTGAAGGCGCAGCATTCCTCTACGGAACTCAAAGCATGACGGGATATCAGGGTGCATTCAATGCAGCATTCAATTCCGAATTCTCGAACTATCAGAACAACCCACAGATTGGTGTGGATTCCTTCAAGATCTCCGGCACCAAAAACGATGGCATCATCTCTCCGGGTGAAGCGATTACGGCAAGCTTCGTGATTCGCAACTACGGTGGAGTGGCTACGACGCTTCCGGTGACTCTCGAAGGGGATGTCAGCGATGCGAGGATCAGTCAGATTCCGGTCAATGCAAGATCCACTCTCGCACAAAACGGAACGATCACTGCGACCGTCGATGCGGTTTCACAATCTAATGCACGCATCGTCCTGAACGTGGATGGAAAACGCATTCCACTGAGCCAGTACGTGACTAACCAGCTCGTTCCAGGGCAGGTGAATTACAAGGCTGACTACGTGAATGGGGTGGTTTCGATCACGCTTCCGATTGAGAACGTGTCTTCAGCTGGTTCTTACGATGCAGTTCAACTTTCGCTGACGGATTCCACCGGACGCAGCCAGACCGTTCAGGCTGGCTTCATCAGTGCGGGTCAGGCTTGGAAGGTTCCAACAAATCTCAAAGGATTCGATCCAATCGCGATGATCGACGGTAGAGTGTCTGTCAGTGTGAAAGCTTCTCTCGGTTCGGCGCCGCTCGCATCAGGAACAGTGGTGGTTGCTCCGTCGGCTGATCGCTCGGGTGACCTTGCTCGTGCCTTCGAGGCCATTGCGAACGGAAGCGATGTATCTCTCAAAACAGAGATTCAGAATCGTTTGTTCAGCGACATCAAAGCGGAGGCGGAAAACCGCAAGTTCGCCCAGTATGATGACAAGCATCCGTCCCAGTTGAAGACGCTGGTGAATCAGAAGCTTTCTGGCACCCAGACTGCTGCGACGAAGGAAGCCTACACCCAGCTCGCAAACGCGCTTGAGGCCGGAAACTTCACCTTCAAGCACGCCCTGATCCACTTCGGGAAACCTGAAAATCAGAAGTGGTTCAAGAAGCAGATCGATCTACTCCGTAACTGATTGAGAATCATTAAGTTATGCCAATGGGAAGCGTTCAGGCTTGTGCTAACGGTCGTTATGTGAGAATAAGGCGGGCGCAATCAAACCTTTGGAAAAACTATTAAGATGAAAAACGCTGTTAAGTTCTCTCTCGCTCTCGCGGTTTGCGCCACAATGATGGCCTGCAAAACCAATAAACAATATAATACTGCGGTCAGCGATGCGACCAACAGTGGCCACACCAGCGGCTACAACTCCGGTTACAGTGCGGGTCAGACAAGCGGTTACAGTGATGGTCAGACAAGTGGTTATAGCTCTGGCTTCAGTGCCGGACAGACAAGCGGTTATAATTCCGGTTACAGCGACGGTCATGACTCTGGTTTCAGTGATGGTCAGACAAGCGGCTATAATTCTGGTTACAGTGACGGCCAGACAAGCGGCTACAACTCTGGCTTCAGTGATGGCCAGACAAACGGCTACGGTTCCGGCTACGCAGCTAGCCAGTCCAACGCGAGTAAAGCGGCAAACATCGCAGCGGGCTTACAGTTTCAAGTGGATACGTCATTCCACGTCCTCTCCGTTGCTTTAGTGAAGTTCGCGCAGGATGATTCCAATTATGCGGTATACTCCGTTACTAATATATACAGTGGCTATTCGGAGTACTACGCTTTATATGTCCCTTCTTTCACGAGCGGAATGACTTACGATAGTTACCTCATGAACGCGAACACCACCGAGTATGGCTATCTCACCAATAACGGCGATGGGACCTTCTCTTGTCAGAGTTGTAATTTCTATCCGGGCGGCGGAAACGGCGCTCAAATAGTCAGCAGCAACATGGTGTTTGAAACGACGAGTGGAACTTCCAAAGACCTCGAAAAAGTAGCTGCAATCATGGAAGCTCTCCAGATTGACAAAATGTCTTCTTACGTCGCTTCTCAGTTTGGCCTCTCTAAAGATCGCTCCGTGGTAGTTGCCAAAATGGCAACTGCCTGGAACAAGCTTGCGAAAACCCGTGCAGTGACTGATGCGGATGCAGATGCATTCACCAAACAACTCACTGGTGTTTCCATGACCGACATGAACAAAGCTGAAGATGCAATGAGAGTCGGTAACCTGAGTCCGTTGAATGATGTTCTTTCTAAAGCAGCAGCTGTGAACGGAACCACTTCCGAGAACATGGCAAACATCATGAATCAGCTGTTTATTTTCAACTAGTTATCTGAAGTTTGAATCAAGAAAAGGCCTGGCTTCCCCGAAGTCAGGCCTTTTCTTGTTTAAGATTCCTCAACAGAGGCTTTCTTCCTTGAATGTTTTCAAAAAGAGTGAGACAAGGTGCGCAAAAATCCCTATTGGAAGGAAGTTCTTGAAGATGAAAAACGTAATTCAATTCTCTCTCGCTATTGCTGTTTGCACCCTGATGATGGCTTGCAAAACCAACAAACAATACAACAACGCTGTAACCGACGCGACCAACAGCGGTTATAATAATGGGTACAACAATGGAAACGCAGCCGGCCAGTCCAACATGGCTAAAGTTGCAAACCTTTCTGCCGCAATTCAAGCTGAAGCGTCGAGTGAATCTTCAAACTACACCGTTGCCTTTGTGAAGATCGCTCAAGATGATTCAAACTATGCTGTGTTCACGCTCACAGACAGCGGTACCAACTCAACGTATAACTACGCATTCTATCTGCCTTCTTACACCGTTGGCACGACTTACATGAATTATCTGAATTCTCCCGACACCTCGGTATACTTCCAACTGACTAACAACGGCGACGGAACTTTCTCCTGCCAAGGCTGCGGGTACCAATCTGGTGGAACTTCGAGTGTCGTCACCAACAGCATCGTATTCGAAAAATCGAGCGGAACTTCCAAAGACCTCGATAAGGCTGCTGCAATCATGGAAGCATTCCGGATTGATCAGGTGTCTTCTTACATCGCTTCCCAGTTCGGTCTTTCTCAAGACCGTTCCATCAAGGTTGCTAAAATGGCAGCTGCTTGGAGCAAACTTGCTAAAACCCGCGCAGTGACTGACGCCGATGCAGACGCATTCACCAAGCAACTCACCGGAGTTTCCATGGCTGACATGAACAAAGCAGAAGATGCAATGTCGGTTGGAAACATGGCTCCACTCAACGACGTGATCTCCAAAGCGGCTGCTCTGAACGGCACCACTTCTGAGAACATGGCCGGCATCATGAGCCAGCTTTTCACACAGAACTAAGATCTCTGAATTTTTATTCAAGAATGGGCCTGGTTTCCTTGAAGCCGGGCCCTTCTTGTTTTTAAGAATTCCCAACAGAAATCTTCCCTGTTGAATAATTACTGAAAAAGTGAGAAAAGGTGCCCACAAAACCCTATTGGAAGGAAGCTCTTGAAGATGAAAAATGTAATTCAGTTCTCTCTCGCTATTGCCGTTTGCACCATGATGATGGCTTGCAAAACCAACAAACAATACAACAGCGCAGTAAACGATGCGACCAACAGTGGTTATAACAATGGATACACTGATGGAAGTGCCAACACTCAGTCCAACATGACTAAAGTAACCAACCTTTCCCTCATGGTTGAAGCAGAAGTTGGAGGTGGCGGCACTACGATCACTTTCGTCAAACTCGCTCAAGATGATTCAAACTATGCAGTGCTTGATGCTTTCGACGGCACCACCCATACTTATTATGCTTTCTACATCCCATCTTATGTTACGGGCGAGACGTATGCACAATACGGTCAGAATCCCAGCACCAAGGCGTACGGTAATCTGACTGCAAACGGTGATGGAACTTTCTCCTGCGTTAGCTGCATCTATGCAACTGGCGGAACAACGCCAACCAACGTGACCACTACCAGCAGCATGGTTTTCGAAAAAACTTCAGTGTCTCCAAAAGACCTCCAAAAAGCAGCAGCACTCGCGGAAGCTTTCAAGGTTGATCAGATGTCTTCTTCCATCGCCGCTCAATTCGGTCTCTCCAAGGACCGTTCAGTCGTAGTTGCAAAAATGGCAACTGCCTGGAACAAGCTTGCAAAAACCCGTGCAGTGACTGACGCGGATGCAGACGCATTCACCAAGCAACTCACTGGTGTTTCCATGTCTGACATGAGCAAGGCTGAAGATGCAATGAGAGTCGGCAACATGAGCCCGCTGAACGATGTTCTGTCCAAAGCAGCTGCTGTGAACGGAACCACTTCCGAAAACATGGCTGCCATCATGAATCAGCTCTTCATTCAGAACTAAGCTGATTAAAGTACTTTGAACAAAGGCTCTCCCTTTCTGAAAGGGGAGGGCCTTTTTGTTTTCCGTCGTTAAGATACTGCAATTCAGGGGTTTTGCCCTTGAGTTCACGATGATTTCGTGAGAAAAGGCACGCTCTAAATCCACTAGAAGGAATATTTCCAGATGAAAAAGTCAGCGCAATTCTGTCTCGTTGTAGCGATCGTCTCCATGGCAACGGCTTGCAAAACCAACAGACAATACAACGACGCGGTCAATAATGCGACCAACACCTCTTATACCAACGGGTACAATGACGGAAAAACCAACGGGTACAGTACCGGATATAGCGATGGTAACGTTGCAGGCGCCAGTGCGGGCTTTAATAGTGGATACATCGCAGGAGGCAGCGACGGTTACAGCAGTGGGTACAGTGCTGGCACGACAGCTGGTTACACCAGTGGGTACAGTGATGGCCAAACTGTCGGTTACAACAATGGGTACGGTGATGGCTCGAGCTCTGGTTACGCCAGCGGATACAATGCCGGCACCAGCGACGGTTATACCAGCGGATACAATACTGGCACCAGCGATGGTTACTTCAATGGATACAATGCGGGATATAATTCTGGCACCAACGACGGCTACAGCGTTGGATACAGCGCCGGCAGCAACAATGGCTATAACAGCGGATTCAGTGCCGGGAATGCAGCGGCCATGTCCAACCTTCAGACTGTTGCTGACTTCACGGCCATGATCCAGGTCTGGGATTCGAATTCCTCCAAAACCGATAGTTTCGTAAAAATTAACAGTTCAAACTACATCATCTTCAAACACCAGGGCACGGGCGGTACTTCCTACACGGCGTACTATCTTCCTTCTTACACAGATGGCATGGACTACAATACTTATTTCAACTCTGACAACGGGGTCATTTGGGATAATCTTACTCCAAATGGTGATGGGACCTTCTCTTGCACCGGATGTACTTTCAGTTCAGGCGGTTATACAGGGAACGTCACCACTCCGCTGCAGTTCGAAAAAACCGTGGGATCCACCAAAGACCTTCAAAAAGCAGCAGCCATCTCCGAAGCGTTTCAAGTTAAAAAGATGTCTTCCTTCATTGCCACCCATTTCGGTCTTTCTCAGGACCGTTCCGTCCAGGTTGCAAAAATGGCGACTGCCTGGAACAAACTCGCAAAAACCCGCGCTGTGACTGATGCCGATGCAGATACTTTCACGAAGCAACTCACCGGTGTGTCCATGGCAGACATGAAGAAAGCAGAAGATTCAATGTCGGTTGGAAACATGGCTCCACTGAACGATGTTCTTTCCAAAGCTGCTGCCGTGAACGGAACCACTTCCGAAAACATGGCGAACATCATGAATCAGCTTTTCACTTTCAACTAAGCTGAAAAAACAGATTGAAGAAGGGGCTCGGTTTCATTGGAACCGGGCCTTTTCATTTTGAAGGCGAGATCAGGATTTAAGAAAAGGTTTGTTGCGGCTTGCGCGGTTCAAGCGATCGACGATGGCGGCTTTCAGGCCTTCGTCTTTTCCTTCAGGGATGTCTGCGATGATGGTGTCGACATCCATGTCTTCATCCAATGCCCGTAATGAAGCGAAAAGTCCGTGAGCCATTTCTTCAAGAGAGTTCTGCGCTGAAAGGACGAGGTGTTTGCCTTGGAGAGCAGATGGAACTTCATGGCATCCGAGGAATGCCAGACGGCCTTGGGGGTTTTGTGCTTTCAGGAAGTCCTGTGCGGCTTGAATGGATTTGAAGGAACCGGCAAGAAGAAACAGGGGCTTTCTCGGAGCGTAGTGTTCATCGAGCATTCCCGGCGCGACTGCAGCCTGATTTTTCTGGCCGAGAGTTTCTGAAACGGTGACTTGCACACCGAACTGTTTTTCAAGCTCGCTTGCGGAAACCTGTCCGGGTCTCAAAAGAGTAACCTTGAGAGGGTTCTCTACACGGATAATGCTCGATTCCACACCAACCGTGCAGCGACCCCCATCGACGACTCCTGCAATCCGGGTATTCAATTCGTTCCAGACGTGACGGGCATCGGTGGGAGAAATTCTTCCGAAGCGATTGGCACTCGGAGCTGCGAGTGGGAAAGAAACTTCATTCAGCACAGACTGAAACACGGGGTGAGAAGGGCAGCGAATGGCCACCGTATTTTGCCCGGAAGTAACTTCATCCGGAATCCGGTTTCCACGAGGAAGAACGAGGCTCAATGGGCCTGGCCAGAAATGTTTGAGCGCTGATTCCAGTTCGCTTTTTGAGTGCCAGTTCAGCACTTCGCTCGAGACGATTTCGGCAGCAACGAGTGCTTCAAGATACGAGGGTTCGGATTGAAGCAGTTTCAGGCCGACGTGCACGATCAGAGGATCGAAACTCGGTCGTTCTTTTGCTTCGAAAATTTTAAGAACGGCAATTTTGGAGAAAGCATTTCCAGCAAGGCCGTAGACGGTTTCAGTCGGCAAGCCTACGACTTCATCGTTGCTGAGCAATTCTGCCGCGCGACGGATGGAAGGGGCATCGTGACTGAGGAGTTCAGTGTTCAATGCTTCACTTCCTGGCCTAAAAGGGATTTTAGAACCTTTTCCATCTTCATTCCGCGGGAACCTTTCACGAGCACTTGATCGCGGTTGCCGAGTGAGGCTTTGAGAGTCTGAGTGAGCGCTTCATGAGTGTCGAAGTGACGGACATTTGCGAAGTGAAGCTTTTTCAGTTCGTCATCGAGCCACTTCATCCGCGGGCCATAGAGCCAGACATGAGTCACGCCGGATTTGACGATGGAAGGAGCCATTTCACGGTGGAATTGTTCTTCCTTGTCTCCCAGCTCCAGCATGTCACCGAGAGCAGCATGATAGTGAGGTGCACCCTTTTTGGAAGTCAGCAGAGAGATCGCAGCCAGAAGGGAAGTCGGGTTTGAGTTGTAATGATCACCAATGACATCGACTCCGCCATCGAGATGATAAATTTCGGTTCTTCCATAAGCGGTTTTGAAAGTGGAAAGACCTTGGGTCAGTTCGCTCGAAGTGAGTTTGAAAAAATGGACGAGGCTGATTGCAGCAAGCAGGTTGTGTGCGTGGTGTTCACCCGGAAGTGGAGTCGGGAAGGTCTCTTCTGTAATCTTTCCCGCTTCATTCAGTTCCACCGTGAGCAGGCTTTGTTCTGCAGACCAGGTTCCCAGGTTCCGGGGGCGGTCGTTGCGGTTCAGGGAATAGGTCAGGTAGTTCTTTGGATCAAGCTTCGAGCGATTCTTCTGGAACCAGTTGAACACGTATTCATCTGAGAGATTGATCGCCATCGGAATCTTGTGGGCGAGGGCGTGATCAAAAGCCTTCAGTTCTTCTTCAGCTGCGATCTCCACCGTTTTCAATTGATGGAGATGTTCTGGACCGTTCTTCGTGAGAATTACATGAGTGGGTTCCACGATATCCAGGTGCTGAGTCATTGCACCGATTTCGTCGATCCCGATTTCAATCACGGCCACTTGAGTGTCCGGTTTCATTTTAAGAAGCGTGATCGGAATTCCGAGGAATCCATTCTCGCTGCCTTCTGTTTTCAGTACAGAAGTGTAGCGGCCTTCAAACAGGCTTGCGATGAGTTCCTTGGTGGTGGTCTTTCCCACGGCACCTACGACTCCAATAACAGGAATCGTGAACTGCTTGCGATAAAAGTGAGCGAGCTTGCGGATTGCATCCAGGGAAGAGAGGACTTGAAAGATCTGAGCCTGAGAGCCGTTTGGAATGGAAACTGCAGTCTCTGAGATCACGGCTGCTGCGCCGGCCTCAATCACTTGCGGAATGAAGCTGTGACCATCATGAACATCTCCTTTGATGGCGATGAAGAGGGATCCTTTCAAAACCTTCCTCGAGTCTGTCGTGATCCCGGTGATGGACTGGTTTGGACCAGAAAGGGGAAGGTTCAGGATTTCAGCAATTTTTTGGGTATTCCAGACGAAACTCATTGTTTAATCATAGGATTTTACGGAGGCCCAATCAAGGGCCCGGAAATAAAAAACCCCCGGTTGAGTCAACCGGGGGTTTTCAATTCAGCCTTTAAGGGGCGTCAGAATCTACTTGGAGTCGAGTTCTTCATCGATCACTTCAGAGAAGGATTCGATCGGAAGAGCTCCGCTCAGGAGTTGGCCATTGATGAAGAAAGTCGGAGTTGAACGAACGCCGAGTTTCTCACCGTATGCCTGGTCTTTTTTGACCGCGTCAGCAAATTTGTGAGCGTCGAAGCATTCTTTGAATTTCTTCTCGTCTGCTCCAGCTGCTTTTGCGTGTTTCGCGAGGTCGTCAGCACTGAGTTTGTCCTGATTCGCGAAAGCGATATCGTGGAATTTCCAGAACTTGTCTTTGCCTTGCTCGTATACGCACATGGAAGCTTCTGCTGCAGGACCTGCGTCCTTGTGCATTGGAAGTGGGAAGTGCTTGAACGCGAGCTTGATCTTGTTTCCGTATTTCTTTTTAACGTCATTAACGGTTTTAGCCGCTCTTCCGCAGAAAGGACATTGGAAATCAGAGAACTCGATGATGGTTACTTTTGCGTTTTCGCCACCAGTTACCGGAGAATCGCCAACAGACACTTGAATGTTGGATTTCGGTTTTTTGAAGTAAACTTCAACCGGATTTCCTTTGGTGAGTTTTGCAACTGCAGCCTGAACCATCTCTTCTTTTTTCTGTTCTTTCATGTAAGAGAAGATGCGGTCTTTAACTTGTTCGTTGATGTTGCTCTCTGGGATGTTTTTCTCTTTTACGAATTTTTTGTATTCAGCGTCGGAGATTTTGATTTCGCCTTTGAGAACTTTTTTCTGAATGTATTCTTCAGAGTTCGCCATGCCGTCTTTTTTCGCTTCTGCGCCGAGTACACGTTCAGTGATCAGTTTGTTCAACTGATTCATTTTCAGGTCGTACTCTTGCTTTTTGATTTGCATGAGTTCAACTTGTGCGTCGCCGACGAGTTGGTCTTCAGTGATTTCCTCACCGTTGACTTTTGCAACGACTCCTGGTTTAGGAGCGTCTTTGAAAACCATATTAACTTTTGCTTTAGCACTCTCAGAGCATGCGACCATCGCTACGACGATCAAAACGCATGCGCTCAGGGCGCCCAATTTGCGGGTTGTGTTCATTTTTTCTTGTCCTTTCGTGAAGTTATCAAGAACAAGGGTAGCGTACCTAAAAGCTTTGCACAAGGTCGTGAATTCGAAGAAGTCCTAACGCATCCCCGCTTTCATTCACCACGGGAAGGACACTGATTTGACTCTCGCGTTCTTCCATCAAACGAAGGGCCTCGAAAGCGAGTTGGGACCCGGGAACGGTAATGGGTTTTGCGGTCATGATGTCCTTCGCTTGAAGCGTGAAGAACTTCTCTTTCTGAGAAAGGGCACGGCGGATGTCTCCGTCGGTGATGATTCCGAGAAGTTTTGACCCGTTCACTACGAGAACGGCACCCAATTTGTGTTGTGTGGAAAGATTCAGCACTTCGTCCATGGAGGCGGAAGCTTCAACTCCCGGACACTTCTGAAGTGGGTGCATGAGATCTTTCACGAGAAGCTGTAAACGTCGACCCAGTGAGCCACCCGGATGGTTTTTTGCAAAATCTTCCGGAGTAAAGCCACGAGCCTGCATGAGAGCCACGGCAAGGGCGTCTCCGATGGCCAATGTAAGAGTAGTGCTCGAAGTTGGAGCCAGATTGTGGGAACAGGCTTCTTCAGAGACCGAGCAGTCGATGGTGAATTTACTTTTTTGGGCCAGTCTTGAGTCTTTGTTTCCGGTCAGCGCGATCACCGGAGTGCCTCTTCGCTCAAAATAGGGAAGGAGGGTGAGTAATTCTTCGGTGTTTCCGGTGTAGCTGAGAGCGATGACGACATCGTTTTTGCCAACAACACCCAAGTCACCGTGAAGGGCCTCCACCGGATGAATGAAATGGGCCTCTGTTCCGGTGCTGGAAAAAGTGGCTGCAATCTTCGCGGCGATTTTTCCCGATTTACCGATTCCAATCACCACGACTTTTCCACCCTTCCGGGTCTGGTCGAGAATCAGTTCGATCGCAGAATCCAGATTGGAGCCTTCGGCAGGATTGGATTCAAAACGGGTGAGGGCGCTTTCAATTGCCCGGGATTCCATGCGGAGAACGCGGCAAAATTCTTTGAAGTGCATGGCCCTATGGTACACTAAACCCATGAAACGCGCCCTGAAAATTTGCCTTGTCGCTCTCCTCCTGCCAGCCTGCATGACGGCCTATAAAAAGTCCGTCGGAGGGGATGCAGACCGTTCTTTCAGCAAGGTTTTCATTTCTGATTACCCTCTCGCCTGGGATGCCGCAGTGGATGCTCTCAAGGCTTCTTCCATGGAGGTCGTGAATCGGGAAAGCGGAACACTTCAAACCAAATGGATTGATAACACGGCGGAAAGAAATCTGATTGAGGCGACCGGCAGTCTCGCTCCTTATATCAAGGCGCAGTACCGGTTCCGGCTGGTTCTATCGAAGGGATATTTTCAGGGAAGTTCTTCAGTCCGGATCAATGTTCAGAAGGAACAGCAGGTTCAGCGCGACGTGCTGGAAGGGTGGATCGCCCAGGAATCGGATGGAATCCAGGAGAACTCGCTTCTGTACCGGATTGGAAAAGTCATCGACTTCAAAAAGAGACTTCTTGATATCGAAAACCTGAAATTAAAACGTCAGCTGGAGAGAGCAAAAGAAGAAATGAATACGCCACTTCCACCGGAGCCCGAAACGCCTACGAATTGAGCAGGTTTTCGAACTCTTTCAGGAGTTCTTCGTCGGTCTTGCTGCCGGTTGCATCGGAGGCCGCCTGAGCCGGAGCTGCAGGAGCCGCGGCTTTCACCGGGGCTGGAGCAGGTGCTGGTTTCGCAGGTTCTGCTGCCGGAGCAGCAGTGAGACTGTCTTCCACGGAATCGATCAGTTTTTCGAAGTCATCGTTGTTCTTCGCAGCTTCTTTTTTCGCAACCGGTTCCGGAGCGATCGGAGAAGAGCCATTCAACAACGCATCAATTGCAGCCTGGTCAAGGCCGCCTTTTTCGTTGACTGAGGAAGTGGAAGCTTCCATTTTTGGTTCAGGCGCAGGCTCTGATTTCGGAACTGGTGCCGGAGCCGGTGCAACGGAAAGGGTTGGAGCCGGAGTTGCTGCCTTCTCAGGAGCTGCAACCGCACCCGCATCGCCCATTTGATCCAGGCGTTTTTTGAGAGAAGCATTTTCCTGCTGAAGGCGTTTCAAGTTTGCAAGATCATCTTCAAACAGCGCGTACTCTTCGAGACGTTCTTCGAGAGCTTTCACTTTCGCAGAAAGATCCGGATTGCCAGCGCCCACAGCTTGTTGAAGGGAATCCTGATTCTGTTTCAGGTTCGTGACTTCTTCTGCGAGGCGGGTCTTCTCAACGTTGATGTTGACGACCATGCTTTCCTTGTCAGCGAGCTGGGCTTCCAGTGCTTTCAGGCGTTCCAGTAAATCAGATGGAATCGGGCTGGAATCAGAGGAAGAAAAGGAAGTCGTGGAAGCTGGAGCGCCGGCTGCTGGAGCAGCAGTCATCTGGAAGCGGGCGAGGTTTTCGGCGGAAGCGCCAGCTTCTGCTCCGAGAAGTCCGAACAACTGGGTGCGGACAAACTGAGCTTCGTTGATTAATTGGTTGAGGTAGACTTTGACCATCCCTGCTGGAATTTGATCACGGGCAGCGCCGAGTCTCCGTTTCTTCACCACCCAGTGATAACAATAGAGGGCGAGAAAGAAAAAAATCCCCGCAGCGGTGAGCAGCAGAAATTCTTCTGTAAATTTAGAATAGATATAGATGAAAGATGCCATAGTTTAGGTCCCTCCTGGACCAATTCCAGACTTCTCTAATTATAGGTACGTTCAAGTGGCTGTGTCAAACGGAGTCACCGAGTCAAGGTTTTGACTAAAATCATTGATCAGTTTTACGGATCTTGAGGTAGACTACTTTCATGAAACAAGAAGATTATTGGTTGGCCGCGGCAGTCGAAGCGGCGATGCAGGCAGGGAAGGTGGTCCGCAAGCACTATACCCGCAAGCTCGATATTCGCTCGAAGGGAAGCCTTGGGCTTGTGACCAATGCTGACGTGGAATCCGAACTCGTCGCAATGAAGGTCTTGAAGAAGGCTGAACCCGACTTCGCTTTTTTGACGGAAGAGACGAATTCCCAAGGTGTTCGGGCCAAGGGCCAGGACGGTCTCTGGATCGTGGACCCGCTCGACGGTACGACCAACTTCATTCATCGCTTTCCCATGTTCTGCGTGACCGTGGCGCTTCAATATAAAAAGGACGTCGTGGTGGGTGTGACCTACCACCCGATTCTGGATGAGCTCTATACTGCGATCAAAGGACGGGGTGCGTTCCTGAACGGTAAACGCATGCACGTTTCCAAGACCAGCAAGATGAAGGACGCACTCGTTTCAACGGGCTTCGCGTACTCCGCAAGAAATCTTCTCACTTCTGAAATGAGCTCCTTTGAAAAAGTGAGCCGGGTTGCCCGTGCGGTTCGTCGTCCGGGTTCCGCAGCACTCGATCTCGCTTACACCGCACGCGGTGTGTTCGATGGTTTCTGGGAACGACACCTTTCTCCATGGGACGTGGCTGCAGGGTCCCTTCTCGTGAAGGAAGCAGGCGGAAAAGTCACCGACTTCTCCGGCGGCAAGTTTGATCCTCACGGAACCGAAGTGCTTGCAAGCAATGGCAAGATCCACAAGGCAGTTTTAAAAGAACTATGATCGAGAATTCGGAATCGCTTTTACCCGAGGGAAATCTCACTGCCTTCACTCTTGGCCTTGAAGAGGAATCGCTGAACGAACTCGATCGTCTACTCGACACTCTTGGAATCACCACCGGTGCACGCGTCAAGGCGCCGATCCGCAAGATCATGGCCGGCACTTACTTCGGAAAAGGGAAACTCGAAGAAGTAAAAATGCAGGCATCTACGATGGAACCACCCGTGGATGTTTTCATTCTCGATGTTGAACTTTCGCCAAGACAGATGCAGAACATCGAAGCCATTCTTGGCAAACCCGTGCTCGATCGGGCAGGAACGATTCTCGAAATCTTTTCCAGACATGCCCGGACCCGCGAATCAAAAGTTCAGGTTGAACTCGCAAAACTTCAATACGTCCTTCCGAGACTCGCAGGTCTCTGGAGTCACTTCGAACGCCAACGCGGCGGTGGAGTGGGTAACAAGGGGATGGGGGAGAAGCAGATCGAGGTCGATCGCCGTCTCGTCAAGCGCCGGATCAGTGTTCTTCGCGAGCGCTTGATCCAAATTGAAAAAGAACGAAAAGTTCAGCGCGCATCCCGTGATGATCTTTTAAAAGTTGCGATTGTGGGCTACACCAACGCCGGTAAATCCACCCTGCTGAACGCCATGACTGAAAGCACGGTTCTTGCTGAAGACAAACTTTTCGCAACTCTCGATGCAACAGTCCGGGCACTGAGTCCCGACAGTCATCCGCCGATCGTCGCCATCGACACGGTTGGATTTATCAGTCGGATTCCAACAAGTCTGATTGCATCCTTTCGTTCGACCCTCGAGGAAATTCAGGAAGCGGATCTGATTGTTCACGTAGTGGATGCATCTTCGGACCACGCACGGGATCAGTATGAAACCACCTGTGAAGTTCTTAAGGAACTGAAGTGCGATGAAAAAGAGAAGATGGTCGTCATGAACAAGGCCGATCTTCTGGATACACCGGCCAAGGTGAATCAGGCGCGCATCGCCATTCCCGGTTCGATTCGCCTCTCGGCACTGGATCAGGACGCAGTCCGTAATCTTCGTCAGAAGATCCTGGACCACTTTAAAACGAAGATGGAGACCTGGGAGCTGGTCATTCCTTACGCAGAAGGAAAACTTCAAGCTCAGCTGCAGGAATTCGGCTCGATTACGCAGACGCGCTATCTTGAAAAGGGTACGTTCATCCAGGTAAAACTGGACTCCTCCATCGCTCGTAAGTTAGGAGTTAAGAAGTATGCAACTGCAAAAACGGATGTTGTCTAGCCTGCTTGCCGGCCTGTTTTTCTGCCTGACCGCGTTTGCGGCTTCAGAGCCGAACCACGGAGTGGTGGCGCTTCCAACCGTTTCAGGGGTGCCGACTGTTTCCCAGCCATCGCCTCAGACACAGACTGTTTTCAGAACTCCGGCGAAGCTGTATGGCGGCGCCTACAGCATCAAGCTTTCCATCAAGCGCGACAAATTCGAATATGAACTTCCGGTTTGGGTGAAGCCCGATCAAAAGGAGAGCTCGCTCGACAAATCCCTGCTTCATGAAATGGGCTGGGTGTATCCCGACCTGAAGGCAGACCAGGTGTTTCTGTCAGGTGAAAAGATTGCAGTTCAAAGTTTCAAGAACCAGAAATCCGACTGGGCTGGAAAACCTGACTTCGCAAAGCCCTGTTGTTACGGGGTGATCGGGCAGGACATTCTGAAGGATTATCAACTGACTTTTATTCCAACCTCACCGGCACACATTGAGTGGATCCGGGTTGAAAACGAGGTCGATAAACTGAAGTTGAAACAGGATTTTCTGGCAAAGCTTCGTGCAATCTTTTCGATCCGGAAACAGAAGGTTGCGATTGGTCGCGAGAAGGAAGATCTTTCAAAGGCCAGCTACACGCTTGATGTTTCCCAAGGCGAGCTTATTTTTCAGAACGATCAGAGTTCTTCCAAGCCTGGTCGATAGTTTGTCCTGATCGCGAAGGGATCCTCGATTTTTCGGATGTTCGCCAAGATTGAAGGTCTTTGAAAATGTTTTTATTTTGCGTTTGAGATAGCTCTGGAGTTTCGGACGCGAGGTCTCGCGTTTTGAGCAGTAGAAGAGGGCGTAATCGAACCACTCTTTCGGAGTGGATGGAACATTCTTCTTTCTCATTTGCCGATGG
>OUNO010007553.1_pt1 | contig 53358 bp, 42 predicted proteins | sample 1779811 | NCBI WGS metagenome assembly OUNO01 (sample SAMEA3914804, study PRJEB12502) | metagenome | biome: forest; material: soil | place: Canada | collected 2010-06-25 | depth 0.3 m
TCAGGCGGAGGATTACCTTCTCCAGCAGAAGGAAGTCGAAGGGATCTTTACCGCAGTCGGGGGATTCGGTGGAGATGCCGTGAACCAGGGGATGGCTTTTGTCACTTTGGTTGATCGCGACAAACGAAAGCTCAGTCAGGCGGATCTGATCAAGGAATTCCGGAAGGAGCTGAAACACAAGGTCCCGGGCATGGAGATCGTGGTACAGGATCTCTCTCTTCGTGGATTTGCCGCAAGCCGGGGCTTCCCGGTTGAATTCATCATTCAAGGACCAGACTGGGAGAAGTTGACCGAACTCACGACCCAGATCATGGACAAGATGAAGGATAGCAAGCAGCTCGTGGACGTGAACACCGACATCCAGAAGCAGATGCAGGAAGTTCACATTCTCCCGAACCGCGAGCGGCTCGCCCGTCACGGAGTATTGCTCAGCACAGTTACGGGAGTGATCAATGCGCTCGTCGGCGGAGCCATCCTGAATGGAAAAACCATGTATCCGAAAGATGGTCACCGCTATCAGATCGAACTCCGTTTGATCGCGGGTGAACGGAATGCGCTTCCTGATTTGAACCGGATCAAGTTCCGGAACAATCGCGGAGAAGTGATTCCGCTCAAGGAACTCGTGGACGTCACGATTGAACCAAGCCAGATGCTGATCACCCGTGAAAACCGGGCACGGGCCATCAAGGTGTACGCGAACCCGGCGACCGGCGTGTCCCAGCAAAAAGCGATGGATTTCACCGCAAATCTCGCCAAAACAATGCTTCCTCCTGGCTATCACATCAAGATGACTGGAAGTTCGCAGAGTTTCCAGGAATCGATTCAGAGTCTGATCTATGCGCTTCTGATGGGAATTCTCGTTTCGTATATGGTGCTGGCATCCCAGTTTAATAGTTTCATTCATCCGGTGACAGTCCTGATGGCGCTTCCCTTCAGTTTCTCGGGAGCCTTCATCGGACTTCTCGTCTGTCATCAGTCGATCAACATCTACAGTTTGATTGGTTTCATCCTGCTCATGGGGATTGTCAAAAAGAACTCGATCTTACTCGTGGATTTCACGAATCAGACGAGGGCAACCGGTAAGAGCGCAAACGAGGCGCTCCTGATTGCCTGTCCGGTCCGTTTGAGACCAATTCTGATGACCTCGATTGCGGTGATTGCCGGGTCATTGCCTGAAGCGATGTCCATTGGTCCGGGTGCTGAAACAACGGTGCCGATGGCAGTGGCCATCATCGGGGGCGTGATCGCGTCCACGATTCTGACTTTGTTCATCGTTCCTTGTGTCTACAGCCTGTTCACGAAGCTCGAACAAAAGGACACGCTTGAGGCGCCTTCTCAAGCTCCCGTAAAAGCCTGATTCAGTTGTTAATGGGGTTTCACTGCCGTGCGTGCTCGTCCTTGGAGTCTGGCCTTTTCGTTTTGTTCTCTTGATGATCCTGTCTTCCCCCTTGAATCACCACCGGTTTGAATGGTTTTGATCCCGCCACGGCCACTGGGTGCAGGGGGCGTGGGTGTTTGATTCGCCGGTAGATGCGGTTCACCGGCCCCCGGATCAGCATGTAGGGAAGACAGGCGAGCAGGATTGCGATGGTGAGTGTTTCAAACGGGTAGAACCATTTGAATTCGATCAGCTGAAAGACTGCGTCGAGTATGATCGCAAAAATGAAAACTTTTGAAAAATCCTTCCATCCGCTCTTCAGCAGTTCACTCCGGTAGGCCGGATTGTGAAAGATCGTCCAGAGGTAGTACGGCTGACCTGTTTTCGCGTCACGAACTCCAGCCCTGATTCCAAGCACTATGGCCATGATGGGCTGAAGTATAAAACGAAACCCCATCGGTCCGTTTGGTCGCTGAGTCAGGTCTGTCCAGAATCGGGTGAGTATGGAGTGGTCCATCAATGTCAGAGGTGCAACCCATGTGCCACGCACCATTCATGGGACATGGCATGAAGATTGAAAAATCACGGGTGTATCAAAGTTTCAAATCACAGATGAGGGATAGCACCATGAAAAAATCAAAAGCAAAAGTAGCCCTTGATATTCGCGACTCCACTCCTGACTGGACTCCGTTTCAGCCGCCGGAAACAAAGGCCGATGCTCCGAACGTTCTCTATATTGTATGGGATGATACGGGCCTCGCAGCCTGGGAGTGTTTCGGAGGGATGATTGAAACTCCGAACATCGACCGGATCGCGGCCAAAGGTCTTCGTTATACGAATTGGCACACGACTGCGCTTTGTTCTCCGAGTCGTTCTTGTTTCATGACCGGACGGAACCATCACATGAATAACATGTCTGCCATCACCGAGGCTTCGAGCGGTTTCCGGGGCAGCAGCGGGGTGATCCCGGCTGCGAACGGAATGATTTCTGAAATGCTCGTGGATCAAGGATATAGCACCTATTGTCTCGGGAAGTGGCACTTGACCCCGGAGACTGAATCCAATATGGCCGCCAGCCACCGAACCTGGCCGCTCGGTCGCGGATTCGAACGTTTTTACGGATTCCTCGGCGCGGAAACCAATCAGTGGTATCCGGATCTTGTCTATGACAATCACCCGATCCCACCTCCTGCCTCTCCGGAGAAAGGCTACCACCTGAGCAAAGACTTGATTGATAAGTCGATCCAGTTCATTCAGGACGGAAATCAGATCGCTCCTCAGAAGCCATGGTTTACCTATCTTTGTTTTGGGGCAAACCACGCGCCTCACCAGGTACCGAAGGAGTGGGCTGACAAGTATAAAGGCAAATTCGACATGGGATACGAGAAGTATCGTGAGATCACCCTCGAGAAAATGAAGATGCTCGGAGTGATGCCGAAAGACACGAAGTTGTCCGAGATCAATCCGTGGCCTGCGCCGGAAGTGATTCTTTCGGATGACCGCGTTCTTCCATGGGACACTTTGAGTGAAGATCAGAAACGCCTCTTCACCCGCATGGCTGAAGTGTATGCCGGCTTCTGCACCTACAGTGACTACCAGCTGGGGCGTCTGCTCGACTATCTCGATGAGTCCGGTCAGTTCGACAACACCCTTTTCATCGTGGTTTCCGACAACGGCGCGAGTGGGGAAGGGGGTCCGAACGGATCCGTAAACGAGAACAAGATGGCCAATGGATGGCCCGATGATCTCAAGGACAACCTGAAGATGATCGACGAGCTGGGAAGTCCGCTGACTTACAATCACTATCCGACTGGTTGGGCCTGGGCCTTCAATGCTCCTGCGAAGATGTTCAAGCGCTTCAGCTTCGAAGGTGGGATCGCCGATCCTCTGATCATCACCTGGCCTAAAAAAATGAAGAAAATTTCCGGTCAGATCCGGGAACAGTATCACCACGCAATCGACATCGTGCCAACCATCATGGAGTGTACCGGAACCGATTCTCCGGATTTCATCAAGGGGGTTCCTCAGAGCGAGATTCAAGGGGTGAGCATGAATTACACCTTTGAAAATGCCAAAGCGCCGACCACACGACTCACCCAGTATTATGAAATGCTCGGAACCCGTGCGATCTATCACGATGGTTGGAAGGCCGTGGCCCGACACGGTCCGATCACCGGGCAAGGTCACTTCGCGGAGGACCAGTGGGAGCTCTATCACATTGCTGAAGATCGATCTGAGACCGTGGATCTTGCGGAAAAATTTCCGAAGCGCCTTCAGGCACTGGTTGCGCTCTGGTTCGTGGAAGCGGGCAAGAACCATGTGTTCCCGCTCGACGACCGGACCGGCGTCGAGATTCTCACCACCGAGCGGCCGTCGATCGCAAAAGAACGGGCAACTTACACCTATTATCCAGGAACCTCCGCGGTTCCAGAAGGCGTTGCTCCAAACATCCGGAACAAATCCTTCAAGATTCTTGCGGATCTCGTGATCGACGATCCATCAAAGGTCGAAGGGATCATCTTTGCGGAAGGATCGAAGTTCGGCGGTCAGGTTCTTTATGTGAAGGACCAGAAACTGCACTACGTTTACAACTTCATTGGCATGGAGGAGCAACGGTTCGTTGCGAATGAAAAGCTCGCCAAGGGAACGGTTTCGGTCACCGTCGAGTTCCAGAAATCGGGTGAGAAACCGAAATATGTCGCCAACGGAACTCTGACCCTTTCTGCGAATAAAAAGAAACTGGCTGAAGGTCAGATGAGAACTCAGCCCGGAAAGTTCGGGATCTCAGCGGCCATGTCCATTGGTGAGGCTGGGACCGACCCGGTGAGTGTGGATTACAATCCTCCATTCGCCTTCGAAGGTGGAGTGGTCAAGCATGTCAGCGTCGCTCCTCTTGGAGCAGATGTGGTCAATCTTGAGCACGAGGCTAAATCCAAGTTCAGCGCAGCTTGATGAAGGAGAAGTTCATGGAAACACAAAAACAACCGGCCAATCCGGCTCAGCGTCTTCAGTATTGTCGTGCGGTTGAATCCGCAATCTGGGGAATGCCGATCGTCGCGTTCGATGCGATGAGACAGGCCTTCTTCCGGGACGCGAAGGCGAAGTACGGGGATGTGGTGTATTTGTCGAAGCCTGCAGACTGGAAGTTTCAGCTGGCGACACCGAATAACTCGGTTCTCTATGTTTACTTCAACTTCAATCTTTCGGATGGACCGTTGGTGATCGACATTCCCGCCGCGGGTGAGACCGGACTCTTTGGGTCGTTCACGAATGCGTGGCAAAGGCCGATCATCGACGTCGGGCCGGAAGGAACGGATCAGGGTGAAGGCGGGAAGTATCTGTTGATCTCACCGCTCATGCAGTACCACATCCCGGACGGCTATATCACCGTGGGTTGTGAAACGATGAACGGATATGGAGCACTCAGGGTTATTCCCAAGACAACCTCGTCGGCCGATCGGGAAAGGGCGCTGGAGTTGATTCGCCAGATTCGGATCTATCCCGTGTCGAAAGCCGCTCATCCACCGGTCCCGAACTTCATCGACATGCACGGGAAACTCTTTGATGGGATCCCGAGAATGGACGACATCTTCTACGATTCGCTAGCGAAGATGTTTCAGGAGGAGCGGCTGCCAGTTCGCGATCTTGCGATGACCGCCTATCTCCGTTCGATCGGAATTCAAAAGGGGAAAGAGTTCAAGCCGGATGCAAAAACGAGAGAACTTTTGAACAGTGCGATTCAGGAGACTCACCATATTTTGATGGGATCATTCCTGCTGGGTGAGAACTACTGGCCGGACCGACAGTGGAAGGCGATCGATCCCGGGAACGGTGTTAAAACCAGCTTTTCCTTTGTAGAGCCCACCTTCTACGATTTGGATGCCCGTGGAATGACATTTTTTGCGGCCTGTGCTCCACCCATCCGGCTCGGAAAAGCTTCTTTCTATCTTACCGGAGTCGTTGATTCCAAAGGAGAGCATTTCCAAGGGGGAGAGCGCTATCACTTGAAAGTTCCGGCGAAAGTTCCGGCAAGACAGTTCTGGTCGGTGACTGTTTACGATCTTGCGACGGCTGCATTTGTTCGAGACTCGCCGAAACAGACCATCGATTCTTACACGCTCGACCTTCAGAACGCGGATGGTTCCATTGATGTTTATTTCGGTCCGACTCCGCCTGAAGGAAGAGAGGCAAACTGGATCAAGACCGAAAACGGAAAACCGTGGTTCATGTTCTTCCGCTTTTACGGTCCCGAAAAACAAGTTTTTGATCGCACATGGAAACTTCCCGATGTGGAACGAACAGCGGTCGCGGGAGCTGCTCCGCTCACGAGAGTGGCTCCCGTTGATCAATTGAACAAAAGGAGACAGTCATGAATTTTAAAACTGGAGAATACGTATGGTTCGACATTCCGGTGAGAGACTTCGAAAAAGCGAAGGCTTTCTATGGAGAGTTGCTGGGCTGGAAATTCGAGCCCCAAGGCGATGCGAAGACCACCAGCTACTGGATGGTGAAAGTGGGTGACAAGATGCTCGGCGGTTTGAGAAAACCGGAAGAGGGCATTGTTGCAACCGATGCGCCCGTTCTTTATTTTGCGGTCGAGAAACTCGAATCCTCAGTGGAGCGCGCAAAAAAACTCGGCGCAACACTGGTTGGGAAGGTCGTCGACATCGGCAACAACATGGGCCGCTTTCAGTGGTTCCGCGATCCGGATAAAAATCTGGTTGCGATCTGGGCACAATCCTGATGCCAACCGTTGGACCGGCGAAGCGCAAGCTTAGCCCCATTGCAATTACGTTTTTGTTCTTCGGGCTGATCTATCTCCTGATCAGTTTTCTTCAGGTGGAGAAAGGCCCGAAGAGCATTGCGTATAGTCAGTTTCTGAGCGACCTCGACTCGGGGAAGGTCTCCGAGGTGTTTTTGTCGCCGAAACGGATTGAAGGGGAGTTCAAGCAGGCGCAGCAGGACAAATCCAAACCGAGATCATTCGTCTCGGTTCGTGTGGAGGACCCAACGCTGCCTCAGAAACTCAAGGCGTCCGGGGTGAAGTTTAGCGGCATCGAAGAAACCGGATTCTGGACGAGTTTCCTTTCGGGAATGCTTCCTTTTATCCTTCTCTTCTTTTTCTGGTCCTGGATCTTCAAACGGAAAGGCGGAGCACTTTCACCGGATCGCGGGGGAGGTCTTCTTTCGCTGGGACGATCCAAAGCAAAAATTTACGTGGAAACCGATCTGAAAGTGAGATTTGATGACGTCGCCGGTGTCGACGAAGCGAAGATAGAACTGAAAGAAATTGTCAGCTTCCTGAAGGAGCCGAAGCGCTTCTCCATTCTGGGAGGACGCATGCCGAAGGGGATTCTGCTGGTCGGGCCTCCGGGTACAGGAAAGACACTTCTTGCCCGGGCTGTGGCCGGAGAAGCGAAAGTTCCTTTTTTCTCAATTAACGGTTCTGAATTTGTTGAGATGTTTGTCGGTCTTGGAGCCGCACGGGTTCGGGATCTTTTCCAGGAAGCGAGACGAAGCGCTCCGTGCATCATCTTCATCGACGAGTTGGATGCGCTTGGGAAAGCCCGGGGCGTGAATGCCATCTCGGGTGGATCAAACGACGAAAAAGAACAGACCTTGAATCAGCTGCTGGCCGAGCTCGATGGTTTCGATCCCTCGATCGGGATTGTCCTGCTTGCCGCCACCAACCGTCCCGAAGTGCTCGATCCGGCTCTTCTTCGTGCAGGCCGTTTCGACCGAAGCCTCCTGATCGACAGACCGGACCGGAAGGGCCGGGAGTTGATTCTGAAAGTGCATCTGAAGAAAATCAAGGTTGCGCCCGGAGTGGACGTGGACGCTCTTGCCAGTATGACTGCAGGGTTCTCCGGCGCAGATCTTGCAAATCTTGCCAACGAAGCGGCTCTCATTGCCACCCGGAGGGATGCAAATGAGGTTGTTCTCGCTGATTTCACCGAAGCGATCGAGCGAATTGTGGCCGGGCTCGAAAAGAAAAGCCGTCTTCTGACTCCGCTTGAGAAAAAGCGCGTGGCTTATCATGAGATGGGTCACGTCACAGTTGCGCTCGCTCTTGGGCATGCCGATGTGATTCACAAAGTGAGCATCATTCCTCGCGGGATGAGTGCGCTCGGTTACACGATCAGTCGACCGACCGAAGATCGTTACCTCATGGAGCGGAAGGAGCTCGAAACCAAGATGGCGATTGCTCTCGGTGGTCGCGCTTCAGAAGCGAAATTCTTCCCCGACATTTCAACCGGTGCCTCGGATGACTTGATTCGGGCGACTGAAATTGCACGGGCGATGGTAACCCGTTATGGAATGAGTACTGAACTTGGAATTGGTGTGTTTGAACGGGATCCTGCTCCGATGCTCGGAGGTCAGATGCCGGTGAAGAGCCACCCCTATAGCGAAAAAACCTCTCAGGAGATCGATCGTGAAGTGAAACAGCTGCTCGATGGAGCCATGGATATGGCAAAAGAGTCCATTGAGCGCTACGAAACGATGATCGAAGAAGCGGCACAAAAACTTCTGGTGGTCGAATCGCTCGACGAGCAGGCGATCAAGCAACTCTGGGCGAAATATGTAAAAAGAGGCGATTCCAATCGTCCGGCTTCATCCCTGAGTGCATGATGACAAAAAGCCGTGGCGGACTTTGGAGCGAGTCTCTCAAAAATCCCGCTTTTGATGTATAAATTCAATGAATTTCATGAATATTAAGCGCCCCACATCGGTGCTTGTTCCCGCAATGATTGGTGAATCGGGTTTTCTTCCAAAATGTCACCAATGACCCACTACACTGTTTACATAATCTTTATATAATTATGGAAGAAGTGTTAAATGGAATCAAAAGTGGGGATAAGCTCGTGAAGATCAAAAACAGTACCAAAGTCAGAATTTTAGTCACGGCCTTGCTTTCGGGTCTTCCGCAGGCGGGGTGCGCTCCAGGTCTATTACCGGAATCAACCACCTCGGTATCGGGTGCGGTCACCGCAGGACCCACTTCCGGCGCAACTGTTACCGCGTACGCCATGAAGTCCGATGGGACGCCCGATCTTTCAAGAGCACTTGCATCTGCTGTGACTGCGGCGGATGGAACGTATCAACTTGATCTGAATCGTTTCGATCTCGGACCAGTGGTGATTCAAGCTGTGGGTGGAAGTTATACTGAAGAAGGTTCAGGAATCCTGGTGCAGGTGAATAAGAATGCGGTTCCATTTACAGCGCCCGTTCCCATTCCTTCGGATACGGACAAAATGACTGTCGCGGTGAATCCACTCACCACGATGGCCCATGAATTATTGAAAGCGCAGCTCGTAAAGTCCCATGGATCAGTGGGAGACACCGCGATCAACGACGCACTTTACTCCGTGAGTAAGGCGTTTGTGGGTGGAGCAGACATTCTTTCTTCCGTTCCGGACTATAAGAACGGAAATGCCACGGCTCAGGTGATTTCAGCCCTTTCTGTATCAGCAGGGCAGATCGGAACCGATAGTCACGCGCTCACTCAGGCTTATGCGAGCGCCATCGCTGCCCACACGGGCGATCTTTCCAGTTTCTCAACCTCCAGTCCGCCTGCTGTTCAAGTCACTTCGGCTGACGGAACTAAAATGAATGTGACACCGCCTGCGCTGAACAATCTTCAGACGACAATTAACCAGGTTGCTGCAGGAACCGCGCAAATTAAAGGACCAAAGCTTCCGGATTCAGGGATGACGCCTCCGTCACTGGTTGCAAAACCACCAGTCTCCGCGCCATCTGATTTCAAGCCGGGTGCACCGACTACAGTGGCATCCACTCCGACCCCGAGACCAACTGCTACGCCGAAGCCGGCTGAAGCACCGAAGCCAAGTGCTTCTCCGTCTCCGACGCCAAGACCAAGTGCTACACCGACTCCATCGCCAACAGCGTCACCGACTGCAACTCCAAGACCGAGTGCTACGCCTACTCCGTCACCAACGCCGTCACCGACCGCGACTCCAACGGCAACTGCGACGCCAAGACCAAGCACGACTCCGACGCCTACACCAACACCCACTCCTCACCCTTAAGTGAGAGGGGAATGAATTACGGGTTCTTACACTCGATCGAATATTCGTAACCGGCTGCACCCTCGTTGTTATAAGTCACTCCAGAAGAGTGAATGACGTGGGTGCAGTCGCCGTTTTCAAGCGGAGTCACGAGCAAAGTGCCCGGACAGTTCGCCTGATACTGGCCATAGATTCCAGATGGATGGTTCTTCAAGTAAGTCAGAGGGTCCATTCCGTCACGGGAAGGGCAGGATTGATGAGCGTCATCTCCATCCGCGATCCGGAGTGTTTTTGGAAACACATTGCTCACGGTCGGGAAACTCACGCGTTGTTCCTGAATCTTCATTCTTTGCGGAGCAGACTGCTGCCCACCGAACCAGCTTGAAATTTTACGAGCAGTCTTGAACTGATCGCTGTTGCAGCGGTTGTGCATGATCAGGTTCCGGTCGAGACCGGCAGAGAAGAGATAGAAGTCTCCGGTTTTCTGGATTGAAACCGATACCGCCTGATTTCTAGGTACGATCGAGAGCGCAGAGAACTGGTAATAAAGTCCATCTTTGAAGAGATCGTTTGGCTTCCGGTTGATGAAACCGGAAAGTTCGATGTAGTTGGTGTTCGGAGCAGCGAGATTTCTCCATCCCACCATGACCGAGTTCACCTTGGATGTGTCGGTGAAGATCGAATCTCCACAGTCAGTGGCACCGAAGAGTTTGTTCACGGAGAGATCTCCGTTCCAGCTACCCAGATTCTGGTAGTCGGTTCCATCATTGAAACTTGCCTGAAGCTGGATTGTGGACTTGTTCACAATCCACGGGATCGTGGAGATGAATGCGTGTTTTCCAGAATTAACGACCGCATCCCAGGGCTGGCCAATCAAGGACTCGACCGAGTCGGTCACATAGCCCACGACGGTGTTTTCGAGGGTGTCTTTCAGGCTATCCGCGGAGGCGCTGAAAGAGGTGAGGGACAAGGCCAGAAGGGTGAGGATTTGAAGTTTTGAGAGTTTCATTGCTTTAAATTATAGGACTGTTTTTCGTTTCAGGTTTGTAAAAAAACGGTGAGGAGTCGATTTTAACCCTCATTTTAGTTCAAAGACGTTCGAACAACTTGAAAAATCCGGACTGTTCCCGTATCCTTTCATTCCTATGACAAAAGCAAAAGGTTCCAAAATCAACTCCGACTACATGAACGACTTCAACGCGGATTCCGACGAGGATCTGGAGAAGACGGAACAGGCCGCTGGTGAAAACTTTGGCGCTCTGTTTGATCAATCGATGAGCTCCCAGCCTAAAAAACTGAAAGTGGGCGATAAGATTGTCGGCAAAATTTTGAACGTAGGGTCCCAGGAAGTGTTTGTCACGACGGGTACCATGCACGACGGCGTTCTTCAAAGAGTCGAACTTCTCGATGCTCAGGGAAAACTCGAGTTCCAGGCAGGCGACATGCTCAATGTTTATGTCACGATGGTGAAGGGCGATGAGATTCGTCTCTCGCGTAAAACTTCTGATCGCCAGGTCGCCGGCGACATCAAGGAAGCATTCGAAAACAACCGTCCGATTCAAGGTCGTATCGTTGAAGTTTGCAAGGGCGGTGTTCGTGTGAGCATCAAGGGCAAGCTCGCATTCTGCCCGATCAGTCAGATTGACTCTCTTCATGTGACCACTCCTGAAGAATATGTCGGCAAAAGTTTTGAATTCAAGATCACTGAGTTTTCCGAAGGTGGAAGAAATATCGTGGTTTCCCGTCGTAAACTTCTCGATGCGGAACGCGATATCGGTGCCGCTCACTTCCTCTCTGAGAAGAAAGACGGAGATCTCGCAACCGGAAGAGTGACTCGCATGGAACCATTCGGTGCGTTTGTTGAACTGGCTCCGGGTGTGGAAGGTCTCGTTCACATCTCCGAAATTTCATGGTCCCGCATTGGAACTCCATCTGAAGTTCTGGTTGCAGGCCAGACAGTCACGGTAAAACTCCTGAAGCGCGAAGTCTTGAATGGAAAAACAAAAATCTCCCTTTCCATCAAACAAGTGACTCCGAAAGAAGAGAAAGAATCGGAAGCCCAGGCACCGAAGGAAGACAAATTCGGAAAATACGCTGTCGGCCAGACTTTCACCGGTAAAGTAAGCCGCAAAGAGGCTTACGGATTGTTCGTTCAACTCGAGCAAGGTGTGACCGGACTTCTTCACAAGTCCCGCTTGGAAGGGAACAACAGCTTCCAATTCGAAAAAGTGCGCGTGAATGATTCAATCGAAGTCCAGATCGTTGAGATCAAGGGCGCTGAACGTCAGATCGCACTTTCACTTCCGGGTGATGCGAGCGAGAACGACTGGAAGAAGGATTACAAGCCTGCTGCCAGCAGTTCACTTGGAACGCTTGCTTCCCAGATGAGTGCGGCGCTCTCTAAAAGGAAATAGTTTAGCGTTTGACGGATTCTCTCCGTCTCCCTATTTCTGAAAATACGGCGGTTTTGCCTGCCGGGGCTCCGGCAATGCCGGAAATCCGGCAGAATTCTTTCGCGTCAACTGCTTGAAATTACATGTTTCTTCATCTGGCATAGCCACTGCAATTCATTCCTGTACGAAGGAGCACTGATGCGACCTTCCTGAAAAAGGAAAATGAATATGGAAAAACACAACCACGCACTGAACGAACTGAAAGAAGGCAATGCCCGCTTTGTTTCCGGTAACCTCAATCCCACTCTCCCTCTTACCGCTGCTCGCGCGAACCTTGTCGAAAAACAGGAACCATCCGCGATCGTCCTGAGCTGCAGTGACTCCCGTCTTCCACCCGAGCATGTGTTTGATCAAGGTCTTGGAAAACTTTTCACCATCCGGGTTGCCGGAAATGTCTTGAACGCTGAAGCGATTGCAAGCATCGAGTACGCCGTCACTCATCTCGGGTCCAAGCTCATCGTAATCATGGGTCACGATTCCTGTGGCGCTGTAAAAGCTGCGATTAACACTCCAGAAGACCAGTGCGCGGGGTCTCCCAGTCTCAATGACCTGCTCAAGGACATCAGGCAAAACCTGGATGGCACCCACTGCAAGGAGCCCACCGTCCGGAAGTCTGTGAAGAAGAACGTCTCTGCGGTCGCGAAAAAACTCATGGAGCGATCGAGAATCGTCCGGGACACACTCAAGTCGGGCGAGGTCAGGCTTCAGGAAGCACTTTATAACCTGAGTTCCGGTCACGTCGAATTTCAGGGCATGTAAGAGGTTTGAACGAAAAAATGAAACGGGCCGGTCGCTCTGAAACTCGGAGAACCGGCCCAAGCGTAACCGGATTTTAGATCCCTATGACTTGAAGCCCGGCACGAAGCTCCATCCAGACTTCAAAATAACGCCATTCAGGCGGTGAGTTCTCTTCCTGATGATGATCAGGTTTCAGTACGAGTGTACCGGTGGAAAGAAGCACCCGGCGGACTTCTGGATTCTGTTTCAATTTCTCCTCCATCGCCTCGCGGATCAAGCGATAATGCTCTCCCTTGGTCAGGCTCCAGTACTTCATCTTCCTGCCTTCGAAAGTCACCCAGTCACGGACGTCTTTCTTCATTTTTGCGTACGCAAGATCGCCTGCATGCTTCGCTTCGAAGGCACTCATTTGCGCGACTTGTTCCCGTGTGAAGGGAAGATCGGATTTTCCGTTCTCTGGATACAGCATCATCTGCCAGAAGCCCTCGAGACTTGCATACTGTTTGCCGTGATAGATGAAAGGAGTGGGAGCAAAGTTTGAAAGAATCCCGAGTTCGTTTCGCTTGGAAAGGATCACTTCACCGGATTTTGCCTCCTGAGGAAGGATCTCCCATGCCGGAGGATGCGGATCACGGATTGGCTCGAACCAGACTTTGGGATATCGAGAGGTCGCACACGCATTGAGCAAAAGAAGGCATGCGAGGAGGCTGGATTTTAAACCCAGTGCGTCTACCGCCAAGCTCATTCTTCCCCGTCAGTCGCATTTAAAACGTCTGCTGCTTGCCAATGAGGAAGATCCTCGCCCAAGCCTGAAAGAAGAGAATCAAGTTTTGCCTCGGCTTGCAAACGCCTCGAAGAATCACTTACACCTTCCACTGTTTCACGCCACTCGGGAGATAAAACCAAACGACTGCGAAGAGCACCTAAAAACAAATCAATCCAGGTGGGAGCAGTGAAGGTGAAGTTCAAGGCCAGAGCATCGCCTTCCGCCTCGGTGCTGTGCCAGGTGCCTCTTGGAACAAAGAGGAGTGAACCCGGTTTGAGTTCAAACGAGAGAGTCTCTTTCGGCATTTTTTCGATCATCGGCCCATCGAGATAACTCATCATTTCTGAATCCACCGGTTGCCCGATCGTGTGCCTGACCATCGGGTTTTGAACAGTGCGGTTACGAGCCAGTGTCCATTTTTTCGTTCCGTGAATCTGGAGCACAAAATTAATGTTTTGATCAAAATGCGGTGCGGTTCCCTTGCCATCGGGTGTGGCGTAAATCAGACTACGCCCGTAAGTGTGGTGGGAGAGGCCAAGATCCTTGCGGATTTGATCGACCCACTCCTGCAAGAGAGGGGAGAACTGATTGACGTCGTTGAAAAGCAGTCCCATTCCATTATCAAAAAGTTTTTGTGCATCTTTGGCAGTGGTATCGATCGCACTCGCTTCATCTCGTACGTCAGGGAGATGTGCTTGAATCGGAGCCGGCCATGAATGGAGAAGTGTCGTGAGATTTTTGAGGAGCGGAAGCTCGCGCAATTCGCTTAACCCGGTTGCCGGATGATGAACGACGAAAGGTTCATTCTTCTCATAGTGCGAGAGAAAGTCCTTTGTTGAATAAGGGTGAATGAGTTGCGCCAGTCCTTTATTCATCATCATGCTCGATTTGTCGCTTGGGAAAAAATGGTGGCTCAGGCCGGAGTCGAACCGGCACACCCGTGAGGATACAGGATTTTGAATCCAGCGCGTCTACCAATTCCACCACTGAGCCATTCAAAAATTTGGATAGGGATGACTGTAACACTGCTTGAGCGAGTCTTCAACTCTGAAATATTCTCTTATTTCAGTGGGTTGGATTAAATGCCCGGAACGCTTTGCTTGATCCAATCAAGGTAGGCAAGCACATTGGTGTAAACCGCCTGGTGCATGCAATCGTCCGGAGCGTTGTCCGGATATCCGCGATCGGTGACACCCCAGAGGTAATAATTCCCACTGGAGTCGACCAGATAACCCGGGCCGCCGGAATCTCCATGACAGGCTCCACGCCCTTCTGATTGATCGAGAACCACTTCCGTAGTCCCGAGCATTGGATTCAGGATTTTGATCCCGCTCACCTCTCGAAGAAGACCTGCGCCAGACTGGGAAGAAGCATCCGTGATTCCATGCCCCGCGAGAGTGACCGTTTCACCTGCTTTGAGATCGGAGCGGTTTTTCAGAATGGGAATGGGAGTGAATCCGCCCGGCAGATTGCCTTCGATTTGAACGAGGGCGATATCACCTTCGTCGGTGGGGTCATTGCTTTGGGTCACATAGCCCGGGTACACAATTACTTTTTGAACATTGGGGGAAAGGGTGGTCGGGTGCATGACGTCCAATCCGTAAAAGACGGAAACATCGTCCGGCGAAGCGGCCTGTCCGTTTTCATCGGTCACACAGTGAGCCGCGGTGACGATCCAGTTTGGACTGATGATTGAGCCGGTGCAGAGTGCACTTTCGGAAACCATGTAAAGCGCAACGGTGGAATGGGCGATGACACTGTCTGATTGAACCGGAGTGCCACCAATGATGAAGGGTTTCATAGCAGGGGTCGATGCTTGAGCATTGGCACCCAGAATGACGAACAAGCTTGCGAATAATGATTTCATTTTCAGATTCCCCCCGGATCTGTTTGATCAGTAACTGTAATCAGCCCAGACTAAAACGTCCGTTTTTATTGAGCTTGTGTTTCTTCCCGAGGAAAAGCGGATGATAATTCGGCCCATGTCCAACCGGGCAGCCTTTGAAAACCGGAATTCCAGTCCGTTCGCCCAGGCTTTGAAACACGAAATCCAGTGCCTCGGAAGTGGGATAAATTCGACGGATGGGTCCCATGGCTTCCTTCGGAGGATTCCGCAGGAACGCTTCGTAGTTCGGACCTTTGCCCGGAATTTCCATCAAGCCGTTTGCAACACTGTCCGGACAATCGAGGAAATCGCCAAGCACGATCGCCTTCACGCCCTTAAGCCCATTCGCCTGTTCAAGGTGATGAAGCATCCGGTTGATCCGGCCAAGATTCTCGCCGATTTCTTCCAGAAACAAAATCTTCCCACGCGCGTTCCCCTGGTTCCTGGTTCCAAGTAAGGAGTTCCACACAAACAGGTTTCCACCGACCACAGGCGCTTCAACTGATTTGAAACTCTTTGGAAGATAAAGCGGAGTGAGGGAGTGGGAGTAAGAACCCTTGCTCGAAGCTTTCTGAGCGATTGCGATGCAGGTTTCAATGTTTTTCCACTCTTCTTTTTTAAGAAAAGCAAAAGTCCGGAGTGCCGGCATCGGTGAGTGAATGGTTTTCCATCCGAGATTCACGCGGAACCATTCCAGCAATGCAGTTGCATCGCTATAACCGAGCAGGGTTTTCTTTTTCGCTTTCAGAAGTTTTTTCTTAGCCTTCTCCAGATACGGAAGAAGATGGGTCGCACCATAACCGCCGCGTGCACACCAGATCAGATCCAGATCCGGGCGGAGTGCGAATTCAATGAGGGCTCCGGCGCGCGCTTCGTCTGAAGCGGGATAAAACCAGTACTGACCGTAAACCGATGGATGAACGTCGACTTCAAATCCCTTTTCTCTCAACACATCCACGCCAAGATCGAATTCGACTTTGGGAATGGAACTTGAAGTGGCGATGATACCAGTCCGGAGAGCAGGTGATTTCATTTGAAGAGAGACCTCAACTGATGAAGGGAGCGTTCGTCTTTAATGGATGTCCAGATCAGATGCTCCGCTTCAACACCAAAAGAAGCGAGGCTTGCGACCACTTCCTTCTTCCGTCTTGCGCGGTCCGACTGGGTTTTAAGCTGGTCAAATTTCGTCATCACGATCTGGAGCGGGATGTTCTTGTCCGCAAAGTATTGGAGTGCTTCGAGATCCTGATCATTCGGACCATTCCGGCTGTCGAACAGAAGTAGAACCACTTCAAGCGCCTTGTCGGCTGCAAAATAAGAGTCGAGGAGAGTCTTCCAGTATTTCTTTTCACCCTTCGCAACGAGCGCGAACCCGTATCCCGGGAGATCGGCTACGATCCGGTCGACGTCTTTCCAGAGGAAGAAGTTGATGGCCCGTGTTTTTCCAGGCGTCGCTGAAACCCGTGCGATCTTTTGTTTCAAAAGAGCATTGATGAGCGAGCTCTTTCCGACATTGGACCTTCCAACGAGTGCCACCCGCGCCTGGGGGTGACCCATGAGGAAACCGCGTTTAATGAGACCGGGAATTTGGGCGATATCCGCTAATGTAATGATGTATTCTGAGGCCATTTACCCACACTATACCACAATCCCGGGGTTGATCTCGAATCAATTCGATCTGGTGGCTGGAACGGGAACTGCTTGAAGACCGGGCATGAAAACACTCTTTGCCAGAATGATCGATCCCAGCGGCCACAAGCGTTCCTTCAAGTGGGATTCATTCCCGCTCACCCTCGGAAACCGTCTTGAGGAAAAGGCCCAGTTCCGGGACCCGAAGCTGTCTTGGGATGCGATTGTTCTCGAGAGAAGGGAGTCGGGGGACCTGATTCTCCGTTCGTTAGACCCGCTCCAGCCAATCCGAATCGGGGATCTTCGGTTTCAGGCGATCGAGCTACCGTTTCTGGTTCCACTTCAGATCGGCGATACGGAGATGGTCTTCCATTCGGAAGAGTGCCGCGAAGTCAGTGTTGAATTTCCAAAGGGGGATCGGCCATGGTTGACGGAGTCTCGTTCGGGAGCGGAGCTCCTGAATGTGCTCCGGAAATCAAGTCTCACCCGTCTGTCGATTTATCTCTACGGAGAAACGGGAACCGGAAAAGAGGTTCTCGCAAAACTCATTCATGCCTGGTCTGACCGGGCGAGTGGCGCATTTGTACCCATCAACTGCGGCGCGCTCCCGTTATCACTCGCCGAGAGCGAACTCTTTGGCCACGTAAAAGGCTCCTTCACCGGTGCAGTGAGAGACCGACCGGGCGCTTTGCTTCAAGCCCAGGGCGGAACCTTGTTTCTCGACGAAGTGGGCGACCTCGCTCCGGAAATTCAGGTGAAACTTCTCCGTTTTCTGGAGAGTGGTGAGATCAGACCTGTCGGTTCAGACCGGGTATTTCACGCCGATGTCCGCGTTCTCTGCGCCACTCATAAACCACTTCTCAAACTCGTGAAGGAAGGCAAGTTCCGCCAGGATTTGTATTTTCGTCTGGCTTCCATTCCGATTGAAATTCCTTCTCTCCGCTCCCGCCCGGAAGACATCCGGATGCTTTCTCATGTTTTCGCAAACGAGCACGGAAAGACACTCACACCGGAAGCCATCAACAAGCTTCAAGTAAACTCCTGGCCCGGAAACGTTCGTGAACTCAGACACGCGATCGAACGCGCGAGCGGACTGATCGGACCATTTGAAAATATCCTTCACGCAAAAGATTTCGATTTTCTAATCGAACAGTCACTTCGGGACGACGAAGGAGAAGGTGAGCAATCTGCGGCGTCGATGGTGCTACCCGGTGTGTGTTCCCTGAAGGAAATGGAAAAAGTCCTGATTTTAAGATCGCTCAAGCTTTCGAACGGAAACCGTGCGGAAGCCGCAAAAATTCTGGGAATCGCCCGAAGCACTTTGTTTGAGATGATGAAGCGGCACCGGATTATCGGTCCGAAATCAACGGACTACTGGATGTCGACTTTGCACGCCAGTTCAATGGGGTGAGCTAGTCCAAATAAAAAAACCCCCGTTTCGAACCGAAACGGGGGCTTCCAATTTTTTTGAACTCTATCGATTATTCAAATACGAACATTTGGTTCATGATAGCGCGCATGTTCTCGGAGCTGGTGCCGTTTACTTTGGCAGCAGAATCAAGAACGGAATTAAGTGGAGCTTGATTTCCGAATTGCATCATCGCAGTTTCAGCGTTTTTCATGTCTTGAATGGAAACACCAGCGAGTTGTTGCACGAATGAATCCGCGTCAGCATCAGTTACCTTGCGGGAACCTGCAAGCTTGTTCCAAGCTTGAGCCATTTTAGCTACTTGTACGGAGCGTTCTTTTGAAAGTCCGAATTGAGAAGCGAGGCTGTTTGATGTCATTTCAACCGAAGCTGCTTCGACGAAAGCACGAGCTTTGGAAAGATCTTTGGTCGCGCCTTGGATTTTTTCGAAAATCATTCCAGTGTTGTATTGACCATTATAGGATTCGCAATTGCCGCCGCAGGTGTAAGTGCCGTCACCGTTGTCAGTCAGGTTCCAGTAGGTGTCGTTGCCTGCACTCGCGCTCTGATTGACGCTGGTCCAGTACTCTGTTCCTGGCACGTAATCACCAATATAAAATGCAGCAGTGTAGTTTTCGGCGCCAGAGACTGTCAATACGACATAGTTCGGATTGCCATTTGCAAATTTAACGAAGGCCACTTGATCACCATAACCACCGAATTCCGATGTGAAGTTATTGATGAAACCGTTAACGCTGCCTGCGAGATTGTAACCGGTTTGTACTCCAGCGTTGAAACCGTTGCCGTAATCGCCCGCGTGTGCTGCATTGGCGTCGTTCGTTCCATTGGCGTAGCCATCAGTGTTTCCAGTAGCGTAACCGGAGTTGTAGCCATCGGTGTTTCCAGTAGCGTAACCGGAGTTGTAGCCATCAGTTTGTCCTGAGGCGTAACCAGAGGACTGACCATCGGTGTTTCCAGCGCTATAGCCAGACTGGTAACCTGTTTGTTGTCCGGATTGTTGTCCGGATTTGTTGGCTGCGTCTACGGCAGAATTATATTGTTTGTTGGTTTTGCAGGCGGCAAGAGCCGCGCAAAGTGCGAGTGCGGATAAAAAGTGCTTCATGATTAAATGTCCTTCCAAAGAGAGATTGAATTCCAGTGTGTGGAACTAGCATGGATGGAGATACTCCGCCATATTCAAATTGATGTAATTTCGTGATGAATGCAGTGACCGTTTTGGTAAAAGAAAGTGCCTTGAAATGCTTTCCGGGCAAAAACGGACGGAAGAAAGTGACGATCGCCATCCCAGAGGTCAAGATCCATCACTTTTGAAACCGGAATCAGTTCCAAAATGCCTTCTTTCAAGCTTGAGTCACTCAAGGGAATCGTGGCGAGTTGTTCTTTTGTGAGATCGGTGACGAAAACGGTGACCCACCAGTCTTCCTTTTTTTGTGCTTTGAAGTTCGGAAAATGAAGGTGGCCGAGCCACTGCCATTGTTCGCGTCGGGTGTTGCAGACGGCTTCTTCTTCAAACTCCCGGACTGCTGCCGCAAGCGCAGACTCGCCGAGATCAAGCTTCCCGCCAAGTCCGTTCCATTTGGCGGGCATGCCGTCTTTCCCGTGCGCGTGAATCATCAGCACTTTGTCTTCGTAGAAAGCATAAAGCAAAACAGCAGGAATGACTTTTTGAGCGCCGGAAACGTAAGCGTTCATGATCAGTGAGTCACTTCCACTGTCAAGTCGGTGAAGTTGACATCGGTGATCTTGCCACCGAGTTTAAGGTCCGTGAGTTTCTCCGCAATGGCCTGTCGAAGAAGAACTTTCTTTTCTGGATTCAGGATCTGCTCGCGCGAGCTTCCTTGAAGGACGGGGAGGGTGGCGTCGCGAGCACGGCTCAGGTGTTCCTTTAATTGGTCGCAGGCTTCGAGGCTCGTGCATTCAGCGGTGATATTCACGCGAAGGTCCGAGTGATCCCAGGAAATCACGAATTCGCCCAGCTCCTGATTGAAGGTCTTTTCCACCACCGGCTCCACCTTCTTTTCGATGGGCTTTTGCGCGGAGTGTCGATGCTTCAAATAAGCGTGAGTCAGGAGCGCCAGGCAAAAAATGCCCAATAACGCAAAAACGACTGCCAGAAAGGATAGATAGCGGCTGGGAGAGTCAGGGGATTGAAGGAGGTCCTTCAGGGACGGACTTTTATCCGATCCAGGGACAAAATCCGGTAAATCATCGGCGCTGGGAATGGTCTCTGACGCATGAGGTAAAAGGTCCTCGGTCGCTTCCATTGGAAGGTCTTTGGATTCATCGTGGTTTTCGGTATCGCTCACGCGATCAGGATACCCTGGACGAGGGTGATTTGTGATAAACTTTTCAGATCCATGGAAATTTTTTTTGAATTCGAAAAGCCCATCATCACACTGGAAAAAAAGCTGAAAGAGCTCCGGGAACTCTCCGGAACCGACGGGGTGGATCTCAGTCGTGAAATCAGTACGATGGAAGAGAAATTGAAATCGCTGATTGAAGAAACTTCCGCGAAACTCACCACCTGGCAGCGGGTCCAACTCTCCCGTCATCCGGGCCGTCCGTACACATCCGATTATCTCGAAGCCATCTTCCCCGATTTCCTCGAACTTCACGGCGACCGCACCTTCGGCGAAGACGCGGCACTCGTGGGTGGAACTGCATCCTTCGAAGCGGAGGGAAAAAAAATCCCGGTCATGATCATCGGCCATCAGAAAGGCCGCACCACTAAACAAAAAGTGGAGCGCAATTTCGGGATGGCGAAGCCGGAAGGGTATCGCAAGGCGATGCGCCTGTTTGAAATGGCGGAACGTTTTCGTCTCCCGATCATCACGTTCATCGACACTCCGGGCGCGTATCCTGGAATGGATGCAGAAGAGCGCGGTCAGTCTCAGGCGATTGCGGAATGCATCCGGGCAATGTTCGGACTCACGGTTCCCATCTGTGCCATCGTGATCGGTGAGGGTGGATCGGGTGGCGCACTGGCCATCGGAATCGGAAACCTTGTCCTCATGCAGGAGTTCTCGACTTACTCCGTGATCAGTCCGGAGAGCTGCGCTTCCATTCTTTGGAGCGATTCCACTCAGGCTGAAAAAGCGGCGGAAAAACTGAAGATCACCGCACACGATCTCGAGCGGATGAAACTCATCGACGGAATCATCGCTGAACCTAGCGGGGGCGCTCATCGTGACAAGCACGCTGCGATCGAGCAGATGAGAAAAACGCTCAATACGAAATTCCTGCCCCTCATGCAGAAAAAGTTCCTTGAACCGACTTCGAAAGAAAGTCTCGCCATCCGCGAGTCCCGCTTCCAGAAGTTCCGTCACATGGGTGATTTCGCCTTTGGCCCGATCGGAGACGCGAAATGATCGATTCGATGACGGGTTATGCCTCCAGGCAATTTGTCTTCAAGGACGACACCTACAAGATTGAAATGAAGTCGCTCAATCACCGCTTTCTCGATTTGAAAGTGCGCATGCCTCGCGATTTCAATATTTTTGAATCCGTCCTGAAACCGCTCGTGGAAAAACGGATCAAGCGCGGCAGTGTGGATCTCTGGATCGAGCGCTTGTCGAGCTCCAGGACTGCGGCCACGGTTCGAATCAATGAACACCAGGCGAGACTCGCGCACCTGACTCTCACGAAACTTGCGGAAGATTACAAACTGGACAAGATCAGCCTCCGGGATCTCGTTTCTTTTCCGGACGTGCTTGAAAAGTCCTCCGGAAATGAGCTTTCATTGGAAGAGATCCCTGCGATCGAAAAGCTTCTGATGGCTGAAGTCGAGCTTGCGGTTTCTGATTTGATCACCATGAGAAAACAGGAGGGCGAGAAGTTGAGAAAAGCCCTTCTCACCATCGTCGGGAGTTTTAGAAAAGCTCACGAACGTCTGGTCGGCTTTCGCGGTCAGATCCGCTCGCGGGCTCAGGAAAAAATCAAGAAGCGCATCGAACAGTGCTTTGAAGCTTATCCGACCAACGACGAACGCCTGCGGGCGCTCATGGAGTCCCGGATTGCTCAGGAGATTTCCTACACGCTCGACAAGCTCGACGTGGAAGAAGAGCTCACGCGTTTCAAAGGACACGTTGATCAGATTGAATCCCTTCTGAACGACGGCGGTCAGGTCGGGAAGAAGCTCGATTTCCTGTTTCAGGAACTGAACCGGGAGATCAACACCCTTGGAAACAAATCGCAGGACCTCGGCGTGAGCCAGGAAGTGATCGAACTCAAGATGTGGGTCGAGCAGATGCGCGAACAAAGTTTGAATCTGGAGTAGAGAGTGGCCTTGAAAGACAAAAAACACGGATTGATCGTCGTTTCAGCTCCAAGCGGAGCAGGGAAAAGTACGCTCTGTGTTCGTCTGCTCAAGGAGTATTCGGATCGTCTCGCGCTTTCCATTTCCACGACCTCCCGTTCCCCTCGCGGAACTGAGCAGCACGGGATCGAATATTTTTTCACGGGCAAGGAAGACTTCGCCGAAAAGATCGCGCTCGATGCTTTCGCCGAATGGGCGCAGGTTCACGATAATTATTACGGCACTTCGAAGCAGACGCTCGAAGACTTCTGGAGTGCCGGCAAACATGTTTTACTCGACATCGATGTTCAGGGAGCCGAGAGCCTGAGGCAGGCTTACCCGGAACGGTGTCTTACGGTTTTTATCGCTCCTCCGAGCATCGAAGTGCTCGAGCAGCGTCTGCGTGGAAGAGGAACGGATTCCGAAGAAACGATTCAAAAACGAATGAAAAATGCGGTCGGCGAGCTGAAAGAGCAATCGAAGTTTGATCTCATCATTGTGAACAACGCATTGGAAGATGCGTATCAGCAATTGAACAAAGCGGTGACCGGTTTCATGAATTCCCTCGAAGGAGGAACATGGCAAAAGCACCCTTAGCAACCATTGATACCATCTGCAAAGCGATTCAGGGTTATTACCCGGATGCGAATCTGGAACTGGTCCGGAAGGCCCAGGTGTTTGCAGAAAAAGCTCACGCCGATCAGATGCGCTCGAGTGGCGATCCCTACATCATCCATCCGACTGAAGTGGCTCAGATTCTGGCGGACATGCGCCTTGATATCGCGTCCATCTGTGCGGCCTTCCTTCACGATACCGTGGAAGACACGACGGCAAAACTCGAAGACATCGAACGCGAATTCGGCAAGGATGTAGCGACGCTCGTGGATGGCGTGACCAAGCTCAATAAAATGTCCTTCCGCACGACGGAGGAGAAGCAGGCTGAAAACTTCCGTAAAATGATCATCGCGATGTCGAAGGATATTCGTGTCATCATCGTCAAGCTTGCCGATCGCTTGAGCAACATGCGCTCGCTCCAGCATCTTGCACCTCACAAGCAGAAGACGATTTCCCAGGAAACACTCGACATCTACGCTCCGATTGCAAACCGTCTGGGGATGAGCCGGATCAAGGTCGAACTCGAAGATCTTTGTCTCCGTTTCTTGCATCCGGATGTTTATTACAAGCTCGCCGACCTCGTGTCGAAGAGCAAAAACGAGCGTGAACGCTATCTCGAAGAAGTGGCGAATCTGATCGACGAGAAGCTTGTTGAGTATGATGTGAAAGCCCAGGTCGTGGGACGTGCAAAACACTTTTATTCGATCTACAAAAAAATGGAGCGCAGACAGGTTGATTTCAGCGAGCTTCACGATCTTTTAGCCTTCCGGATCGTCGTCGATAACATCACCGAGTGCTACAAGTCGCTCGGCGTGATTCACTCTGCTTTCCGTCCGGTTCCGGGCCGCTTCAAAGATTACATCGCCATGCCGAAGGCGAACAACTATCAGTCCCTCCATACGACCGTGATCGGTACGTCCGGTGAAAGGATCGAGATTCAGATTCGCACGCATGAAATGCATATGGTTGCGGAGCGTGGGATCGCGGCTCACTGGAAGTACAAGGAAGGCAAGTTCGAGAGTGGCATCGCCAAAGACAATGTCGAGTGGGTGAATCGTCTCCTCGAATGGCAGAAAGATCTCTCCGACCCGAACGAATTTCTCGAAACAGTCAAAGTCGATCTTTTCTCCGAAGATGTCTTCGTCTTTACACCAAAAGGCGAAGTGAAGGAACTTCCTCACGGCGCAACTCCGCTTGATTTCGCTTATGCGGTCCACACCGACGTCGGTAACCGCTGTGTCGGTGCCAAAGTCAACGGACGGATCGTGTCGCTCAAGCACCGCCTGAAATCAGGGGATGCGATCGAAGTCATCACTTCACCGACCCAGACTCCATCCAAAGACTGGCTTAAAATTGTAAAATCTTCGCGCGCCAAAGCGAAGATTCGTGCCTTCATCAAAACCCGCGAGCGTGATTCCGCCAAGCTTGAAGGGGAAAATCTGTTTGAAAAGGCCTTGAAGGGTTTTGAGCTTTCACTTCCGAAGCTGGAGAAGAGCGGAAAAATCGATGAGATGCTGAAGGATCTGGGCTGCCGTACGCTCGAAGAACTTCATGTCGGTATCGGTTACGGACGTTTCAATCTCGAACAGGTGATCTTCAAACTCATTCCGAAAGAGGAACTCGAAGCTTCGAAGGCGAAGCTCAAGGCTGAAGAAGAAGAGAGCTTCCTTAAAAAAGCGATCCGTTCTGCTTCCCGGAAGAGTGAGGCTCGAAACGCCGTCGTGGTTGAAGGCGTGGAGGATGTTCTCGTTCGTTATGCCCGGTGCTGCAACCCGGTTCCAGGCGAAAGCATCACCGGCTTCATCACTCGTGGCCGGGGGGTGACGATTCACCAGGCGAACTGCCCGCGTGCACTCGACACTGATTCGGAAAGACGCATCGATGTTTCCTGGAACAATGCACTCAGTGTTCCGGTCAAACGCGCGGTCCGTATTCGCGTGTTCTCGCTCGATGAGGCAGGCTTGCTTGCACTCATGTCTCAGACCATCACCACTTGCGGCGTGAACATCGCGTCTGCAAACATCCGTACGACCAAGGACAAGAAAGCGATTGCGCTGTTCGAAGTTGAAGTCGTGAACATGGAGCAGCTCAACAAGGTGATGAGCGCGCTTGAAGCCAAAAAAGGGGTAATTTCGGTCGAACGAAGTTAGATCTCCATGAAAAGACTCCAAACCCGGGTTCCGGGATCCATTAACAAATCCCGGCTCGACCACTTTCTGGACATGTGGCTTCCGAACGCAATCGGCAAGCATCTCTCCCGGAAGATGATCCGCACGCTCATTCTTTCGGGCGCAGTCTACGTCAATCGTCACCGGAACAAGCACGGAACTTCGCCCGTTTTTTCAGGTGCGATCATCGAGGTGTATTACGATGAAGACCGCTTGCTTAAAAATCAGCCGAGACGCATCGAAAACATCCGTCTCGACGCAACCTGCGTCCGTTACGAAGATGAATGGCTGATCGTGGTCGAAAAGCCAAGTGGTCTTCCCACCCAGCCCACGCTTGATCCCAACCGCCCGAATCTTTTTGATCTGATGAAGCGACTCCTGAAAGAACGGGGAGTCGAAGAGGCTCCTTACGTCGGTCTTCACCACCGTCTCGATCGCGATACTTCCGGTCTCGTTCTGTTTACCAAGAAGGAACGTGCGAACAAGGGTGTTGCAGATCTTTTTGCGAATCACCAGATCCAGAAGAGCTATCAGTGTCTCGCCTGGAGACCTTCGGGGTCGGAGATGCTCAAGGTCGACGATCAGTTCACCATTCAGAACAACGTAGGCAAAGTAGGTGCCAAAGAAGGCAAGACGCTGTTCGGAGAAGTCTCTTCCGGTGGAGATGTGGCGATCACTCATTTTCGCGTGATCGAAGTTTTCCGCGATGTGTTCTGGCTTGAAGCCAAGCCCCAGACGGGAAGAACCCACCAGATCCGGATTCACTGCGCGGGCATGAATCATCCGATTCTGGGCGATGAACTTTACTTCCCGGAAAAACTTGCAGCATTGGTTCCGGTTCCGAGACTCATGCTTCATGCTTCGAAGCTCGAGTTCATTCACCCGCTCACGGGTGACAAGGTTGAAGTCCATGCACCCATTCCAGACGAGTTCGTGCAGGTTTTAAGTCAGTTAAAGGTCGGATGAAATGAAGTCTTCCAGTCAGGCTCTTCGTTCCTTGCTCGGTTTTTTCTGGCGGGAGTATCGCTTTGCACTTATTTTGGGAATCTTTGCGATCGTCGTCGTCGATCTGGCCGAACTGTATCTGCCGATCCTGCTCAAGCGCATTGTAGATGCGGCCCAGAGCTCAAGCCTGAATCCTGATCTGATTCGTTCCACTTTGTACGGAGTACTTGTTGTCGTTGCCTGTCAGGTCGTTTGCCGATACGTGTGGCGGATGTCTCTCGCAAGAGGTTCACTCAAGGCGGGATCGGATTTCCGCCAGATGTTCTCCCTTCAGATGTTTGAAGTTCCTTTCTCCTATTTTGACCGTAGAAAAGTGGGTGAGCTCATGACTCTCGCCACCAGTGATGCGGAGAACATGCGTCTCGCCTTAGGACCTGGCTTGATCTCGCTTGTGGATTCCTGTTTCTACTGTGTCTCGATTCCAGTCGCGATGTTTTTTCTCTCTCCCTCGGTCGCAGTTCGAATCCTCATTCCAGTCATCGGGATTCCGATCTCCGTCATCTTCCTTCAGCGAAGAATCGGAAGCCTCTCCCGTCTGGTTCAGGATCAGATCGGGAAACTGGGAACCCAGACTCAGGAAATGATCGCGGGAGTGCGACTCGCCAAAATCTACGGAGTGGAAGAGCGTCTCGAATCCCGTCTCAATGAGCGCAGCCATTCACTCAACGGGCATCAGGTGGGTCTTTCCAAGGCGCAGGCGATTTTTGGTCCAGCTCTTGAACTTTTTCTGAGTGGAAGTCTGGTCATTCTTTTTGCTTCCGGCGGCAGTGTTTCAGTTGGAACGCTCGTGGCCATGCAGCGATATCTTCAAAAACTCATGTGGCCGATGACCGCAATTGGAATGTCGGTCGTGATTTTTCAGCGTGCAAAAAGCAGCGGCGAGGATTTTTACCGTTTCCTCGAAGAGCCTCGCTCTGAAAATCTCAAAGCACCTCCTTTAAAGCAAGAATTCCTGATCAACCCGAACGCTCCTCTCATCGAAGCACGCAGTCTTACTTACGGCGCGATTCGGGATCTTTCCTTCACGGTGAAATCAGGGGAGTGGGTTGGAATCGAAGGAAAAGTCGCTTCCGGCAAGTCCACCTTCCTGTCCCTGCTTCTCAAGTTCTATGATGTTCCCCGCGGCCAGTTGTTCGTCAATGGAACGGATATCAATGACTGGGATCCAAGACTCATCAGACGTTTTTTCTCCTCCGTACTTCAGGATCCTTATCTGTTCCGGGGAAGCATTCACTCCAATCTTGATGTAGGGGAAGAGCTTGATCTTGAGCGTGCGCTGGAAGTCGCTCATATTCAGGGCGCCGTGAGCGAACGCCTTCAAGAAGAGCTGGGTGAAAAGGGAAGTGGCCTTTCCGGCGGTCAGAAGCAGCGGATCGCGATTGCACGCGCCCTCAGAAAAGGCGCTCCGGTTCTCCTGCTCGATGACCCTCTTTCCTCAGTCGACCTTCAAACTTCCCAGATCGTGCTGAAGAATCTCGTCGAGACCTCGAAGGATCTGAAAAAAACCGTCATCTTTGTTTCTCACCATCCAGAGCACCTCGCCTGGTGTGACCGCGTGGTTTCCATGCATGGAGGTGAGGCGTGAAGGATTCACTTCGGTTCATCTTCGGTTTCATCCTGAAGGAGAGGAAACTCTTTTTCACCGGCCTCTCGTTGACCGTGATGGTTTCCATTCTCGCGCTCCTGGGTCCACGCATCATCGCCTTCATCATTGACCAAGGTCTGGTTCCCCATGATTCAAGACTCGTCCTGATTGGCGTCGGGGCTCTTGGCCTTTCCGAGCTGTTGCGTCTCTCCTGTTCTTTCTTAAGTCAGACAACTTACGCGACACTCGGGCAGAACGTGATTGAACGGGTGAGAAAAGACATGGTCGCCCGGATTCTGAGTTTTCCGGTTCCTTATTTTGACCGGGTTTCAAGCGGAAGCATGATGACCCGGGTGGTGAACGATGCGAACTCGTTAACCGACTTCTTCCAGTCGGGTTTCGTCGCAGTCCTCGGAAACTTTGCCGCCATCTTCGCTGTATTTTTCGGGCTCATGAACCTGAACCTGAAGTTGGGACTCATTCTCCTTGCTTCGTTCATCCCGATTGCCTGGCTGTGCACGCTCTTTTCTAAAAAACTGAGACGGGTTTACGAAAATGCCCGAAACCAGCTCTCCGAACTGAACGCGATGCTCGCAGACTTCCTGTTTGGAATGAAAACCGTCCGCGCACTCGGAATCAGTGAACAGAAACATGAAGAACTGAATCAGCAGGTCCGCAAGTACGCAAACGCCCAGATGGGAATGGTTCAGACCTTCGCTCTCTTTCATCCAACCGTCAGTCTCGGGATCGGTGTCATGCTCATCCTCCTGATCTGGATCGGTCTCCCACTCGTGGGGGATGGCCATTTGAAAGTCGGAGAGTGGGTCGCAGGCCTGAGTTACGTTCTCGCTCTCCAGCAACCCCTGGTTGAGATTTCAGACCGTTGGAACTTTTTCATCGCCGGACTCACCAGCATCGACCGCATCCGCGAAGTATTTGAGGAAAAGACAGAACCCACGGGAACGATTGAAACTCCGGATCTTCAGGAAATTGCCATCGAAGGCCTTTCGTTCGCCCATGCGGGAGCCACTGTTGATGTTTTGCGCGATGTGAATCTTCGGATCCGGAAGGGCGACTGGATCGGCATCTTCGGCGAAAGCGGATCCGGAAAGAGCACGCTTCTTCAAATTCTCTACGGCTTTTATCACCCGACAAAAGGGAGCATCTGCTGGAATCAGAAAGCCTATCTGGATCATGATCTCCAGTCTTTGCGTGGCCACTTCGCAGTGGTCGAACAATTTCCATTCCTCTTCAGTGGAACCATTCGGGAAAACATCGATCTCTTTGCCGCTCAGTCCTTCCCGCTTCAGGAATTGCAGGAAACGTTCAAGGGCTTCACTCTGATCGAATCCCTCCTGGGCAATCTCGATTTCGAAGTGACGGAACGGGGCGGAAATCTCTCCATGGGGCAGAAGCAGATGATCACCTTTCTGCGTGCATGGCTTTCAAAGCCCAACCTCTGGATTCTGGATGAAGCGACCGCATTCTTTGATCAGGAAGCCGAGCAGGAAGTTCTTCAGGCCCTCTTCCGATTGAAAAAGAATCAAATCACGGTCATTCAGGTTGCACACAAGCCTGAAGCTTTGTCCCGCATGGACCGGATGATTCACATTGATCAGGGTGTAGTGCGTGAGATGAATCCACGCAAGAACACTACTGAATCGCTCCCGCAAGATTCGAAATGATCCGGATCAGATCGTTCCGGTCGAGTTGAGGTGGAGCTGTATCCCGTTTGGACGGGCTCTTGTTCATCAGTTCCCATTTTGCAAACCAGCCCACGAGATCCGCAATCGCGCTGATTTCTTTAATCAGAGGTCCTTTGATCGGAGCTGGCGTTTTCTGTTTGAACACCAGGTAACCGTAAATCGCTTCGGTGAGCGGAGCTTTGCCGCTGAGTGAACAGTCTTCCCGCTTCAGGATGCTTCCGCCCACGGTCTTGATCTGCGCACAGAACACCGGGAATCCAGCCATCACTTCGCCATAATTGACCACGTCGTCGTTATCCACGTCGAAGCGTTCAAACACGTTTTCAAGAAAGAAGGGAAGGCTGGCGAGATTCTGGAAGTAAGAGATGTCGAGCGCGCCGTTTTCCGTCCATCCGGCGAAGGTGGAGGAGAGAGCCGCTTTCCGGAAGTCATCCCGTTTCTGGTCGTTCCAGATCGAGTACTCGCTGATCAGGCGTGGAGCCGCTGTCCCGTAGATCGCCTTCAGGTTGTCCTTCGTGAAGAAGTTCTCGGTCAGGCACTTGTACGAGATGCTCTTGATGTCACGGATCTTCATGCCCGGGTTGCAGATCGGGAAGAGAGTGTTTTCGATCTGAACCAGGCTCTTGTGCGTACCAGTATTGATCGTGAGGAATTCGGTCGCTTCCATCGGATCCGCATAAGCATCACCGTTTGCAACCTGGGTCAGGAGGTTCACGGTAGTCATGCGCGCGGAGGCGGAGTGCGGAGCCGGATCATCGCTGAACACGATTTCCAGATCATAAAGAAGCGGGTTCGCGTCGGTCAGGAGATCCACGAGATCACCGTAACTCAGGCGAGGCAACTGACCTTTTGGAAGATTGAGATCTCCTTCCACCTGATAAAGCGGGAAGAGGAAGTTAACGACGTCGTAGTTGAAGGCTTTGTTCACGACGTCATATTCGTAATACTGGGTGTTCGGCTGTCCGTCTGCCGGGAATTGAATCGCCTGGGTCTGGCCATTCAGAATCGGACGCAAGGTTGCGACCACGGCCTGATTGGTCGAACGGTTCAGCAGGTGGAGGAGCGCGTCGCGGTCGTAGGTGGTGCTCACGTTGTCGAGTCCGTTGTAGACCGTTTCCACTTCGCGGAGATCGAGCGCGAGTTTGTCGAGCAGGGTCGCAATCTTGATGAACTGGCTTGAATCGATCGTCATTCCATCCAGCGTGGCAGGTTTCGCCAGTTTCGACTGGTTGAAAACCCGCGTGCCCACTCCGATCAAGAGGGTGTTGAGAGTGCTGTCCCGAACATGAAACTTCGAGGTCGCGAAGTAGTCTGAAAGAAGCGTCTTCAAGGCAGGCATTGAAATCGGCTCGCCGCTGAAACTGATCAGGGTGGAGACGAGCGACTGCGCGAGTGTCATCGTGTCAGCATTGATGCCCGGCTTGAAGCCTTCCGGGAGTGCATCGACCGCCGGTTTGATGTTCGAGTAAAACAGGGAGATGCCCTTCGTGATCTTCTGGTAGTCCTTGCTTGAAATGGTATCCGGATCCCCGCCAATCAGGACGCCCTTGATGTCACAGATGAGTTTTGTCGTCAGCCCGTAAGACTCAATGCTCTTGTCGCTTGGAAGAACCGAATCGACGATCGGAACGAGATCTGCGATCCGGATCGGAGCGAGCGCCTGTTTCTGGAGTGTGAGCGAAAGAGTTGCAAACTTGATGTCGAGCGAATCGTTCGTCCGGAACGGAGCGAGCACCGCTGCGAGTTTGGTCAGATCGGCGTTTGAGAGGGCGGAATCCGGGTCCGAGTAGATGATGGATTTCAGTTCAAAACCTTCGTCCACGTACTTCCGGTACAGGTCCCAGTCGATCGAAACATCGGGAGCGATCTGAGCAAGCAGGTTCTGGAGGTTGTCGATCGCTTCGTGGAACTGGTCATGCGTGAGGGCGTAGAATGTCGGTGGAGCCAGCACGATTTCGACGCTCGCCCCAACGGAATTCACGACATTTTTGTTCGCATCCGCACTCGTCCAGAGGAGATAAAGTGAAACGCCCTTGTTGATCAGTTGGCGGGTGTCATTCGGGGTGAGTCCGTCGCCCGCTTTTCCGATCAGGAACGGCGTGACGGATTGAACGGTCCCGACAGCGTTTGAGAAGAGGTGCTTGTCGTTTCCGATATAGCTTTCAAGCAGATTGATGAACTGGGTGACGTCCCCCCAGACCAGATTGTTCGCCGAGGTTGAGAAGAAATCCGCAACTCTGGAACCGAAGGTCTTGAGTGATGCGCGTGCATCGACCTTGAACGAGGAAGTATCCTGACTTGAACTCGTGAGCAGGGTTCCGATGTACGGAGAAAGTGGTGTGATGATGTCCCCGAACTGGGAAAGCTTCGCCCGGAGAATCAGGATCTCGGACTGAGTGAGGCGAATCTTGTCACCACCAACGATCGCCGCTTTCATCATGAAAATGGACTTCACGAATTCATCATTGAGCGGCTTGTTCTTCGGAAGGAAGCGGTTAGCGAAGTTCTGAAGTTCCTTCGCAGAGTAACAGCTTGGATCGGCTCCGCGCGCGTACTTCGAGAAGATGTCGAGCGCGTGATCGAGGCACTTCCAGAGTGCTTTTTCCTGCTGCTGATCCCAATCCGAACCGCCGTAGTTTCCGGCAAACAGGTTCTGAGCCTGTGCCGGCGCTTCCTTCAGGCAGCTCAGATCCATGGATGAACTGAAGGCGCTGGTCTTCGGTTCGTCGTGGAAAAGTCCGCAGGCACTGAGTGAAAGCGCAGTGAGAACGGCGAGTGAAGTTTTCACGATGCGGTTAAAAGACATAAGTCACCCCGCAACGGATCCGGTCGTTTGCCCTGAGATCGGCCAGAAATTCTGCTCCACGGTCCGGAGATGAGTTTCGGGCGGCGCCAATCAGGTCTCCACCGACGAAACCGGAGAAGTTCGGCACGAACCAGTAAGTCAGGTCGAGCGCGATCCAGTTCGCAATGATGGAGTATTCGTGAACGTACTTCGCCATGATCGTCGGATGGTGGGAACTCTCGAGAGGTTCCGCCTTGATCAGGAGCTGGGTTGCGTTCCGGTAAAGAAGGTTTGAGCTGAAGATGCTGGTTCCGTTTGCGTTCGTATTCGGGCCGACATCCGCCTGGAGACCGCCCGAGACCCAGATCTGAGTCAGGATCACTTTCCATTTCGACGTCTCGAACTGGGCCCACGGAGTGATGGTGTAAGACGTGGAAAGCGGAGTGGTGGTCACGTCGGCCGCGATCGTATCCACCACCGGATCGTCGATCAATCCAACGACGCCGAAACTCCAGGAGTCTCCGATGCGGTAGGAGAGTTCGCCATCGTACACGTAGTGGTTGATGAGACGTGGGCTTAACGTGATGGGGAGATTGTCATTGATGATGTTCAGGGTTCCAACGAGACCGACAGGGAAGTAGTTCACCGGCAGGTAGCCGTAGACAAACTTCGCACCGATCGGGATTTCTTTTTTCGTCTCGACCATGAACATGAAGCTCGGACGGAAGGCGATCTTCGTGATTGCCGGAACGTCGAGCGTGTAACCGAGCGGAGTCGGTTGTCCGAGAAGCTGGATGGTTTGCGGCGGATTGGCGTTTGATTGCGGGTTAACGTCCACGAACTGGTGATCGTCGTTGATCACAATGTTCGGAGTCGTATTCGGAATGAACACGTACGAAAGAAACAAGCGGAAGCTGAGATGCCGTGTCTCCGTGTACGCAAAAACTCCGGTCAGCCCTTCCTCGAGCGGACGCAGGCGATCCCAGTCATCGATGGGTTCGATGATTCCGGTCTGCCATAACTCATCCACTTTGGTCCAACCAATGAGGCGTCTTCCAAAGGAAAAACGCAAAGCAGATTCGTAACTTTTGTCTTTTTCACCCCAGTAAAGATTCTGGGATTGGATTTCGTAAGCTTGCGGGTAGAGCGGGCTGATGCGGATGCCCAGGTTCCCTTTGTATTCGAAAACACTTTCGTTCTCGGCGTCGTCATTCACCGAATCAAAAAAAGTTCCGGCGCTTAAAATTGGAAACTCGGTTGGAGTGATAATGCTGCGGTAGAGATCGTTCTCAAAGCCGAGATAGAAATTTGGAGTAAAGGAGGCATGAGCAGTGGAAATTCCACCGCTGACAATGAGGGCAATTAGATAATGGGAAGGACGCCTCCAGCACAGCATTAACGCAGCGCATTTGATCACAAAAACCACTTACTGTCAAAGACCTATGTGCTAAAATGAATGAAAATGAAGGTTTCTTTGGAATTACTTATTAATGAAATCAGCGGGTTAAATCCAAAGGCAATCTTGATTCTCGAAAACGGCTTCGTTCGGGAGGAATGGAAATCCCTTTGTTTTGACAAGGGAAAATCCATCATCGCTCCCGCCATTCAAAACCCGAAGCAACTGGCCCAAACCCTCGTTCCGGAGGCCGTTGGACGCATTCTAGATCGCCCCACTCGGGTACAGCTTTTGAAGCAATCGTTCAGAAATCCTAACCTGAAAGAGGCCCTCCCGAAGCTGAACGAACACCGCTTCCGTCCGCGCTTTTTTGAGTCACTGGAACGGAGTCTCACTCAGGGAAGATCTTTGTTTGCCCACCTCGAAGAGGCGAAGGTTCTGGAACAGCGGTTGAACGAGCGTGTCGGACATGAAGAGCGACGCGAAGAATTCTTTCTTCTGAACCTTTTCTGGGAAAAAGTTCTGGAAGCCCGCGAGCTCTGGGACGATGCGAGACTCTTTCAAATGGCGACTGATCGCCTTGCGTCGGGTGAGAAATCCATTCCTTTTCCAAAACTGTACCGCTTCCGCCATTTCCTCGATCAACCCCGCACGCAACTGTTCTGGGATGAAGTGGCAAAGCACGTGGAAGTGGTTTCCCTGTTCTCGGAAGATCTGATCGAAGGTGAAAAAACGTTTTCACTTCAAAGAAAAATGGCGCACTCACTTGAGGATGGCGCCCGCACCTTGTTCGATACGATCTTGAAAGACGGTAATCTCGATCAACACGCGATCGTGATCGAGGATCGTCCCGAGATCAGACGCACGTTGAAACGGCTTTGTCTCGCGAGAGGCGTTGATCTTCTCGATCCGCGTGACCCCACACTCTTTCTCCAGTCCGAAGAAGTGAAGACTGCTCTTCTCGAACTCGAAATGGTTTCAAAAAATTTCAGAAGCCCGCTCGTGCTCGCGTGGGTCGGCGCCATTCATCCGGAAGCCGGTTCGATCCGGAAAAAAATCATCGAATACGGAATCACCGAAGGATTGAATGGCTACAAGGGCATTCAGGAGATTCATGCTGATCTCGAACAGGTGAAAGCCGCGTACCCGAGCCGGATCACGATGTCTGCACTTCAGGCGGCCCTTCAAAAATCCATCATGCGCTTGAAGCTTCGGCCTTGGGTTTCCAAGTCTCTCGATAAAATTCTCGATCAATGGAAGCTCTCCCTCGAACAGATCGGCGAGGATTCGCAGAAGCGTCCACTCCGGATCTGGCTTGAAGAATTGCGGGAACGAGTGGAGTCTTCTCCCCCCCTCATCAACCCGATGAAAAACGAGCAGGGTCTTCGTCTTTATCGCGTGGATCAGGCCATTTCTCTCGATATTTTGCTCGAAAAACGCCAGCTTCATTTCTTCGGAGTGGGCGCATCCTTCTTCGAATCCCGGGTCGAGTCCAATGCCTGGTTCTCCACTCGCGATGTAGAAAACCTCTCGTCTGAATTTCTGATTCCTTCGGTGAGAGATCGCGAATCCCGCTCACAGATTTCCTTCTCTTCCTGGGCGAGACTCTCCGCTGCTCCACCCATTTCCTGGGAATTCGTCTACGACGAGCTCGGTGGCGAACAGGAATCAATTGAGATGCGTCTTGCTTCGCTCACGGGCGTGACCCTCGGGGAAGTAGAAACGCTGCCAGTTCACCCGGAAGTCATTCCCTCACTGACGAGCAAGCTTCGTGAACCCAATTTGAAGGTAAACATTCAATCCGACCGACGTGATTACAGCATCAGTTTTCTGAACTCACTTGGAAATTGCGCCTTCACGGCTTATGCCCAGGCGCTGCTCGGACTTTATGATGAGCGGGATCCTGATTTTGATCTGAGTGGCGACACGTACGGAAATCTGGTTCACGCCGCAGTCGAAGCGCTCATCGGCTCCAAATTTTCTCTTACTCCGAGACAAGCCTTCGATGAGGCATGGATCAAGACAGCAAAAATCGCGTGGATGAAATCCGACCGTCTTTTCCGGGCACTTCGGAATGAGACCCTCGTGATCCTTGAAAAATTCACCGAGTCCGAGATGGAGTATCGCGAACGCTCGAAAGCCGAAGTGATTTCCCAGGAAACCGACATCGAACTCAAGCGTGATGGCTTCACTTTGAAGGGCCGGGTCGACCGCATCGACCAGCACGCGGACGGAATCATCGTCATCGATTACAAAACGGGGGGAAGTCTCCCGAGCGGTGCTGACACCCGAGAAAAACTGAAGGGGCTTCAGCTCCCGGCCTATGCACTCGCCATTCAGGAGAAAACGAATCAGGAAGTAGTCGGTGCCCAATACCTGCAACTTTCATCCGAAAAGACCAACCGGAACCTGGGCTTCCTCTTTTCGACCTGGAACAAGGGTAAGGCCGCTGACAAGGTGGAGTTCCCGATTTCCACCGCTCGCAGTAACGTGAAGTCCCTGATTCAGGACAGTCCGGAGACCGTCTGGGCCGAACTCGACCAGAAGATCAAAGGACTCCTCGAAAGAGTGAAGCAGGGGGAATTCCACGCGGAACCGAGTGACCCGAAAGACTGCGAGCGCTGCCGATATGCTCTGGTTTGCGGGCGAAAACGCGGATTTTCTGAAGTTGTGACCGAAGAAACCCCGTGATAGCCTTTTATCGGGGAGAAGCATGCTTCAAAGTCTGAGATCCAAAGTATTCGCGTTTCTTTCGTGTCTGATGCTGATCAGTTTGTGCGGCGTCGGCGTGAGCTTCTGGATCACCCAGCAGGTGAATGCCCGTCTCTCCGAGATCAATCTTCGCTCTGTTCCCATGCAACGGGAGCTGACCCAGCTTTCAAGCGACACCGAACTTTTAAAACGAGAATTCGACCGAAGCCTTGGCTTCACTCACTGGAACGATCTCCGCTGGAAACCAAAACGGGTTCCCGGTTGGGTGCTCGAAGTCCATCTCTCCACGCTTGAGCGGATCAAACAGGAAAACCTGAACACCCGCCCGTGGCAGGACTGGCATTCCAGACTCATGCGGATCGACACCGATCTGGGCACCGACGCTGAGACCTTGTTCCTGAAGCTTCAGGAAAAAAATCTCGATCAAGCTTCCGAGCTTTATCCCGACTGGCTCAAGAAAACCGACATGCTTCAAAAAGAAGTCGAATGGGCGAAACGCCAGATCGACCTCGAAACCCGTCAGGCTTTCCGGGAAGCTCAGAACCACGTTCAAAACCTTCGTGTCGTTTTACGCATTCTTCTTCTCGTTGTGATCGGTGTCGCCCTCGTCGTCCTCTGGATGGGAGAGCGCGCACTTCGACCGATTGGTCACTTGAGAAAAGTGGTTCAACAGATCAATGAACGCGGCGTACTCACACCGGAAGAGCGCGCAAGTCTCCCGGTTGCGAATTTGAAGCAAAAAGACGAAGTGAGCGAGCTTGCCCGCGAGTTCCATCAGATGGCCACCACCCTGATCGAACGCGAACGCATGATCGAGCACCAGAAGGCGCGTCTCGAAGAACAGAACAAAACACTCATGCAGATGGGCGAACTTCGCGAACGCCTTCAACAGGCCGAGCACCTTGCAGCCGTCGGCCGCATGTCAGCCCAAGTCGCGCACGAAGTGGGGAATCCGCTTCACTCAATCGGTCTTGAAACCGAACTCGCGCTCGAAGTGATGGAGAGCCTTAAAACCGAAAAGTCCTCCGCTGTGATCTCGATGAAGCAATCCATGCAGTCGATCATGGGAAGTGTGGAGCGTCTTCAGAAAATCATTCAGAACTATCTCAAGCTTTCCCGTCTCACGCCGGGAGCGAATACACCGCTTGATCTGAAGGAAGTGATCGAGTCAGCCCTTGCAACTTACGCAAACTCACTCGAAAAAATGAAGATCCGGGTGAGCTGGGATTTTGATCGCGATCTGAAGCAGACGGTGACCGTCTTTGGAGACAAGGAAATTCTTGAGTACGCGGTGGGGAATCTTCTCAGAAATTCCATTCAGGCACTCGAACACACTCCGCTCGAACAACGAAAAATTTTCATCTCAGTCCAGAACGTTGAAACGAGACGGGTTTATTTCTCGTTCGAAGACACAGGCCCGGGCATTCCAGATGACATCCGGAGCAGTCTCTTCAAGCCATTCTTCACGACAAAAGCCCAGGGAACCGGGCTCGGCCTTTCCTTCGTAAAAAAAGTATTCAACGATCTGGGTGGCGATTTTTATCTGAAGCCATCCACTTCTCAGATTGCCGGTGTTCAGTTCGAAGGTTTTCTCCCGCTGGTTGAGCGTACTGCCACCATCGGCAGAGAGGCGGAAGCATGAGCCTTCGCATCCTCCTCGTGGATGACGATCCCGAGTCCCTGCAGTCCACTGCAAAAATTTTAGCTTTTTCTGATTATCAGGTGATTCCTGTGAACAACGGTCTTCTGGCGCTTGAAGTGCTCCAGAAGGAAAAACCGGATCTCGTCGTAACCGACGTCCGCATGCCCGGCCTTTCCGGAATGGAGTTCGTCGAGGCGTATCAGAAAAAAGGATTCACGGTTCCGTTCATTGTGATGACTGCATTCGGTGAAGTAAAAGACGCGGTCTGGGCCATGAAAATGGGAGCCGTCGACTTTCTCCTGAAGCCGTTCAAGCGGCAGGCTTTGCTCGATGCGATCAAACAGGTCGAACAACGTCTTGCAAAACCCAAATCTGAAAAGGATGCTCCGAAAACAAACGGTCTCATCGGCTCTTCACGGGCCATGCAGGAACTCCGCATGTTGATCGAACAGGTGGCGAAGACTGAAGCCTCTGTTCTCATTTTGGGCGAAAGCGGAAGCGGGAAGGAAGCAGTCGCAAAACTGCTTCACGAAACCAGCGCGGTTCGCTCAGGTCCATTCATTGCAGTCAACTGTGCTGCGATTCCAGAAAACCTGATGGAGAGCGAACTCTTTGGTTATGAAAAGGGCGCATTCTCCGGTGCGACTCAGGCGAAACCGGGTCTCATCGAATCCGCAAATCACGGAACTCTTCTTCTGGATGAAATCGGCGACATGCCCCTTTCCCTCCAGCCAAAACTTCTCCGAGTGCTCGAAGAACAAAAAGTGAGACGCCTTGGTTCCAATCAGGAAAAAAGCGTCCAGGTTCGGATTCTGGCTGCGACTCACCAGAATCTCGGAAACCGGGTGAAGGAACAGCGGTTCAGACAGGATCTCTTTTATCGTCTCGACGTGATGACTTTGTCCGTGCCTCCACTGAGAGAGCGTCTCGAAGACATTCCCGAGTTCACCCAGTTTTTCTTAAGCAAGTTTTCAAAGGAATACAGCAAGCAGGTGAAGGGGATCGACATTGAGGCGCAGGCGATTCTCATGAATCACATCTGGCCAGGAAACGTGCGCGAACTTTCAAACGTGCTTGAGCGTTCGGTCGTCTTGAATCAGACCGGTCTCATTCAGCGAGTGGACCTGCCACCGCATCTCACTGAACAGAGAACGACCGAAGAATCAAAATCCGATGACCACATCACCATCCCGCTCGGCATGAGTCTGAAGGAAATCGAAGATCTCATGATCAAACGCGCTTTAAGTGCGACCAAGGGTGATCGCGCGCAGGCAGCAAGATTGCTCGGCGTGAATGAGCGGACGATTTACCGGAAAATCAGTAAGTCGAAAGAAGAGTAAATTCGAAGAAGGTCCGGTCCAAGGTGGTGGTTTCCTTCGCCTCGAAACGAATGGAACGGCTCAAGCCGTAGAAGAATCCACGAATCCATTCCTCGTGCAAACGGCAGAGGGTTTTCACTTCGGGAGAGTCCCGGAGGCTCAGATCCTGAAGCGGAGAATGAATCCAGAGGAAGCTCAGTTCCTGCGACGAATCCCGTTCAAGCAGGAAGGCGTTGTCGCCGTAGAAATGGGATTGCAAAAAGGCTTTGTAGGCAGCGTCAGGCCTGTCGAAGCGGGTGATGTCCCAAAGCTGTTCACAGCATTTTTTTCCGTAGTTCCAGCTCGTCTTTTGAAGCAGGTTGATCAGCCCGACCCGGTCTTCGGTTGAAGCGAGCGCGTTCTCCAGATGCGAAAGCTGGATCGTCCAGAGTGTCATCGAGAATTCTTTTAAGAAGTCAGGGACGGACTGGGCGCCGACGAGTTCGTGAAGTTCGTGCGGAAGTTCGTCGAGACGCATTTTTTCAAGAAACCAGAGGTTCTGGCTCAGAGCCACTTTCGGCAGACGTTCCAGTTGATGCGATTTTTCATTACCCGGGGTGATCGCATGAATCCAGGCATCGGTTAGTCCATGAAGGGTGAGGAGGCGTTTGAACTGCCGCTCTTCTTCGATCTTGGACGAACGCTCGTGCCAGGGATGCGTGGGTTTCATTGGAGCATTCCGACCTTTTCCGCATTTTCCTTGCGGGGAGTGAGGCAGACGCTGAGAAGGTGATTCAATTCCTTCCGTCTCAATTTTTCACTGCCGAAGGCTTTCAAAATCTGATGTCCGACCATCTGTGCCTGTTCCGGATTCTTCGGAAGGCGGACTTTCTGAGTCAGCTCGCCCCAGGTCGGTTCGAGGATGCTTTCCTGAACTTTCGTCAACATTTCAAAACAGCGCTCACGGAGCCAGAGGTCCTGAATGAACAAGGTCTGAGTGAGGCCTTTGGAAGTGGCGAGAAGAATACCCGGAGTCGGGTACTTCAGCATCGTGATCTGCTGGATCGACTGATGCGCGGAAAGGGTGGTGGTGAAACGGATCAGTGGATGCTGATGGATCGGCGCCATGTCCTTCTCTGTCAGTACGGAATCAAAGAAGCGCAGATAATCAATTTCTTCTTCCGGATTCACGAGAGAGAAAAGAGTGCCTTGGGTCGCACTCAGTTGTTCAAGAACCTGGGATGCGTAAATGAAGGAATGTGCCTTCAGGTGAGGATGATTTTCAATCGCCCGGAGCGCAAGACCCGGTTCGGATCCGATATAGTTCAGTACTTTTGCATCGTGAGCAGGAAGAGCGTCGACATTGATCGGTTCACCCTGAAGCGCATCGCTGAGTGGTTTTGGAACCGGAACGGATTTAAGATCGCCTTCTTTAACCAGCCACGCGCCCTTTTTGGTTTCAACCGAGTAGCTGAACCAGTCTCGGGTGAGTTGGGAGCGAACCAATGCCTGGAATGGAGCGATCCATTCGGGACGAGTGGGAACGATCCAGAACACAGAGTGGCTGTTTTTCATGTAAGCCGGCAATTGATCGGAGGAAGACGTGAAGATCTCGTTTCCATTCTTGCTGCTTTCCACCCACGCATAGAATCCCTTTTCCTGAACGAGATCGGATTCTGAGAAGAGGCTTGGCTCAGCCGCTTTTGAGAAGTTGCTGCTCATGGAAGGATGCAGGGTGCGAATCGCAGCCAGTTGTCCGAGTGGAGTGGAGTTCCGTTTCAAACTTTCGATTTGCTCAACGAGTTCATCGTCTTTTGGATTGAACCAGTGTTGTTCCCATTCGCGCTGATCCATCGGGCTCACACGGGCCTGAAGCTGAAATGGCTCCGGCGGGAAAACCTGATCCGGTTTCTGGACCAGACTCATGACACGGTCAAAGAGGATGCCGATGTCACTCGGTTGGGACACGGATCCGTAAGCCTTGATGAGAAGCGGGCGATGGCTCTTGCGCTCTTCAAGGTTGTTCTCTTTTTTAAGAAGGTAAAGCGCCTTCGGAATATCCTGTTTCAAGTCGTTGGTCGCCTGAAGATAGCTCAGGTCTGCAATGAGAAGAATCTTCGCCTGATTCAGGATGAATTGAAGGGACGGTTTGCCGGAAGCTTCAGTCAGAAGCTCTTCGCGTGCCCAGATCAGGGTTCCGCCCTGACGGAGTTTTTCCAGAGCCTGGCAGGCCTGATAAGTTCCGCGGGTGGTCGCCGGCTGTTTCAATTTTTTAAGAATGGAATGTTCGTCGACGAGTTTGCGGAGTGAGGTCGCCGCAAGACTTCTTCCCTGGGTGCGGATCGGAGTTTCTTCTGCGATGAGTGCAACCTCACAGCAGGAAACCGCATCCATTTGTTTCAGGGTGTTTTGTTTTCCGCAGTGGGTGAGGACGAGGGAGCTTTGTTGTTCCATGCTCATCTCGAGGCCGCAGCCCTTCAGCCACAGTGGCGGATTCTTGGGTTCTTTCCAGAGGAAGCGGATTTCGCAGAACAAAAGCTCGAAGCTCAGGGGTTCAAATCCAATCCATTCGATGGAGGAAGGCGAGTGCGCCATCAGGCTTCCATCGCGGAGGGTGGGACTGAAACCCATCAGTTTTTCACCGCGTGGCTGGAAAAGTTTGTTCTTCTCGATCGATTTCCACAGGCTCTGATAGAAAATCTTGCTGTAGCGTTCGCGTTCGCCGAGCGTTTCAGCCGAAAGACAACGCGCCCGTTCGAAGAGCCATTGTTTCGCCTGATCGATATCTTCGATACTCTCGAGAAGTTCCTTGAGCTGCTCCTGGGATTCTGCCGAAAGCTTGGACCAGGAATAGAAGTTCTGCTGAATCAGCTGGCAGGTGGAAGTCGTGAGGTGAATGAAAGGACGAAGTTCCTTCTCGATGGCACCGGTCAGGTCCTTCAGATCGGCCTTCGCAATGGAAGTGTTCGCGGTCGCTCTCCAGGATTTGATGAGGAGGGCTTTTGCGATCTGAACGAGTGAGATCTGTTTGAAAAGTTGTTTCAGTGCTTCGTACTCGGCTTCGGTGCGGTCAAAGCGGGTGAACTGCTTCAGGCTTTCTTTCGGATCAGCGGGTTCCGGCTGGCGGGCGAGTTCGGCCAGGAATCGACCTAGTCCTTCGCGGCGGGAAGGATTGAGCTTGAGAAGATCTTCCGGCTTCTTCAATTGCTCGACGACGAGTGAGCTTAAAAGGGTTTCAAAGTTCTGGAAACTGGATGGGGCTGCTTTCGGTTCTTCGGATTTGATTTCCGAACCGAAGACGATGTCGATGAGGGTGGTTTGGGCGCGATCGAGCTTCTTCTCCAGCCGGTCTTTTTTTAACCAGGCTGTGACATCGATTTCGAGCGGTGTATCATTTGGTGACGACATGGATGATCTTGAATGCCCCCCTGAAGATCATTTTCGAAGAGTCAAAATGATAGCAGTTTTCACCCCCTCCGTCGAGTCCGGACCGTGGAAATAAAAAAGTGTTTTGGCTTCAAGGATTTAAAAATTACCTTGACGCAGGATGCTTGGCCGAACGCTTAAAAACTCAAGTTTTGGACGAGGTTTCCCGATCTCTAAGGGGATATGTCGCGTTCCTTAAACCGCATTCGTCATTTGATTTCCGAAATTGAGGACATCCAGCGCCAAGGCCAGCAAGTTGGCCGGAATGGGGTAGACCGTCATGTGAGTCTGCGTCCTGCTCCCGAGCCCGCGAAGTTCGTAACTCAGGGCGTTGTTTCTCCTTCAGTTCCAAACAGCCTGGAGCATGATTCCGAACCAGTCGTGGAACTGGATCCTTTTGAGGCTTTAGATCCGGTGGTGGAGCCGGAACCCAAACCGGTAGCCGGAAGCGGAAGTAGTCGGGTTTCAATGCAGCTTTCCAGCGAAGTCGTCCTGAGTCTCCAGATGGAAAACTCTGACGAGTGCGTCGAACTGAGACAAAACGAGAACTCCATCGAGATTCGTTTCTCCGACGGAAAAGCGGTTCACTTACCTTTAAAATCCGTGGCATAATGAACTCGTGCTTCGAATCACCTCCGGCATCCATCGCGGACGACTGCTCCAAACTTGTCCGGGCCTTTCTACAAGACCCACTGTCGAACGTTTGCGCCAAGCCTGGCTGAATTCCCTTCAAATGAAAATTCCCGAGTCCCGCATCCTTGATCTGTTTTCAGGATCAGGAGCGCTCGGCCTGGAAGCGCTCTCCCGCGGAGCGGGATTTGTTGTCTTCGTTGAGGAGAATCCGAAGGCAGCCCAGGTGATTCGAGAGAACATCAAACTTCTGAAGCTCGAAGATCAGTGCCGTGTTTATCAGCGCAAGGTCGAGCAGATCCTTTCCTTCCTGAAAGATGAGCCCCCTTTTGATCTGGTTTTCATGGATCCGCCTTATGAAAAAGGCTACGAAGAAAAAATTCTCGAAACCTGGCCGTGGGAGACGCTTCTCACCGGGGACGGAAGACTTTGCATTGAAAGTGCCGTACGCAAGGATGGAGGATTCATTCCTCCTGCAAATTTGAAAATCGTCCGCGATGAAAAGTATGGCGGAAGCCAGCTCACTTTTTATGACCGCGCTGGGGAGGCGCAAGACGCATGAAAGCAATTTACCCGGGATCATTTGATCCTTTCACCAACGGTCACCTCGACATCCTCGAACGAAGTCTTAAAATATTCTCAGAGATCACGATTCTGATCGCGGGAACCGCAAAGAAAACCTCGTTTTTCAGCGTGGACGAACGGCTTGAACTCATTCGCGAAATCGTGAAGAACAACCCCAAGGTGAAGGTGGATTCGACCCGGGGTCTCATCATGGAATATGCACGCAAACACAATGTGAATGCGGTGATCCGGGGCCTTCGCACTCCGACTGATTTTGAATACGAATACATGATGGCGACGATGAACAAGAGTATTCATCCGGCTTGCGAGACGGTCTTCATGATGACCTCCCAGGGGCTTTACTTCATCAGTTCGACCATGATCAAGGAACTTTATCTTTACGGCGGTGACGTCTCTACTTACGTCCCGGCACCCGTACTTCAAAAACTCCGGGAAAAAATCCCAAACCCAACACGCGAGACCAAATAACATGATTTCAAGTCGAGTCAGAAACCTTCAGGAAAGTGCGACCCTCAAAATCAATGCGGTGGTGAACCGTTTGAAAGCGGAAGGGAAAAATATTTACAACCTGACGGCGGGGGAGCCTGATTTCGCTCCACCGGAGGCTGCGAAGAAGGCCGTGGTGGATGCGGTGGCGAAAAACCTCGCGAAATACACGCCAACTCCGGGACTTCCCGATCTTCGTGAACTCGTTGCCGCAAAAACAAATGCGCAGCAGCCGGGACTTCAAAAGCCGTGGAAGGCTTCGGACGTTGTAGTCACGAATGGTGGGAAACAGGCTATTTACGATGCGATTTTCTCGCTCATCGATACGGGGGATGAAGTGATCATTCCGTCTCCGTTCTGGTTAAGCTATCCCGAGATGGTGAAAGCTGCGGGCGGAACCACCGTTCAAGTCGAGACCACGCATGCAGAAGGGTACAAGCTCTCTGCCGCGAAACTCGAAAAAGCGATCACGCCGAAAACAAAACTCTTCATCCTGAACTCTCCATCCAATCCGACTGGCGCTCTTTATTCAAAAGAACTCCTGCAGGAAATCGGAAAGGTGCTGGAGAAGCATCCCGACGTTTGGGTTCTCAGTGACGAGATCTACGACCGCATCGAGTTCGTTCCGGGCTCATGGAACTCCTTCCTCGCGGTGAATCCTTCGCTTCGGGACCGCACGGTCACTGTCAACGGTTTGTCGAAAAGCGGTGCCATGACAGGCTGGCGGATCGGCTGGTCGGTCACCCCTGATTCTTTGACACCTGCCTTGATTGCGCTCCAGGGACACTCAACCTCCGGTATTTGTTCACTCTCTCAGCACGCAGCAATTGCGACCCTGAAGCTACCTCTTCAGGACTTCGAACCACATCGTAAAGAATTTTTAAATAGACGTAATTTAGCATTGGAAGTCCTTAAGAAATCAGCGAAAATCGGAGTGTACGAGCCTGAGGGCGCGTTTTATTTTTTCCTCGATGTTCGGAAGGCGTTGAAAGACAATCAAGATGCAAATGGATTTGCAGAAAAAGTTCTCCAGGATGTTCAGGTCGCAGTGGTTTCGGGTGTCGATTTCGGCGCGCCAACCTGTGTCCGTATCAGCTTCGCGGTCGACGAAAAGACCCTCCTCGAAGCCTGCCAGCGTCTCGTTGATTATTGCGATCGCGCTTAGTGTAGTCGTTTCCGCTTGCGGAGGACCTCCTTACAGTGTCGACAATTCCACTGATCGGGATGCAATGAAGATTGATATCCTGAACTCACTCACGAAAGAGGATTGTGCCACTGCGATTACGCTCGCAACGACTCTCTACGATTCAAAATACTCGGACAACGAAATCCGCATGCTCTATGCTTCGGCTCACGGTTGCAATGTCGGTCTCAAGCTCTATGATGCGATCGGCGATCTCGCGAATTTCAATATTGCGAACCCGATCTCCCAGTTCCCGAAAATGTTTCCTTCGACTGTTGCCGACTCCCGCCTGGCGAGTGCAAACTACGCTCAGGACGCACTTCAGGCCATTTTGAATTCAGGGACGGTGCTGGCTGTTCCCGATCAGATTTATCCCGGCACTTATAACGTGGGATCAGACAATTACGTCTTCCGCAGCGATGATGCGAACACTTATCTCATGTTCATTTCCATGGCTGAAATCGGAACCGCCTTGAATCGGTTTGGCTCACCCTCTGCAACTTACGGCCAAGGGACAACCCTTCAATGGGAAACCATGGCAGCAGTGAAAGCAGATACGACAGGAGCGGCTTGTGCTCTTGCATCCGCGTTCCTGAACTTCTTTGATGGCGCGAACAGTGCCTTCAGTTATCTCGCTCCGAGTGCAACTGGAAGCATCAAAGCTGTGCTCACGATCATGCAGGATCCACTCGTCACTCAGGATCCGATTCCGGGGCGAACCACTTTCGGTGGAAACGCCCACTGTTTGTCTGACGGTTATACCCAGGCCCAATGTACAGCCGCTGGTCAGCGGCTTCGCTTTCGAGGCGCCTGTTCCGAACAAGATCCAGCCGCTTCCTTTGCAGCAGGAATCATAGGGGCGGTAAACGACCTATGGCTATAAAGTTTGCCGCTCTTTTCACCCTGCTGTTTCTTCTACAGCCTTCAGCGCAAGCCGTGTTGCTCGAAGGCCAGCCGAGCCTCATTCGCCAACCGACCACCATGGCAATGGGCGGAGCAAGCATTGGTCTTGCTGACACCGAATACGCACTTTTCAACAACCCGGCTGGTCTTGCAGGCCAGGAAGATCGCAAGTTTCACGTGATCGGTCTGGGCCTTGAAGCATCGGGTGATACTTACACCGCGTTCAAGACTTCCGTCGATGCATTCAAGAACTTCAGTACGAACTCGTTAAACCAGTTGATGGGAATGGACATCGCTCTTCGTGGAGACGCGATGACGCTGGTCCAGCTTCCGCATTTTGCCATCGCTTACATCGTGGATGGACAAGGTTCGATCGAACAGTTTGACCCGGCCAATCCGACGTTCAAGGTGGGGGACATGATCACCCACGGCGTTCAGGCCGGAATGGGTTGGAGTTTCAGCGAGGGTAAACACGCAACCGATGAATTCCGGGTCGGTGTTGCGGGCAAGGCTCTCTGGAGAAAAGGAGGATTCTACAACGTTTCCACCACCGGATTCCTGAGTGCGACTGCGAACGGAAAAGCTTTCATCGACAATCTCATCGGAGACTATGGCGCGGGTTTTGGTGCGGATGCAGGTTTCCAGTACGTGAATCACCTGGATCAGGTCACGCAAGTTTCAGTCGGAGCAAGTATCACCGACATCGCGAACACGAAATTTTCCTCGCCTCAAGCCGAGGCAATTCCGATGAACATTGGATTTGGACTGGGCTTCAAACGGAGTCTGGATTTTTTCAAACTGAAATTCGATGTTGATCTTCAGAACCTGAATCAGGAAGGTTCTCTTGCGACGAAGTTCCACGTCGGTGCCGACGTCGGAATTCCTCTGTTTGATTTCTACGCGGGCTTGAATCAGTTGTATCCAACCCTTGGGGTGAGCTGTGACATCTGGATTCTCAAGGTGACCGCGACCACTTACGCGGAAGAGCTCGGGATGTATTACAACCAGGCACCTTCTCGCCGTTACATGATCCAGGTCGACTTCTATCTGCCGATTTAAAGCAGACGGAACTTAAGCTTCGCCGATCACTTTCTTCATCTTGCTTTCAGCAGCAAAGAACACAAGCCCGATCGCGACCCCCATTGCAGCGAGCATTCCGAAGAATACGTCTTTTGGCATCGTTTCGTAGAACATTCCGAGATAACCCGCGAGGTAGTTCCCGAAGAAGCTCGACATGAGCCACATCCCCATCATCATGGAGAGCATGCGGGTCGGAGCCACTTTACTCACGAGGGAGAGGCCGATGGGAGAAAGATAGAGCTCGCCGAGCGTGAAGATCAGAGTGGTTGCCACGAGCCACATCAGGCTTCCTTTTGCATCCCCGTCGCCAATGACTTTCGCAGCGAGCACCATGATCAGGAACGCGCCACCGCAGAGAACGCATCCGATTCCCATCTTGCGGACGGACGTGGAGGTTTTACCTTTTTTCGCGCGATTCAACCAGATGATGTCGAGAATCGGAGCGAAGACGATGATCATTGCCGGATTGAAGAACTGGTAGAATGCGGACGGAAGTTTCACGCCGAAGAAGGTCCAGTCGGTTTTCTGATCAGACCAGAGCTGAAGCGTGTTTCCCTGCTGCTCGTAGATCGCCCAGAAAATCACGGTTCCAAGACAAAGGAGAACGAGCGCCAAAACGCGGTTGCGATCGTCCCGGTCTGCAATCTTGCCGATCGCAAATGCAGTCGCGCCAACGAAAGCAGCGAGGAGGAGGATCTTGAAAAGAGTTGGAATGATCAGAATTAAAAAGAAGAGAAGCGCGATTCCGAAGAAGCTCAGAATGGTAAGAGTCGCAAAACCCGGACCTTTGGACTGGCTTGGTTCTTTTTTCATTTTCGCCATCTCGTGTTTGTCGAGAGGGAGGTAATGACGGCCGAAGTGGTAAGCCGCAAGACCGAGCAACATGCCGATGCCGGCTGCGCCGAAACCGTAGTCCCAGCCGTAGTATTCGGCGAGAGCTCCGCAAACGAGTGAGGAGAGGGCCGCGCCCACGTTGATCCCCATGTAGAAGATCGTGTACGCGCCGTCTTTGCGCGGATCTTCATGCGGATAGAGGTTACCCACCTGGGTTGAAATATTGGGTTTGAAAGCACCGTTCCCGAGAATCAGGAGAGAGAGTGCGAGGAGGAAGCTGTTCTGAGACGCCATCAGGAAGTGACCGATCGCCATGATGATCCCGCCGATGTAAACGGTCTTCTTTTGTCCCCAGACTTTGTCGGCCAGAATCCCGCCGAAGAAAGGAGAGAGATAGACGAAGCCGGTATAGAGACCGTACATCTGGGAAGCCAGTGCCTGAGGTCCCATGGGTCCGAGGCCCATTTCGAGAAGACTGCGAAGTCCCGGGAAACCGTAAACACTGGCGAACTTTGCCGGATCCTTGATCAGGTAGTTCGTCATGTAGAGAACGAGGAGTGCGCGCATTCCATAATAGGAGAAGCGTTCCCACATTTCAGTCACGAAAAGAATGTAAAGACCAACCGGGTGGCCGAGGAACGTCTTTTGTTTTTCAGGAGCTATCCAAGGCGTATCGATGACTGAATCGTTTTCCATGTCGAGTACTTAAGCAAAGCGAGGCTTAAAAGTCGAGCGGGAAATTCATGGACACAAACCCGATCAAAAAGAGAAGGAATGCTGTCCAGAGATAGCGATTCGGCCATTCTTTCTTCCGGATGTGTTCGATCAGGGAAGCCCAGATGGGAAGGGTGATGGAAATCGCAACCAGAGTTGCCACGTGCGCAGTCTTAAGCGCTTTTAAGTACAGGGAAAGGGAAACAAAAGTGCCGATGAACGAGGCCCCGATCGCAAGGTTCCTTTCCCGGGGGTTCATGTGGACCAGATGATGGGTGAGCGTGACGAAGGACTTGGGTTTGATGATGAAAAACCCAAGCAATGCGCCTGCCGCCCGGGTGGCATTCGCCTGAAACGATCCCAGATGAATGTCCATCTCGTAGCTTTGCCGGGACAACATCACCCCGATGGCATCAAAACAGATTCCGAGAAAAGCATATCCGAAATAATGGATATCAAACTTTCCACTCTTCCTTCCGCGTTCCAATACAAAGGTGAATACACAGAGGATCATGCAGAGGATGGCAAAGGCCTGGGCGGTCGTCAGGATCTGGCCCAGAAAGAAGTAACCATAGATCCCCAGCAGAAAGGGTTGAAATGAATAGAGGACGAGTGTCCGGGCCGGTCCCAGTGTCGTAAAAGCCCGGAACAAAAAGAAATCTCCGAGACAAAGCCCGAGAAACCCGCTCGCAAGGAGATAGACGTGTCCCTTGAGAGGAAGGGGCGTGAAGGATTCGACCAGGAAAAAAGCGATCAGAAACCCGATCATCGCCACCGACACCTTGAGCTGGTTTATCCACTGGGGAGAATGGCTTAAGGCAAAACGGGAGAAGACAATGCTTGCGGTACCGAAACAAAGATTCGCCCCGATGGCGAGCAGGTTCGGTGTGAGAGAGGCCGTCATGAAGGATCCTTACATTTTTGCTGGCTTTGGAATTCCAAGGAGATCGAGCCCGAGCGAGAGAACGATGCGGGCCGCTTCCACCAGCGCAAGACGCGCTTTCGTGAGTTCCGGATTTTCCGGATTCACGACTTTGCACTCTCGGTAGAAGACTCCGAAGTCCTTCGTGAGATCGATCAGATAGCTCGTGAGCTGGCTTGGTTTCCGTTGATCCAGCGTTCTTTCGAGCGCTTCCGGGAAACGACCGAGTTGCTTCAGAAGGAAGAGTTCTTCCTGCTTTTTCAGGTTTTTTTCGAGAAGAGCGGGATCAAGGTTTGTAAATTCAGAGAGCGCCACGCCTGATTTCCGGATGATGCTCGCGCAACGGGTGTGGGCATACTGGAGATAGGGACCCGTTTCCCCGTCAAAAGAGATCACGCGCTCGACATCAAACTCCATGTCCCGTGACGGATCGGTACTGAGATCCGCAAACACGAGCGCGCCGATCGCAACTTGCTCTGCGATGAGGGTGAGTTCCTGTTCGGAAAGTTTCTGTTCGTTTCCGGACTCCATCTGATTGTTCCGCTCGAGCATGAGCGCGAGTGATTTGGCGACACAAAGTTCGCTCACTTCTTCAAGCGTGATGAAGTTCCCTTTGCGGGTCGACATTTTCGCATCCTTGAAGCGGTACAATCCGGTGGCAATGTGTTCGCAGGCTTTTTCCCACTCACAACCCATCGCCCGGAGAACGCCGAAGATTTGCTCAAAGTGCATCATCTGTTCTTTTCCGACGACATAACTCATGCGATCGAATTTGAACTGTTCGTAGCGATAAACGGCCGCAGCCACGTCACGAGTTGCGTAGATCGAAGCACCATCGCTTTTTTCCAGAATGCACGGAGGAAGTTCATGACCGGCCCGGGAAGTGACCGGAACCACCCATGCGCCCTGATCGAGTTTCACGATGTGTTCTGATTTCAGTTTTTCGAGAAGCGGTTTCAGTTGCGATTCATAGTGGGATTCGCCCCAGTAATGATCGAAATCCACCTGATAACGGGCATAAGTGTTTTTGAATTCCTTGAGAGAGATCTCAAGGCAGCGCAGCCAGATCGCGCGCATTTCAGGATCACCCTGTTCGAGTTTCAGGAAGGAATCCTGCCCCGCTTTTTCAATGGCGGATTCGGCTGGCGCATCTGGATTGGAAGCGGTGAAAGCTGCTTTTTCCGCATCGATATCCTTGTGAATCTGAACATAAACATCGACGAGATTTTTCAGCGTGAGTTCTTTTGGAAGCGTGCTTTCGTATTTCTTGAGCGCAATTGCGAGCTTTCCGTATTGAGTTCCCCAGTCACCGAGGTGATTGATCGTGATCACGTCAAATCCGCGGTGTTTTGCAATTTTCGAGAGGGAAGCACCCACGATGGTGGTTCTCAGGTGATAAATTTGAAACGGCTTCGCGACGTTTGGAGAAGAGAATTCAAACACCCAGCGATCCCGGCTTTTGCTCGCAACACTTCCAAACTGAGTCTGGCTTTTCAAAACCGGAACGAGAATGGACTGAATGACGGAAGCATCCGTGAGTGAAAAATTCACATAAGGACCGACGGCTTTCACGGTGTACTGGTCTGTTGGAATGAGTGGCGCGACTTTGTCCGCGAGTTCTTTTGCGATCACGGGAGGCGCTTTTCGCTCGATTTTCGAGAGTTTGAAACAAGGGAAGGCAAAATCCCCCATGGTTCGATCCGGTGGGGTCTCGAGCTCAAACGGCTGAACCGTTTGGCCCAGGACTTTGGAGAGTTTGCCTGCAATTTGAATTTTGAACGCTTCCATGGAGTTTCCTTTGAGACAGAATTTTCACATATTTCTAGCAGATCGGGTACCCTTTTTGAAGAAATGAAACTCGAAGACCTCGATCCGAAGACCCTGCCGACCCACGTGTATGAAGTGATGATTCGGGAACATCATCTCGATACCTTCGGTCACGTGAACAATGCCCAGTACCTTGTCCTCTGTGAAGAGGCCCGCTGGGAGATGATCACGGCGCGGGGGTATGGATTGAAGCAGGTTCACGAGCACAAAGTGGGGACCGTGGTCCTTGAATGCAGTGTTCGTTTCAAGCGTGAGCTCAAGCTCCGGGAAAAGATCAAAATTCACACTCACGTCACCGGCGTTTCGAAGAAAATCCTTACGTTGGGCCATGTTATCGTGAAGGAAAATGGCGAAGTGGCGGCTGAAGCCACCTACAAGATGGGGTGTTTTGATCTCGCCCAAAGAAAACTCCTCATTCCGGACGAGCTTTGGCTAGGCGCGATAACTGGAATTTTGAAGAGCGATTTTTAAAAATAGCGCTTTTTACGCGGGAAAAACGGCGCGTCAAAAAAATTCAGCAAAATACTTATCCAAACATCTTGATTCATTCAAGACTCTGGCGTAAACCTACCGAGCTGCCGTTATTAAGTTTCTTTAAATAAAACGAACTGACGGCCTGTTCTTTGAAAACTTGTAATCGATTTAAAATTCGCAAGGATTTTAAATCTATGACGATTAAATATTTGAAAGAGAAGACGGGCGAAATGGATGAATAAGCAATTATTCGTCACCTGAATTCAATTCAACTTTGAGTCATTAAATACTTTTACGTCCGAGACCGAGAGGTCGAGGATGATAGAAACAATAATATGCCAGAAAAAGCAGAATGAGTTCTAGGTTTAAACTAAACATGTTTACAAAACATGAGAGTTTGATCCTGGCTCAGAGCGAACGCTGGCGGCGTGCTTAACACATGCAAGTCGAACGTGAAATGTAGCAATACAGAGTAAAGTGGCGTACGGGTGAGTAACACGTGGGTAATCTACCTTAGAATTTGGAATAACCGGTCGAAAGGCTGGCTAATACCAGATAGTTCAAGCGCATTATAAAGATGTGATTGGGAAAGGGAGCTCGCAAGAGCCTTCGTTCTAAGATGAGCCCGCGTCTGATTAGCTAGTTGGTGAGGTAATGGCTCACCAAGGCGATGATCAGTAGCTGGTCTGAGAGGATGATCAGCCACACTGGAACTGAAACACGGTCCAGACTCCTACGGGAGGCAGCAGTGGGGAATCTTGCGCAATGGACGAAAGTCTGACG
>OUNO011323094.1_pt1 | contig 52958 bp, 51 predicted proteins | sample 1779811 | NCBI WGS metagenome assembly OUNO01 (sample SAMEA3914804, study PRJEB12502) | metagenome | biome: forest; material: soil | place: Canada | collected 2010-06-25 | depth 0.3 m
GCCGAGCGGCTGCAGACCACGGTGTTCGTGATGCTCGATCTCGACATCGGCATGAACGAGTGGCTGTGCCGCCCGTTCGTGTGGGACCCGGCCCGCCGCCTGGACCGCGGCAAGATCATGACCTTCGAGGCGCTCGAGGCCGGCGAGGAATTCGGCCGTTATCGCGAAGTCGATGGCGACGGCATTCCTTATCGCACCCTGCCGGGCGTGCATCCTGAGCGCGGGGCCTATTTCACGCGCGGCACCTCGCGCGATCCCAACGCCCGCTACAGCGAAGAGGGGCCGGTCTACGTCGACAACATGGAGCGGTTGCTGAGAAAGTTCGAGACCGCCAAGTCGCTGATCCCCGCTCCCGTGACGCAGCCAGCCAAGCGCCGAACTCCCCATGGGGTCCTCTATTTCGGTTCGACCGCGGCCGCCCTGGATGAATCGCTCGCCCAGCTGGCTGAGCTCGGCGTCCATCTCGACGCGATGCGCCTGCGCGGCTTTCCGTTCTGCGATCAGGTGGCCGAGTTCATCGCCGCCCACGAGACCGTGTTCGTGGTCGAGCAGAACCGCGACGGCCAGCTTCGCAGCCTCCTGATCAATGAACTGGGCGTGGACCCGGCCAAGCTCGTCGCCGTGCTGAGCTACGATGGTTCGCCGATCACGGCGCGGTTCATTACCGAAGACATCTCGGGGCGGATGCGCGCCAAACCGGCGTCCATTTCGGAGGCCGCGCAATGACCTTCATCGCCAAGCCGAGGCTGCACCATCCGCTTCTGGCGCCCAATTCCCTGGGCTTCACCCGCCGCGACTACGAAGGCAAGGTGTCGACCCTGTGCGCGGGCTGCGGCCATGACTCGATTTCGGCCGCGATCATCCAGGCCTGTTACGATCTCGACGTGCCGCCGCACCGCCTGGCCAAGCTGTCCGGCATCGGTTGTTCGTCCAAGACGCCCGATTATTTCCTCGGCAACTCGCACGGCTTCAACAGCGTCCACGGACGCATGCCGTCGGTCCTGACCGGGGCCAACCTGGCCAATCGCGACTTGATCTACCTGGGCGTGTCCGGCGACGGCGACTCGGCCTCGATCGGCCTTGGCCAGTTCGCCCACTCGATCCGGCGCGGGGTCAATATGACCTATATCGTCGAGAACAACGGCGTTTACGGCCTGACCAAGGGCCAGTTCTCGGCCACCACGGATCCGGGCTCGACGTCCAAGCGCGGGGTGGTCAACCACGATCAGCCTATCGACCTGGTGGGGCTGGCCTTGCAACTGGGCGCCAGCTTCGTCGGCCGCAGTTTCTCAGGTGACAAGGCCCAGCTGGTGCCGCTGATCAAGGGCGCCATCCGCCACAAGGGCGCCGCATTCATCGACGTCATCTCCCCGTGCGTCCAGTTCAACAATCACGCCGGCTCCACGAAGAGCTTCGACTACGTTCGGGAGCACAACGCCGCGGTCAATCGCCTGGATGTGATCCTCGATCGGGATGAGATCGTCGTCGACTACGCGCCGGGCACGGTTGAAATCGTCACTCAGCACGACGGTTCGGTGCTGAAACTGCGCAAGCTCGGTTCCGACTACGACCCGACCGACCACAATCAGGCGGTCACCCACTTGCAGATCCACCAGGCCCGGGGCGAGATCGTCACCGGTCTGCTTTATGTCGATCCGGACGCGCGCGACCTGCACGACCACCTCGGCACGGTCAGCACGCCGCTCAATCAACTGACCGACGAGGAACTCACCCCCGGCCCGGACGCTCTTGCGGCGATCAACGAGTCGTTGCGATAGGAACCAGCCGAGCTTAGGCTTTGATTCCTGGGCCTGCGGCTTGGATGATCATAAACCGCGGGACGGTGAGCGGAATGCCGGATGGCCATGGGGTAGCTGAGGCGGGGAGCGTCGCCGGCATGGTCCAGGCGCCGACGCGCCACGCCGGCCTCATCGCCTGGGTCAACGAGATTGCAGCCCTGACCAAGCCCGATCGGGTGCATTGGTGCGACGGCTCGCAGGCCGAGTGGGACGAGCTGACCAAGCAAATGGTCGCCTCGGGCATGCTCATCCGCCTGAACCCGGCCAAACGCCCGAATACCTTCGCCGCCGCTTCCGATCCGAAGGACGTCGCCAGGGTGGAGAGCCGCACCTTCATCTGTTCCGGCGAAGAGGTGGATGCGGGGCCGACCAACAATTGGCGCGAGCCGGGCGCGATGCGCGCCGAGCTCCTCTCGCTGTTCGACGGAGCCATGCGCGGACGGACAATGTACGTCGTGCCGTTCTCGATGGGGCCGATCGGATCGCCGATCAGCGCGCTCGGCGTAGAGATCACCGACAGCCCCTATGTGGTCGTCTCCATGCGTATCATGACCCGGATGGGCGCGGCCGCGCTCGAGGCGCTGGGCGAGGACGGGTTCTTCGTCCCCGCCGTGCATTCGGTTGGCGCCCCCCTGAAGCCCGGCCAAAAGGACGCGGCCTGGCCGTGCAACGAGCTCAAATACATCGTCCATTTCCCCGAGGAGCGGGAGATTTGGTCGTACGGGTCCGGCTATGGCGGCAACGCTCTGCTGGGCAAGAAGTGCTATGCCCTGCGCATCGCTTCGGTCATGGCTCGCGACCAAGGCTGGCTCGCCGAACACATGCTTATCCTCAAACTGACCTCGCCGGCGGGCAAGGTCCACTACATCGCCGCGGCCTTCCCCAGCGCCTGCGGCAAGACCAACCTGGCCATGCTGCAGCCGACCCTTCCGGGGTGGAAGGCCGAGACTGTGGGCGACGACATCTGCTGGATGCGGTTCGGCGAGGATGGCCGCCTGCGCGCCATCAATCCGGAGGCGGGCTTTTTCGGCGTCGCGCCGGGCACGGGAGAGGCGACCAATGCCAACGCCCTCGCCGCCCTTGGGCGCAATTGCATCTTCACCAACGTCGGCCTGACCGCCGACGGCGACGTATGGTGGGAGGGCCTCACCGACCAGCCGCCCGATGCGCTCACCGATTGGAAAGGCCGGCCGTGGACGCCGGCCAGCGGCGAACCGGCGGCTCACCCCAACGCCCGATTTACCGCGCCCGCCTCGCAATGCCCCTCGATCGCGCCCGAGTGGGAGGATCCCGCCGGCGTGCCCATCTCCGCCATCCTGTTCGGCGGCCGCCGGGCGAGCGCCGTCCCGCTGGTCACCGAGGCCTTCGACTGGCGCCATGGCGTGTTCCTGGCCTCCAATATCGCCTCCGAAGGCACCGCGGCGGCGGAGAGCAAGATCGGAAAGTTGCGGCGTGACCCGTTCGCCATGCTGCCGTTCTGCGGCTACAACATGGGCGACTATTTCGCTCATTGGCTGAAGCTCGGCGAAAGCGCCGATCCGGCCAAGCTGCCTCGCCTATACTTCGTCAACTGGTTCCGAAAGGACGCCGACGGACGGTTCGTGTGGCCGGGCTATGGCGACAATAGCCGTGTACTGAAGTGGATCGTGGAACGCCTCGAGGGAGAGGCCGAAGCCATGGACACGCCCATCGGCCGCGTGCCCGCGCCCGGTGCGCTCGACCTTGATGGCCTGGACCTCAATCCGGAGGCGCTTCGGATTCTGCTCGAGGTCGAGCCGGAGGTCTGGCGCCAGGAGGCGGCGCTGATAGGCCCCCATTACGAGACCTTCGGCGAGCGCCTGCCAGAAGCCCTGTGGGAGGAACACAGATCGCTGCTCGCCCGTCTTGACGGCTCGACATGAGTGAAGGGCCCTGGTTCCGCACCCGCTCCAGCGGACTGGGCTGGACGCCGATCACCTGGGAGGGCTGGCTAATCACCCTGGGCCTGGCGGCCACCCTCATCGGCGGTGACCTGGCCTTGATGGCTCACGTTGGGGTGTTCCATCACCGCTAGAGCGGCCCATATCCCGTTCCCCTGACCGCCATGGCGGTGTATGCGCTTCCAAACTAATCGCAGATCACACGTGAGGAGCACCCATGCGCGAAGCCGTCATCGTTTCCTACGCCCGGACGGGCCTGGCCAAATCGGGTCGCGGCGGCTTCAATATCACCCCCACCGTCAGCATGGCCGCCCATGCGGTCAAGCATGCGGTCGCCAAGGCGGGCGTCGAACTGGACGCGGTCGAGGATTGCTTCATGGGCAACGTCGCCCACGGTGGCAACAATCCCGGCCGCAACGCCGCCTTGCTGGCCGGCCTGCCGATCACCACCGCCGGGGTGACCATCAACCGGTTCTGTTCGTCTGGGCTGCAGTCCATCGCCATGGCCGCGCGCTACGTGAAGGATGACGGGGCCAGTTGCGTCGTCGCTGGCGGCGTGGAGTCGATCAGCTTCCCACCCGCCGGAGCTGGGTCGGGCAACAACGATCCGCATCTCACCGAGATGTATCCCGCCATCTTCATGCCGATGATCGACACCGCCGACATTGTGGCCAAGCGCTACAACATCAGCCGCGAATACCAGGACGAATTCTCGTTGGAATCCCAGCGGCGGATGGCGGCCGCCCAGCAGGCCGGCAAGTTCCGCGACGAGATCGTACCCATGAAGACCAAGATGAAGGTGGTCAACAAAGAGACCAAGGAAGAGAGCATCGTCGACTACACGGTCGATCGCGACGAGTGCAATCGCCCGGACACCAGCATGGAGGGGTTGTCCAAGCTCCAGCCGGTGCGCGGCGAAGGCAACTTCATCACCGCCGGCAATGCCTCTCAGCTTTCAGACGGTGCGGCGGCCGTAGTGGTCATGGAGGCCAAGGAAGCCGAGCGCCGCGGCCTCGAGCCGCTTGGGGTGTTCAAGGGCTGGACCGTGGCGGGCTGCCAGCCGGACGAAATGGGCATCGGGCCGGTGTTCGCCGTACCGCGCCTGCTCGAGCGCCACGGGCTCACGGTCGACGACATCGACCTCTGGGAGCTGAACGAAGCCTTCGCCAGCCAGTGCCTCTATTGCCGCGACACCCTGGGGGTCGACCCGGAGAAGTACAATGTCAACGGCGGCTCAATCGCCATTGGTCACCCGTTCGGAATGACTGGCGCCCGCCTCACCGGCCACGTCCTGCAGGAGGCGCGCCGGCGCGGCAACGTCAAGCATGCAGTGGTGACCATGTGCATCGGCGGCGGCCAGGGCGGCGCGGGCCTGTTCGAGGTGTTCAACTGAGCTAAGGGAGCGGGCGCGGCGCAGTTCAGATGCTGACGATCGCCGCGTCGGCCACCCCGCCATCGATAGTCAGGCGCGCGTAGCTGGCGGCCGCGCCCTTGTCTGGCAAGGTGGCGCTGCCCGGATTGACGACCAGCCGTCCGCCAACCCGCTCGACCGAAGGCACGTGAGTCGAGGCCCACAGCAGCACATCGGGGATGACACCGAAGATGCGCTCGAGCGTGGCCTCCGGCGCGAGCGTCAAGGGATTGGCGGCCGTCGCGACGCCGGTCGCAATTGGATCAAACACGCAGCCGATGGCGACGCCGCCCGCGTCCAGCAATCGGACTTTTCCGCTAATGTATGGATTGTCCTGGTCATCCGCCCCGCGCACCCCCAACACAGGCGCGATGGCGGCCAAGGCGGCCAGTCCGGAAGCCTCGCCCATGTCGCCGAGCGTGATGATGAGGTCCGCGCCGGCGAAAGCGGCCAGCGCGGTCGCCGGCCAGGCGATTCCGTCACCGGGATGGATGTGGCAGTCGGCCAGGACGACGATGGACCGGGCCGCGGCGTAGTCGCTCATCCCCGGCGATCCCTTCTCAGACCTCTTCCACGACCACGGCCGTGCCATAGGCAAGGACTTCGGTGATCCCGTCCATGATCTCGTTGGCGTCGTAGCGCATGGCGATGACGGCGTTGGCCCCATGCTCGGTGGCGTGCGCCGTCATGTGATCCAGAGCCTCCTGCCGGGCGGTCTCGGCGAGGTCGACGAACACCGATAGCTTGCCGCCGAACAGCGACTGGATGCCGCCGGCGAAATTGCCGACCACGCTGCGCGAACGCACAGTGATGCCGCGCACAAGCCCGAGATACTTCACGATCCGATGCCCGGCGATGTCGTTGGCGGTGGTGACGATCATGTTCGCTTCCGAAATTGAAGAGCGGACACGATGGCCGGGAGGGCGCATTCACGCAATAGGTCTCGACGGCGCAGGCTTCCGCGGCCTCTGAATCCTGATAGGACGGCCGCTGATGGACAGTCAGGGAGCGCCTCCGGCCAGCGAGGACGCCGGGCCGCCGATCGACCTGGCCGAGGCCGAGGCGGCCTACGAGCGGTTCGTCTGGGACAAGCTGCCGCGGAACTTCGCCGGTCATTTCTTGCACGGCATGCTGGGCATGACCGGCTTTCGCCTGTTCAACGCACCGACGTTTCTGCCGGCCTATCTCTATTTGCTGTCAGGGTCGGCTTTCGTCGTCGGACTAGGGCAGTCGCTGCAGCAACTGGGCGGGGTGGTCTCGCCGGTGATCGGCGCCACACAGATCGAACACCGCAAGCGCGTCCTGCCGGTGGCCATGCTCATGGGCACACTGATGCGCATTCAGATCCTGGGCGTGGCTCTGGCCGGGTTCCTGTTGCACGGCCAGGCGCTGCTGATCGCCGTGCTGGTCTTCCTGTTCCTGCTGGGCCTGTTCTCGGGACCTCAGCAGGTGGCGTTCCAGCTGCTGCTCGCCAAGGTGATCCCCATTTCCCGGCGCGGCCTGCTGCAGGCGGTGCGCAACGTCACCGGCGGGGCTATCGCCGCAGGCCTGGCCTGGGTCGCCGGCCACTACATCATCCAGCGCAACCTATTCGGTAATGGCTACGGGGCGACGTTCCTGCTGGCGTTCGTCCTCACCAGTCTGGGCCTCACCGCCCTCAGGCTGCTGATGCGCGAGCCGGAGCCGCCGACGACCCGCGCCAAGAGCCGGCTGTTCGACCGCGTGCGCGAATTTCCGGTCCTCTTCACCCAGGATCGCGGCTTCATGTTTTTCATGATCGCCCAGACCCTGGCCACAACGGCGCGCGTGGCGGCGCCCTTCTACATCCTATTCGCCGGGCGCTCGATGGCCCTGGATGGCAAGAACCTCGGGCTGGTCTCGGTGGCGTTCCTGGGCGCGGACACGGTGACCAATCTCGGTTGGGGCCTGGCCGGAGACCGCTTCGGTTTCCGCGCCGCCTTCATCGTCTCGGTGATCTGCTGGATGGGGGCGACGGCGTTGTTGATGGCCGCGCCAGCCGTAGGCGCCCGCCATCTCGGCCTGGACATCCACGCGTTGATCTTCATGGCCTTCTTCGGTCTTGGGGCGTCCCAGTCCGGCTTTCTGATGAGTTCGCAGACCATGGTCTTGGAGTTCGGCGCGCGGGAAGACATCGCCATGCGCCTGGCGCTCACCTCCACCGCCCAAGGGACCATGTCGGCCATCGGTCCTCTGGCGGGCGGGCTGATCGCCGCCACCCTCGGCTATGAGGCGCTGTTCGGCGTCTCGATCGGCTTTCTGGCCACGGCGCTTATCCTCCTGCTGACGGTGGTCGAGGAGCCGCGCTTCCGGGGTGTCGCCTAGGCGCTCCAGGCCTGCTAATCCGCGCCAAAGCTTCATTCACTCGCGAAGAGACCCTCATGCGCATCGGCGTACCCAAGGAGATCAAGACCCTCGAGTTTCGCATCGGCGCCACGCCTGGGGTGGCGCACCGGCTATGCCTTGAAGGCCACCAGGTGTTTGTCGAAGCCGGCGCGGGCGCGGGAATAGGCCTGGTCGACCAGGCTTATGCCGACGTGGGCGCCGTCATATTGCCGGACGCGGACGCCGTGTTCGACGCCGCCGACATGATCGTGAAGGTCAAGGAGCCACAGCCGGTGGAAGTCGCCCGGCTGAAGCCTCGCCATATCCTGTTCACCTATCTGCACTTGGCCGCCGACGAGCAACAGGCGCGCGGGCTGATGGAGAGCGGCTGCATCGCCATCGCCTATGAGACAGTCACTGACAAATCAGGGCGGCTGCCGCTGCTTGCGCCGATGAGCCAGGTGGCGGGGCGAATGTCGGTCGACGTTGGCGCCTATCACCTGCTGAAATCCGCCGGCGGCCGGGGCGTATTGCTGGGCGGGACTCCGGGCGTGCCGCCGGCGAAGGTGCTGATCCTGGGTGGCGGCGTGAGCGGCAAGCATGCCGCCCAAATGGCGATCGGCCACCGGGCCGATGTCACCCTGTTCGATATTTCAGCCCAACGGCTCGAGGAGCTGGACGACCAGTTCGGCGGCAGGATCAAGACCTGCTACTCGACCCACGACCTGGTGTCCGAGGCCCTGGCGACAGCGGATCTGGTCATCGGTTGTGTGCTGATCCCGGGCGCGGCCGCCCCCAAGCTGGTCACGCGCGCCGACCTCGCGCGCATGCGCGCCGGCGCGGTGCTGGTTGACGTCGCCATCGACCAGGGGGGCTGTTTCGAGACCAGTCATCCCACCACCCACGCCGATCCGACCTTCGTGGTCGACGACGTGATCCATTATTGCGTTGCCAATATGCCCGGCGCCGCGCCGCTCACTTCGACCTACGCCCTGAGCGCGGCCACCGCGCCCTACATTTCCGCCCTGGCCGGCAAGGGCGTGGACGGGGCCTTCGCCGACGACCCGGGCCTGGCCCAGGGGCTCAATGTGCGTGACGGGGAGATCACCTATAAGGCGGTCGCCCAGGCGCTGGGCATGCACTAGCGCAAACGACAGCGCCTCACTCGCCGGCGCCGTCGACCGCCTGGCTCGCCTTGAAGGCTTCGCGCCACGCCGCCTGCCGCGGGTTGGGCGCCGGGGCTACGGTCCCCGAGCGCTCCGCCGCCTGGGCGATCTGACGGCCGAGGGCGACCACGGGCGGGATTTCCTCGTCGGCGAGGGGCTTCATCCATCGTTTGCGCCTGAACGCCGCCTCGATGAAGGGAGCCAGGGTCTCGGCTTTCCTGGCGGCTCGCTCATCCTCCCGCGCCTTGAATTCGCTCATCACCGAGCCGGCGAACAGTTCCAGGGCCTCGCAGATGTGATCGTGCCGGTTGCGGCCACCCTGCTGGATGAAGGCGACCTGATCGACGCCGCAGTCCTCGAACTTGGCCAGATGTGCGCGCAGGGTGTCGGGCGTGCCGATCCCGCCCTCGGCCGGCGCGGCCGGAGGCATGGCGGCCTGGGCCTTCTGGAATCTTTGCCAGATGTCGGTACGGCCGGGAATTTGTTCGCCAAAACCGTAGTGCCATCCGAGCGCGAACTGGAAGAAGCGAAACCCTTCCTGGAAACGCGCCCGCGCCGTCTCCAGGTCGTGGTGGAGGCCAAAGCTGGAAACCATGCAGATGTTGGGGTTCACCGCGTGCCCGATCGGCAAGCACTCTTCCTTAAAGATGCGATAGTAGTCGTCGACCCACTGCCGGGCCTCGGCCGGATCGACAAAGGCGAAAGTCAGGGCGCCGATCCCGAGTCGGGCGGCCAGCTTGATGGTCTCACGGTTGGAGCACGCGACCCATAGCGGCGGGTGGGGCCGCTGCACCGGTTTGGGCACGATGTTGCGGCACGGCATGGAGAAGAACCGGCCTTCGAAACCTGGATAGGGGTCCATGGCCAGCATATTGGCGCACTGCTCGACCGCCTCGCGCCAGGCGTCGCGCTTGTCATCGACCGCAACGCCATAGCCGCCCAGTTCGAGATTGGCCGAACTCTCGCCGGTCCCCCATTCGACCCTGCCGTTGGAGACAAGGTCGAGGGTGGCGATGCGCTCGGCCACCCGCGCCGGGTGGTTGTATCCCGGCGGCATGAGCACGATGCCGTGTCCAAGGCGAATCCGCTTGGTGCGTTGAGAGCAGGCGGCGAGGAACACTTCGGGGGCCGAGGAATGGGAATATTCCTCGAGGAAGTGATGCTCCACCTCCCACACCGTGTCGAAGCCCAGGCGGTCGGCCAATTCCACCTGATCGAGCGCATCCTGGAATAGTCTCTGTTCGAGACCATCCTCCCAGGGTCTGGGCAGCTGGTGCTCATAGAAGAGGCCAAAGCGCATTCGGATCGCTCGTCATTTATCGATGGTGGCGGGCGCATCTTCGCCGCTGCGCTCGCCCCGGCCAAGCGCGGAGTTGCGCCCGCCTGTCGGAGGCGCGGGGCCGGGTCCATGCTAGGAACGCCCGATGTCGCCCACTGATCTATGGCTGGCCGAAGGAATCCTCGCGCTTCACTTCGCCGTCATCGCCTTCAACCTTTTTGGTCTGGTCGCTATTCCCCTGGGCGCCCGGCGGGGGTGGCCCTGGGTGCGTTCGCCGCTCTGGCGCTGGCTGCATGTCGCCTCACTGGCCGTGGTCGCCTTGCAGGCGATCGCCGGCAGGGCCTGCTTTCTCACCGTGTGGCAGGACGCTCTAGCGGGCCGACCGGAAGGCGAGCCGCTGATCATGCGTTTCGTGAACAGCCTGATCTTCTGGCCCCTGCCGCCGTGGGTGTTCACGGCCTTCTATGTGGCCATGTTCGCCTACACCCTGGCTCTGATCGCGTTGGCGCCGCCTAGGCCGTGGCGGCGGCCGACCGCCTGAACTACGTCTTTACAAAACACAACATGGACCGCGAACGCCGGACATGGCGCGCGCCTAGTCCTTGCCGCGATGGCCTCGAAGGTTCGGGGCCCAATCCATGCAAAGGTGGGCGCACGCCATGACCAATCCGAATTCTGGCCCCGAAGGGGACCACAGACCCAAGCTGTCGACCCTGGGCGTCGGGGCCCGACGCTGGCTGCTGGCGGGCGCCTTCGCGGCCAGTTTCCTCGCCGGTGGGTTTGTGATGTCGGGCGCCGGGGCCTGGGCCGCGGACGCGGCCATGAGCCATGCCATGGGCCAAGGCGGGGGTCATGGCGGCATGCACGCCATGATGGGCGCCCACCTCGACGAGATGCTCGCCAAGGTCAACGCGACGCCCGACCAGAAGACCCGGATCCACGGCATCATGAAGGACGCCATGGCCGCCATTGGTCCAGTGCATGGGCGGCTGGCCGCCACTCATGGCGAGATCCACCGCCTGCTGGCGTCGCCAACCGTCGATCGGGCCGCCCTCGAGCAGCTCCGCGCCGCGCGGATGGCCGACGTAGATCAGGCGAGCAAGGTTCTCGTTCAGGCCATGGCCGACGCGGCCGATGTGCTGGACGCACGCCAGCGCGAGAAACTGGGAACAATGATGGCTCAGCATCACGCCATGCATTGACCGGAGCGCGATCGGCGCCTCCTCCTTTGCGAGGCGCCGCCACGCTTGTTCGAGGCCTGGCGGCGCGCCGCGGAGATTCCGGTGAGCGCCAGGGTCCTGATTATTGATGACGATGTCCGGTTGGCGGACATGGTGCGCGCCTATCTGGCCGAGAGCGGTTATGCGGTGGATGTGCGCCACACCGGCGCCAGCGGAGTCCAGACCCTGGTCGAGCGCCGATCCAGTCCCGGCGCGTTCGACGCGGTGATCCTCGATGTTATGCTGCCCGATCTGGACGGCCTCGAGGTGTGTCGCCAGCTCCGCTCCAAAAGCGACGTCGCGATCCTCATGCTGTCCGCGCGCGGAGAGGACGCCGACCGGATCGTCGGACTGGAAATCGGCGCCGACGATTATCTGCCCAAGCCGTTCAACCCTCGCGAGTTGCAGGCGCGGGTCAAGGCGATCCTGCGCCGCCGCCAGGGCGGGGAGCCGGATTCGGCTCTGCGCTTCGGACGCCTGGCGATCGATCCGGGTTCGAGAACCGTGCGGATCGACGGCGAAAGCGTCAGCCTGACCTCCTACCAGTTCGACCTCCTGCATGCCTTGGCCCAGCACGCGGGCCGAGTCCTGTCGCGCGAGCGATTGATGGATCTGGTCAAGGGCGCCGAATTGGAGGCCTTCGACCGTTCGATCGATGTCCATGTCTCGCGGATCCGCGCCGTCATCGAGGAGAACCCGGCCCATCCCCGGCGCATCATCACTGTGCGCGGATCGGGCTATCTGTTCGCCAAGATTCAGGATCAGGCGTGATGGCCGGGCTGTCTCGCAGGGGCCTGTTCTGGCGCGTCTACCTCACCCTGGTGGCGAGCCTCCTGCTCGTGGCGCTGATGGCCGGAGGGCTCTGGCACCTCCTCGCCCAGCCAACCGGGCGCATGTTCATTGGCCGTCGCCACGGCGGCGGACCGCACATGCTGGCCATGCTGATCGCGCTCGCTGCGCTTGTCGGTCTCACCGCCTATCCGGTCGTGGCCAGGATCACCGGTCGGCTGGAACGGCTGCGCGCCAGTCTGGACGACTGGGGCGCCGGCCGGCTCTCGACCCGCGCCGCTGTCGAAGGCGCCGATGAGGTTGCAGCGGTCGCCGCCAGTTTCAACGCCGCTGCTGATCGGGTGGAGGCGCTCCTGGCCGCGCACAAGGATCTGCTCGCCCACGCCAGTCACGAATTGCGCTCGCCTCTGGCGCGCCTGCGCATGGCGGTGGAGATGTACGTCGACAAGCCCGATCCTACCCTGGGCCCGACCATTGTTCATGACATCGCCGAACTGACCGCCATCGTCGACGAGATTCTCCTGGCCAGTCGGCTGGACCAGGTCGGGGACGTGGAAGCGCCCGAACCCGTCGATTATCTGGGCGTGGTCGCCGAAGAGGCCGCCAGGGCCGGCGCCAGCCTTCGTCCCGTCCAGCCGGCCGGGGCCGCCTTCGAGGTCGAAGGCTCTCCGCGGCTCCTGCGGCGGATGGTCCGCAATCTGATCGAAAATGCTGTCAGGCACGGCGCGCAGCCGGTGGAGATCGAACTCACCCGGGAGGGGAATGCAGGCTCGATCGTCATGACCATCGACGACCAGGGCCCTGGGATCCCGGAGGCCGAACGCGAGCGCGTGTTCGAACCGTTCTATCGCCCCAGCGGGCGGCCCGAAGCCGCCGGGGGCTGGGGCCTGGGCCTTTCGATCGTGCGCCAGATCGTCGTCCGTCATGGCGGCAGCGTGTCCTGCCTCGCCCGACCTGGAGGCGGGGGCCGATTTAGCGTGAGCCTTCCGTCTACGCCGATGGTCCCGTCTTAGGGAGCCTGCAATTGCGGGTCTTCAGGCCGCGCCGCGCGCACCGTTCGCGGACTGGCGCCGGTCCAGCGCTTGAAGGCGCGCGAGAAACGCGGCCGGATCGGAGAAGCCGACCAGATAAGCGGTCTCGTTCACCGATACCTTCTTGCCGCTGAGGTAGTGCAGCGCCATCCGGTGGCGCAGGCCATCGAGCACTTTTTCGAAGGTCACGCCTGCCGCTGACCGTATAGATCCGAGCGCCGGGCGATTCTCCAGCCGCGACAAAATAGGCCTTGCAATCGCTACGGTGTTATAGTTAACTACAACACCATTTCAGAGCAACGCCGGACCTGAGCAGAGCGGCTAAGCCATGACCAGCACGTTCAATCACCTGTTCCACGGGAGTCCGCCCTGGCTGATCGACGCAGCGATCGTCGGTGTCGCCATCCACGTCAGCGCCGGCTTTGTCGGCATCCTATCCGGGGCGGCCGCCATTTCGGCGCGCAAGGGTGAGCGCCTGCACCGTTTGTTTGGCAATGTGTTTTTCATCGCCATGCTGACCATGGCCGGCGTGGCCGCGATCATGGCCGGCGTGCTGGTGGCGAGGGGCGCCACCGCGCAATGGCCCAACGTATTTGCGGGCGTCTTTACCTTCTACATGGTCGGCACCGCCTGGGGGACCGTGAAACGTAAGGCGGGAACTGTCGGGGCCTTCGAGGCCGGCGCGTTCTTAGCGGCCGTTGGCATCGCCGCGATCGCCCTCTTCGGCATACTGCCCCTGACCCTCGGTCCGGCTGGGCGGGAAAGCGGCGTGCCGGTGGCAGCCCCGATGATGTTCGCCGGCGTGGCGATGCTGGCCGCGGCCATGGACCTCAAAGTTGTCCTGAGCCACGGTATTTCCGGGCAAGAGCGAATCGCCCGCCATCTGTGGCGCATGTGCCTGGGCTGGTTCGTCGCCACCGGTTCGTTCTTTCTTGGTCAGCAGAAGGACATGCCGGCGTTCATGCACGGTTCGCCGATCCTGCTCGCGCTCGGTGTCGCGCCTTTGCCGCTGCTGGTGTTCTGGATGCTGCGCGTACGCCTGACCAAGGCATACCAGGCGGAAGCGGTGGCGGCGTAGCGATGGACCACGAATGGAACGACAGCCAGCCGATCTATCGCCAGCTGCGCGACCGCATCGTGGCCATGATCCTCGACGGCGTACTGAAGGAGGGCGACCCGCTGCCATCGGTGCGCAATGTCGCGGCCGAGTATCGGGTCAATCCCCTCACAGTGCTGAAGGGCTATCAACAGCTGGCGGACGAGCAGCTTGTCGATAAGAGGCGAGGTCTTGGCATGTTCATAAATTCGGGCGCCCGCGGCCTGTTGCTGCAAGCCGAGCGCGAGCGGTTTCTGAACGAACAGTGGCCGGCAATTTCGGCCACCATTCAGCGGCTGGGGTTGACGCCGCAGGATCTTCTGGGCGCCGTGGCCCGCGCCGCCTCGTCGAAACCGGGTGAGGAGAGCTGAAGCCGTGTCCTGCATAGAAGCCCGCGGCCTGCGAAAGGCCTTCGGCGCCACCGTCGCCGTGGACGGGATCGATCTGAAGGTCGAGGAGGGCCGCATTCTGGGGCTGATCGGCCCCAATGGAGCGGGCAAGAGCACCGCCCTCAACGCAATCCTTGGCCTGACCTCGCATCAGGGGGACCTCAAGGTCCTTGGCCGCAACCCGTGGACCGAGCGTGACCAGCTCATGCGCGATGTCTGCTTCATCGCCGACGTCGCCGTGCTGCCACGTTGGATGCGGGTCCGGCAGGCGCTCGACTATGTCGCCGGCGTGCATCCGAGGTTCGATCGCACCAAGGCGGAAGGGTTCCTGGCCAAGACGGCGATCAAGAACAACAGCAAGGTCAGGGAGCTGTCCAAGGGCATGGTGACCCAGCTCCACCTGGCCCTGGTCATGGCCATCGACGCCAGGCTGCTGATCCTCGATGAGCCGACGCTCGGGCTCGACATCCTGTTTCGCAAGCAGTTCTACGACTCTCTCCTGAACGACTATTTCGATCGAAGCCGTACGATCGTGGTCACCACCCATCAGGTCGAGGAGATCCAGCACATCCTCACCGATGTGATGTTCATCAATCGCGGCCGGATCGTGCTGGCGTGCAGCATGGAGGACTTCGAGTCGCGCTACTTGGAAGTGATGGCCAGTCCCGAACAGGTCGCGGCGGCCCGGGCGCTGAAACCGATCCATGAGCGCCAGGTGTTCGGCCGCAGCATCCTGCTGTTCGATTCCGTCGACCGCAGCCAGCTGACCCCTCTGGGCGAGGTGCGCACGCCCAGCCTTGCGGATTTGTTCGTGGCGGTAATCGGCGCTCAGGACGCCGGGGCGAAGGGAGTCGCCGCATGACCAGCCAAACCGACATTGCGCCGCAATCCGCTGACGATGCGCCATCGCCATCGGTCAGAGGCGAGTCGCCGACGCGGCCGTTCTATTGGTCGGTGCGCCGGGAACTGTGGGAAAACCGTTCGATCTATGTGGCCCCCCTGGTGGTCGCCGCTCTGATTCTGTTCGGGGATCTGATCAGCAGCGGCTCCCTGGCCGAGAAAATGCGCCTGGTGTCGGCCCTCACTCCGGCGCGGCAGGCAGCCAGGCTGGCCGAGCCCCGCGAATTCATCGCCATGCTGCTTGTCGTGACCGGTCTCGTGGTCGCCGCCGTCTATTGTCTCGGCGCGCTGCACAACGAACGCCGCGATCGCAGCATCCTGTTCTGGAAATCCCTCCCGGTCTCCAATCTCACCACCGTGCTGTCAAAAGCGAGTATTCCGCTCGTGGTCCTTCCAATTGTCATCTTCGCGGTGGCCGTCGTCACGCAGCTGATCATAACGGTCTGGGCCAGCCTGGTCCTTCTGGCCAACGGTGTCAGCGCCGCACCTCTGTGGACGCAGGTTCCCTTTGCTCAGATGACGCTGGTGCTGCTCTACGGCCTAACCGCGATCGCCCTGTGGTACGCGCCCATATACGGATGGTTGATCCTGGTCTCAGGCTGGGCGCGGCGCGCCGCCTTCCTGTGGGCCGTGCTGCCTCCAATCGGCCTGTGCATCGTCGAGAAGATCGCCTTCGACAGCTCAAATCTGGCATCGGTGTTCGGCAACCGCATTACCGGTTTCGCCGGCGATGCGTTCAATTTCAATGCGCCGGGCGCGATGAGCGAGCCGCTGAGGCAGATCGATCCAATCCGGTATTTGAGCAGCCCAGGGCTGTGGCTCGGGCTCCTGGCGGCGGCGGCCTTCCTAGCGGCGGCGGTCTGGCTGCGTCGTCGCCGCGATCCGATTTGACGGCGCCCCTGGCCCTGACGACACTCGCCTTCGTGCTGCACGTGGGCGGGGGCTTCGTCGCCCTGGTCGCAGGCTTCATCGCCGTGTTGGCGCGCAAGGGCGGGCGGACCCATCGGGCGGCCGGCAGGGTCGCATTGCTGGGGCGCCCAGGATCGCGCGGCGCCTGTGGCGTATGTGCCTGAGCCTAACGCTGACGACCGGCTCGGCCTTCACCAACGGCTTCGCACGGCTTCTCCCCGGGCCCTATCATGTGCCGTTGGCCTTCTTCCTGCCCCAGTTCCTGCCGCTCCTCCTGCTGGCTTTCTGGATGGTTCGCGTGCGGCTGACCGGTTGGCTGAAAGGATATGACGCCGCTGCGGCTGCGGCGTGAGACGACCGCTGTCGGCGTGGGCCGGAAGATGCTGCGGTCGCGGTTGGGCGCGACGCACGGCCACGCGTTGAAATCGCGGAAGGAGGCCCAATGGCCGAAAACTCGACCCGGGTTGTGATCGCGGCGCTCGCCGGCAACGCCGCCATAGCGATGGCGAAGTTCCTGGCCGCCGGGGTTTCCGGATCGACAGCCATGCTCACCGAGGCGATTCATTCCCTGGTCGATACCGGAGATCAGATCCTGTTGTTGGTGGGCCAGGCGCGCGGCGCCAAACCTGCCGATCCGAGCCATCCGCTGGGATACGGCATGGAGGCCTATTTCTGGTCCTTCATCGTCGCCGTGTTCGTGTTCCTCCTCGGCGGGGTGCTGTCGATCTACGAAGGCGTGACCCATGTCCGCCATCCGGTCGCGCTCAGCTCACCCTGGCTCAGCCTCGGCGTTCTGACCGTGGCCGCGGCGTTCGAGGGCGCGTCGTTCCGGGTCGCCTATCGTGAATATCGGCGCATCGTGAGTGGGCGCCCCGTGCGGCTGTGGACCTTCATACGGGCATCGAAGGATGCAAGCCTGGTCTCGGTGCTGCTGGAGGATTCGGCCGCCCTGATTGGCATCGTTATGGCAGCGACTGGTGTGATCGGGGCCGCCTTCCTGCACCTTGCGTGGGCCGACGGAGCGGCTTCGATCGCCGTCGGCCTGTTGCTGGCTCTGGTAGCGTTCGTCCTGGCCAACGAGACGCGCAGCCTGATCGCCGGCGAAGCGGTGGCGCCGATCGTCATGGAGCGGCTGCAAGCCACCCTGGCGCGGGTGGACTGCATCTCCAGGCTAGAGGAGATCGCCACCCTGCATCTTGGCCCGGGCGCCATCCTGGTGGCGCTGACCGTCGCCTTCCGGCCGAAATCGACCACCGAGATGCTGGATGCGGCGGTGCGGGAGATCACACGTTGCCTGCAGGAGACCGATGGCCGAATCGCTTACGTCTATGTTCGGCCTTCGGCGAAGCAGGAGAAGACTGCGGGGGCCTCGGTGGGCGCCTAACTGCAAGCCAGCCATCGCAAGGCGACGCATTGGGTCGTAGAACCGCGTGCGGAGAGGTGCGCCCAAGGTCTTAGAGATCGTCGTAAATTGAAGCAGTTTCAACCGCATAGGCTGTGCCTCGGGCGTCAAAGCGAACTGGCCAGGGCTGGCAGCCGCCATCGCCTACGTGCGCGACGAGGACGTGCTCGTGGTATGGACGCTCGACCGTCTCGGCCGATCGCTGACCCACCTGATCGACACCGTCACCGCTCCTGGGGCGCGCGGCGTCGGTCTTCGGTCATTAACCGAAGCAATCGATACGACGACGCCCGGCGGGCGCCTGATCTTCCATGTGTTCGGCGCCCTCGGTCAGTTTGAGCGCGACCTGATACGTGGGCGCAGGAGGGCTGGGATCGCGGCTGCCGCTGCGCGTGGCCGCAAGGGCGGACGCAAACCGTCAATGACCGACGAAAAGCTTCGGCGCGCTCGGGCCCTCCTCGAACTTGGTCTCACCGTTCGGGAGGCGGCGACGCGATTGAAGGTCGGAAAGACCGCCTTGTACGCGGCGCTGGCGCCACCAGCCCCTCCGTGCGGCACAGCCAGCAGCCCCTCTCCTGGCGCTGGCCGACCTCACTGACCTGTCCGTCTATCCGCACAGATGGCCCGCTCGCCGTTCGCGGTCCACGGCGCCATCAGTCTCCGGACAGAGGACACTCCCGATGACCGGGTTGGGTGAGATGCGGACGTGGTTCTCGGCCGACGCCGCTCAGGCCGTGACGAAGTTCACGGGCCCGAGAAAGTCCATTTTGCCGACTTCGACGCCGTTCTGGCGGAGGAGCGCGTAGGCCATGGCGATGTGGAAGAAGATGTTTGGGATCGCGACTTGCAGCAGGTAGTCCTCGCCGCCGATGACCTTACCGGGGGCCCAAGAAAGGCTGACTTTTCGCTCGTCCGCGCCGGCGTATTGCTCTTCCTTGACGCCTTCCACGAACGCGACGGTCTTGCGGATGCGGGCGCGCAGCTCGTCGATCGTCTGCTCGTTGTCGTCATGTCTCGGCGCCTTCTCGCCCGACAGCCAGGCCGCAGCACCTTTGACGTAGTCGCACGCGCTTTGGACCTGGTAGGTGAACGGCTGCATGTCAGGTGCGAGCCGGCTGCTCATCAACACTCCAACATCGAACCTCTTGGCGGCCGCATGCTGCTCGGCCTTGTCAAGGCACGTCTCCAGGTTCTTCAGGCTCTGTATGCATTGTGAAATCGCCTGATAGTACATGGGGCCCATCCATCGCCTTGGCGCGCGCAGCGGGCCGATTCCGTCGCGCAAGCTCAGCCGTAAACGTAGTGAGACCCAGCAAGTCGGCAATGGGTCCTTAAGCGGCTCCGTTGTGAAGATCGCCAACACATAAGGGTTGGATACGACGTAGATGGCCACGAGCATAACGAGCACCACCGCTCCGGCCGCCAGCCATCCCCACGCAACCGCATAGTTGAAGTCACGCCTTGGCGTTGAGACCGCCGAAACGTCCGCATTCCCCTGTGCGGACACCCGAAACGTCCGTTTGACCCGCCGTCGCGCCTCAGATGCTCGCCTGGTTGTTGTAGAGGGCTGCATAAGCCCCTCCAGCCGCAATTAGGGCGTCGTGCGAGCCCTGTTCGGCGACGCCGGCTTCGGTGAGCACGACGATCCGGTCGGCGTGCCGCACGGTCGACAGCCGGTGGGCGATCACCAGGGTGGTTCGGTGCTCGGCCAGTTCCTGCGTCGCCGCCTGCACCGCCCTCTCGCTCTCGTAGTCGAGCGCGCTCGTGGCCTCGTCGAAGATCAGGATCGGCGGATCCTTGAGGAACACCCGGGCGATGGTCAGCCGCTGTTTCTGGCCGCCCGATAGTTTCACCCCGCGCTGGCCGATGTCGGTGTCGTAGCCGTCGTGCAGCGCCATAATGAAGTCGTGTGCGTGGGCCTTGCGGGCTGCCTCGACGATCTCAGCGCGACTGGCGCCTGGCCGGCCGTAGCAGAGGTTATCAGCCACGGAGCCGGCAAACAGGTAGACGTCCTGCTGCACCACCCCGATGTGCCGGCGCAGGGACGCCAAGGCGATGTCCTTCACGTCGACCCCGTCGATCAGCACCGCCCCGCTGCTCGCCTCGTAGAAGCGCGGGATCAGCGAGCAGAGCGTGGTCTTGCCGACGCCGGAATGGCCGATCAGCGCCACGAACTCGCCGGCGCCGATCTCCAGCGAGAGGTCCCGCAGCACCGGCCGCGGGCTCTGCGGATAGCTGAAGCTCACCTGGCGCAGCGAGATTGCGCCGCGCACGTCGATCAGCGCGCGCGCGCCGGGCCGATCGCGGATGTCGGGCGCGACTTCCAGCATGTCCATGAAGCGGTCGAACCCAGTCAGGCCCTCCTGCCACAGCCGCACTACGTTGACCGCGCGGTTGATCGGATCGACCAGGATCGCCACGCACAGCAGGTAGGTCATCAGGTCGGCCGCGCTGAGGGACGCGGCGGTGATGCGCGCAGCGCCGAGCACGATCACCGTCACGGTGACCAGCTGGGCGAAGGTGGCGAGACCGGCCGACTCCCAGGCCTCGCTCAGGTAGCCGAACCGCCGGGTCTGCAGGAACCGCGCGTTCTCCTCGGCAAAGCGGCTGGCTTCGATCCCCTCGTTGGCGAACGACTGCACCACCCGGATGCCGGACAGCGAATCCTCCACCCGCTCGTTGATCGCCGCAATGCGCACCTTGGCTTGGCGCAGCGCCCGGTTCATCCGGCCGTTGAAGTAGAACGCGTAGATCGCCGCGAACGGGATCAGCGAGATGATCACCAGGCTCAGCGGAACGTCGAGGCGGAACAGGATGAAGAGGGCGCCGGAGAATTTCAGCACCGCGATCGCCAGGTCTTCCGGCCCGTGGTGATAAAGCTCGGACAGGGAGAACAGGTCATTGGAGAGCCGCGACATCAACTGGCCGACCCGCTGCCCGTCGTAGAAGCCGAATGACAGCGACTGGTAGTGCTCGAACAGCTCCTGGCGCATGGCGCCTTCCATCTTCGCGCCCATCACGTGGCCCTGGTAGTCGACGAACAGGGTCGAGAGCGCCTGGACGGCGAGCAGGGCCAGCATCGCGCCGCCGACCAACCAGATATCATCCATCAGGTGCGGCGCGCCGCCTCCCAAGGCCAGGCGCTTGACAACGTAGTTGGCGAGCAGCGGGAGCGCGAGCGTGGTCGCCGAGACTAGCACTGCGCAGGCCAGGTCAGCGGCCAGAAGGCCGAGGTGGGGCCGATAGTAGGATAGGAACTTGCGCCAGCGTCCAGGACGCAGGCGAGGGAGTGCGGGGTGGGCGGCTCTAGCGGCGTCTACGCGCGCGGGCGCCTCGAGGGTGTTCGACGGCATGAATCCTCATGTCCTTGAGATGATCGGTGTCTCCTCTCTGGTTGGACATGACGGTTTTCATCTGGGATCTCCCGGTGGCGCGGGGTGGAACCTACAAGCGCGGCCCTGCGTGGACAAGCCGTCGTCAGACCTCCGTCGTCTGACCTCGCCGTGGGGCAGTGTCTCAATTCCCGCCGGTTTCATGTTCGCTACCGGATCGGGCTGCGACGGCAGGTTTCCACGAAAGCGCGAGGCCACACGGGCCTGAGACCCGCCGCGTCCACTCTCCAAACGGCCCCATTGTATCCGACGGTGCGGGGAGGTTCCGTCAGGTTAAAGCGCCAACCGCGGCTGTCGGCGGAATGCCCCTGGTATTCAACGACGGCAAGGCATTCGTGCGCCTCGGCCGACTCTCCAACACCCTGACGCCTGGATACAAGCCGCAGACGGCCTACATTGCGCACGCGCGCTCGGAATCCTCATGTTCGAAGGCGCTTTGCATCCGTCTGATCTCAACCGGCCGTGCGCCGACCGCGGCGGCGACATCTCGCCACGCTCGCGTCGCCTGTCCTACCTCAGCTATGATTTCGCGCGCCGGCTGGGCCCCAAGTCCGAAGAACTCGCCGACGGACTCCACCAGGTCCAAGTCGCAGGCGCCTTCATCGAGGTCGATATTGGTGGTGAGGATGCGTGGTCTGACATCGGTTGGCGTCGGGTTGAGGTCGTAGACCGGGGAGAGCGTCCAGCCGCCTTGGCCCGTCCACAGGAAGCCATGGTTGCGCAGATGGTCGTCAACGTTGGAGACCAGGACGTTGAAGACCATGCGTCGATAGAGTTGGGCGGCGTCCCGTTTGGCCTGGACGCCATGTTGGGTCAGCACGTCGACGAGTTCGGGATAGCTCCCGCGTTCGCCATCTCGCAATCCCATCATCGACAGGGCCGACAGGAAGGGGATGCGCGTTGCATTCTGGCGATCGAACCGGCGGGAAAGCAGGATGGACTTGCCGGCGACCGTCACCAGTTCATGATCAGGTGTGTGGATGCCGGCTTGCCCGGCCAGCCGCAGCGCGACCTCTTCCCAGAGCTCGATGCTGTAGCCGTCCGTCTCCTTCGGAAACTTGGCGATGGACAGCCGGCCGTGCTGATCGATCACCGAGGCCTTGGGTCGCGCGCCGCCCAGCGATGATCCCGGGGCGAAAATCATCGCCAGGTCCTCGTCGGTCTCCTCGTCGCGCAGGATGCGCTCGGTCACGCCCATCAACCGACCCAGTTCGACAAGGCCAGGAACGCCCGCCCGCGTCGGCGCCTGGAACTCCTTTTCGCCGGGAAGGCGGAAGCGCAGCGCGCCCAGGCGAGAGACGTCGGCGACGCCGAGTAGATAGTCGGCTTCCGAAAGGGTGCGCACCGGGCGGCCATCCCGCTCGGCTTGGCGGCGCTCGGCGCGTTGCATCAGCTGCCGTCCCCAGGTGTCGGGTGCGGAATCGCCGATCGAGCCGAACATCGTCAGGCCAGCCGCGGGTGCGAAGGCTCCTTGGCCCAATGTCAGGGCGGGCTCCAACGAAAAGCGTGCGGCGTCCCCCAGCCACTCGGGATGATATTCGAAGACAACAGCTTCCCCGCCCCGCCGAGCCTGACGGTGGAGGGCGCCGACCCGGCGCAGCCCGGCCGCGAAATCGATGTAGACCTCGACGTCAGCCATGGTCACCAGCCTTCGCCCGCTTGATCCTCACACGTTGAGGCAAGGCCTCCGACGCCATGGATAGACCGACTTCGTCCTGTCCCGGCGCGGCCAGGTCCCCGAGCCGGTCCAGCAGGCCCAGGGCCTGGAGCACGGCAGCGTAGATGCCAATGCCCACGGCGTTGTCGCCTGCCTCTATCCGGCGCAGGGTGGAACGCGAGGTGAAGGCGCGTTCGGCGACCACCTCGGCCGGCAGGCCACGCCGGCGACGAGCATCCCGGATGTCGCCGCCCAGCTTGCGGAGGCTCCGGCGAACGGCGGTCGATGGATGGTGTGGCGTCGCCATAATGGCACCTTCGCGCTCCGTTAAACGGTATTTGTGTAGCACCAAGCTCTCATTATGACCACTGCCTGATCGTATTGAGCAAATCGCAAGGCGCCCAAGCTGCGGCGATGGCATGGAGCGATTCAGGCTTTAGGTGGGTATAGCGCCGGAGCATCTTCCAGTCCTTGTGCCCCGTTACCAGGGCGACCTGTTGGATGGCGAAACCCGCCTCGAACAGGCGGCTAGCGCCCTCGTGACGAAGGTCGTGAAAATGGAGGTCGTCGATCTCCAAGTCCTGGCAGGCGCGGCGGAACGCCGTGCCGGCCGACCGATGATTGTAGGGAAAGATCCGGTCACCCCAGGCGCCACCGGCCGAGCGTTGTCGATCAAGGCCAGCGCGTCATACCCGGAGGTGGCGAGAAGCGCGATCCGCTGATGGTTGCCCTCCTTTTGGCGCGGATCCTTGCGGTCTCGGATAGTCAGCATCTTGGTGAGGGCGTTGAGGTCGCTCCAGGTGACCCGGCAGATTTCCTCCTGCCGCATCGCCGTCGCCACCGCGAACTTGATAATCCGGCCCACGGTGAGAAGAGCGCCGAGCGTGTCGTTCAGCGCAACGGCTACCGCGATGACATGATGGCCTTAAGGGCGCGATCGGGACTGGGAGACCCGCGCTGGCACGGTCGAGCTGCGCATCCCCAAGCTGCGCAAGGGGAGCTGCTTCCCCTTCTTCCTGGAGCCCAGGCGGCTGGCCGAGAAGGCTCTGACCGCCGTCAGTAGGGTGGGTTGCCGGAAGCTACCCATGTCCCCCATGTTGTTGAAGGAGTCGCGCGAACGCTGCACCTGGGCGCAGCGCCTGCCGAAACCAATGGAGCCTACCATGCACGACACGCGCCTTGCGCTGGTCACCGGGGCCAATCAAGGGGTGGGCCTTCAGGTCGCAAAGGAACTCGCGGCAAACGGCGTCGCTGTCCTGGTCGGGTCGCGCAATTTCGAGCGCGGCGAGGCCGCCGCCAAGGAGATCGGGACGGGCGCCACCGCGCTCCAGATCGACGTGACCGATCGGGTTTCGATCGCGGCCGCAGCGGAGCACATTCGAAAGGCGTTTGGCCGTCTCGACCTCCTCGTCAACAACGCGGCCATTTCGAATACGAGCAAGGGCGCCTTGTCACTCCCGGAGTACGCTCAAGTGAGCCGGGCGAGCGTCGTGTCGCTCGACGAGGTGCGTGCGGTGTGGGAGACCAATGTGTTCGGCGTTCTCGCCGTGTACCAGGCCATGCTCCCGCTCTTGCGCGAGTCCTCTGACGCCCGCATCGTCAATGTGTCGAGCGCCGTCGGATCGCTGACGGCGAACGCGGATCCCAACTACCCAAACCACGCAATGTTCGGCCCCGTTTACCCAGCCTCCAAGGCGGCTTTGAACGCAATGACACTCGCCATGATGGTTGAACTGGAGTCGACGGCAATCAAGGTCAACCTGGTCACCCCGGGCTTCACCAAGACGAACCTCAACGGATATGCCGGTACGGCGTCTGTCGAGGACGGCTCGCGTGAGGTGGTGCGTGTCGCGCTGCTAGGCCCAGACGGACCGACAGGCACGTTCACGCGCTGGGAAAACGCAACGATCCCGTGGTGATCGGTGAGAAGGGCTGCTTTGGGGTCGAAAGCGGCCATCGAGGGGGTGGCCTGAATTTCTGCTTTCCGGCGCTGGGAGGCAACGACCGCACGCAAGTCCGCCGTCGGCGGCACGAACATTCCGCTCTTCTTCGTCGGCGACGAACGTCAGGTCGAGGTCGACGCCTTCGGCTCTGACGTGTCCGCGATCGAAGGCGCCCCCCGTGCGCCACCCGGACCCACACCACCAACGCCGATCGGGTCCGGAATTTCCTTCAGCACAGCCGACGGAAGTCGGGCCGAATCAAGATCTCCGACCGCCTCCTGACCTCCGCCAACCTGCTCGCGGACGAGCCGCTCGCCATCCGCCTGGCGGCGTCGGCCATGTCCATGAAGCCCTGGTACACCCGCTTCGAAAGCACGATCACCTTGAGCCTGCCAGGTCAGTCTCCGGCGAGCGGCCGAGGCACTCTCGAGTATTTTGAACTGAAATAGGCCAAGGCGAGTCTCATTGAGAGACCAGTTCCGCTAGCGGATGGGCGTGAACACCGCCACCCGCGGCGGAATGACGAGGCTGGCGTAGGCGACATAGAGCCTGTGCGTCGCCGGATCGACGGCCAGTGTGTGAGCATTGAAGTGCAGGGAAATCGAATCGACCACCCGATATGCATCAGGAGAGTCCTGGCTGACGATGGTAAGCCGACCAACAAGTCCGGTTATGTAGATCCGGCGCAAGATCGGATCGTAGGCGACTGAGTCCGGCCCAAAGCCGACCGTGGCCGTGCTCACGATGCGGTGCAGATCGAGGTCGAAAATCACCAGTTTCGAGCTCTTGCCGCAGGCGATGAACAGCCTGCGATCAGCAGCATCGATGGCCATGCCTGTGGGAAACGCGCAGCCACTCAGCGGCCAGCGCCGGGTCACTGATCGCTTGGCCACGTCGATGGCCACGACAGCATTGGCGTCGGCGAGATTCTGATAGAGCTGGCCGGTTCCAGTATCGAACGCCACGAACTCCGGCTCGCCACCCAGGGGTATAACGCCGACCACCTTCTGGCTCGCCGGATCGATCAACGTCCCGGACTTTCCGCTGGAACTCCCCGCGTACACAAGCTTAGCCAGCGGGTCGTAGACTACTGCGTCCGGATCCGCCGCGACCGGAATTCGGTTGACCCGTCGCATCGTCTTTGGGTCGAACACATCGACTGTGTTCGCCTCGCTATGCGTCACGAAGGCCATATGGCTGATCGGATCGACGACGACGCCATGGGCCGCGGGCTGGGATTCAAAGACCGAGACGTCGGCGGCGTCGGGTATCGCCCGGGCGTGCAAGCCAACTTTGTAGACGTCCCCGGTGCTGACGCCGGTGACGAACAGGTCGTCGCCTGACACCGTCAGATAGTCGAGCAGGGTGAGAGCGCCGGCGTTTTTCACCTTCGGCAGGCGTATGAAGCCGTCGAACCGAAGGCTAGGACTACTGGCCGGCTGACCAGGAAAGACGAGCATGGTCGTGATTACGCCGGCGATCAGGACAGAGGCGGCGGTGAGCCACAGGGCGACGCGGGCTGATCGGGTCATCGGGCGGCGGCTGGCGGCGCCCAATTGAACCAATGGGAGAAGGCCTCGCCCATGATCAGGGTCTTGTCGCGGTCCGACAGCCACGGCAGCTCCTCGGTGTACATGGTGATTGCCTGACGCCATGTACATTTCAGGCGGGTGATGTCGGTCCCCCAGAACAGCCGCTCGGGACCGTAAGCCTCGTAGAGCTGACGGATGCTGTCGTGCATGCTCCTGAACGGGTACTCATCCGAAGCGTAATCCGGGGCGCCCGTAAGCTTGACGGAAACGTTCGGGAACCGGCTCCATGACAGCAGCCCGTCCGCCTGCACCAATCCACCGGTTGGCGTGAGGCTGACGAGACCGAAGTGGTCCAAGGTGAGCTTGAGGCGTGGATATTGAGCCGCCCAGCGTTCGACGTGAGGAACCAGGATCGGGCCGGCGACCGCGATCGGAAGCCCCAGTTCCTCGGCCAGCGGCAGGAACCAGTCCATGGTCCCGTCCGTCGGCCAGCTGCGTTCGTCAGGGGCGACGCAGAGGAACCTCAGGCCGATCATGCCCGGCTGGGCGCGCCAGTTCCGCACCCGGTCAGGCGCTTCCGGACGGTCCAGTTTTAGCCAACCGAGCGTCGCGAAACGATCCGGAAAGCGTTGCGTCGACTCGATGGCGTAGCGATTGGAGTCCGCATCCCAGCCCGGCGGGTGGTTGATGGCCGCGTCCACTCCCGCCACGTCCATGGCGGCGACCGCTTCCTCCGCCAGATAAGGCTTCTGCCGGTGATGTGGCGGCGCCTGGCCGCCATCCCAAAGATGAATCTGCGAGTCGATGATCAACATGTAGATCTCCTGACCGAGTTGTATTGGGCTGGCTAGGTTTTGGCGGTGACAAGCCGGTCTAAAACCCAGTCGGAAATCAAGTTGTGCTTGTCGTCGCTATGGTTGTAGACGCAATGATCGCCGTCCGAGTAGACGACCACCTGCTTATCCGTGGACTTGGCCCAGTCGAACAGGCTCCGGGCGTCCTCGGTAGACACGAGGTGGTCCAAAGCCCCATGTACGATGAGCAGCGGGCGCCTGACCGATGCGTCCGGCGCCATGGGACTGAGCGTCGGCAGGATCTCGGCTGCCTCCGCCTGGGTCGCCTCGCCACACAAGCCCATTATCTTCGGCGGGTAGCTCACGTTCGCAGGCGGCCGTCCAATCGCTCTGGGACCGCCGTTGTCGCAGCAGGCCAGGATGCGATCGTCCAGTGACGTGAGGCGCAGGGCCATGGCGCCGCCCAGGCTGTTGCCGACGACCGCCATCGGCGCCCCGCCGGTCCGGGCGGCGAGGTCGTCGAACACGCCTTGATAGGATCGCACCCAGGATTTGGTGAGGTAGTGGCGATGCGCCAAGCGGGTCTCGCCCTGGCCCGGACCGTCCACCACCAGCGTCTCGACGCCGCGCTGCGCCAGCGCGAGCCCCTGGTCGCTGAAATCCATCGCCCAGGCCTCGAGACCGCCGATGACGACTGCACAGCCGGCCGTCGCGCCGCTCTGGCTGGGATATAGCCAACCCGCGAGCGGGCCGTTTTGCGTCTCGATGACGATCTTCTCGCGGTCGTTCGTTATGGCGGCGCCCTGCCCATGGAGGTCCGCTGCGCGCGAGAAGATGTCCCGGCGTTCATTATCGTCGCCGAGCATCATGATCTGGCTCATCCGGAGGAGCGCCGAGGCGCGATAAAGCCGATTGGCCCGGGTGGCGGGGCTCGCCGGCGCCACGGCCGCTTCGGGCGGCGCGAGGCAATCGGCGGCCAGGTCTGTCGCGCCCGCCTGCCACGCCTCTCCCGCGGTGACCCGGCCTCTGAGCTCCACCGCATCGGCATAGTGGACGCCGTAGGCGGTCAACCGTTCCAAGGAGAACTGCTGGAGCGCGGCCTGGTCGGCCGGAGAACCCCCCGCCGCGGGCGCTTGGGTCGCCGCCGACCTTCCGGAGAACGGATGGACGATGACGTCGGGCGATGTCGGTCGACCGGTTGCCAGGCCCATTGGTCCCATCCTTAGCCAAAATATTAGACCATTGTGGTCAATATATTTGGGTTTGAGAAGGCGCCTCAGCGCGTCCGGCCAGCAGAATGTCGAAGGCCTCCCTCCTCATCCGCCAACGGAAGGAGGGACTTACGCCTGCCGGGGGACCCATCAGGCTCTACGGCGTTCGAAAGAACAGCCGCTCACAAAGCTCGATATGTCGTTTGATGGATTGCTCGGAGTTCGGCGACTGACCCGTCAGCAGCTCGATCTCGCGCGCCGATCGGTACGGGCTCGTTGCCGCCCCAAGGAATAGGTACAACAATTTCAATGGGTCACCTTGGACGAACGCGCCAAGCGCCTGGGCTCGCCTGATGAGCTCGGTCGTGTGGACCAGGGTGGGACTCACATGGTTGGTGACCAGCCAGGAAAGACGCTCCGAGGCCAGGGCATTCTCGTGCGTCAGCATTCGAAAAAAATCTGGATATTCGGCGCTGAAGCGGATGTAGCGAGCGAAATTGCGCTTGAGCCGGCGCACGGGGTCGCCGTCCTTCACCGGCCCGACGACGCCGAAATTGCGCCGTGCGTACCATTGCACAGCTTCTTTGACGGTCTCGTGCCAGAGCTCGTCCTTGCTGTGGAAGTGGTAGATGACCAGGGAGTGCGGCACGCCAGCGGCCTCGGCGATGCCGCGCGTGCTGGCGCCTTCAAAGCCGAGCAGGGCGAACTCGGAAAGGGCGGAGCGAACGATCTTCAGTCGTGTATCGACGGTCCGCTGTTGCAATCGACGGCGCGCAGGTTTGGGTTGCGTCGATCCCGTCGCGCTCATCCGCTTCTTCCCTCCGCGCGACCCCGGTTGACGCCAAGCGACAACTTGGCACGGAAAGCGTTCGGATCGAAATCCGGCGAGCGGGGCCTAGGGGCGAGGCGCGCTCGGGCTAGAAGCCGGGAGATATTTCACAGTGAGCGGCGGCGTCACGGCACAGTGCGCTTCGAGCACGCGCCTGGAGCGACGGGTCCGACGCCCGCGGGCGTGCCTGTCAGAAGCAGGTCCCCCGGCGCGAGCCGAACCAGCCTGGACAGGGCCGCGATGCACTCAGGCACGGACCAGATCGTGTCCGAGAGGTCGCCACGCTGGCGCTCTTCGCCGTTGACCAAAAGCCAGAGCGCGCCGGAATTCATTGCGCCGGCCGCGGCGGCCGGCCGGATGGCGCCGACAGGACAGGATTGGTCAAAACCCTTGGCCATGTCCCAGGGTCGCTTCATGCGCTTGGCTTCCGCCTGAAGGTCGCGCCGGGTCATATCGAGCGCCAGGGCGCAGCCGAAGACATGCCGATAGGCGTCCTCCCCGGCGATGTCGGTCCCGCCGCCGCTGATGGCTACGGCGAGCTCCACCTCATGGTGCAGATCGTTGGTGGCCGCCGGGTACCGCACCTCGCCTCCGCCAGGGACGACCGCGTCCGCCGGCTTGCCGAAGAAGAACGGTGGCTCGCGCAGCGCATCGCCCCCCATTTCCCGGGCGTGCTCGGCGTAGTTCCTGCCCACGCACCATATCCGGCGCACCGGGAAGAACAGGTCGGCGCCTTCGATCGGGATCGCCGGAGTGGGCGGCGCCGCGAAGGCGAAGCTCATGAACAAGCGCCCGAGAGTTCGGCCACGGTCTCTCCGCGCAGCGCATCGTAGCGGGCGAGGAGCGTGGCAAGCTGGCCGGCGTCCAGGGGCGCCAGCGGAGGGAGCGTGCGCGCGTGGGCGCTGTCACCTTCCCGATGCGCGATCATCGCCTTGACGCTGGGCACGAGGGGAAGTCCGTCGAATATGCCGCGCAGCCGGACCGCTCGCGCCAGGGCGGCCTCATCACCGCTGTTGTAGGCGAGGGCGCAGTCGGCCGCATTCAGGTTGGCCGTCGCCGAGATACAGCCGGCGAACGGTCCGCCGGCCCGCGCCGAGAGCAGGGTCGCTTCGTTGGAGGGATAGACGGCGATCGACGGGTGCATGGCGGCGATGTCTCCGGCGTAGGCGACGTCGCCGGACGAGTCCTTCAGACCGGCGATCCGAGCGCCGAGTTGACGGGCCAGCAGGGCCACCAGCGGCGGCGTATAGGGAACGCCCGACAGGGCGGGGAAATGGTACAGATAGAGCGGAATCGGCGCGGCCGCCGTCGCCTCCGCCACGGCCTCGATGAAGCGCAACACACCGGCGTCGGAAACCGGCTTGTAGTAGAATGGCGGCAGCATGAGCGCCGCCGAGAATCCGATCCGAGCGGCTTCCTGGGTGAGCAGCGCGGCGTCCGGCAACGAGGCCGCGCCCGTGCCCACGATCATGCGCTCCACAGGCACGGCCGACGCGCCGACCGCTTGCATGACGGCGATGCGTTGCTTGACGGACTGGGACGTGGCCTCGCCGGTGGTGCCGAGCAGGTTCAGCCCGTCGCAGCCGCCGGCGAGCAGGCGCCCGGCTCTTGCGACAAGTCGCTCCAGGTCCGGCTCGCCGGTTTCCAGGAAGGGCGTGGCGATGGCCGCGATAACGCCGCGAAGGGTCTTACTCATCCGACTGCCCGAGCTTTTACCGCCTCGGGGAGCTGAATCGGCTGGTTGTCCCCCTGGAGGAATTCCACCGTGACGAAGACGAGCTCCGTGTCGCCCACGTTCTCGATCGCATGGACGAAGTACTCACCCCGGCCATGATGGAAGTGGCGGGTTTCGCCGGGGTAGTGGTGGACGTCGACGATGCGGCCGTCCTCGTAATAGCCGCGCGCGACTCCAGCCGTCGGCGTGGTCCAGAAGTAGTCGAGCACGTGGCGGTGAAACGTGAGCCAGCCGCCCGGCGGGAGGGAGAGGTGCCAGACCCGCACGCGTTCGGTCTCGGAGACCAGAACGTTGCCGACCGCGCCGCCGAACTGGTTGCGCTCGAATTCATCCCGCAAGGCTTGCGGCCAGCGCCGGCGCGGATCTGCGGCCGGACCCGGAGGGGCTATCTCGACGATCTCGTGGCGCATGGCTGGCGAACCCTGAGGCGCTACATCTGCGGCTTGAGGACGACCTTGATCGCGCCGTCCACGCGCTCACGCGCATAGCGCAACGCCTCCGGCAGGTCCTCGAGGCCAAAGGTGTGGGTGTGGATCAAGGTCGCGTCGAAGCGCTTGGCCGCCATCAGGGCGAGCGCGCGGTGCGTGGCGCTGCGGCCTTCGCCTCGAATGCCAAAGAGGTAGATGTTGTTCTGGACCGCGTACGCCAGGTCGATCTTGACCGGGCCATGGGGAAAGGCCGCCAGGCAGATCTTGCCCCCGCGGTTGGTCATCCGGATCGCCTGGTTCACCGACTCTTCGGTGCCGGCGCAGTCGAGCACATAGTCGGCGCCCTTGCCGGTGAGGCGCATCACTGTCGCTACGGGATCCTGCGCTGTGGAATCGACCGTGACGTCTGCGCCCAGCTTGGCGCCGACGGCCAGGCGATCCTGGCGCGTCCCGGTCAGGATGACCGGGCTGGCCCCCAGGACCTTGGCGATGGCGGCGCCCAGGAGCCCGATGGGCCCGGGCCCGATGACCACGACCGACTCTCCTGCCAGGAGGCCGCCGAGCTCGGTGAAGCCGTACATCGAGGTTCCCGCGGTGACGACGAGGGCGGCCTCCGCGTCGGTCATCGAATCCGGAACGCGCACGAGGGTGTTGATGTGGTTGACGGCGTACTGGGCAAAGCCGCCGTTGGTCGTGAACCCGTTGGCCCTGTGGCCCTTGTCGTTGCCGGGGTAGTTGGCGCCGTAGTTGTGGCAGGCCGTGTACATGCCTTCGCGACAGCGTTTGCATCGTCCGCAGCCGGCATGGATTTCCACCGTGACGCGGTCGCCGATCCGGTACTCATCGACGTTGGGACCCAGGCCCGCGACCGTGCCCATGTACTCATGACCGGGGGTGAAGGCCTGGTTGAACGGCGGACGACCATTCACTAGGGCGGGCGGACCCAGGCCGATCACCTCCAGGTCCGTGGCGCAGATGGCGACGGCATCGATGCGAACGAGAACCTCGGCGGTCCCGGGGCGGGGGACCGGCTTAGTCACCAGTTCCAGCTCGTCCGGGTCCTTGAGAACCCACGCCCGCATGGTCACGGGCGCGACCTCGTCATGCGAACTCGCTGCCGGTAGTCGCGAAGCAAGGCTTACGGATATTCGACCCATCCTGAACCACTAGCCGATACCGACCTATAATATTGACCGAACTGGTCTAGATAATTATGAACGAGCGGCTACGCAACAGGGTTCGTCAATGACGCGGAGGCGGCACGATCAAAGTGGCCGGACCTGATCTACTGTGTCTGGCGAGGGCACAAGGCGATGACGGCTAATAACAGCGCAGCAAATGTAGAATTACTCTATCCGAGGGCCAAAGTAGCCTGGTTCGCGTGCGCAATTCTTTTCCTGGGATCTACGCTGGCTTTCATGGATCGGGGGATCATCGGACTGTTTGTCGTCCCCATCCAAAGAGACCTTCACCTATCCGATACGCAAATCAGTCTGCTGCTGGGCTTTGCCTTCGCCGCTTTCAACGCGCTGTTCGGACTGCCGGTGGCCAGGTGGATCGACGGCGGCCGGCGGCGTTCGATCGCCGCTCTTGGTATCGCCGTTTGGAGCATAGCCGCTGCGAGCTGCGGTCTTGCCGGCAATTTCTGGCAGCTGTTCCTGGCCCGGGTCGGCCTGGGGGCTGGGGAGGCCTCGGTGACGCCTGCGGGCGTGTCCCTGCTCGCGGATTTCTTTCCGCCCCGGCGCCGCGGGCTGGCGATGGGTCTGTTCTACGCCGGGTTGTTTGTCGGCGGCGCGTCCGCCTCAATTGTCGGCGGTTTGCTCTGGCGCGCCCTGGGTGATCGCCAAATGTCGTTCCCGCTCATCGGGCCCCTCCGTTCGTGGCAGGTCATCCTGATCCTGGTCGGGTCCCTTGGGCTGATCGTCGCGCCGCTCACCCTGATGGTGCCCGAGCCGCAACGGCTGGAAGGCAAGCTGCGCTCGGCGACGGGGAGCGTCCCGCTTGCCGCCGTGGCGCGGTACTACAAGGCCCACGCCCGGACGCTCGTCGGTCACAACGCCGGCTTCTGCCTGCAGAATTTCGCGCCGCTGGCCGCCGTCGCCTGGGCGCCGACCCTGTTGATGCGCACCGAAGGCTGGAGCCTCCCCAAGGCCGGGGCCACGATCGGCGTGCTGACGCTCATTCTCGGGCCGATCGGAACCGCCACCGCCGGCGTGCTCGTCGACGCCCTCGCGCGCCGCGGCCGAACCGACGGCAAGCTGCTCGTCAGCATCGGCGCCGCTGGCATGTGCGCCCTGGCCAGCGCCATGATCGCGATTGACCCGGGTCCCGGCCTGATCGTCGCCGAGCTCGGCTGTTTGGTGTATTTCGCCACCTTCAGTCTGCCGCTGGCGCCAGGCGCGCTGCAGGAGATCATGCCCAACGCCATGCGCGGGCAGGCGACAGCCGTGTATGTGTTCTTCACCAATTTCATCGGCGGCGCGTTTGCGGCGACTGCGGTCGCCCTTCTGACCGATTTCGTGTTTCACGATAAAGCCAAGCTTCATCTGTCGTTCGGCATCGTCGGCGCAGTCAGCGGCGTGCTTGCGGCCCTGATCCTGACCCTGACCCTGCGTCCGTTCAGGATCACCCACGGCGTACACCTGGCCATGCAGGACCGTCCCGAGACCCCTCAGTCCGGGGCCGGGTAGCGGACGTCCAGGACAGCCTCTGCCGGCGGGGTTTGCGGCCCAAGCCATCTTGACCACATTGGTCAATTTCTCTTGACATTAGATTGACCGTGTCGGTCTATTTATGAGCCGGCCCGGCGAGCCGAATCCAGCGCCGATTTCGCTGGAGTTCCAAAAATGGACACCCGTCGGGCTCGAAGCACCGGCGCGGACGACAATAAAAAACGGAGGGGAGTAAGACGATGATCTACAGGAAGTCGGTCCGGGCGCTGACGCCGTTAGCTTTGCTTCTGGGCGCCACTTTTCTCGCCAACGCCGCAATCGCTCAGGTCGCCTCGACCCCGAACGCCTTGTCGACGAATGAAAACACCGTCGTCCCGGTTATTGTTACGGCCAGAAAGCAGACCGAGGATGTCCAGACGATACCCGAGTCGATCACCGCGATTGATTCGCGGACAATCGCCGCCGCGCACATGACAAAGCTGGACGACCTCAATTCCCAGATCACCAATATCAACATCACTCAGAGAGCGGACAATACGCCCGATGTGGTGATACGCGGCGTCGGCACGTTCGGGGTCGTCCAGGGCGTTGGATTCTATGTCAACGACGTTCAGCAATTCGATGGGCAGACCGTGCGCCCGGACGATATCGACCGGATCGAGGTTCTGAAGGGCCCTCAGGGCACGCTATTCGGCGGCAGCAACGTCGGCGGCGCGATCAAATATGTGACTAAACTCCCCACCGATACGCTGACGGGCGAGGCCACGTTCGAGTACGGCGCCTACAATGAGCGGACCTTCGATGGCGCCGTCTCGGGCCCGATCGTCCCGGGTAAGCTGCTGGCGCGCATAAGCGCGTTCAACGACCAGTCAGACGGCTATCAGTTCGACCCTATCTTCAACAGAAATCTCGGGCGGTCGAACGAAACAGGTGGTCGTCTGACCCTCGAATACTTGCCCGACGACCGGACAAAGGTGCTGTTCTACCTTTCCGGCGATCACATAAACACCGAGAATATGAATCTGTATTACACGCCACCGAACGACCACACCTACTCACTCACCTACAATGGCGGCGTGGACGGCGTCGTGCCTCACTTCGAGCGGACGCTCTACTCTCCGACCCTGGACATCACCCACGACTTCGGCGGCGTCACCCTGACGTCCATCAGCTCCTACTTCAATTCCGCGGTGAAATCGGTCGGAAATCTGGACAAGGGCGCCTTCTTCGCCCTCTTCGGGTTACCCATCGCCGTCGACTATCCCCAGGACTTTGGGCGGAACGTCATAAGCGAGGAAGTGCGACTGTCCTCCAGCGGAAACGCGCCGTTCAGATGGCTGGTTGGCGCGTTCGTGCAGAAAAACGACAGCAGCGCGCTGCAGGTCCAGAATGTGGTGCAGGTCGCCACGATCGGCAGCCCGGTCGGCGAAACGCCTCTGGGACCCCCGAGTATAACCTCGTATCGGCACAGCAACCGCGACTACGCCCTTTTCGGCGATGCAAGTTACGATCTGGGTAGCTGGACGTTCGAAGGCGGTCTGCGCATCGGGTACTTCAACAACACGATGACGGACACGACGGGCGCGTGTGCGCCTTGCTCCGGCAAGGTGAACGAAGTCGACGTATTGCCGAAAGTCTCGATCGACTACCATTTTTCGAGAGACGCCATGGCGTACCTGACGATCGCGAGAGGCGACGAGGAGGGCGACCTCACCGACAACCCCGATCCAACGGGGCAAGATGAGGTGCGGCCGTTCAAGACCGAGTTCGCGCTCAGCTACGAAGTGGGCGTGAAGTCGCAGCTATTCGACCACCGTCTCATCCTCAACGCAGCGGCTTTCTACATCGACTACACAAATCGTATATTCGAGGTCGGCCAATTCGTCGGCGGCGGCATTTTCACGTTCAACGCGAATGTCGGCTCGTCGGCCAACTACGGCTTCGAGTTGGAGGCCCGAGCGCGTCCGACATCGGAGCTCAGCTTCACGGGCGGACTGGGCGTGACCCGCGCGGTGTTCGGGGCGGCCACGGTGCTTGACGGCAACGGCAATCCCCTGAACACCAAGGGTCACGACGGCCCGGACACGCCGGCGTACCAGGCCACCGTGGCGGTCGACTGGCGTCACCGCCTGACCGATGACCTGGTGTTCAACGCCAGGGTCGATGCGCGCTTTGTCGGCCGCTTCTACTGGGATGCGGCCGGGTGCAACGCGGCCTCGCCGGGATGCCCGTTTCAGGGCGCCGACTCCATTCAGAGGCCCTATCAAGTGGTCGACGCCGGCGTCTCGCTCGATATCGGCAAGCACCTGAGCATCGGCGCCCATGTCGAGAACCTCTTCGATGCGCGGTACAATACCTTTTATGCCGACCTGTCGGAGACCGGCTCGCCGTTCAACGTCGCCGGGATCAATCGACCGCGTCTGTGGTTCGTGAACCTGACCGCGCGCTATTAGAGCCTATGTCACATCCGCATGGCGACGCCTGCGGGTGTGTCGACGTCGGTCGCCGCGTTGCGGTCGCCAGCGTGCAGCCGCAAGTTAGCCGAGTCCATGTGCCTCGCGCCGAACCTCGGGGACGGCCCCGGGCGGCCGCGCGTGACGCTGCCGACACCCGGATCGATGTCCACTATCACATCTATCCGCCGCGGATTTTCACCCAGGCGAGCTCCTTCGCGGATCAGATTCGCAGCCTGCCCGGCGTGAAGGATTGGGAGCCGTCCCGGGCGGCGGACGCGCTCGACCGCGATCGCGTCGGGACCGCCGTGATCTCGTTTGCGAACCCCACCCTCTGGTCGATGGACCATGAGCCGCAGCGCCGCCTCGCCCGCCTGTGCAACGACTATTTCGCTCAGGTTGTCCGCGATAATCCCCGGCGTTTCGGTGTGTTCGCCTGCCTTCCGCCGCTGAACGACGTCGAGGGGGCGCTCGGCGAGATCGAATATGCGTTCGATACGCTGAAGGTGGTGGGGGTCCGTGTCATGACCTCCTACCGCGACCGGCATTGGCTTGGTGACCCGATGTTCGCGCCGGTCTGGGATGAGCTCGATCGGCGCGCCGCCGTGGTGTTCGTCCACCCGGAACTGGCCTGTTTCAACCGATCCGCGCCTCTGCCCTCATTGGAACTCCCCCTCGACACCGCGCGTACAGGGCTGAGTCTCTGGCGCGCCGGCGCCTTCGCGCGTTGGCCGCGGATTAGGTTCATCTTTTGTCACGCAGGCGGTCCGCTTCCCATGCTGACGAGCCGCTTCAACCTCATCGGCCGCCCCGGGACCGACGGGGAGCAGATCCGCGACGCCGACGTCTTGTTCCGCAACGCCTACTTCGACACGGCCCAGGCGGCGAGCCCGAGCGCCATGGCCGCCCTGCTCTCGCTGGCCGATCCGGCCCGGATCCTGTTCGGATCGGACACGCCGTTCGCGCCCGCGGCTGCGCAAGCCTCAACCCTGGCCGAGCTCGTCAAGGACGAGGCGCTCCTGCGGGCCATAGAACGCGACAACGCCCTCGCCCTGATGCCCGGTCTCGGGAGGTGAGCTCAGGCTCGCGCGGAGCGAGCGCCTGCCTCGTCACGCACGGAGCGTAGCCGAAAAGTAGTCGGACACCGCCGACGGCGTGGGGCTCTCGTCGATGAGACCGATGTAGTTGTCTGGCCTGACCAGCACGATCGTCGGACCGCTGATCCCATAGGTGTCGGCCGCCTCGCCGGCGCTGGGCAGGCGCACCAAATTCAGTTCCGGACCGGCCGCCGGCGCCTGGACGTCCACGCCGTCGAAGATCATGAGCGTGTAGTGCGGACCGCGGAACGCTTCGAACAGCCGTCCGCGCTGACCTTCCTGATCGACGTAGGCGGCATCCGGGGCGCGGTCGCCCGCAAGGAGGGCGTCGTCCGATCGTTTGCGATGGGATGACAGCGGCGATGACCGATAGTTGATGTCGAGCTGCTGCGTCTGCCGGCCGCGCGGCTGCGAGCCCAGGCCTCCCTGCTGTCGCGCGATGGCGCTGCTGATGCCCAGCACCTCCTCGGCGACCGGACGGCGCTCGGCCTCGTAGGTGGCCAGGAGGGTCTCGCCGGCGAGACCCTCAAGGACCAGCGCCAGTTTCCAGCCGAGGTTGTAGGCGTCCTGGATGCTGGTATTGAGGCCCTGGGCCCCCGTCGGCGGATGCACATGGGCAGCGTCGCCGGCGAGGAACACGCGGCCCCGCTGGTATGCCTCGGCAAGGCGCAGATTGGGCGTGAAGATTGACAGCCAGGTCGGATCATAGAGCCTGAGGTCCATGCGCCCGGTACGGCTGTGGAAGAGAGCGGCGACCGCAGTCTCCGAGAGCTCCGGCTCCTCGGATGGCTTGAGCGAGATCGTCAGCTGGAACGCGTCGAGGTGAGGCAGAGGGCACAGACCCGTGCCCCCGGATGGCCACATCCACCACGCGTCCCTGGCAAGGCTGTCGACTTTGACATCGCCGATCAGCAACCTTGCTTCATCCATGGTTTCTCCGGGGAAGGCCAGGCCCAAGGCGCTGCGCACGGAACTGCGGCCCCCGTCGGCGCCCACCAGATAGCGGGACCTCACAGTCCGGGGGGCGCCAGAGGCATCGAGCTGGGCGGTGACGCCGGCCTCGTCCTGGTCGAAGGACGCAAGCGCCGTCCCTTCCTCGGCACGGCTTCCCAGTGCGCCAAGTCGATCCCGCAACAGCGCATCCGTCCGCCACTGGGGCGACATCATCATGTTGGGATAGGGAGTGTCGGGCGTGGGCTCGACTTGGACGTTGAACGGACGCTCGCCCACCACCTTGTCGCCCTGCATGATGCGCATGGGCGGGTACGGTCCGCTGACAGCCTTGAACGCGTCCAGAACGCCGAGATCCTCGAAGATTTCCTGCGTCCTCGGCTGCACCCCCTTGCCGCGTGACATCCGGACCGGCTCGCTTCGCTGTTCGACCAGACGAAAGTCGACGCCTCGGCGCGCCAGTTCGCAGGCCAGCACCAGTCCGGCAGGCCCGGCGCCGACGACGAGGACGTCCGTGTCGAAGCCGTTGGACATGTGCTGAAACTCCCCGCGCGCAGACCGATCGGCCTGATCGTTCGGACAATATATATATTGTCCACACCGGTCTATTTACATCGCACCCGCGCCGGCCGTTTGGCGCCTGCGAGCTTCGCGGGCGGTTGGGGCCGCTTTCGACCCTCGGCGGACTCTGGCGCCCTCCATGATCAGCCTCCTTCTGGCTACCCTGCGGCCTCCGCAAAGACGGCGCCGAGCGCGGCGCCGATGGCGTCGAGGCTTGCCTGCCGGGCCACACCGTGACGCGCCGCCAGCCACTTGGGATCAACTTTCCGCGTATTACACCGATCGATCTCACATGCTTGTGACCGGCCAATAGATCGGCCAAGGGATCGGCCAACTCTTCGGCCAAGGCTGTCGAAATACCTTTTCAGACATGGTATTAGATCACTTCGTCGCGCCAGAAAGATCGGCCAGAATGACCCTCGAAACGCCCAGCCGGATCGAACCGGTCCGGCTCGATGCGCCCACGGCGGAGATCGCCGACGTGATCGCCGAGCTGACGGCGGCCGCGGCGACCCTTGGCCGGGCCCTGCACCCGCGGACCGCCGCCAACCTAGCGGACCTCATGCGCCTGATGAACACCTACTACAGCAATCTCATCGAGGGCCACGACACCCGGCCGCGCGACATCGAGCGTGCGCTCGCCGGAGAGCTGGACCGGGATGAGGGTCGCCGCAACCTGCAGCTCGAGGCCGCAGCCCACGTGCGGGTCCAGGCCCAGATCGACCGCATGGCGGCTGAGGGCGCTTTGCCCCCGCCGGCCTCGGGCGACTTCCTGCGCTGGGCGCACGGCGCCTTCTACGAGGACGCTCCGGAAGCCATGCTGACTATCAAGGCCAAGGACCGCGAGATCCGGATGACGCCCGGGGCGTGGCGCAGCCGGCCCGAAGAGAATGTGGCGGTGGGCCGCCACCAGCCGCCGCCCAGCGATCGCGTCGAGGGCTTCATGCATCACTTCGAGGAGCGGTTCCGCTTCGACCGAATGGGCAAGGCCGCGCAGATCATGGCGATCCCAGCCGCCCATCACCGCTTCAACTACATCCACCCGTTTACGGACGGAAACGGACGGGTGAGCCGGCTGATGAGCCATGCGATGGCTCAGGTCGCCGGCATCGGCGCGCACGGCTTGTGGTCGATTTCACGCGGCCTGGCCCGCGGGCTGGAGAGCCGTGGCGACTACAAGCGCATGATGGACCATGCCGACACGCCCCGGCAGGGCGACCGTGACGGGCGCGGCAACCTCTCCGAGGCCGCCTTGATCGACTTTACCCTCTGGTTCCTCAAGGTCTGCCTCGACCAGGTGACCTTCATGTCCGGCCTTTTCGACATCGAAGGTCTGGCGCGGCGGCTGCGCGCCTACGTCGAGCGCGACCCCATCCTCAAGCCGCAGGCCGCCAGGCTGCTAGAGGAGGCCTTGATCCGCGGCGAATTCGAGCGCGGGGAAATCGATCGGATCACCGGCCTGCCGGAACGCACGGCGCGGCGCGAACTCGGGCGACTGATCGACCTTGGCCTCCTGGCCTCGGAGACGCCAAAGGGGAAGGTATCGTTGCGTTTTCCGACCCACGCGCTGGAGGATCTCTTCCCGCGGCTCTATCCGCAAACCTAACGGGGCGCCCTAAGCCGTTTTACGCCACCCAAGCTGCGGCGACGGCATGCAGCGATTCAGGCTTTAGGTGGGTGTAGCGTCGCAGCATCTTCCAGTCCTTGTGCCCCGTTACCAGGGCGACCCGCGCCAGGCTCACAGGCTCGACCGGCGCGGCGACGCCACGGACGGCGGCGGCATGCGTCAGGACTACCTTGATCGTGCCGATATCGATGCCAAGGGTGACGGGCCCAGCGCCTCGCGCGGAGCGTTTGGCCGAACCGGATCACCCGTTCCCGGTCAAGATCGAGCATGTTCCGCGAGCCCAGTTCGCGCTTCAGCATTCTCAGTGTCGCGCTTTTCGACCGACCGGGCGCTCTGCCGACATCCGTCATGTCGGCGATGTGCAGATCGATGAGATCGCCAAAGGTCCGCAATCTGGCGATGCGCCAGCACTTCGGCGTTTCGCCTCGATCGATCTGGCGCTCGGCCTCCAGCGCCCAAATGCTGGCGTCAGCTCTGCGCCGGAACGTTTCGCTGATGTACCGGCCCTTGCGCCTGACAACGGCGCGCCAGGAACCTGAGGGTAGTTTCACGAACGCGGCCAATTTCGTATCCCCTATGTGTGCACTCAGGTGCAGAAAAGGGGGATTGAAGCGCCTCGCTATGTGGCAGAATCCGCCAGCCGAAACGAAGCTAATGGTCCAATCAGGCACTGGACAGAGTCACTATATTTTTCAATAAGTTAGAGGAGTGCGTGTGCACGGATTGCACACGAAGGTTCTACTTCTCTTCGCTTTCGTTCTCACGAGGCCTTCCCATCCTGGCTTCCGGCGCTCGCTTGGGTTCGACTTGCCGCGATGCATTGCGCTGTGGCGTCCGTTCTTCGTTGTAGGATCGCTCGGGGTGCAGTGCCGTTCCGCATTGGATAGGGGCCATATTTGGCATTTTAACTTGCCAAATCGCGTCTAAGGGGCCATATTTGGCTCATGCTGAAAACTGCGGAAGAGTTGCTTAAGGAGCTCGGCCGCACCGTCCGCGACCGGCGGATCGCCCAGGGCTTGTCGCAGCTCGAGATTTCAGAGCGATCGGGCGTGCCCCTCCGAACTTGGAAGCGCCTGGAGGGCCAAGGGGAGGGCTCGCTCCGCCGCCTCATTCAAGCCGCGATCGCCCTCCGCTGCGAGGACAATCTGGCTTTGCTGTTCCCCGCCCCTGTGGCCGCTTCGATGGACGAACTCCTGGCGCGTCAGGCGGCCACAGCGACGCCGAAACGGCCGGTGCGGGTGCTCCGCGGACGGGCGCGGGTCAAGCCTCGAGTCAAGCTGTGAGGCTGGCCCCAGGAACGCCCCTCAGCCTCGCCTTGGCCTTCGACTCGGCTAAGCCGCCAATGCCGGCGGGCCGCGTGGCGATGGACGGCGGCCTTGCTCAGCTCGAATGGTCGCGCGACGTCCTCGCGACGAAGCTCCCCGTCGCCGCTCTCTACTATCCCCCCGAACCGGGTCTGCAGGCGGCGCGGGGCCGCGCCTTCGACGGCCTCCAAGGCTTCCTCGCCGACAGCCTCCCCGAAAGCTGGGGACGCCGTCTCATGCGTCGCCGCCTTGAAAAGCTCGGCGTCGACCTCTCCACCCTGAGCCCGCTCGACCAGCTCGCCCTGGTCGGTCGCCATGGCCGCGGCGCGCTCGTCTACGAGCCGGCGATCACCCCGGCCGAAGATGTGGAGACGCTTGATCTCGACGTCCTGTCGGCCGAGGCCGCCGCAATCTTGGCGGGCGAGGAGGGGACGTTGGCCGACACCCTGGCCGACCTGGCCGGCGGCTCCGGCGGCGCCAGGCCCAAGGTGCATGTGGGCTTCAACGCCGAGGGCCAGGTCTCGGTCGGCGAAGGCGAGCTGCCCGAAGGCTTCATCCCCTGGCTGGTCAAATTCCGCGCGCCCAACGATCCGGACGACATCGGCCCGATCGAAGAAGCCTATGCGCTTATGGCGCAAGCCGGGGGGCTCGTGATGAGCGAGCACCGCCTCATCCCCGCGCGCCAAGGTCCCGGATATTTCGCGACTAGACGGTTCGATCGCGCGGACGGGGGCGGGCGACTGCACATGGTTTCGCTTGCCGGGGCGGTCGAGGCCCCAGCCGAGCCGGGCATCGTCTCCTACGATGCATTCCTGCGCGCCACCCAGGCGATCACCCGTCGAAAGCCCGATGTGGAGGCCGCCTTCCGCCGCATGGTGTTCAACATCCTCGCCAGCAACCGCGACGACCACACCCGCCAGCACGCCTATCTCATGGACGCCGACGGCGACTGGCGTCTGTCTCCGGCCTACGACCTCACTTATGCGCCCGGCCCGGGAGGCGAGCACTATCTCGACATCGAGGGCGAGGGCCGCAATCCAACTCGCGCCCACCTCCTCCGGCTGGGCGCCCGCCACAGTCTCGACGCCAAGGCGGTTGCGGCGATGGTCGAGGAGGTCCGTGCAGCCGTGGCGCGCTGGCCCGACTTCGCCGACGCCGCCGGAGTGACGAACGCGTCAGCTGGTGAGATTGCGACCGCGCAGGCGCGAGTGTGGGCGGCGTTCGACGTTTAGCGGGCCCTTGCGGCCCCGCGGCAGCCTGGCTGATCCAGCGCTTCGCTGATTAAATGGGCTAAACAAGGCCAGGGCCTGAGCCGCCTCGCCGGAAGCCGGACGGTGTTACACGAACACCGCCAATTTCGTACTCCCCACGTGTGCACTATGTGTGCACTCGGGTGCAGGAAAGGCGCATGAATCGTCTGGTGACGCCGCCAGGACGATCGGTCAGAATTTCAATAACGACTTGAAACTGCTGCAAAAATCGAGATATCTATAATCAGTATACGGAGCGTCTGCCCAAACTGGCATCGGACCGACTTAGACAGAAATAGTATATGAAAAACAATAGCTTATCGCACAAATTGTGTTTGGCCCCCATGACGGACTGGACGGAGTCATCAATACTTTCAAATACTTACTCTGGCGAGGGTCTACTTCTCTTTCGCTTTCGTTCTCACGAGGCGTTCCCATCCTGACCTCCGGCGCTCGCTTCGGTTCGACTTGCCGCGATGCATTGCGCGGGGGGCGTCCGCTCACAGTAGTTTCGCTCCGGGCGCCGTGGAGCTGACCGCCGAGTTGCTGTCGGGATTCAGCCTGGTCTCTCGGGGCATCGGCCGAAAGGTTGGCCCAAGCCACTCCTAAGCGGGCGTTACGCAGGTCGTGGATGGGTGGCGTGCGACCACGAAGGCGAAGTGCTGGAGGTGGTGGCGACTAGGATCTGCGACCGCACGGCGGCACTCGAGCTATTGAAGCGTCCCGTCAAACGGTACGGTCGACCCAAGGAGATCGTCACCGACAAACTGCGCTCCTACGGCGCGGCGATGAGGGACCTTGGCCTTGATCGGCATTACCACAACAAGGGGCTGTTTGAGCGCGGGATCGACATCTGCGTGAGTCTTTAGTTGGCCTGTCGAGATCCGAACCTTGTGGGTCGAATGCGGTCCTAAGACGCCCCGTCGCAAAGCGTGTTGCGGAATGAAAAATAGCCGCGCACGGGGCGCGGCCAGTTCATTAGGGAGGAAACGCCCAAGAAGGGCAGAGTCGTCAGCGACGCCTCATGTCGGGAACTTATGCAGTGACGCATTCCGGGCAAGCGAGATTTCCTCCGGGGATCAAATCACCTCTCAATTTCGAAGAAATGCCCAACAAAGCGGTAGCCTGGCCGGCGGCGCGCGCTATCGCCGCGTGACCTTGCTGATCGAGCCAGACGGCGCGTTCGTCCTGCGGTCCCATGAGATGGGCGCCAGCCCGGAGGCTGTCTGGGGTCCGGACGACGATGAAGTGACGCTGAGTGTGCCCGTCGACCAGGTGAGGCGCCTCGCCCTGGCCCTCCGGATCTCCTGACGGGCGGCGCCGGCGCCATCGCGCGGCTCTCCGATGTCTTGGAGACCCACGACGTGCCGTGCCGTATCGCTCATTGGACCTGATTGACGACCGCCTACAACCAGCCCGCTCGCGCCAAATTTGTGACCCGCTCTTGCGGCCCATGACGAGGATCCCGCGCCTTGATCATTTTCGGGGTTGCATGGATAAGCGCCATAGCCAATAACCATATTACATTGATATGATTAATTGGGGGTAGAAGTGAGACGGGGGATTGTTCACGGCGGGGTTGCCTGTGTCGGGATCGCCTGGTCGATCCTTGGGGTGGGTCCGGCGGCGGCCCAGAGCGCGCCAGACGAGACGGCGGCCCTGCAGGCGCAGGTCAAACAGCTGACGGCCCTGGTGCAGACCCTCTCCGATCGCGATCAGGCGCAGATTGCCGACCTCAAGGCCAAGGTCGCCACACTGCAGTCCAGGCTCGATCAGTCACAGACCGCGCAGCCCCGCGCGGCGCAGAGTACGCTCGGCATCCAGGAATTGCCGGGACAGTCAGAGAACTCCGTCGCTCAGCCCCGGGTCGTGCAGAATTCACAACATCGCCTGGCCTTCCAGAGCGCGGACGGGCGCTACACCATTGGCCTCACCGGCGTCGTCCAGTTCGATACCGGCGCCTATATCGATTTCCGACCGCAAAGCCCGCTCTCGGGCCCACAGGAACTCTCCAACGGCGTCAACGCCCGGCGAGCCCGCATCGGCATAACCGGCACGGCGGACGACTTCGCGTTCGCCTTCGTCTGGGACGGGGGAAACTCGCAGGACACCACCGCCAAAGGGATCGAGACCGCGCAGATCGTCTACACAGGCTTCAAGGGCGCCGCCGTCGAAGCGGGCTACTCCAACACCTTCTTCACCCTCGATCAGTCGACCAGCGCCAATGATCTGCTGTTCCTGGAGCGCGCCTCACCCTCCGACATCGCCACCAGCTTCAACACTGGTGACAACCGGGCCAACGCCGGGGTGCGGTTCTTCGGCGATCGATACTGGGTCGGCGGCTATGTGACCGGGCCGGCCACCGGCGATTCCCACACCCTCACCGGAGAGCGCCTGGGGGCCTTCGAGCGAGCCGCGTTCCAGGTGCTGAGAGGGCCCGACTATTCGCTGCACCTCGGGATCGGACTAGATGAGCTGATCCGCGCGCCCAACTCGGGCAATGGCACGCCGAACGTCCTTTCGTTGTCGGACCAGCCGGAACTTCGCATCGATCCGACCACCTTCCTCAATACCGGAACGTTCGGAACGACCGTCAATCCCGTCACCAGCGGTTATGTCCTCGACATCGAGACGGCGGCGAGCTTCCACAGCCTGTTCTGGCAGGGCGAGTATTTTCACTACCGGGTGAACCGCGAAGGGCTGGCGGGCGCCAATTTCGACGGCGGCTATGGCGAGCTCGCCTGGGCCATCACCGGCGAAACCCGCCCGTACAACCGGCAGGCGGGTTCCTATTTCCGTCTCTCACCCAGACACCCGTTCTCGATCCGCGACGGCGGCTGGGGCGCCTGGGAGATCGCCGCCCGGGTGAGCTACGTCGGCCTGGACAGCAACTTCGCGCCTGGCGAACTGTTGTCGGGCGATCCCGCCGCTGTCGATGGCGGAAAACAGACGGCCTGGTCGGCGGCCCTGAACTGGTATCCCAACGATCTCGTCCGCTTCATGCTCGATTTCAGCCATGTGGACTATGACAAATGCAATGCTGCGAAAATCTCCGGCCTGCCACTGGGCGCGCCGATCGGAGCGAGCTTCGACGCCATCTCTTTCCGGGCCCAGGTCGCCTACTAGCGGGGCGACCTGAACTCCCCCAGGGACTGATCCTGGCCCCCGCCTGACGATCTGAAAGGGAAGCTGGCGCCGTTCTGGATTGCTAAGGCTCGCGGAATACGAACACCCGGCTTGGCCGCAGGCGAAGCTCCGCGCCCCGATTGAGACCCTCGAGACCCGGCCCCCGAGGTCTGTCGGCCACCAGCAGCTGACCGTCCCGGGAACGGCACTCGAACCGGATCAGGCCGCCTTTGGTCAGAATGTCGGCGACCGTGACCGGCAGGCCGGGCCCTTCCGTCGTCAGCTCGGTCTCGTGCGGCCTGAACCAGGCCGTCTTCGCGGCGACGACTCCGGACGCCGCGATGGCAGGAACCGAAAACCCTTCGAACTGCGCCAAGCCTGCCTCAAGCTGGCAGGTCAGGTGGTTGGCGTCGCCCAGGAAGCCGAAGACGAAGGCCGAGGCCGGATGCTCGTCCAACTCCTTGGGGACGCCGACCTGCTCGATGATGCCGTCGCGCAGGACCGCCACCCGATCGGCGAGGTCCATGGCCTCCTCCTGGTCGTGGGTGACGAACAGTGTGGTGACCCCGGTCTCGTCGTGGACTCGCCTCAGCCAGCGGCGCAGTTCCTTGCGCACCTTGGTGTCAAGCGCGCCGAACGGCTCGTCGAGCAGCAGCACCCGCGGCTCGATGGCCAGGGCGCGGGCCAGGGCCACCCGCTGCTGCTGGCCGCCTGAAAGCTGGGCCGGGTAGCGGCCGCCAAGACCCTCGAGCTGGATGAGCGCGAGCAAATGCTCGACCCGCCGGGCGGTCTCGGCGCGGCTCGGGCGTTGGGAGGCGGGCCGAGACTTCAGGCCAAACGCGATGTTCGCGGCCACCGTCATGTGGCGGAAAAGGGCGTATTGCTGGAACACCAGCCCGACCCGCCGCTCGCGCGCGGTCAGGGCCAGAAAGTCTTCGCCGTCCAGCCGCACGGTTCCGGTGTCGGGCGCCTCCAGGCCGGCGATGACCCGCAGAAGCGTGGTCTTGCCCGAGCCGGAGGGGCCGAGTAGGGCCAGGAATTCCCCCGGCTCGGCGCCCAGCGAGACGCCTTTCAGCGCCGGGAAGCGGCCAAAGCGCTTCTCGATCCCTTCGGCCACAAGGCCGCCGGCGCAGCGAGGCTCAGGCGCGGTCGGAATGGCGGAGTTCACCGGCGAAGCGCCATTCGAGGAGGCTTTTGAGGGCGAGGGTGACAAGAGCCAGGCCCGCGAGGAGGGAGGCGACCGCGAAGGCCGAGACGAAATCATAGTCATTGTAGAGGACTTCCACATGCAGGGGCATGGTGTCGGTGAGACCGCGGATGTGGCCCGAGACCACCGACACGGCGCCGAATTCGCCCATTGCTCGGGCGTTGCAGAGCAGCACGCCGTTGGCCAGCGCCCAGGCGATGTTCGGCAGGGTGACGAACAGAAAGATTCGCGGGCCGCTCGCCCCCAGGGTGACCGCGGCGGTCTCCTCCTCGGCGCCCTGCGACTGCATCAGTGGGATGAGTTCGCGGGCGACGAACGGCAGGGTGACCAGAATGGTCGCCAACACGATGCCGCTGACGTTGAAGATGATCTTGATCCCCAGCCGGTCGAGGTCCGCCCCGAACCAGCCATTGGCGCCAAACAGCAACACCCAGACCAGGCCCGAGATCACCGGCGACAGCGAAAACGGCAGGTCGATCAGGCTGAGCAACAGCGCCTTGCCCCTGAACTCGAAGCGGGTGACGGTCCACGCCGCGGCCAGGCCGAAGAGCGCGTTCAGCGGCACGGCGATGGCGGCGACTGTCAGGGTCAGGCGGATGGCGGCCAGGGCGTCCGGGTCCGCGAAGGCGGCGAGGAACGGTCCGAGCCCTTTTCGGAAGGCTTCGGCGAAAACCGAGGCCAGAGGCAACAGGATAACCAGGCCGATCCAGCCGGCCGCGACGACGATCAGCACCCAGCCGGCTGGGCCGGGCCGCGTGGCCTCGACCCGCCTCACGCCCGGCCTCGGCGCGCCAGGGCCAGCTGGACCAGGTTGATCGCGATCAGCCCGGCAAACGACAGCGCCAGCATGGCCAGCCCCACCGTGGCGGCGCCGGCGTAGTCATACTGTTCCAGCTTGATGATGATCAGCAGCGGCGCGATCTCCGATCGCATCGGCATGTTGCCGGCAATAAAGATCACCGAGCCGTATTCGCCGACCGCCCGGGCGAAGGCCAGGGAGAAGCCGGTGATCGCCGCCGGCGCCAGGACCGGCAGCACCACCCCGATTGCTCGCCGCGCCGCGCTGGCGCCCAGGGTCTGGGCCGCCTCCTCGATCTCGGCGTCCAGATCGAGCAGCACCGGCTGTACGGTGCGGACCACGAAGGGAAGTCCCACGGCAACCAGGGCCACGAACACGCCGAGCGGGGTGTAGGCGACTTTGATCCCCAGCGGCGCCAGGAGATGACCAACCCAGCCGTTCGGGGCGTAGATGGCGGCTAACGCAATGCCGGCGACCGCCGTCGGCAAGGCGAAGGGCACGTCGACCGCCGCGTCCAGCAGTCGGCGCCCGGGAAAGCGATAGCGGGTGAGCGCCCAGGCGACGATCAGACCCATCACCGCGTTCAGGGCCGCCGCCGCCAGCGCCGTCCCGAAGCTGAGCCGAAGCGCCGCCAGCACCCGCGGCTCGGTGGCGACGCGCCAGACGCCCGCGATCCCAAGCTCCCATGGCCGCGCGATCAGCGCCGCCAGCGGGATCAACACCAGCAGCGATAGATAGGCCACGGTGAAGCCCATGGCCGGGCCAAAGCCCGGCAGCACACTGGGCTCCCTCCATCGCCGGACGGAGTGAGCCAACGCCATGCTCAGTGTGGCTGGTAGATGGAGTCGAACACGCCCCCGTCGGCAAAGTGCCGCGCCTGCGCCTTGCGCCAGCCGCCGAAGGTATTGTCGATGTTGAACATCGGGATCTTCGGGAACTGATTGGCGTACTTGGCGACGGCCGACGGCCGCCGCGGGCGGTAGAACTTCTTGCCGATGATGTCCTGCCCAAGAGGGCTGTAAAGGAAATTCAGATAGCCCTGCGCCACCGTGCGGGCGCCATGTTTGTCGACGTACCGGTCTACCACCGCCACCGGCGGTTCGGCCAGGATCGAGCTCGGCGGATAGACGATGGCGAACTTGTCCGCCCCGAACTCGGCCAGTGACAGGTGGGCTTCGTTCTCCCAGGAGAGCAGCACGTCGCCGACGCCTCTCTGCGCGAAGGTGACGGTCGAGCCGCGAGCGCCGGTGTCCAGCACCGGAACATGGCCATAGACGGCCTTCACGAAATCCCTGGCTTTGGCGTCCGAACCGCCAGGCGAGCGCTGAGCTGCGCCCCAGGCCGCCAGATAGGCCCACCTGGCGCCGCCTGAGGTCTTCGGGTTAGGCGTAATCACCTGCACGCCCGGCTTGATCAGGTCCGGCCAATCGCGAATCCCCTTGGGGTTACCCTTCCGCACGAGGAACACGATGGTCGAGACGTAGGGGGTCGAGTTGTTGGGCAGCCGCGACTGCCAGGTCTGGGCCAGCAGGCCATGGTCGGCCAGGACGTCGATGTCGTAGGCCAAGCCCAGGGTGACGACGTCGGCCTCCAACCCGTCCAGTACGGCGCGCGATTGGGCGCCCGAGCCGCCGTGGCTTTGCTTGACCACCAGGCCCTGGCCGGTTCGGGCCCTCCAGTAGCCGGTGAAGGCGCCATTGATGGCCTTGTAGAGCTCCCGCGTCGGATCGTAGCTCACATTAAGGAGAGTAAGGGGCTCGGCCGCCAGCGCCCGTCCGCCCAGGATCGCCGGCGCGCCGAGTATCGCCGCGCCGCTCCCGGCGACGCCCAATAGGGTCCGGCGGCTCAGCGTCGCCCGTGCGTTCTTAACGGTCATGAGATTCGCCCCGTCATCTGCCATATAAATCCGACATATTTAGTATGTATTTGAGTGCGCCGGCTCACGCAATTGGAATTCTGGCGCTGTCTGCGCCACCGCCAAGCGCCTCAAGCCTTGGGGCTCAGGGTCGCGGCGTTGGCTCGACGCATCACCGCCGAGCGACGAACAGGCGCCCGAAAGTAGACAGCAAAACTCCACATTCGACCCAGGCGGAAATTGAACGCCGGATCAGGACTTCCTCTCGCTCACGCTCAAGATGAACGGAAGCTGCTCGAGACCGCGAATGATAACCGCCCTATCGAGTGAAGAAACTCGGGAGAGGATCAGCGTCACGTCGTCAACATCCTCACCGTCGTTGCGTTGAACGATGTCCCTCAGGCAGCCCAGCACGTCGTCCAGCGGCAGCATGGTCTTCTACCGGAACGCCACGACAATGGCTTCCTCGGCCGACGTCAGCACCGTGCTCTTCGGATCGCGCGGTCCCATCGGCGCATCCGATATTGTGGTCCGCTTGCGCCACTTGCGTACGGTCTTCGGGTTCAGGCCGTAGCGGGCGGCAAGGGCACGGCTGCTCTCTTGCGACGCTTGGAGTTCGGCTCGAACACGCGGCGTCGTGCGGGCGCTGCCGTGAAGAACGCCTCCCATAGTGCATCCTCCTCCTGACGACTCAGGAACGATGATGCACCATCAGAATCCGGGACCGCACACCTAGAATGCCCAAGCGACGGCGGCCTGGACGATATTCTGGTCTGTCGAGCTGTCAGGTTCGTCGTGATTCTTCAGCGTTCCGCCATCGTTGTAGTAAATGGTCTGACTGTGTCCGAACCCGAAGTGCGAGTAGTTGCTCAGGAGCTTCAATGCCAAGCGGCTGGTCAGCATGTAGTCGAGTTCGAGGCCTCCTTGCCAAAGAGAGCCGGATCCGAGCGTGACCGACGCAGGAGGGACTAAATATTCGGCATTGCCGCTCCCGTCCCAGCGGGGTGAGACTGTGTATTCGATGCCAAACTTGGCGCTGAGAGCGATTCTTTTCGAAACCGCGACAGTTATACGCAGGCCGTACCCTGGTGCGAAAAAACTGTAATCCTCAACGGTATCTAGATTATTCTCCGGAAGCGAGCGGCTCCAATCTCGATACTCAAGCTGCACCAGCGGAATCAACAGCAAGCCGCTGCGTGGATGGATCGCCCTGCCGAGCTCTGCGTTAACATCGTTGTCAACTGGTCAGATATATAACTCCTCCTCAGGCCGTGCGCGCCGGTGGTGGAATTGTCCTGGTGAGTGGGGCCGCCGTCGTTGAACTGGTATGTGATTCGCGCGAAGTTCAGGCCGAATGGCCCTGTCTTCTCGATGTCGCTGGCGATGAAGGCGAAACCGGGCGACCAACCGATATCGGTGTCGAGTGTGTATACTGGCGTTCCCTTGTGCTCGCGATAGTTGAGGTAATCGCCGGTGACGGCCAGCTCGACGCTTCGATTCACCTGAATTTCGATCGGCTCGTCAGCCGCGGCAGACCAGGCGAAACAGATTTGCACCGCGGCGATGGCGCATCCGACGAGGCTGGTATGGCGCATTCGATTCGCCCCCCCCCCGGACGGGCGGCCTTCCTCGGCCGAATGATCCACCTCAAACCGCGTGGGGCGGCATCGGCCGCGAAGGGATGCGCCCGGCAACGCTATCAAGGCGTGGAGTTCAGCAATCCCGTTGACAGCCGCAAGCTAAGGTTCCCCGCCGCGGCGGTTGCGCGAGCGGCTTGCGTGCTGCTCGTCGTACAATAGGTGAGTTGGCTCCAGTAGGTCGGGTGTTGCTGTGTATTGGCCAGCGCCCTCTGCGCTTCACCCGACAGCGAACCATCCGCAAGGCTGACGAACACTGGTCCGTCCGTTAAGTTTCCTTCCTTATCGGTTGGCCACTTTAGATAAAACGTAGCCTCGAAGTCGCCCGCACTGGCTTGCGTGGCAGGATCAATGAGGGCCCCGCCGAGCTTGAGGGCTCTCTTGCCGTCATAAAAGCCGTGAATTTTGGCAGCCAGAAATTTGCCCTGTCTCGTCGCTATGTAACCTCGCGCCTCCTTAAACACCGCGGGCTCGTCGTAAACGATCGGCTGGTCATCCAGGACGCCAATGTCGGCCTCAAGCCAGTCGCCATTCTGAGCGGGGTGAAATGGGCTCTGCCCCGAATCCAGGAATATCGCGCGGAATCGCATCGACCTGAGCGTGATCGCCTCGGGATTGGAATTCAGCAGCGCCCGAGAGCGGATCGACGGTATCAAGCTCCCAGGCTTCAGGTTGGTCACCTTCCCCGTGATCTCCCCATGCGGGCCGGGCTTCATCGCAAGGGAAATTGTGATGTCTACGGGAATCGTGGGTGTAGATTTTCCCATGGTCAAAGTTGGATCCGGCGGCTCTCCTTTGAGCTCTAAGGTTGGGTCATTGATGCCGAACACGCCGGGGTCGAATGAATAGTTAAACGGCACCTTCATCGGCCCGGATAGCGGATTTTGGGGCGCGGGATTGACGAGGACATCGATCGATCCGCTCGTCGGCTTATCCATCTCAATGGAAATAGATGGCACCTCTAGCAGCCAACCGTGAGAACCGGGACCTTGCTCGACGGGCGGCGGACTGAATTTTGCGTCCGCCAATGGGTTCAACATGATCGAAAATGGACCCAGCCTGGCGGGATCGACGTTGCCCAGTTCGGGCATCTCAAGTTCCATGGCGCTGGCCGGCGGGTCCTGGCACGAAGCGACCATCGTCATGAAAAGTGTGTCGGTTCGTCCGCCAGTGTAACTCGCGAAATTCGACGACCCGCCTCCGGAGGATGCGCCGCTTGAACCACTGGAACCGCCGCCGGCGCCG